>ENA-UESD01003175-UESD01003175.1-human-gut-metagenome-genome-assembly--contig:-NODE-3175-length-10799-cov-9.358795_pt1 | contig 10799 bp, 8 predicted proteins | sample MGYA00242985_ERZ507986 | MGnify/ENA primary metagenome ERZ507986 (study PRJEB26167, sample SAMN06115408) | human gut metagenome | host: Homo sapiens | place: China:Guangxi | collected 2016-04-06...
ATCATCCGGCGTCTGCCCTATACCATCCGCTCGTCGGTGGCTATCCTGCAGCAGATCCCCATGAGCATTGAGGAAGCCGCTATCTCGCTGGGCGCTTCCAAGATGAAGGCATTCTTCCGCATCACGGTTCCCATGATGGCTTCCGGCATCATCTCTGGTGCTATCCTGAGCTGGGTCACCATGATCAGTGAACTGTCTACCGCAATCATCCTGTATACCGGCAAGACCAAGACCCTGACGGTAGCGATCTATACCGAGGTCATCCGCGGCAACTACGGCACTGCAGCCGCATTGTCCACCATTATGACCATCCTGACCGTCATTTCCCTGCTGGCCTTCAGCAAGCTCAATGGCGGAAAGGATATCAGCCTTTAAGTGATCCCCCGTTCTCCTTCGATCACTGAGTTTCCAAACCGGGCTGTTGCTCAGCAATGCAAATAGCCCCCAACGGAAAAATGAGACAGGCTTCCCGAAAGGTGGGTCGCCTGTCTCATTTTTGTTGTAAGTTGGACGCTTGGGGACTTTAGACCTTTGCGATCCCGTCCATTCCTTTGCTTGTGAAGATCTGCGATGCTTTTCAGATCACGCTTTCCGAGTTTTTTGCAAAGGCAGAGGGAAGTGAGTCTAAAAGGTCACGGCATCCGCAGTATCCGTAACCTGTTCAACGTCCGGGTTGGCAAATCCACGGCGGATGCGGTCTACGGCTCCTTCCCAGCTCATTCCTTCTGGCAAGGGCAGCTGGCCTCTGTCATGCTCCGGGCCATAGACTTTTTTATAGACATCATCCCGGAAGCCAAAATAGATCACTGCGGCGATCAGAAGCCCCCAAAAGAACCGACACTGCTCCGGCACCGGTTGCAACACCTGTCACCACGCCCACAACGAACCCCAGCAGCAGCCAGATCTTTAAGGAATCCAGCGCGATGCTTCTGCGGGCAGATGCGGTAAACAGCGGATGAAAGCCGCTCAAATTTTGGGATTTTCCTTTGGCTTTTTTAGCCTCTGCACTGCCATCATAGATTTCAAATAATTCTTTCATGATGTTTCCTCCCATCTCAATGGATGCGTAACCTTTTCCGTTCGGAATGATTCCAATGAATCATTTTGATGCTTTTATTATAAAGCGTTGATTGGACACCAATATTGTCCATCCGGCAAACTTCCATTGGGATTTTTCTATATAGCTTTGCATAGAAAAACCGCCCCGGCTTCCTGCTATGGAAACCGGGGCGGTTCGTTTACTTTATGGGTGCTTTTTCAAACACTTAATGCCTACCAACTGGCGTTCAGTTTTTTGAAGTTTTAGTCATATCTGTATTTAGAGGACTTTCCGTACACTTTTCGGAGCGACTTTTTCAGGCTGACCACCGTTTCTTTGATGATCTTTGCCTCATCGGCAGAGCAATCTGCAAGCTGTTCGGTCATCCAGCTGTCGAACACCGGCTTTGCCTTTTTGATCTCAATGCACAGCAGCTCGTCTGCGGAGCAGTCCAGCGCGTTGATGATGTCGATCAGCGTTTTCACGCTGGGCACGGAGTTGCCCGTTTCGATATGGCTGATGTGCGTGACCACCACGCCAACCTCATTGGCCAGCTGTTCCTGCGTCATGCCCTTTGCAAGGCGGCAGGCACGGATGCGTTTTCCGATGTCGGCGTAGTCCACCATAATACAAGTCCCCTCCGTTCAGTGAAGTGATACTTGTATTGTATGTGCAATCGACCGGGATTGTAATAACCTGAAAGTGCAGTGGACTTATAAATACTGATCGTTCAGAAATACTTTAACTTCCTGCTTTCCGTCAATCGTTGTCACAGCAGTAATGGCATCCGGGCGGAAGGAGTCTCCCGGATAATGCATCTCCAATTTCAGATTGACTTTTTTCCCAGCTTCCACTTTCTGTGCCAGTTTATTCTCAAAATTTTTGAATTCGTTCCGATTTAGTCCAGAATCCTGCGGAATGAGATTTTCCAAATCGTTTGCCCCACCAAAGCGGTCTGCAATTGCATGACCTCGATCATCGGTACTTTTTTCATATCCTTTTCCAATGTCATGGATGCTGTCTTTAATTTGCAGACGACCATCATGCTCTTTCAGATGCAGGTCTCCTTCGGCTGTAAACAACCTTCCAAGGTGATCGGTAGTATACTCATATCCGTTTCTTTTATACTCTGCATCCGACAAAAGATCCTGCTCCATACGGTACGGCATTCCATCATCGTTATTTTTGTATTCCAGCTCTTTTTCTAGCTCTGCAAATGACTTTTCCGTAGCAGCATCCAGTTTTTCTTCTGGCTTTTCTATCGCGCCTTTCTGTAGACGCTCAAATGACTGTTTGACGACATCATCCAACCCAATGTGCATTTTTGCTTCCATCGGTTTCGCTTCTGAGATTTCTCGCCTCACAGCACACGACCTCCCTGCTGTTCAAAATTCGTCCTTAGATTATCTACAGCCTTTGCATCCGGGTTCAGGCTCACGCCCATGCTTATCACGCTATTCAGCACCCAGTCTGCGGCAGCAGCTTTCAGGCCGTACTGTCCCTGCAACTGTTCCAGAAATTCTTTACGGGGTGTGAACGATTTTTCGGCTGCGGCACAGTAATCAACGACCGTGCTAATCCCACCAAAGAAATCAAACACAGCTTTCCGGGTCTTAGCCACATCCAGTTCGCCGCCTGCAAAGACCTGTTCCAGGTAGCGGCCGTCCTCCGGCTTCAACATCATCTCATGGCGTTTCAGCCAGAGCTTCAGCTGCTCCATCTCCGAAACGCCCAGCGGTTCCAGCTCTTTGCCCGCTGCCAGTTGTCCAAATACAAACTCTGCGTTGATTTCATGCGGCATTTTTGAGGGTTTGTGGTAAACAGCATTTTCCGGCATGGGATACGCCTCAATCTTGCAGAGCACCGCCTCCGGCCACTCATTCTGGTAAACGGCAGCCACACCCAGCGGCAGCTTGGACAATTCGTCGATCTGTGCCTCCTTTAGGGCGGCAGACTTGCCTACCAGCTTGCGATCCTCTTCGTCCGGCAGGCGCAGGATGATTTTCGTGTTGGTGTTGCGGATGACCGACATATCCAGCAGGCCGGGAGCCTGATCCGCAATGATAAAACCCTCACCATAAGTACGCATCTCCGCAATGGCGTTGGCCAGCATCTCCACCGACTTGCCCTGCAGATTTGCCCCTTCCTGCGACTGTTCCGCCGACGTCTTGCGCAGCAGATTGTGCGCCTCTTCCAGCACGGTAACATGGCGCAGTCTGCTGTTCATCTCGCTGCCACACATCCGGTATTCCTGCAGCTTCATGACCAGAATGCCCATCAGCAGCGATTTTGTCTCCATCGACCCCACCCGGCTCAGGTCCACGACCACATTGCAGTCAAACAGCTCTGCGTCGCTCAGCGCGTCCTCTGCGCAGAACACACTGCCGTAAATGCCGTTGGTCAGTGACTTCACACGGGTACACAAAGCGCCCACATAATCGCTCTGGGTGTCCTTGGAGTAGTGCGATTCCTCAATGACGCCCGGCAGAATATCCAGCAGGTCAAAGAAGGTCGGGAAAACCCCCTTTTCACTTTCCGAATTGCGTAGGTTCCAACCGGCTTTCTGGTAGCTGCGCTCGATGGCATCCTTCAGCACCGCTGGCATGGCTGCATACATCGGCCAGCAGGCATTGAATATCTCCACCAGACGGTCGATATGTTCCAGAATGTGGATGTCCTGCGGGAACGCAAAGGGATTGATGCGCAGCAGCGGAGTTTCTCTGGGGTTGGTGCCGAACACCTTTACATCCGCGCGGCTGCCGAACACATTCTTGTACTCGCCCTTGGCCGGTTCCACCACAAGAAACGACGTCCGTCCATCCTTTGTTATCTCGTCCAGAAGATGGTAGACTGCGTTGGACTTGCCCGTACCCGTAGAGCCTGTGACAAAGGTATGGGAGGCCATTGCCTGCCGGTTCAGGATAAGGTCCGCTTTTTCCTCCCTGCCCATATGGTAGATTTTGCCCAGCTCCATCTTGTCCGCATCCGGCACCGTTTCGTCCGGCACATTGCGGCCGAACTCCGCGTGCTCGATGATTGGCAAGCCGTGCACTGAGCGGGTGGGCAACCCAAGGTGCATTGGCAGTTCCCGCCCACTGACCAGTGTTGCTGGCGTGTAAAGCAGGCTGTCCGGCGCACCCGCCCACAGCGGACGGGCAAAGACCGGGTGCATGAATCGCTTGAGATACTCCCGCAGCTGGGCCACCTGTGCCTCATCGTTCTGCCAGACATTCACAGCACCGCTCTCCACCGAGGAGCCCTCGCCCACCATCAATGCACGGTAAGTATTGGCCGCAAGTATCGCCGTAGACGGGGTAGACGAAAGGAAATAAGCCGCACATTTATAACAGCCGTAATCCTCGCTTTCCTTGGCGCGCTTGAGCTGATTTTCAATGCGTTCCAGCAATTCTTCCACCGATTTGTTGCACAGCTCGACCTGCTGGGTACGGCCCATGCCGCGGGTGTCTGTTGTGCCGTGGCTCTCCTGCTGGCTGATGGTGTCCGATGTTCCATGCGACGTCCCATCGGAGGTGCTGTGCGAAGTGCCGGTCTGCTCGGTGGCAGAGTGGCTGGTACCCCACGAGGTGTTTACGCCCATGGAGCCGCCGATGTTCCGGGCAATGCTGTTGAAAGCCGTTCTGGATGGTGCCATGCCTCCTATGGCCCTGCCAGCCGTGCCCAGCAGCGGTCCAATAACAGCACCTGCCACCGGAATCGCAACCGAGGCTACTGCGCCGCCCAGACCCAGAATGCCTGCAATGCCGCCAGCCACCGGCGAGACCTTTGTGACCGAGGTGCCGGAGCTGCTGCCGACACCGCCGTTGATGCCGCCGCTGACCCCTTTCGTTTTCTGGGTGCCATCCGTCACCGAAGAGGACTGGCTCGTGCCGTCCGTTGTGGTCGTACTGACGGTATCGCTGATGGTGTGGGAAGTCCCGCTGCACAGGCTCTCCATCACAGCCGTGCTCTGATTCTCGCTATAGGACCATGTGCTCTTGCGGAAGGGCGAAAGACTGCTGTAGAGGTTTTCGTACCCGCTGCGTATCTCCGCCTGCGTTTCTGCCGAGACAGGCTCTGCCAAAAACAGCGCCGTGTACACCTCGCCGTCCATCGCGTCCATAAAACGCTCAATGCCCTGCACAAAAGCTTTGTCTTCCGTCCTGGATTTATCCCGCAGTGCCGCCACGCAGGACACCGAGGCCACAGCTTCCTGCGTATCGCCAAAGGCTCCGTCCAGCAGCTCTTTTTCCTCCTGCCGCGGAATGCCTCTTGTCTCAGAGCCGGGGAAGTTGGAGCTCAGCACCTTTTGCAGCGCCTTGCTGGAAGTATCCAGATCGCGGCTCTTCATGTTCTTTTTCAAGGGGTCCTCCCGGACACCCAGATAGATATTCGCGCCGACATTCTCCTCCGGCACATCGATCATCACCGCCAGACTGCAGCCCTGCGCCATGCTGGAATAGTACACCGTAGAAAGCTTCTGGAACATATCCTCGCCCTTTTTCAGGGTCAGTTTCTGCAGCTGGAACAGCTGGATGCACTGGGCAGGGTCCTGCACGTCCAGCATCTGCTGGGAAAGCTCCACCATGCCATAGTTCTGCAGTTCCGTCAGATATTTTTTATACACCAGATGGTCTGCAAGGGTAAGCTGGTCCGTCAGGTCATTCAGCGACCGCTGCGCGGAAAGCTGCTGTTTTTCAAGCACCTCAAGCTCGTCTGCCATGATTTATTTTCCTTTCTGCTGTTAACCCCTCAAAATTTTCCAGAGCAGGGCAGCTCCGCCCAGTGCCGCACCGGCTGCGACGGCAGAGCCAAGGCCGCTGCCCTGCATCCCGTCAATAGCGTTCTTTGCGCTTTCATTGCCCTGCTCAGCCGCTTTCTTGTACCACTGCATGGCTTGTTCTTTATCCTGCGTCACTCCGTATCCATTTTCATAGAACACGCCAAGTTTATACTGTGCATCAGAATCGCCCTGGTCTGCCGCTTTCCGGTACCACTCCGCCGCAGTTGCTTTCAATAGTGTCACACCATTGCCATATTCGTAACAGATACCCAGGTTGTACTGCGCCGTAGCATTCCCTTGCTCTGCAGATTTGCGGTACAACTCCGCTGCCCTGACAGGGTCTTTTGTTACACCTTCTCCTTTCTTGTAGCAATAGCCAAGATTACATTGCGCATCCGCATCACCCTGGTCTGCGGCTTTCCGATACCATTTCGCCGCTTCTTCTTTGTTCTGTGCCACGCCATATCCCTTGTCATAGAACAGACCAATCTTAAATTGAGCTCTTGCGTATCCATGCTCTGCAGATTCGTCGTACCATACTGCTGCTTCGGCCAGGTCTTTTTTTATTCCTTTTCCATACTCATAGCAAAGGCCAAAATTACACTGTGCAACTTCATTGCCATTTTCTGCTGATTCGCGATACCACTTTGCTGCTTTGGCCAAGTCTTCTGTTACACCTTCTCCCACTTCATAGCAATAGCCAAGACTGTTCTGAGCGTCCGCGTTGCCCCCTTCTGCTGCTTTCTCGTACCATTTTACTGCTTCAGCAAGGTCTTTTCTTTTGCCTGTACCATTTCTATAACAGCGTCCCAGACTGTACTGTGCCTTCGTATTGCCCTGATTCGCTGCTTTCTCATACCATTTTGCGGACTCCTCATTGTTTGGCTCTACGCCATAGCCATAACAATAGCAATCACCAAGCAGATTCTGTGCGTCCGCATTGCCTTGCTCTGCCGCTTTCTGAATCCACCTTGCGGCTGTTTCATAGTTCACTTCGGTGCCATTTCCATAATAATAACACTTACCCAGCGCAAACTGTGCATCTGTATCGCCTTGTTCTGCGGCCTTTTGATACCACTTTACCGCTTCCGTTTCATTTTCATCTATGCCATTTCCATAATAATAGCACTCGCCCAATTCATATTGTGCTCCCGCATTGCCCTGCTCGGCCGCTTTCCGATACCAAAAAACAGCCTTACTCGTATCCTTTTCTACACCAACTCCGATATTGTAGCAGTAGCCAAGCATATATTGTGCTTCCGCAAATCCCTGCTCTGCGGCTTTCTCGTACCACATCGCAGCCTTTTTCGGGTCTTTTTCTACGCCTTCTCCGTTCCTGTAGAAATAGCCAAGATTATACTGTGCCGCCGCAAATCCCTGCTCTGCGGCTCTCGCAGACCATTCAGCGGCCTGCACAGGGTCTTTCGTTACGCCACCGCCAATCGCATAACAAACGCCCAGATTGTACTGCGCTTTCACATTGCCCTGTTTTGCCGCCTTGCGGTAGCATTCAAACGCCTGCTCCAAATCTTTTGCGACACCTGTGCCATTACTATAGCAAGCGCCCAACTCGTTCTGCGCCTCCGCATAGCCCTGCACTGCCGCCTTGCGGTACAGTTCTGCGGCCTTTGCCTCGTCCTTGCCGACGCCGTCACCGGCCTCATAGCACACACCCAGCTCATACTGTGCTTCCGGGCATTCCTGCTCTGCCGCTTTGGTGTACCACTTCACAGCCGCCACATTGTACGAGAGTGCCGCATACAGCCGTCCGGTCATATACTGGGCCGTCACATTTCCCTGAGTCGCCGCCGCTTCGTACCATCTGCGGGCCTCTTTGTCGTCCTTTTCAACGCCCCGAGCCTGATAATAGCACTCGCCCAGTGCGCACTGTGCCTCGGCATCGCACTGCTCTGCGGCCTTTTTATACCACACGACCGCATTTTCTTCGTTTTTTTCCACGCCCGTGCCGTTCTGATAGCACCGTGCCACCTCAAACTGTGCCTCGGGGCTTCCGTAATCTCTGGCCGCGACCATGTACTGCTGGAACGCCATTTCGGCATTGCCGGCCTGCTGATTTTTCTTAGCCTCCTGCAGGTAGTCCTGCACAGTCTTCTTTTTTGTTTCCTGCTGTGCTTCCTCGCCCAGGCAGAAGCGCTCCACGCACTCCATAAACTCCTGCTTTTTGTCCTCCGGGCCGTTGAACAGGAAACTGTACGTGGCATCCTTCTCTCCGTTGAAATCCATTTCCTTTATCTCAGCGCCCAGTCCGCCCCACTTCACGCGGCCCGCAGCCGGTTCAAACCACTCTTCGACGGGCTTTGCCTTCACGGCTTTCGGGATTTCCATCTCCTTTCCGCCCACGCGGACAGACTTCAGCTTGTCCGTAAAACACACTTCCACCTGAATTTCGCTCATATTCTATCGCTCCTTATGGTTTTATAATCTTTAATGTAATCTCCCTGACTTCTCACCCACATCTCGATGCCCGTACCAAACACCTCGGCTTCTATCAGCCAGCCCTTTTCTGTTACACGCAAAACCTTTGCAGTGGGCAGACGGTCGAGAACGGATTCCAAACTCGGCCCGGTATACTCGAACCGAATGGTCTGCAACTCGCCGCCGTACATAAACTGGATGCGCTTGCGCATCTCGCCCTCCTGAAAGCGGTCGGTATACCGCTGGGCGAAATGCCGGTCGAGGGTCTTATAGTTCTGGATGCGGTCGATACGATAAATGGTCGGAGAATTATCCTGTGGATTTTTGAAGTGCTTGTCCTTGTCGATGCCCTCAATAAACGCCGCCAGATAGAAATAATACTCGCTGAACAGGATGCCAACTGGCTCGATGGTGCGCACACGAGTCTCGCCGTCATGGGTGCGGCAGTAGGTAATTTCCATAACATTGTGATTTTCTACTGCCGTACCGATCTCCCACAGGCTCTCGATAAACTTCCGGCCATGCTGCGGCTCGACGTAATGGAAGCGCTCATTGCTGATGAGGTCTTTGACCTGATTCAGCCTGTCCAGCGGGGTGCACACCTGCACCAACTTGTCCAGAATGGGGAACATCTCCTCCTTGACCATGGAGCGGCTTTCCAGAAGGATCTTGCACACTGCCAAAATCTCGCTGCTGGTGAGGAAGCGTGAAAGCGTATCATCCAGCAGATAGCCACCCTTTGCGGAGTTGTATAAGATCTCCCGGCGCGGCTCGCTGTCTGCAAAATGATTGCGCAGTGTGTCAAGGTCGCGCTGGATGGTTTTTTCGCTAACCCCAAAGCGGTCAGCCGTCTGCTGTTTGTTCAGCACACCGCCCTGTACCAGCACCTGCTGGATATAGAGTATACGGTCCAATCTACTATTACGCACGGTTTATTCTCCTTCTCTGCTCATTGTAACACAACACAACTATCCCTGCAATTCTTTGTGTGAACTTTTGTCGTTTTACAGAATTACAAAAAAATTTTGTCTCTTTTGCACAACCCCAGTATACAAAAAAAGATGGACAGCCCGTCTGTCCATCTTCTATAGCAGTTTGCGTTTTTAATGCACAAGCAACATCCGCAAACTGCATATCGCAAATATGCCGTTTTGACTGGCGCTATCTTTGAAAATTGCGATAAAAAGTCAAGGCAGACTATTCTTAAATTGCCAACCTCTTTTGAAGCGATAGGCACTGTTCATCAACTCGTCTGTGATTGTGTAAAACGCCCGCCGTGGTGAACCATATCCGCCAATCAGCCCAATCACAATCGCAAGATTCAGCACAAATGCAATGCTCAACAGCACCATCAAAAATTTTTTCATACGCTCTTCTCCTTTTGTCTTATGATCCCGTCACTTTTCTGCCCCCATTATACAGATTGGGCTGGACAGTATGGTTGTCCAGCCTCCACAAGCAACAAAAAAGGAACACGGCATTCTCATTTTGAATGTACAAAGGGTGCGCTCTCACAAGGGATGCCCCGGCACTCATCGTCATGCCAGACATCGTAGGCATACAGACCGTCCGGGACGGTATCTCTCTTGATGCGGATGCTGGTAAACAGCGCAGGCTTTCCGCAAACCGTGATCTCCTCGTAGCGTTCGGTCATTGCATGAAAGATCATAATCTGTCTCCTTATATAAAGAAGCAGGACAATCCACACGGACTGCCCTGCAAAAGTAAAGGGAGAGCATCCGAAGACGCTCTCCCAGTTGTGCATAATAATCCTCCAAGTCACGACCCTGCCGCATGGCTCTCCGTCCCTCTCCCCCGCCCGGGGGAGAGGGGTTCCGGTGCATGGCGCAAAAAACCGCCCCCGGCTTCCTGTCATGGAAACCGGGGCGGCTCATATACTTTATTGGTGCTCTCTCAAGCTCTCACGCAATTACTTGCGGGGATTCTTAATAGCAGCCTGAGCGGGTGCCAAAATTACAGAGCGTTCAGCTCAATCCACCTTCACTCGCCCTGTCTGCTTGAGGGGTTCTCCATAGTTGATATGGTAATGGCCGTTATTCTGCATTCCGAATTCAATATATTCCGAAAATGTTGTCCCAGAAATCGTAGTATTAGTCAAATGCATCACAACAGCCACTCCAGCCAAATCGTCATCCCAAAGTTCCTTATAAATAGCATTATTGGAATACAATTTCAGACTCACATCCACAGAATCGCCCATTGCGAGTAGCGTTCCTATTCCGCCTTGTCCAAAATTTTGACACGCCACTAACTCTGTTTTGCCTTGGAATCCAACAATATCAACGCTATCCACTTGAATATGCCGAATAATTGATTCAGAAATATTTTGCAAGGAAAATTCTATTGTTTTAATATACTTTATTTCTTCAACCAAGGAATCAATATTCACTCGAATCTCACTGGTTTCATGTTGTGCGGAATCTCCATAATAAGACCGAATAATTCTGAACTGTTTGGACTGTGGCACATAGGACAGTGCTCCGCGATGAAGCATTGTCGGTTTGCATGATGGATTTGTCAGCT
>ENA-UESD01003178-UESD01003178.1-human-gut-metagenome-genome-assembly--contig:-NODE-3178-length-10793-cov-4.878779_pt1 | contig 10793 bp, 9 predicted proteins | sample MGYA00242985_ERZ507986 | MGnify/ENA primary metagenome ERZ507986 (study PRJEB26167, sample SAMN06115408) | human gut metagenome | host: Homo sapiens | place: China:Guangxi | collected 2016-04-06...
AAAAAAGATCCCCAAAGGGAGATCTTCCCTTCGGGGACCCAATATGCTTTCATTCAATGTTCAATCGAATCGCTCTCTATACCGTCCTCGATATTTTCATTTTCGATCGTTTCTTGTAAATCTTGAATGTCATTAGACGTGTAATCAGCCGACAATACCGAATTGGTAGACATGGTCTCATCGTGAAGATCATCGCTCTCATCCCATAACGTTTTCATTATATTCTCTGGCATATCTCTTATATTTTAAAGTTATATGCCTATTCAACAACCTCGACAAAGAAATTGTTGTTCCAATAAAAATAGTTCACTAATTTTAGCGAGATTAACGCAAGAAATAATATGAATCGAATTTGTAGTCTTTTTGGTATTCAGTATCCCATCATACAGGCGGGAATGGTTTGGTGTAGTGGTTGGCGGCTAGCTTCAGCGGTTAGTAACGCCGGTGGATTAGGATTGATCGGGGCAGGCTCCATGCACCCGGAAGTGCTCCGGGAACATATCCGTAAATGCGAGGCGGCGACCGACAAGCCTTTTGGCGTGAATGTCCCGCTGATGTACCCGGAAATCGATACCTTGATGCGGATATTGGTGGAGGAAAAAGTGAAGATCGTATTTACCTCCGCCGGTAACCCGAAAACATGGACAAAGTATTTGAAGGATCATGACATGACGGTCGTTCACGTGGTAAGCAGCTCTAAATTCGCCACGAAATGCGAGGAGGCCGGAGTGGATGCCATCGTTGCCGAAGGCTTCGAGGCAGGCGGGCACAACGGACGGGAGGAAACAACTACGATGTGCCTGATCCCCGCTGTCCGGAAAGCGACCTCCCTCCCCCTTTTGGCGGCAGGAGGTATCGGAAACGGTCAAGCGATGCTAGCGGCACTCGCACTAGGGGCCGACGGCGTACAGATAGGCACTCGTTTCGCCCTAACCAAAGAAAGCTCGGCACACGAGAATTTCAAGAAACTATGCTTGAATCTTAAGGAAGGCGATACGAAGTTATTATTAAAGAAACTGTCTCCTACCCGTCTGGTAAAAGGAGATTTCGCTACGGCAGTGGAAGAAGCGGAAGCCCGGGGAGCGTCCGTGGAAGAATTACGTGAGTTATTAGGCAAAGGACGTGCCAAGAAAGGAATCTTTGAGGGAGACCTAAAGGAAGGCGAGTTAGAGATCGGACAGGTAGCGTCTTTATTCTGGGAGGAATTATCCGTGGAAGAGGTGATGAAAGAATTGATCCGGGACTTTAAGCTATCCTTAGAGAACGTAAAAACACAGTTGTGTTCGTGAGAAAACACAACTGTGTTCAAGAGAAAACACAGTTGTGTTCCTTATCATAATCGATACTTATACAATTGCGCCATGACCTTTTGGTATTGGTTTTGCAATTGCAGGTAGTTTTGCACGCTTTGGTAATAGGTCGTCACATCCACGAAATACTCGATCATAGAGATTTGCCCGGCCTGTATAGCCTTGTTCAACAAGACCAAGCTATTCTGCCTTTTCAGCACATCCTTATATTCATCGATAGATTTCTTTAAGGAGACAGACTGGTCATATAGCTGCCTCAACCCATTCTCTACCGTGAAAGAAGCACTCTCCAACTGCATCTCCGTATAGCGGGCCTGAGCCTTCGCCTGTTTCACGTTATTACGGTTCGAGAACAACGGGATGGTGATTCCTACCAAGAAACCATTGAAACGCTCTCCACCCGAGGCGGGATTCATACGATACCCTAACTCAAAGCCGGGCAGACCTTTCGCCTTATTCACGCTCACCTGCCGAAGGGCTGTCGTCTGGTCGCTACGCAAAGTCTGTAATTGCGGATCGGATTGTATCGCCTCCGTTCTCAGCTCATCAAAGGAAAGCACCTCCCTATCCGGCAAGGCGTAAACCGTATCCGTAAACTCGATAGCGATACCGCCATTCAAGGTAGCCAGCTCCTGCAGCTTGGCAATACGGGAAGTCTCGTTCATCCGGGCCTCTGTCCGGGCGTTCAATAATTCCAGATCGATCTTGTTTGTCTCAAGGATATTCGCGTTTCCTTTCTCCAAACGAGTCGCATAAAAAGCAGAAAGTTGCTCGGCGTTCCTAAGACGGGTATCCAATAGGTTCTTCTGCTGGTTCAACAGCACCAAATCTAGGCAAACCTCTTTCACCTGCAACAAGATTTGCTGACGAAAAGCCATCCCTTGACGATCCAAACCCGCGGATTTCGCCTTCGTCAGCTTATGCTTCCGGACATATACAGACGGGAAATCAAAGCTTTGGGAAGCCACGAACTCGCCCGTGAATCCCATCCCTTCTTTATTCCCCCAGAAATGCGAATAAGAGACCGAAGGGTCTGGCAAATTATTATCCAACTTCGCCTCCAGCTTCTGCGACCGGACCAACTGGCTGTTCGCCTGTAAATCCTTATTGTTCGCCTCCACGCTCCGGAGCACGTCCTCTATAGAAGTCTGGGCGGAAAGGCCGCCTGTCAATACAGACAAGGCGGCGACTATAATATATGATTTCATAAAACTTATTCTTTATTCTTGTTCATTATCAGATAAACAATTGGGATGATGAATCCGTTTAAGAACGTAGAGGTTAATAAACCACCCAAGATCACCGTCGCCATCGGGCTTTGGATCTCATTCCCGGGAAGATCGCCATTCAACGCCAACGGGATCAACGCCAAGGCGGAACTCAACGCCGTCATCAAGATCGGGTTCAAACGGTCTAGGGAACCTTGTATCACGGACTCACGCAATCCCATTCCCTCTCCACGCAAATGCGTATAGTGGCTGATCAGCAGCATACCGTTTCGGGTAGCGATACCAAACAAGGAAATGAAACCGATAATCGCCGGGATACTGATCTCGCCGGAAGTAAGCCATAGGATAATCACGCCACCGATCAACGCCAACGGCAGGTTCAACAAGATCACGCCGCTCTCCTTCACGTCCTTGAACTCATTGTACAGTAACATGAAGATCACCAATAACGACATCAATGACGTCAGCAATAAGGTACGGCTGGCCGCCGCCTCGCTCTCGAACTGGCCACCATATTCGATATGGTATCCCTCCGGCAAACGGATATTAGCCTCTACCCGATCCTGTATCTCATTAACCACACCCCGCAAGTCACGTTCCGATACATTGGCACTAATAACGATCTTACGTTGCACATTCTCACGATTGATCGTATTCGGACCGGTCACCGAACGGATATCGGCCACGTAGCTTAGCGGCACTTTCTGTCCGGCGGCATCGATCATCAGATTGCTAATATCATCCATCGTGGCACGGCTAGCGTCGGAGGTCTTCACGGTCAAATCGAAACTCTTGCCATCATCGTACACCTGACTGACGGCCTCGCCTCCCAACATCACATTGATATATTCCTCGAACTCCGGCAGGGGAATGCCATATTTAGCCAACAACTCACGTTTCGGGGTGATTGTCAACTGCGGACGCTCGATCTGCTGCTCTACCTTCAAGTCCACCAGACCCGGGATCGTTTGGATAGCGGCCTTGATCTGGTTACCGACCGTAAACATCAGGTTCAAGTCCGTACCAAACAGTTTGATAGCGATATTCGCCTCCGTACCGGAAAGCATAGCGTCGATACGATGGGAAATAGGTTGCCCGATCTCTATATTAGCGCCGCTGATCGTAGATAACTTCTTGCGGACATCATTCATCACCTCATCCCGACTACGGTCTTGCAATTCGAAAGGAGCCTCGATCTCGGAAACATTCACGCCCAAGGCATGCTCATCCAATTCCGCACGACCGGTTTTCCGAGCCACAGTCTTTATCTCGGGCACTTGCAACAGCAACGCTTCCGCACGGCGTCCGATCTGATCCGACTCGTCCAAGGAAATTCCCGGAAGTGAACTTACGTTGATCGTAAAAGAACCCTCATTGAACGGGGGCAAGAAACTACGACCCAAATGAAAGAATATCACCAAGGCGACCACAAACAAAGCGATCGTGGTACCTAGTACCCATTTCTGGTAAGCCAACGCTAACTCCAAAGCCCGTTTATACACCACCTTCAACTTCCGGGCTATCCAAGCCTCACGCAGTTCCTTCATTCCCGTCGCTTTACGGTTCAACAAATAGCTACAAAGCACCGGGGTCAAGGTAAGCGCCACTACCGTAGAAGCAAACAACGCCACGATAAAAGCGATACCCAGCGGAACCAACATACGGCCTTCCATACCACTCAAGAAGAACAAGGGCACGAAACTCACCACGATAATCAAGGTAGAGTTCAAGATCGGCATACGTACCTCACGGGAAGCGTCGTAAACCACCTCCAAGGTAGAGCGTTGCTGCTCCGGAGGCAAGAGCCGGTTTTCCCGGATCCGTTTATACACGTTCTCCACGTCCACGATAGCGTCATCCACCAAGGAACCGATAGCGATCGCCATACCTCCCAAGCTCATCGTGTTAATCGTTAATCCCATGTAGTGCAATACGATGATAGAGACCAGTAAAGATAACGGCAAGGCTACCAACGAGATCACTGTCGTACGTATATTCATCAAGAACAGGAACAAGACGATCACCACGAAGAAACTACCCTCAAACAAGCTCTTCTTTACATTATTAATAGAGTTATCGATAAAATGACTCTGGCGGAATATATCCGTAGAGACATGTACATCCGCCGGCAAGTTCTTCCGCAAATCGACAACAATCTCGTCCAGCTTCTCCGTCAACTTCTCCGTACTCGTATCCGGCTGTTTGGTCACGGTAATCAGCACGGCTGGCTTTGTCCGCTCGGAAGCGGTTCCCAACTTCGGGCTTTTACCGCCGATCTTGACCGTAGCGATATCACCCAGCGTAACCGGATACTCATTCACGGTCTTCACCACACCCTGAGCGATCTCTTCCGCCTTCGACGTAGACAAGACTCCCCGGATGATATACTCATTATCAAACTCATACAATACACCACCATTGGCGTTCCGGTTCATATTCCGACAAACATCCAACACCTCGTTCAACCCTACACCGTAGTGCTTCATACGAGCCGGGTCCAACAAGATCTGGTACTCCTTAATATCGCCACCGATCACGGCAACCTGCGCCACACCGCCCGTAGACAACAAACGGGGACGGATCGTCCAGTCGGCGATCGTACGTAAGTCCAACAAAGACGTGGAATCGGCGGTCAAACCGAGAATCATCATCTCACCCAAGATGGATGACTGCGGGCCTAAGGTCGGTTTACCTACGTTCTCGGGAAGGCTCTCACCCAAGACAGCCAGTTTTTCGGACACGATCTGACGAGCCCGGTAAATATCCGTACCCCAATCGAACTCTACCCAAACCACGGAGAATCCGGTGGTAGACGAGGAACGCACACGCCGTACGTCCATCGCACCGTTCACGGCAGTCTCCACAGGGAATGTCACCAAGCGTTCCACCTCCTCGGGAGCCATACCGTTCGCCTCGGTCATGATCACGACCGTTGGGGCGTTCAAGTCCGGGAACACATCCACGTCCGTATTAAACGCCGTGTACGTACCCCAGATCATCAGCAATAGCGCACAAACCAAGATTACCAACCGGTTGTGCAATGAATAATAAATTATCTTATTTAACATGCAACATCCCTCCTATTAATGGCTATGGCTATGAGCCGGTATCGCGTTAGAAGCGGAAGACAACTTGATCTGGTAAGCGCCACGGGTCACGACCTCATCGCCCGGTTTCAATCCGGAAAGGATCTGTACCTCCGAGCCGTTATTCGCTCCCAGCGTCACCCATTGCTTCTTATAGCCTTCCTCATCCAGACGGATAAATACCGAATAAACGCCCTGCTCCTCGATAAGGGCGGAGACAGGCACGCTCAAGACATTCTCCATCGGCTTTGTCAACAAAAAGATCTCCACGAAAGAACCGGGGATAACCGCTCCTTTATTATCGAACTCGAAAGTCACCGGTACATAGAAAGAGTTCATATCGGAAGCCTTTCCATACGATAACAACCGTCCACGCAAATCAGACAATTTATAGAGAGCGTTATCATACGGAGTCATGAAATTAGCGGTTTGGATCATGGGAAGATCGTTGTAATACCTCTCAGACACGTCCGCACGCAATACCAAACGATTGTTTTGCGAGATCGTAGCCAAAGGCTGACCTACGGATACATAATCACCCTCTTTCACTTGGATGTTCTTCAAGTAACCGTTCAAGGGAGAGACTACAGACACGCCTTTCGCCGTCTGTTTTCCCGCTATCGCCTCATAAGCGACCTTGGCGTTCTCGTAATTCAAGCGGGCCTGCTCGAAATCCTTGGCGGATACGATCTTATCGCCTACCAAGGCTTGCATACGCTCGTATTCCTTTTTCGCCGTCTCATAAGCGAATTTAGCCCTTGCCGCCACGTCTCCATCCGAGAGGGCGTTGGAAGCGATACTCAACACGGCCTGTCCCTTGCGTACCGCCGTACCATCCACGAATGGCAAGCTACCAAACGAGATCACGCCGGGGACGGTAGCGACGATCACGGACTCCTCCCCTTGCGCCGCCATTACTCGTCCGCTCGTCTTAATCACATCCGTGAAAGGAGCGGGATTAACCGTTACGGTCTGCAAACCAACGGCCTCGGCTAAGGCTTTCTTAAAGACAATCTCGCCGGGATGGGTACCACCAGCCTCATGCTCATGGTCATGGCCTTCGTGTTCATGTCCCTCATGATCATGATCGTGATCCTCACCTTCATGCTCATGGTCGTGAGCCTCTAATTCATGATTATGCTCATCGTGTCCGGCTTGCGACGCATTTCCCGCACAACCGGCAAACAGGTAAGCGCACATCGCACCTACCAAATATATTTTCTTCATTGTGTAAAAAATCTTGATATCGTTAATAATAAATAGATAGGGGCAAGTCTGTCCTCACCCGCTCTCACAAACGAGATATCAAGACATAGGAGGGGCACGAAGTCCCGAGGCACTCACTATCCAAGTGTCGTGCAGCGACTCAATGTAGGGGGCGTTCTCGTGATCAAGGAGCTGTCCGCAAAACGCCGGTTCAGGTGGATAAATGTAATCAAATAAGACGAGTAACGGCATCAGATGTATATCCACATCTCCATCCATAAAATGAGAAATATGCGTACTGAAATAGGCCAAGTTATGCCCGTCGCAACCGCAATCATGCGTATCAGTGCTTTTATCGCCATGCGCTTGCTCCGCAGTCAAGGATTGATAACAAGGCATCCCGTCCCGGTGATGATGGTGAGGGATAACCACAGAAAGCAATACCAAGATGCCGGCCATCAGCACCACGTATTGTACAATCCTCTGTTTCATTTTCTCACGCATGGCACAAAGATAAGGATATTTTTCCGTTTTTTACATGAATGTTGTAAGTTTGCGGTAAATAAAAAGATAGATGAAGTTTGGAGTAAATAAAAAGATATTATTATATACCGCCGGTTGCGTATGGATTTTCGCCGGTATCAATATCTTACGCATCGGTATCGTCACATGGTTAAACGATACCCATTATTGGTTATTCAAGATCGGGGAAGCGACCATCGTTTTCTTACTTTTCTTCAATTTGGTCTTTAAACGGCTTTTCTATAAACATTCCGAACGGATCTCCCGGAAAAACGGGAAACATTGCCCGTTCTCTTTTTTCGACGTGAAAGGTTGGATTATCATGATCTTCATGATCGCTTTCGGGATCACGATCCGCACGTTCCATTTACTGCCGAATTCTTTCATTTCCGTATTCTATACGGGATTATCCACGGCATTGATCATAACGGGATTCTTATTCTTGAGACAAGGAAAAACCGTTAGGAATTGAGAATTGAAAATTATTGATTGTTGTATCTTTAATTTTCAATTCTCAATTCTCAATTTTCAATTCCCAAGTTTTTCGCAGATCAACTCAGCAGCCTTCTTGCCGCTCATCAGCATGCCGCCAAAGATCGGTCCCATACGGAAGCTACCGCTTACGCCGTTAGCGGCCATACCGGAAACGAATAATCCCGGGTAGATCTCCTTCGTGTTCTCCACCGTCGTCTGCTCACCCAGCTCCACATTCAAGGAACGCTCGCCGATCACGCCTCCGGTCGGTGTATTCAATTGGATATCATTCTTACGGGCTACCACACGGGCAATCTCGCAATCATGCCCCGTACCTTCCAAGACAGCCTTTGCCATGATCGTCAACGGATCCACGTGCATCCCCTCACGGATTACCGGAGCCCAGTTCACTACCACACCGGCTACGGCATCGTTATGAAACACCACGTCCTCTACCGAATAGCAGTTAAAGATCGTAGCGCCCGCCTTCGTCGCCTGATAAATCAAAGCGGAAGTGGTATGTACCGAATCCATGATATACGTGCCGTTAGCACCCTCCTTATAGCTTACGCCCAATTCCTTGATAATCGGCATAGCCTCTTCCTGCACCACGATATCGTTGAACATCATAGCGCCGCCCCACATACCTCCACCGGGAGCCAGCTTACGATCAAACAACGCCACCTTCTTACCGGCTTTCGCCAAGAAATAAGCGGCCACGATACCGGAAGGTCCCCCTCCCACGATCGCTACATCCACAGACAAGTTGCTCTTCAACTTCTCGAAGTAAGAGTCAATGATTCCACTTGAAACAATCTGTTCCATCTTAATAACTAATTAAAGTTTAAACATCAGGGAGCACATAGAGGTAACGCCCCCTTTATTTCCTAGTTCTACCTTATTTTCCCTTCGCCGGCATTACCCGGATCAGGTTCGATGGGTATAATCTCAGCCCGTATGACTCGGGCACCCCTATGTGAAAAGTCGGGAGCAAATGTACAAAAAATTAGTATAACTGTACACCTTCAGGTTCCACTTCTATGTTTCCCCTCAATTTTTCCGTCATTCGGATGGATAATGTATAAGATGCCTTGAAGATTTGCCACCAATTTCATCGGGTACAATAGCCAATAACATTCATATAAAACCATAGGTTATCAGTATAATTATCACGGTATGTTAGTCTTTTCCTTGTTGCAATGCAAATTCTTTGCAAAAATCATCGGTCAAATAATAAATATCTGTAACTTTGCTTACGATAAACGTAGTGGTATTAAATCTGTAAATCTTGTAATTAGGTAATTCAAACTTATAGTTTCTATCTCTGGTTTTCAATTTATCAACCAATAGGACTCATATTAATCCTTATAAATCACTGCAATTATGTCAATGCATGCTATAGAAAGTTTGGTGGAATATTCCGTGATAACAACAGCGACCGCCTCTCCTGTTCCACCTTTGGCACAAAGTATTTGTTATAGTCTTTACCAAATCCAGAATCAACTGGACTGCGGGTACACGGTATTACGGGTTCGTGATGAACTGGAACAACTCGGTTATCTCTCTCTTTTGCCTCCGGAGCAATTGCCTGAGCCGGAGCGTAGCGAGGCGAGGCGGCTTGCCATAGAGGGCGGTTTCTTGAAAGATGGTACTTATGTGGACGGTTGTTCCGGAAAGTGTTGTGTCACCGCAGGGACTGCATTATGGAAAAAGCTGCTTGAGATGAGTGTTCTTCCTGTATCGGCAAAGGCGGAACTTCGGCTACTAGACCCTTTGGAATTGGCGGAACAAATTGTTCCCTTAGCTTCTAAGGCACTTGCCGAAGGGGATAAAAGAGGAGCCGATACGCTGGGACATTGGTACGCATTCTTTCCGCTACTTTGCGTAGTGGAAGGTTTGGACGATGACAATGCACCCGAACCGGAAAGAATCCAAGCGTTGCTCCGGCTGCTGGCAGTTCCCGAAGCGTTTGAAGTGGCAGGAGCCTATGGGAAAGAGATGGATTTCGATTTTGAAGAAGAGGAAATGTCTTTCCTTGCCGGTTGGGAGACCCCGTACAACCAGTGGAAAGAGAAACAGGAATCTCTATTTCCAGAATTTTGTAAACGCATAATGTACAAGCTTATAGAAAAGCATGATTTTGCGGAAGCCGACCGTTATGCCTCCCTTACAGGAGATGAAAATGATCCGTCACGCCTGCTCCACCGTTGCGTGGTCAGTTTCGCTTGCCACCAATGGCTGAAGGCACAAGAACCGGGCACGTTGCCACCGGAACGCCTGCTCTCTCTCCTTGAGGTCAAAGAGGGGCTTGAGTACCTGAGCGGACTGCCGTTAACTGAGCAGGAACTTGCTACTTGCCGTATTTATTTGTTACAGACACTTGTATTGTTGGGTGATTATCCGGCTACCATCGAAATGCAGCGATCCCTGTTTACGGAAGCTATCAACAAACTGGAACAATACCCCGAAGGAGAGACAAAACAGATACAACAAATCGCATTATCCATCAGCTACTACCAAATGCTATACACTAATCTTCCGGACGATTATCCCTCTAAGAAAGAATGGATGCGAAAAGGATTTCCCGGATTGATGGAACTACCCGGCATCAAACGGATATGTGGTGAACTGCTTCCTGAAATGCCGCAAATGGCAGATACGCTGCAAGGATATATGGAACAATGCGATGCCTTGATACAATATCTTAAATAAAAGAAGTTATGTGCTTTACCGTCAGAAAAATCAATATCATATTGTCGCTGCTGTTAGTGGTGGTATGTTCTTGGGGACAAGTAACGGATGCGAAGAATTTTACAATCACTCCGCAAACCGTAGTGAAAACCAATTTGCCCAAACAGGCTCCCTGCTTGTTTGAGTTGCAAGACATATTGAGAGAACGATTCGGGCAAAGCGCCATTATGGGAGGGTTACGGGCAAAAGGCAATTCGGTTATCGAGCTTTGGACA
>ENA-UESD01003185-UESD01003185.1-human-gut-metagenome-genome-assembly--contig:-NODE-3185-length-10777-cov-20.920841_pt1 | contig 10777 bp, 9 predicted proteins | sample MGYA00242985_ERZ507986 | MGnify/ENA primary metagenome ERZ507986 (study PRJEB26167, sample SAMN06115408) | human gut metagenome | host: Homo sapiens | place: China:Guangxi | collected 2016-04-06...
ATGCCGAGGTCAGCCGTCTGGTAGAGAGACGCGCCCAGCGCCGTCACAAGGACGGCCAGCACCACCCACACCAGCTGTTCCGGCAGGGACGCTGCCGGGCCGAAGGCCGCGGCAATGGGGTCGTAGAAGAAGGTTATGATGAACCCCATGCCGATGCCGTTGACGAAGGTGCCAAGGCCGATGTACTTGCGCCCGAACCAGAATTCCAGCGCAAAGAAGAGGATGTTGGTGGCGACGTTCTGCACGCCCAGCGAGATGCCCAGCAGCTCGGCAAGGCGCATATTCAGCGCGCTGATGGAGTCGTTGCCGAGATGGGACTGCTTGAAGAGGGCGATTCCCAGACCAATAATGACAATGCCCACCACCATACCCACGATGCGGCGGGTAGTCGGCTTTTGGGTGGTCGAAGTGCTCATGAAACGGCCTCCTGATCTATTTTTCTCTATTATAACGCTGCAGGAGGGTCGGCGCAATCAATATTGCACAATTATCTGTTTTATTGTGGAAAACTCATCGTCTCAGGTCTTCTTCCAGCCGGGCCTTGTCCAGCCCCTCGCCGATGACGATGAGCACCTGCTGTCCCTGCGGGATGGGGACCGCCGTCAGACCGGCGGCGGCAGCATTCAGCTCGTACCACCGGCCATCGTCCTCCACGAAGCCTTTCACACGGAGGGCATTTCCGCAGGCGGGGTCAGTGAAGAGGGACGGGATGTTCTTTTCCAGCTGAGCACGGGGCAGACCCAGCTCGAGGAAGTAGGCCGAAGTAAAAGCATCGTGCTCGTCGAAGTGGAGCTTTTCGCAGCTGGCCTGCCGGTAGCCGCACTTTGCGATACGGGCCATGTCGTCGGCCGTCAAATCTGCCCAGTTCCTCGCAATGATCTCCTCCGGGCCGAACTTCCGGGAGCACTTGCAGGCTTCCAGCGCACGGGCCAGATGGGCTTCTGCCCCCTGCTTCTGCGCGTCAGAGGCCAGCTGACAGCGGCTCAGGAGGACACTGCCCGCCCATGCACTCTCGGAAGCGAGGATATATTCTGCCTGCGGGGAAAGTTCTTCCGGCAGAAGGGCATCCACAATGGCGATGACATTGCCCAGCTGATACCAGCGGTCCAGCGGCTCGTCCCGCAGCACGTCGAAGAACTCGTCCACGTCAAAGATGCCGCTGGGCTCCACGATGACCCGCTCAAAGCCCCGCATGGCCATGGAGATGAGCTTTGTCCGCATCCGGCGCTGATGGGTGTCGCAGTCGCAGCCGCCGCTGATGGTCTCCAGCTCCACGCCCTGGGCCTCGAGGTCCTGCAGGAGCATGGCGTCCACGTTCACCGCGCCGAAGTCGTTTTCCAGCACACAGACTTTGACGTCCTGCCCGGCCCACCATGCCGCGTATCTGCGCAGGAAAGTGGTCTTCCCTGCCCCGAGAAATCCTGTGATAAGGTCTACCTGTACCATATTCCGTCCCTCCGTCGGTTTCTTTTTCCGCTGTCAGTATAAGCGAACGAGGCCGGATTGTCAAACAGAGGAAACGGCCCTTTCCCGGTCTGGGAAAGGGCCGTTTCGCCGCAATGCTGGGAGTTCCTTACAGGAATTCGACGCTGCCGTCTTCGATGTGGTACATCGCACCAACGACCCGCAGGCCCGTTTCCTCCTCAATGTTATGGATGCACAGGCTCTTTTCGATCTCCTGCACACTGTGTCGGACATTGAGACAGCTGGCCTTGTAGGGATCTCGTTCGTCCCCGATGGCCTTTTTTATCTCGTCCGTGATGTAGCGGATATAGCCGGAGGGCTCGTGGTTGATGGCGGCATCCACTGCACCGCAGTGGGTGTGGCCCAGCACCACCACCAGCCGACAGCCCAGATGGCCGGCAGCGTACTCGATGCTGCCCAGCTGGTGGTCATCGATGATGTTGCCCGCCAGCCGGATGACGAACAGCTCACCGATGCCCGCCGAGAAGATGTTCTCCGGGATGACCCGGGAATCCGAACAGGTGACGATGATGGCGTAGGGCGACTGGCCCTTCGTCCAGGTGGACATCCGGATACGGCGGGAAATATCGCCGCTCCCGTTTTCCGCGTTCAGGTATTTCAGATTGCCCGCCGCCAGCTTGTAGATGGCATCGGCCGCGGTGCAGACTGGGGTCTCACGCATTGCAGCAGCCTCCTTGGGAAAAAGTGGTAAGATCGTTCTGCAAAAATGCCCGGCCGTCCAACGAAGGGCAGCCGGGCGGGAATTCAGTTTATCAGAAGTGGATGACGCCGAGGATCAGACCAGCGACGAGGCAGACGATGGAAACGCCCCACTGCCAGCCGAAGCAGTACTTGATGTGGTCCTTGATCTCGACACCGGCCAGACCGATGCCCAGATAGGTAGCGGGAGCCACCGGGCTGATGAAGGTAGCGCAGTTGCGGCAGACGACCATTGCGATGGCGATGTGAGCCGGGTTGACGCCGAACTGGTTGCCAACGCTGACCAGAACGGGCAGCAGGCCGTAGAAGTAGGAGTCGGTATCGAACAGCAGAGCCAGAGGCACGCTCAGGATGCCGATGATGACGGGCAGGAAACGGCCCATGGATGCCGGGATGAAGCTTGCCATGACGACTGCCATCTTCTCCATGATGCCGCTCTTGCTCAGAACACCGAGGAAGACACCGGCACACAGGATGGTGGAAGCCATGCTCAGGCCAGCGGAAGCGTGGCTCTTGATGATGGAGTTGTGCAGCTTCTTGCCGCGGTAGTTGACCAGAATGCCCAGAGCGCAGCCGACCATAAAGACGTAGTAAGAGGGGAAGATGTCCAGGACCAGCACGATGATGACGGCCAGAGTCAGGATGACGTTAAAGATGAAGTTCTGGGGACGAGCCAGAGTCTCGTCCTTCTTGCCGTCGTCGGAGTCGTCGTACTTGCCGGCGTCCTCAGCAACGATGGAATCGCCGAGCTTTGCGATGCGCTTCTTCTCCTGCAGGCCCCAGAAGATGGCAGTGCCGACAGCCAGCACCAGGCCGACGATCTGCATGGGCATGAGCTGGAACCACAGGTCGTTGGGCTCCACCTCGATGACGCTTGCGGCGCGCATGGTGGGGCCGCCCCAGGGCATCAGGTTCATGACGCCCATTGCGGTGACGCAGATGAGCAGCAGGGTCTCACGGCGCATGTGCAGGCGCTTGTAGACGGGCAGCATGGCGGGGATGGTGATGAGGAAGGTGGAAGCGCCGCCGCCGTCCAGATGGCCGATGATGGCGATGAGGCAGGTCATCAGAGCAACGCCGACGACGTTGTTGCCGACCTTCTTCATCAGCGCACCGATGATCTTGTCGAACATGCCTGCATCGGTCATGACGCCGAAGAACAGGACGGAGAAGATGAACAGGACAGCCGTACCGTGGACGCCCTTGACGCCCTCCTTGATAAAGCCAGCCATTTCATCCAGGGTGAAAGCACCGGTAGCCACCAGAATGGCTGCGGTGATGGTCGAGACGCTGACGAATGCCAGTGCAGGGACCGTGACATTGCGCAGCAGCAGGACGATGACCGCAATCACCGTTGCAAAGCCGAGCAGAGCGAGGATCGTATCACTCATGGGTTTGTACTTCCTTTCCTTTTTTCATATACCGGGGATGCATTCCGTTTTATCATCCAGAATCATTCCCGTTCGTTATGGTTCCAGTATACAGGCTCAAACTTACAGCCCAAAGCCCTTCTCGTTACGGTTTGTTAAGAAATTCCTTAATATCCTGTAAGATTCCGTATGGAAGGTTGGATACAATAAAGCCGGAGCTGCGCAAAAAACAAAAAACAACAGGCCCCGGGGTGTTTCCACTCCGGGGCCTGTTGTCGTCTTTATTTATGGGGAATCTATCGCCTTGCGGCGGTCCTCACATGGGGAAGCGGGAATTACTCCTTGCTACCCTGATCGGTGCTCTCGCCGCCACCAGGAGTCTGCTCAGCCTTAGCAGCTGCGGTGATGACAGCAAAACGGATGGTAGTGCCGTCCTTGGTGACAGTGGTGGTGCCGATGTAATAGGTATCAACAGGCTCCTTGGCCTCGCCCTTGCCCTCGGGAGTATTGACATTCACCATATTGCCGAGCAGGTTGGCGGCCTGAGCAGTGGCGTTGTAGCCCTTGGTCTCGGTTATAGAGATCCAAACGAACTGCTCTTTGTAGGAATCGGTCATGATCGTCATGATCTTGGTCTTCTGATCCGGGGTCAGATTCTTCTCAGTCGCATCGTCGGTGTTATCGTCCACAGTAGCCGCAGTATTAGCCAGTGCCTCAGCGATAGCCTTTGCCTTCGTGTTCAGCTTGGTATCCTCTTTGAAGGTAATGCCTGCAGCCTTGCTCATATCGGACATTGCCTCAGCAATGCTCTTGGTGTTTGCGCTATTGCCGCAGCCAGTCAGAACGGACAGTGCCAGAACGCCGGCGAGGGCGACGGCCAGAAACTTCTTTGCCATTTTCATGATTTTTGCCTCCATAATTATGAATGATCTTACAGGCAGGCTGTCCAGTTCCGGTCGTCGGCCTGTCGGCCTTATTATACCCCCCCCCCCCATATATTTGTCAATATATTCCCGCATTTTTATCATATTGCCGAATTATGAAGGATAGCTCTGTGCATATTCCACAAATTCACAAAAACAGCTGTTCTTCACTCTTTCCGGCTGCTCCGTATCTGGGCCAGAAGCGTAGACGCCGACACCGGTTTTACCACATAGCCGTCGATGACGCCGTGGCTGCGGGCGTCCACGATCTCCCTTGTGGGGGCATTGGTCATCACGATGCGGGTCATGCCCGGGTAGCGGCCCCGGATGGCCATGCAGAAATCCACGCCGCTGCTGCTCATCAGGCTCTCGTCGATGGCGAGGACGTCGAAGGGCTGCTGCTCCAGCAGCTGGCGCAGCTCGCCCCGGCGGGAGCAGGTGGACACGCTCAGGCCCAGCGCGCTGAGGTCTTTGTCCAGCAGGTCGAGGACCTTGTTGTTGTCGTCCGCCGCAAGGATGCGCAGCTTGCTGTCCACGCCCCACTGCAGCTGTTCGCGCTCCTGCTGCTGCTCCAGCACCGGCAGATAGACATAGAAGGTCGTGCCTCTGCCGATGGTGCTCTCCGCCCGGATGCGGCCCCGGTGGGTGCGGATGATCTGGTCCGCCAGAGCAAGGCCGAGGCCGGTGCCTTCGCCGGTCTTTTTTGTGGTGAAGAAGGGCTCGAAGATGTGCTGCATCGTCTCCTTGTCCATGCCGCAGCCGGTGTCGGTGACGCTCAGGCAGACGTAGCTCGACCATTCCTCGGAGATCTTCTCTTCCGGGAAGAGCGCCGCCAGCTCACTGCGCGGCACGACACTGCCCCGGATGGTCAGCTTTCCGCCCTCGGTGCCGATGGCGTGGATGGCATTGATGCTGATGTTCAGCAGCACCTGCTGCAGCTGGGTCGCATTGCCCAGAACGCATTCGCCGCTCAGCTCATTTTCTTCCTTCAGCTCCACGTTCTTCGGGCAGTTCGTCTCCACCAGTTTCCGGGTCCGATGGAGCAGTCCCTCCACCGACACGGCGTCGTAGACCGTCTCCACGTTTTTCCGGCTCATGGAGGAGATCTGTTTCACGACCTCCTGCGCCTTCTGCGCCGCCTCGCTGATCTCCATCGCGTTGTCATAAATTTCGCTGCCCGGGTCGGCGTCGGCCATGATGAGGTCGGCATAGCCGGTGATGGGGGTCAGGAAGTTATTGAACTCATGGGCGATGCCGCCGGTGAGGGTCCCCATCATCTGCAGCCGCTGGCCGTGGGCCAGCGACTCTTCGCTGCGGTGGAGCTCTTCGAGGGTCTGGTTCAGGGTCTTCAGATCGCTGATCTCGGTCGCGCTGCGGCGGTCGCGCTCCTGCAGCCGGAACATCTGGAACATGAAGAGCACCAGCACCAGCGCCACGCCGCCGAAGATGAGGGCCACCTTCACGAAGCTCTGCTGTACCGGCTCGCAGAAATCGTCGTAGTCCACCACGGCGCTGACGATCCAGAAGCTGCCCCCCACGTCCAGATGACGAAAGGCGCTTATCTTATGCACCCGGGGCAGATCCGGGTCGGCCCACCAGTAGGAGTAGTAGTCCAGCGTGCCGGATTCCTCTTCCTGCTGAGCGCGCAGCAGCTCACTCAGACTGCTCATGTCCAGTTCCTTCCCCTGATAGATGCGCTGGCGGCCCTCCACGACTTTGATGCCCCACTGAACGGCTTCGGGGTGCATGACCACAAGGTTATCGTCATTCTTTATCATGATGTAGCCGTTCCTGCCGACATGGATCTCCGAGATGAGCTGCTGATACATGACCGTGGAGTCTACCACGAGGCAGGCTGTCTCACCCCCGGCCTTCTTCTTCATCACAAGATAGTGCTCGTCACCGCTGTGGTACTGCCAGTAGGAGATGTCCTCCGTCCGGGTGATGAGGACATCGCAGACGGCGCTGAGGCCGTAGCAGCTGTAGATGACCTCGCCGCTGCTGTTTTCCAGCCAGACGTCCCGGATGGTATCGCTCCGGGCCACCGTGGGGCGGAACGCTTTGCTGGCCTCCGCTTTTCCGGCGATGGAGTCCAGCCGGTCGGCGTATTCTTCCAGCAGGACGCGGATGCTGTCGGCGGTGCTCTGCACCACCAGCTCCATCTGCCTCGTCTGGCTGTCCATCATGGCGGTGCGGTAGTCCTTCCACACCATACCCACCACGACAGCCAGTGCGGCTACCGTGACGACGCCGATGGCCAGCGGCACCCACAGGGTGCGCAGCGTCTGGAACCATGTCTTTTTCGGGGCGTTCTCCTTCATATCGAGTCCTCCTTTGGGGCGGTCTTGCTCTTCCTGTCTAAAAATGTTATAATTTTATTTATCGCAAGTGAAACAAATTTTCCGGTCAGAAAAGTGCAGGGAGTTATCATGTCGTATCATGTTCTTATTGTAGACGATGATCCAGCGATTTGCAAACTTTTATCGAAAGTTATGATAAGCAATGAGATGGACCCTCTCGTCGTCAACAGCGGCGCGGCGGCGCTGGACCTCATCGCGCGGCAGAGCAGCACGCTGGATATGATCCTGATGGACATCACGCTGGGCGACATGGAGGGATTCGATGTCATCCAGACCATCCGGCGCAACGGCGTCACCACGCCGGTCATCATCATCAGCGGCCGCAACGAGGACTACGATTTCATGTACGGCCTCTCGCTGGGCGCTGACGACTATGTCACCAAGCCCTTCCGCCCCCAGATTTTGGGCGCAAAGGTCAAGGCCCTCATCCGCCGCAGCAAGAGCTTCTCGCAGGAGAACAACCAGCAGATCAGCTGCGGGCCTTTCCTCTGCGACACCACCACCATGCGCTTTTATAAAAACAATGTGGAGCTGAACCTCTCCGAGAAAGAGCGCAGTCTGCTGCTGCTCTTCGTGCGCCACCCGCAGCAGGTGTTCACCAAGGACATGATCTACGAGCAGATATGGGGCAACCTCATCGCTGTGGACGACAACGCCATCATGGTCTACATCAACCGCCTGCGCAGCAAGATCGAGGACAACGCCCGCACGCCCCAGCACATCATCACCATCCGGGGCGTCGGCTATCGTTTCGTGCCGTAAGAGCGTTATTTATTTTTTCATAGAAACAAAGAAGAGCAGCCAACTGCGCGCGGTGCAGTTGGCTGCTCTCTGGTTTTATGCCGGTATAAAACACAAAACCTTGAAAAAGGAGAATCGCATGAAGCTTGTGTGCATATTTAACCGCAAAAGCGGGGGTGAGAAGAGCGAAGGAATATCCGTGAATCCATTCCGAAGCGTGGTTGGCAAGCCACATTCCCGCTTTTACGCCATATCACTCAATCTTCGCGGAAAGAGAAAGGCTTGACTTCGCGGACGACGTCCATGACAGTGCCGTCGCGGGCCTCGATGATGCCCACGATGCGGTCGCCGAACTGGACCTTCTCCGGCTCGCCGACGATGGAGTAAGCGATGTCGCGCAGCTCCTCGATGGTCTTCAGAGGCACGCAGTCAGCGGCCTTCAGAGCCTCCAGCAGATCGGGACGGCGGGGGTTGACGGCCACGCCGTAGTCGGTGACGACGATATCAACGCTCTCGCCCGGGGTAGTGACGGTGGTCACGTCGGTGCAGATGGCCGGGATGCGGCCCTGCAGCAGAGGAGCGATGACGATGGTGCATTTTGCACCCTGTGCAGTATCGGGATGGCCGCCCTGTGCGCCGGTGATGATGCCATCGGAGCCGACGACGACGTTGCAGTTGAAGTGGGTATCAACTTCCAGAGAGGCCAGGATGACGTAATCCAGCTTGTTGACGAAAGCGCCCTTGTTCATCGGGCTTGCGTACTCGCCAGCAGAGATGGGGAAATGGTTGGGGTTGGTGCGGACGTTGTTGACAGCGTCCAGATCAAAGTCCTGCGTATCGACCAGCTTGCGGGCCAGACCACGGTCCAGCAGCTCGCACATGGGCTTGGTCAGACCGCCGACACCCAGACCCATGTGGATGTTCTTCTCTTCCATGATCTTGGACAGAGAGATGGTGGAGGCGATGGATGCGCCGCCGACACCGGTCTGATAAGAGAAGCCGTCCTTGAAGTAGGGGGTGTTTGCAACGACCTGAGTGCAGTACTCTGCCATCAGGATCTTGCGCTGGTCGGTGGTGGGCTTTGCAGCGCCGGTAGCGATCTTCTCGGGGATGCCGATCTGGTCCACGACGCAGACGTAATCCACCTTGGTCTGGTTGATCTCTGCGGGGTAGTTGGGGTAGTCCACGAGGCAATCGGTGACAGCAACGACATAGTCAGCCATCTCAGCGTCCACGTAAGCATAGCTCAGGACGCCGCAGTTGGTCTTGCCGCCCATACCGGAGCAGTTGCCGTACTCGTCGCAGGAGGGTGCGCCGATGAAGGCGATGTCCACATGGGTCTCGCCGGTCTCAATGGCGCGGACACGGCCGCCGTGGCTGCGCATGGTAGCCAGACCCTTCAGCTTGCCATGAGAAATAGCATCGCCGATCTTGCCGCGGACGCCGGAAGACTCGATGTTGACGATGGTGCCGTCCTCGATCATGGGGACGAGGGCGTCATGAGCCTTGCCCAGAGAGCTTGCGCTCAGGGTGATGTTCTTGAAGCCCATCTTGTGGATCTCTTCCATGACCATGCAGACCACGAGATCGCCCTCGCGGAAGTGGTGGTGGAAGGAGACGGTCATGCCGTCGTGGGCATTGCACTTGACCAGAGCCTCGTGGATGTCCTTGACCATCTTATCGTGGTCGTTGCGCATCACGGGGGTGACCTTCGGGCTGGCCTTCTGGAAAGCCTTGCCGTCTTTATAATTGTTGCCCTGGAAGACCTCTTTGCCGGTGCGCTCGAGGATCTCTTCGGGAATTTCTCTGCCGACTGCGTTCAACATAATTACAAATCCCCCTTATACACGCCGGATGCCTTTGCCAGATCGATGGTGCGCTTTGCACCGTCGTAGAAGGCGATGTCGATCATCTTGCCATCGACGGTGAAGACGCCGATGCCCAGAGCCTTCTTGGAGTCGATCTCCTTGACGACCTTCTCAGCGAAGATGATGTCCTTCTGGGTGGGAGTAAAGATCTCGTGGACGATGGGGATCTGACGAGGATTGATGATGGATTTGCCGTCGAAGCCCATCAGGTGGATGTTCTCCACGTCCTTGCGGAAGCCGTCCATGTCCTTCAGGTCGGTGTAGACGGTGTCGAAGCACTGCACGCCTGCGGCGCGGGCGGCAATGATCATCTGCTGGCGGGCGCCCATCAGCTCGATGCCGGTGCCGGTGATGTGGGTCTGCAGGTCCTTGGTGTAGTCGCCGCCGGACAGTGCGATGCCGAACAGGCGCTCATCGCTCTCGCAGATCTCCAGAGCGTTCATGACGCCGCGGGCAGACTCCAGAGCGGCGATGATGAGAACTTCGCCCTCAGGACGGCCATAGGTCTTCTCGTCCTCGGCGATGGCCTGCGCCACGCGGTGGACATCCTCAGCGTGCTCGGTCTTGGGGATGCGGATGGAATCGCAGCCGCCGGCCACGCAGGCACGGATGTCTTCCCGCCAGTAGGGAGTGTCCAGACCGTTGATACGGACGACCCGCTCTGCACCGCGGTAATCCACGGTCTTCAGGGCGTGGTACAGGCTGAAGCGGGCGACATCCTTCTGGTTCTCGGCGACAGCGTCCTCCAGGTCCAGCATCAGGGAGTCGGCCTTATAGATGTAAGGGTCTTTGATGAGGCCGGGCTTCTGCGCATTCAGGAACATCATCGTGCGGCGCAGGCGCTTCTTGTTCGGATTATTCATCGAATGGCACCTCCCCAGGGCAGATTCTCATACTGGTCAACAGAGCGGAACACCGCGCCCTCGATGCGGGCCTTCAGGGTGCAGTCCAGTGCGCCCTTGTCCACGATGGTGATGCGGACGTTGTCGATGTCCAGATCCTTCAGGGTCTCCAGCGCGACCTTGCGCAGCTGGTTGCCGTACTGGTGGATGACGGAGCTTTCGAGGGAGAAATCGATCTTGCCCTCACCCGGCTCGACGGTCACCATGCAGTCGCTGGATTCCAGAGTGCCAGCCGTGGCTGCTTTCTTGATCTCCATGCTTTTTTCCTCCTTGGCAGGTGGTTTCTTCAATCGTTATACCGTACTTGCGGGGCGGCACCTCACTGCGCCGCTCCTGATGGTTCTATCATAATCGGACAATCTTACAAAAGGCATAGCGTCAGTCTTAATATTCGTTAAGAATCGCCAAAAATTTCTCTTGTACACAAGA
>ENA-UESD01003202-UESD01003202.1-human-gut-metagenome-genome-assembly--contig:-NODE-3202-length-10735-cov-3.659880_pt1 | contig 10735 bp, 11 predicted proteins | sample MGYA00242985_ERZ507986 | MGnify/ENA primary metagenome ERZ507986 (study PRJEB26167, sample SAMN06115408) | human gut metagenome | host: Homo sapiens | place: China:Guangxi | collected 2016-04-06...
TTTTCTTGCAAATCTTAGCCGCTTGTGATATAAATTTTGTTGTATGGATACAAGATTGGCGTACTGCGCCGTGGCAGTCACGACCAAGCGAATCCCCGATTCCCGCCATTCAGAAACAGAGGTGAATTTGATGGCTCATGCGTTTTTTGGAGGCGTTCATCCGAAAGACATGAAGGCCATGTCCTGTGACAAGGCCATTCAGGTGTTTCCCGCCCCCAAGCAAGTCGTAATCCCCATGTCCCAGCACATTGGCGCACCCTGCCAGCCCCTGGTAAAAAAGGGCGATGTGGTCACGGTGGGTCAGAAGATTGGTGATAACTCCGGCATGTGTGTCCCTGTACACGCTTCCGTGTCCGGCAAGGTCATCGCCGTCGAACCCCGTCCCTATGTGGGCGGTACCAATGTGATGGCTGTCGTCATCGAAAATGATTTTCAGGACACTCTGTGCCCTGATATCAAACCGCGGCAGTCCATCGATTCTCTGAGCCCGGAAGAGCTCACGGAGATCATTCACGAGGCAGGCATCGCCGGTATGGGCGGCGCTACCTTCCCCACCCATGTGAAGATTTCCAGCGGTATCGGCAAAGTTGACACCATCATTGTCAACGCCGCCGAGTGCGAACCCTACATTACATCCGACGACCGGCTCATGCGGGAGATGCCGGAAAAGGTGCTTGCAGGTCTTCGCATCATCATGAAGATCTTCGGTCTCGATAAGGCTTATATCGGCATCGAAGACAATAAACCGCAGGCGGCAGACGCGCTGCAGTCCAAGTTGGAAGCAGGCGATCACATTGAAATTCTCCGCCTGCACACGCGGTATCCGCAGGGCGCTGAAAAGCAGCTGATTCAGGCCGCTACTGGCCGTCAGGTGCCCCCCGGCGGCCTGCCTGCTGCCGTCGGCTGCGCCGTATTCAATGTGGCTACGGTCAAGGCCGTCTATGACGCGGTGTACGAGGGTATGCCGCTCATTAAGCGCGTTGTCACCGTCACCGGCGGCGCCATGAAGGACACCGCCAACTACTTAGCCCCCATCGGCACCTCCTTCCAGGATCTCATCGACGCTGCCGGCGGCTTCGCCACCGACCCGTACAAGGTCCTGACCGGCGGCCCCATGATGGGCATTGCCCAGCACACGCTGGAAGTGTCCATGATCAAGGGCACCAACGCCGTCACCTGCCTGAGCCAGAAGGACAACCATGAGGTCAAAGTGCCGCACTGCATCCGCTGCGGCAAGTGCGTGGGCGTGTGCCCGATGCACCTGATGCCGCTCATGATGTACAAGGCTGAGCGCATGAGCAACATGGAGGACCTGGACGCTCTGCATGTCATGGACTGCATTGAGTGCGGCTCCTGCGCTTACACCTGCCCGGCCGGCATCCATCTGGTCCAGAGCTTTAAGGTTGCCAAGCAGAAGCTGCGCGAGGCGCAGGCTGCTGCGAAGGTTTAAGGAGGTGTGATCTTTGGATACGAAAATGGAAAATCAGAACGAAAACCAGAAGGTAAATGAGACTTCGGAGGCGAAGACCACACCGGCTCCGGCTGCACCTGCAGCCGAGAAGCCTGCGGAAAAGCCGGCAGAGGCAGCCGCGGCCAAGCCCGCTGCTCCGAAGCCCGCGGCCCCCAAGACACCGGCAGGCCCGGCCTACAATCTGACCGTTTCGGTCTCTCCCCACGCGCACTCCAATGAGTCCACCCGCAGCATCATGCTCGATGTCATCATCGCGCTGCTGCCGGCCCTGATTGGCGCCTGCGTGTTCTTCGGCATGCGTTCTCTGATGCTCTGCGCAGTCTCCTGCGCAGCCTGCGTGTTCTTCGAGTGGGCATACCGCAAGGTGATGAAGCTCGACTGCACCGTTGGCGACCTGTCGGCCATCGTCACGGGCCTTCTGCTGGCCTTTGTCTGCCCGGTTACAACGCCGTACTGGTGTATTATCATCGGCGACTTCTTCGCCATCATCATTGTCAAGCAGCTCTTCGGCGGCATTGGCCAGAACTTCATGAACCCGGCCCTGGCTGGCCGTGCCTTCATGTTCTCCTGGCCGGTCATCATGTCCACCTGGGTGGTTCCCGGCACAGCGGTCGCCGTATTCGGCTCCAACGCCGACGCCACCACCGCTGCGACGGCCATGAGCTACATGCACAACGGCCTGATGCCGGAGGGCATCTCCCTGATGGAGCTGTTCATCGGCAACGCCGGCGGCTGCCTGGGCGAGACCTCGTTCCTGCTGCTGCTCATCGGCGGTGTGTATCTGGTGATCCGCAAGGTCATCACCCCGACCATCCCTGTGGCCTACATTGCAACGGTCGCAGTCCTGACCTTCCTGTTCCCCATGGGCAACGACAATGTCACCTGGATGGCCTACCAGCTGTTCGGCGGCGGCCTGGCCCTGGGCGCCATCTTCATGGCAACCGACTATGTCACCTCCCCGGTCACCAAGACCGGCCAGCTGATCTACGGTATCGCCTGCGGCCTGCTGACCGTGTTCATCCGCTATTTCGGCTCCTATCCCGAGGGCGTCTCCTACGCAATCATCATCATGAACTGCTGTGTGTTCCTCATCGATAAGATTGGCCGTCCGAAGCGCTTCGGTCTGGTCAAAGAGGCCAAAGAAGGAGGTGCCAAGTAATGGCAAAACAACAGAGTACTGGCGCTTACATTGCCCGCCTGACGCTGACCCTGCTCATCATCGCAGCCGTCTGCGCCGGCCTGCTTGGCCTGGTCAACGCCATCACAGAGGAGCAAATCGCCATCCTGACCGAGCAAAAGACCCAGGCTTCCATGCAGGAAGTCATGCCGGATGCCTCCTCCTTTGAGGAAGTTGACTACACCGGCGCTGACACCACAGGTCTTGTCACTGCCGCCAACGCTGCGCTGGATGCGAGCGGCAATGTCATCGGCTATGTCGTGCAGACCGAGCCCTCCGGTTTCGGCGGCGTCATCCAGATGGTCACCGGCGTCGACGCCTCCGGCGCGGTCACCGGCGTGTCCATCATCGACATGTCCGAGACCTCCGGCCTTGGCACCAACGCTGCAAAGCCCGCCTTTAAGGACCAGTTCCTGGGCACCACCGGCGATCTGGCCGTCAACAAGGACGGCGGCACCATTGACGCCCTGACCGGCGCCACCATCACCTCCCGTGCAGTTACCAACGGCGTCAACGCCGCAGTTGCCTGCGCGAACAACCTGGGTTAAGTGAGGAGGAATCGTCATGAATTTTGGAAAACAGTTTAAAGACGGCCTTCTGCTGCAGAACCCCGTTACCGTGCAGCTGCTCGGTATGTGTTCGGTCATGGCTATCACCACGACCCTCTTCAACGGCATCGGCATGGGCCTGTCCGTCACCATCATTTTGACCTGTTCCAACATTGTCATCTCGCTGCTGCGGAAAATCATCCCCAGCAAGATTCGTATCGCGGCGTTTATCGTCGTCATCTCCACCTTCGTCACCATGGTCGACCTGCTGCTGCAGGCGTTCATTCCGGCCCTGTCCAGTTCGCTCGGCGTGTTTATTCCGCTGATCGTCGTCAACTGTATCATCCTGGGCCGTGCTGAGGCGTTTGCCTATAAGAACGGCGTGCTGGCTTCTGCAGTTGACGGTATCGCTCAGGGTATCGGCTACACGGTGGTTCTGATCATCATGTGCGTCATCCGTGAGTTTTTGGGCAACGGCACCTTTGGCGGTGGCCTGCTCAACGGCGGCGACGGCATCCGCATCATTCCCGAGGGCTATCCCTGCCTGGACCTGATTCTGCCGGTCGGCGGCTTCATCATTCTGGCATTTGTCATCGCCTTCTCCCAGTGGATGCTGAACCGTATGGAGACGAAAAAGAGAGAGGAGGCGGCGAAATAAATGCTGACCAGTCTGTTTACAATTTCGCTGGGCGCTATCCTGGTGAACAACTTTATCTTCTCCCAGTTCCTCGGCATCTGCCCCTTCATGGGCGTGTCGAAGAAGATGGATACCGCGCTTGGCATGGGCTTCGCCGTCATCTTCGTCATGGGTGTGGCTTCGGCCGTCACCTGGGCAGTCAACGAATTTTTCCTGGTGCCGTTTGACCTGGTCTACATGCAGACCATTGCATTTATTCTGGTCATTGCATCTCTGGTGCAGTTCATCGAGATGTTCCTGCAAAAGACCATCCCGTCCCTGTATCAGGCACTGGGTATCTACCTGCCCCTCATCACCACCAACTGCGCAGTGCTTGGCGTGGCGCTGCTGAACATCCAGAACTCCTATGGTTTCATCGAGTCTCTGGTCTACGGCATCACCGGCGGTATTGGTTTCTTGATCGCAATTGTGCTGTTCGCCTCTGTGCGTGTGCGCATTGAGGGCTGTGACTGCCCCAAGAGCTTTGCCGGTTACCCCATCGCGCTGCTTGCCGCAGGTCTGCTCTCCCTGGCCTTCATGGGCTTCCAGGGTCTGTCGGTCTTTTAAGGAGGTACGCAGAGAATGAATGTCACCAATATCATCTACGCAATCCTGATTCTGGGTATCATGGGCGGTGTGTTTGGCATTATCCTGGCCATCGCATCCAAGATCTTCTATGTTCCCCAGGATGAGCGGTTGGAGCCGTTGTGCGACTGTCTGCCCGGCGCCAACTGCGGCGGCTGCGGCTATACCGGCTGTACCGCCTACGCCCAGGCCATCATCGATGGCAAGGCGGATCTCACCAAGTGCGCTGCCGGCGGACCGGAAGCGGCAGCTAAGATGGCTGAAATTATGGGTGTGGAAGTGGGCGAGATGACCCGGATGGTCGCCTATGTCCGCTGCACCGGTACCGAGGCCAAGATGAAGGGCACCTATGACGGCATTCCCGACTGCCTGGCCGCCACCAAGGCCGCCGGCAACGGTCCCAGTGCCTGCAGCTACGGCTGCCTGGGCTTCGGCAACTGTGTGGCTGCCTGCCAGTTCGGCGCACTGAAGATTGAAAACGGCATCGCCGTCGTTGACCATGAGCTGTGCACCGGCTGTATGGCCTGTGCCACCGCCTGCCCGCGGAACATCATCGCATCGGTTCCCTACGACTCCAATGTGATGGTCGGCTGCTCCAGCCAGGACAAGGGCCCGGTCACCACCAAGGCCTGCGGCCAGGGCTGCATCGGCTGTATGATGTGCGTCAAGGCCTGTCAGCATGACGCCATCCATGTCACCAACTTCCTGGCCAGCATCGACTACGACAAGTGCACCGGCTGCGGCGACTGTGTTGCCAAGTGTCCGAAGCATGTCATCTTCGATCTGCTGCCCCAGAACAAGAAGGAAGCGGTCTGATGCTTCTCTCCCCGGCGTGGCTTTCACGCCGGGGATTTTTCTCCACTTCTCCAAAGGAGGCCTCCTATGCACACCCATACCCTGCTGCACATCTGCTGCGCGCCCTGCGCCAACCAGTGCATCGACGCCCTGCGCGGCGAGGGCGCGGAGGTGACCGGGTTCTGGTACAACCCCAACATCCACCCCTTTACCGAGTATCGCAGCCGCCGCAACTGCCTGCGCGACTACGCCCAGGCCATCGAACTGCCGCTCGTCGAGCAGAACGACTATGGGATCCGGCCCTTCTGCCGGGCCGTGGCGGACGACATCTCCGGCCGGTGCGTCAAGTGCTACGAAATGCGCCTGTTTACCGCCGCCCAATATGCGGCAGAGCACGGCTTCGACAGTTTTACTTCCAGCCTGTTCATCAGTCCCTATCAGAAGCACGAGCTCATGAAAGAGGTGGCCCAGCAGGCCGCCGAAACCTATGGTGTGGAGTTTCTCTACCGGGACTTCCGTCCCCTCTTTCGCGCAGGCCAGGACCGGGCCAGGGAGTTGGGATTCTACATGCAGAAATACTGCGGCTGCATTTTCTCAGAGGAGGAGCGGTATCTCAAGCCCTCCAAGATCATTCCATAGGCGCTAAACGATGAAAACACCTGCTTTTTTCGCTGGAAAAAAGCAGGTGTTTTGTTTCCCCAAGGAAATTTTGGAATTTTGGTTTATTTCCGGCAAATTCCGGAAATACTGAGCCTTGGAGGTGCCAATATGCAAAACAACGAAAATACAAGTAAATCCTTTCGGCAACTGATGAAAGAGCGGGGCTTCTACATCGTCCTGATCCTCTGCGTGGCCGCAGTTGGCGTTTCAGGCTATTTCTTCGTGCGGTCCACGCAGACCGCGGACGGCGATGAGCCCACCGTCACCCTGTCCGAACAGAAGGATCCGGCCGGTTCCAATCCCACAACCACGGACAAGCCGGGCGAGGATACGGCGGAAACGCTGAATCCGAATCTGGATGCGGACGAGCAGATCCGTGAGACCGCTCAGTCCGTCACCGTCTGGCCGCTGAAGGGTGAAATTCTCACCACCTTCAGCGCAGACGCGCTGGTCTTTAACGAGACCATGCAGGACTGGCGGGTCCACGAGGGCATTGATATCGCAGCCAGCGCCGGCGCAACCGTCTCCGCCGCCCAGGCCGGCACGGTCTCCGCCGTCTATGACGACGACTTTCTCGGTACGGTCGTCATCGTCGATGGCGCGCAGGAGGGCATCCAGATGGTCTATGCCAATCTGACCGAGATGCCCACGGTCGCCGCAGGCGACACCGTCACCGCCGGTCAGACCATCGGCGCCGTGGGCGACACCGCTCTGCTGGAGGTCGGCAGCGCGCCGCACCTGCACTTTGAGGTGCTCAAAAACGGCGACCCAGTCAATCCCATCGACTATCTGCCCGCATCGTGAGACAAGGCACGCAGCCAAGCTGCGTGCCTTTCTCTATTGCCGGGCCAGATAGCGGCGCAATTGGGTCTTTACCTGCCCCATGAGCAGCACCACGGCAATCAGATTTGGAACTGCCATCAGGCCGTTGCAGGCGTCGGCCAGGCTCCAGACCACCCCGGCCTGCAACACCGCGCCCACGGCCAGAGCCGCCACATGCACCACTGGAAAGACCGCGGCAATCCGCGCTCCAAACAAATATCTGCATGCCTGGCGTCCATACCAGCCCCATCCGAGCACAGTAGAGAACGCAAACAGGCACAGCGCCACGGTCAAAAAAATGCCGCCTACCGGGCCCATGGTGGCCGAAAAAGCCGCCGCGGTGAGCCGGACACCGGAGAGCGGCCCGCCGGGCTGTCCAATCTGGCTGTATTGCATCAGATAGTGCATCTCATCATAGACGCCGGAGGTGAGAATCACCAGTGCGGTCATCGTGCATACCACCAGCGTGTCCACAAAGACCTCAAAAATGCTCCACATGCCCTGCTGAACCGGTTCCCGGACCTGACTGGACGCGTGCACCAGAACCGAGGAACCAAGGCCCGCCTCATTGGAGAACAGCCCCCGGCTGACGCCCATGCGCAGCGCCAAAAAAAGGCCATACCCGCCGCCGGCGCCCATGGCCCCGGGTGTGAGGGCATCTGTCACAATCCGGCCCAGTACAGCGGGAATCTGACCGGCATGGCAGACGAGGCACAGTCCCCCCGCCAGCAGATAGGCCGCCACCATGGCGGGCACCAACTTCTCCGTCACCGCGCCAATGCGCCGGACGCCGCCCAGCACCACAAGTCCCGCCAGCAGCGCTGTGAGCAGGCCCGTCAGCAGCGGCGGCATGCCGAAGCTCTGGCTGAGCCCGGCGGCCATGGAGTGGCTCTGAATCATGCCGCCGATTCCAAAGGAGGCCAGCATACAGAAAAAAGCGAAGAGCAGGCCCAGCCATTTAAGGCCCAGGCCGCGCTCCATATAGTACATGGGGCCGCCGTGACAGGTCCCGTCCGGCTCCCGCACGCGGTAGCAAATGCCCAGCACATTCTCCGCAAATCCCGTCATCATGCCGAGCAGCGCCGCAATCCACATCCAGAACACCGCACCGGGACCGCCCAGGGCGATGGCGGTGGCGACGCCCGCAATGTTGCCGGTGCCCACTGTGGCGGCCAGCGCCGTTGTCATGGACTGAAACTGGCTGATGGTGCCGGGACCGCCCGCGCGGGCGCTTCCGCTTCCAATGGTGCGGCGCAGCCAGAGGCCGGGGTGCCGCAGCTGGAAAAAGCCCAGCCGGATACTGCTGTAGAGACCCGTTCCCAGCAGTGCCGCCATCATGGGCGGTCCCCAGACAAAGTCCCCCACCGCCTGTAAGATCGACAACGCAAAATCACCCCCGTCCAAGCCTATGCCGGACAGGGGTGATTTAGTCTATCCTTCCATCAAAAGCGCCAGGACTGCCTTTTGCACATGCAGACGGTTTTCCGCCTCGTTGAAAATCTCGTCCGCGTGGCGCTCAAAGACAACGCGGGTGATCTCCTGCTCCTTTTGGGCCGGCAGACAGTGCTGCACCATACAGTCGGGCTTGGCCAGCGCGAGCAGCGCATCGTTCAGCTGATAGGGCATCAGCATCTGCTGGCGCTGCAGTGGGTCCATGTCCCGCGCACGGCCCATGGAGTTCCAGGCGTCGGTGACGAGCACATCAGCGCCCTCTGCCGCCGCCTTCGGGTCCTGGGTCAGTGTGAACTGATTGGGGTAGGCAGCTGCAAATTCCAGCACCGCTCGGGCCGGTTCACACCCGGCCGGACACGCCACCGTCACCTGCATCCCCGTCTTGAGCCCGCCCACAATCAGGCTGTTGCACACATTGGCGCCGTCGCCCACATAGCCCAGGCGCAGCCCCTCCAGCACCGTCTTTTCCTCGCGGATGGTCATGAGATCCGCCAGCACCTGGCAGGGATGGGCAAAGTCCGTCAGGCCGTTGATGACCGGCGCCCCCGCCGCCTGTGCCAGCTGCTCTGCCTCCTGCTGGTCGTAGGTGCGGATCAGGATGCCGTCGCAGTAGCGTCCCAGCACCCGGGCCGTGTCCTCCACCGCCTCGCCGCGGGCCATCTGGCTCTCGGTCTGGTTCAGATAGATGGCCTGGCCGCCCAGCTGAAACATGCCGGTCTCAAAGCTCACGCGGGTCCGGGTGGACGGCTTGGCAAAGATCATGATGAGGCTCTTACCCTTTAAAACCGGCTGTACCCGGTGGTGCTGCAAATCGTATTTCATCTGGTCCGCCCGGTCCAGAATGGTATAAATCTCATCCGGGGTCAAATCCAGCAGCTTTAACAGGTGTTCCATCTCAATCACACAGCACTTTCTTCATGATTGCAAGGCCCTCATCCAGCTCCGCTTTGGTGATGGTGAGCGGCGGCAGCAGACGCAGGGTGTCGCTGCCCGCCGTCAGGCACAGAAGGCCCGCCTCGCGCAGCTTGGCCGCGGCCTCGGCGTGGGTTATGCCCTGAATCCCCACGCCCACCATCAGCCCCATGCCGCGCACATCGCGCACATAGGGGCTGCCCAGCGCCTCAATCTGTTCGCGCAGGTAGAAGCCCTTGTCGGTGACCTGGTTCAGCGTGGCGGTGTCCAGGGTGTCTAAAACCGCCAGCGCCGCCGCCGCGCAGACCGGGTTGCCGCCAAAGGTGGTGGCATGGGTACCGGGGGTAAGCACCTTCCGGCACTTCTCGTTTGCCAGGATGCCGCTCATGGGGAGGCCGCCCGCGATGCCCTTGGCAAAGGAGCACACATCGGGCAGAATTCCGTACTGCTGGAAGGCAAAGAGGCTGCCGGTCCGGCCCACGCCGGTCTGCACCTCGTCGACGAGCAGCAGCAGATCCCGCTCCCGGCAGAACGCGGCCACGGCCCGGACAAAGTCCGCGTCCAGCGGCCGCACGCCGCCCTCGCCCTGGATGAGCTCCAGCATGACGGCGCAGCTGTCGGTGCCTGCCGCGGCCCTGACCGAATCCAGGTCGTCCGGCTCGGCATAGCGGAAGCCCTCGGTGAAGGGGAAAAAGTAGTTGTGGAACACATCCTGGCCCGTGGCGGCCAGCGTGGTCACGGTCCGGCCGTGGAAGGACTGGCGGAGGGTGACGATGTTACTGCGGCCCGCGCCGTACTTGTCAAAGGAGTACTTCCGGGCCAGCTTGATCATGCCCTCGTTGGCCTCGCCGCCGCCGTTGGCGAAGAAGGCGTTGGCCATGCCTGTGCGGGCCGTCAGGGTCTGGGCCAGGCGCACGCAGGGCTCGGTGTAGAACAGGTTGGAGGTGTGGCCAAACTTATGAATCTGGGCCTCAATGGCGGCAATCCAGGCCGGATGGCACGAGCCCAGGCTGTTGACGCCGATGCCGGAGGTGAAATCCACATAGCGCCGGCCCTCCAGGTCCCAGAAATGGGCGCCCTCGCCCCGCGCGATGGTCACGGGGAAGCGGCCGTAGGTCTGCATGACCACCTGGCCGTCCAGGGCCATGAGTTCGGAATTTGTCATTGTCCGCATCCTTTCTCAGTAGATCATGGAGCCGACGCCGGCGTCGGTGAGCAGCTCGATGAGGATGGAGTGTTTTTTCCGGCCGTCCAGAATATGGGCGCTCTTGACGCCGCTGCGCACGGCCTGGACGCAGCAGTCGATTTTGGGAATCATGCCGCCGGAGATGACGCCCTCCTTGATGAGCGCCGGGACCTCGCTGACCCGCAGAGCGCTGATGAGGGTGGAGGCGTCAGACACATCGCGCAGAAGGCCCGGAATGTCGGTGAGAATCATCAGCTTCTCTGCGCCCAGCACCTCGGCGATTTTAGCGGCGGCGGTGTCGGCGTTGATGTTGTAGCACTTCTCCCCGTCCGTGCCGGCGGCCACGGTGGAGACCACCGGGATATAGCCCGCCGCGATGGTGTCCTCGATGGGCTTGGGGTCGATCTTCGTGATCTCGCCCACCAGCCCGTAGTCCAGGCCCTCCCGGGTG
>ENA-UESD01003208-UESD01003208.1-human-gut-metagenome-genome-assembly--contig:-NODE-3208-length-10720-cov-2.594851_pt1 | contig 10720 bp, 9 predicted proteins | sample MGYA00242985_ERZ507986 | MGnify/ENA primary metagenome ERZ507986 (study PRJEB26167, sample SAMN06115408) | human gut metagenome | host: Homo sapiens | place: China:Guangxi | collected 2016-04-06...
AGGTATTTTTTTACCACCGGAATCCGGCTCAGAATCAGATAGACGAGAAAACTCAGCGCCAGGTTGCAGAGCACAGAGGCGGGAATGGTCAGAAGGCAGGGACCGATGAGCACCGTCGCGCCCAGCTCGTTAAAGGTGTACAGGAAAAACATGTGCACCAGAAAGATACAAAACGAGGCCCTGGAGAGCTGTGCGCAGGCCCGTGGGCACGGCGTACGGCCCTGCACTGCCATGGAAAAGAGTCCTGCGGCCATGGCGGCCACGCCCACGCTCATGCCTTCCAGAAATTCGGCATAGAGCGTCCCGGCGCGCAAAGACATGATCCAGGTTGCGCCGAATACAAAGAGAAACCCGCCGGCAAAGAGGCCGAGCCCCGCGCCAAAGCAAAACGGGTACCGCTTGAGATAGTAGCCCAACACGCCGTATCCGATGGCGGCGTAGGTCATGTTCATGAGCCACTGGGCGGGAATCCCGCCCAGAAGAGAAAACGGCCAGAAGGGCCGCAGGGTGGGATAGAGAATTCCCAGCGCAAACCAGAGAATCAGAAAATATTGCAGCATCCGCCTGTCTGCGTGCTGCACAAAGTTGCGCGTCACGGGAAGAAACACATAGACCAGCAGCATGATGTGCAGGTAGTAGAAGTGAAACTCCTGCTTGAACAGCAGCACTTCTTTCAAGGACTGCCACAGGTTGGCGGCGGTGAAGGCGTGGTCCATGGCCAGATGGTAGCACTGGTAGGCCATGGCCCAGACCAGCATGGCCGCCAGCAGCCGCAGGATATTTTTGCCATAGAGCTTTTTGAGCGGCAGCGCGTGATCCGGATGTAACAGCAACGCGCCGGAGCACATCAGAAAGATGGGCACGCTGGCGCGCACCACCGATCCCCAGAAGACCGTGGAGAGCCAGGAAAAACTCCCCACCGGGTGCTGATAGCCCAGGGTGCAGGTGTGGATGGTGAGCACGCCGAAGATGGCGAGAGTCTTGAGAAGGTCGATGGATCTGTCTCGTTTGTCTGCGGGATTTTGCAAGGGAAATCCCCTCTTTTCCGTCTCTTTTTCTAAACAGAAGTTTATCATATTTGAGAAATGTGCGCAAGTGACAGGGCTCCCCTTGCGGGAGGCCGGGAGGATACCGCTTATGTTTGCAATCACGCTGTTATGCGTTGGAAAACTCAAAGAGCCGTTTTATCAGGCCGCCTGTCGGGAATACGAAAAACGGCTGAGCGGCTACTGTAGTTGCCGCGTCATCGAGCTGCCGGAGGGCCGCAGCCGCGAGCAGGAGGCCGAGGCCATCCGCGCCAAGATTCCCAAGGGAGCGTGGCTGTGCGTCTTTACGCCGGAGGGAAAGAAGTGTTCCTCCGAGCAACTGGCCGGGACGCTGCGCCAGGTGAAGCTCACGGGAAAAAGCGCCGCCTGCTTTGTCATCGGCGGCTCCGAGGGGATGAGCGAAAGTCTCAAGCAGCAGGCGGACTTCCGCCTGTCCGTCTCCGACATGACATTTCCCCACCACCTGTTCCGCGTCATGGCGCTGGAACAGCTCTATCGCGCCGAGACCATTCAGGCCGGCAGCCCCTATCACAAGTGAGGTGTTTACCGTGAAACAAGTGACCATTTACACCGACGGCGCCTGCTCCGGCAACCCCGGTCCCGGCGGCTGGGGCGCCATTCTGGAGTGGAACGGCGTGGAGAAGGAGCTCTCCGGCGGCGAGGCGCAGACCACCAACAACCGCATGGAGCTGACCGGCGTCATCCGCGCCCTGTCCGCCCTCAAGGAGCCGTGCGAGGTGGACCTCTACACCGACTCCAAATATGTGCTCGACGCGCTCACCAAGGGCTGGGCTAAAAGCTGGCGCGCGCGCGGCTGGGTGAAGGCCGACAAAAAACCGGCCCTCAATCCCGACCTGTGGCAGACCCTGCTGGAACTGACGGAGCGGCATACCATGCACTACCACTGGGTCAAGGGCCACGCAGACAATCCCAAGAACAACCGCTGCGACCAGATGGCCGTGGCCGAGAGCCGGAAGTTCAGGTGAAAGCAGATGTTTCCTGACGGTTTTTTAGAGCGTATGGCGCCGCTTCTGGGCGGCGAGCTGGAGGCGTTTCTGGCCTCCTATGACAGACCCCGGCAGGCAGGCCTGCGGCTGAATCCCCACAAGACGGACCATTGTCCGGATATTACCCCATTTGTCACAGGTCCAATCAGTATTTTCTGCGCCCCGGCGCCCGGCCGGGCCTGCATCCGTATCACGAGGCGGGACTGTACTATTTGCAGGAGCCCAGCGCCATGGCGCCCGCGGCCCTGCTGGACGCCCGGCCCGGCGAGCGGGTGCTGGATTTGTGCGCCGCACCGGGCGGCAAGAGCACGCAGATTGCCGCCGCGCTGGCGGGCCGGGGATTGCTGGTCAGCAACGAGGTAAATCCCAAGCGCGCCAGGGTTCTGTCGCGGAATTTAGAGCGCATGGGCGTTATCAACGCGCTGGTTTTGAACGAGGACCCCAGGCGGCTGCAGGCGCGGTTTGCAGGCTACTTTGACAAGATTCTGGTGGATGCGCCCTGCTCCGGCGAGGGCATGTTCCGAAAAGAGGAAGCCGCCGTCACGGACTGGTCGGAGGAAACGGTCTTCATGTGCGCGCGGCGGCAGGCGGAAATTCTGCATTCCGCATCTGTCATGCTCCGCCCGGGAGGTAGGCTCGTCTACTCCACCTGCACCTTCTCCCCGGAGGAAAACGAGGGAAGCGTCAGCGAATTTTTAAAGACGCATCCGGACTTTTCGATTGAAGCGGTCGACGCGCCGTGGTTCTCGCCCGGGAGGCCTGACTGGATCGAATGTCCCGCACCGGGTTTAGAGAAAACGTTCCGCCTCTGGCCGCACAGGCTCCTTGGCGAGGGGCACTACTGCGCAGTCCTGCGCAAAGCGGGAAACGGCGAGGGCGCGAAGCTCCCACTGGAACCTGCCGCAAAGCTTCCCAAAGAGCTGGCGGATTTCTGCCGGGAAACGGGCGCGGCCATACCGGAGGGAAAGCCCATCTTATTTGGCCAGACCGTCTATCTTGCACCGAGCGAGCTTCCGAGTCTCAAGGGGCTGCATGTTCTGCGCGCGGGTCTGGAGCTCGGCGAGGTGCGCAAGAACCGGCTGGAACCCGCGCACGCGTGGGCGCTGTGGCAAAAAAGCCTCCCGAACGCCGTGTCGTTCGCGGAGTCGAGCGAGGAGATCCGCCGCTATCTCGCGGGGGACGTTCTGCCGTGCGAGACGAAGGGCTGGACGCTGGTGCAGGTCGATGGCCTTAGTCTCGGCTGGGCAAAGGGCGACGGCCGGGTTCTCAAAAATCACTATCCAAAGGCGCTTCGGCGCGCGACATAAAAGGAGGAAGGCTCCATGGAAGAGAAAAAACGCATCCTGATCGTCGAAGACGAACGGGCGATCGTGGAAATTCTGAAATTCAACCTCATGCGCGAGGGCTATGATACGCTCGAGGCGCTCGACGGCGAGCTCGGTCTCGAGCTGGCGCGCACGAAGGACCCCGATTTAATCCTGCTCGACGTGATGCTCCCCAAGATGAACGGCTTTGAAATCTGCCAGAATTTAAGAGACGCGGGAAGCACCGTCCCCATCATCATGCTCACCGCGCGCGAAGAGGAAACGGACAAGGTCTTCGGCCTCGAAGCGGGAGCTGACGACTATATGACAAAGCCCTTTTCCATGCGCGAGCTTATGGCGCGCGTGCGGGCAAATATCCGAAGAAGAAGCCTCGATCTGGACGCGAAAGCCTCGGTCGGGACGCTTTTAAAGGCAGGCGAGCTCGTCATCGAGCCGTCGACGTTCTCCGTCACGAAAAACGGCGAGCCGGTCGACCTTACGCAGAAGGAATATGATCTGCTTCTGCACCTGCTGCGCGAGCGCGGTAAGGTGTTTACGCGTGAGGACCTCATGCAGAAGGTCTGGAACTACGATTATTTCGGCGACATGCGGACCGTCGACGTGACCGTGCGCCGCCTGCGCGAAAAAATCGAGGCAGACCCCGGCAAGCCGCAGTATATTTTAACCAAGCGCGGCGCGGGCTATTACTTTGCGCCGTAAAAGGCCGAAAACGCGCATTTGAAAGATTGAGAGGAGGGCGGGACGATGCGGTCTCTGCGCACGAAGCTGGTCATGATCATGGTCATTCTGATTCTGGCCCTGATGTGTGTGATCGGCGCGTTTTTGATCAACGGCGTCGGCAACTTCTATATCTCCCAGTTCTATGAGCAGATGGAGAAAACGTTCTCGCCCGATTTTATCGGACAGCTGCAAACCATCCCCGCGCAGGAACAGAGCGCGCCCGTGCGGATGAAAGAGCTTCTGATGGCGCAGGCCGGGCTCGGCATCGACATTGCGACGCGGAACGTCTATATCTTAGACGAAACCGGAAATGTGCTGGCAAGCTCCAACCAGGAGACGAACATCTCCATGACGGCGAACCTACTCACCGCGATGAACGGCGAAGTCGGGCAGGAGGGCTCGATCACGAGTTCCTATATGGATTTAGCGGTTCCGATCGTATCGACTAACGGCACATATATTGTCTATATTTTAGACAGCCGCGCCACAGTTGACGCGCTCACAGGAGAGCTTTTTTCGATCATCCTGAGCGCGCTTGGCCTTGGCCTTGTGATCTGCGTGGTATTATCCTTCCTCCTCGCCCAGATTCTGATTACGCCCATCCGCGCGCTCACGCTCGGTACGCGGCAGGTTGCGGCGGGCGATTTTTCCCAGCGCATTGAAGTAGAGGGGCAGGATGAAATTGGCGTCTTGACGCGGAACTTCAACCACATGGCAAAGGTTTTGCAGGACACCATCTCAGAAGCGGAAAACGAGCGCAACAAGCTCTCGACGCTGTTTCTCCACATGACGGACGGCGTGGTCGCCTTCTCGGCCACCGGAAACCTCATTCACTGCAACCCCGCGGCAACGCAGATGCTGGCAAGGCCGCTCGACCCGACAACAACGTTCGACGAATTATTCTCCGATCAGGCCGAGCTCGATACGCTCTTAACGCTCAAGCGCCCGCAATACTTAGAGGCGCAGAAGACGGCAGGCGACCGCGAGCTGGAGCTTTTCATGGCGCCGTTTTCGTCCGACCAGACGCAGGGAGGTGCGCTGGTCGTCATCCACGATGTGACCGAGCAGCGAAAGAGCGAGCAGTCGCGGCGTGAGTTTGTCGCGAACGTGTCGCACGAGCTGCGGACACCGCTTACGAACATCAAATCCTACGCCGAGACGATCGTCTCCGCGGGAGATGAGCTCCCCCGCGAGCTTCACGATAATTTCATGGGCGTTATCATCAACGAAGCCGACCGCATGACCCGCATCGTGCAGGACCTTCTGACGCTCAGCAAGATCGACTACGGCAAGATGGAGATGAACATCTCCCGGTTCTCGTTCGCGAAGGCCATCTCGAATGTCTACGAGGCCGCGCGCTTAAACGCCGAGCAGAACCACCACCACACGATGCTCTTCCACTGCGAGGACAATATCCCGGACGTCATGGGCGACCGCGAGCGCATCGAGCAGGTGGTCATGAACATCGTCTCAAACGCCATCAAATATACCCCCGACGGCGGCAAAATCGAAATTTACGCGGGCAGCAGCGGAAAATCCGTCTTCGTCCGCGTGACGGATAACGGCATCGGCATTCCCGAAAAAGATTTGCCGCGCCTTTTTGAGCGATTCTACCGCGTCGATAAAGCCAGGAGCCGCGAGTCGGGCGGCACAGGTCTCGGTCTTTCCATCGCCCGCGAGATTCTCTCGCAGCACAAGGGCGAGATCAAAATCGACTCCGTCTACGGCGAGGGAACCGACGTGCGCATCACCCTTCCCGCCGCTCCGCCTGAGAAGTAGTTTTGCGTTTTTCGCGACGCACGAACAACCTTTGCGGGGGCGATGCCCACATTGACCCATTGGAAACCATTGTTTTCACCGAAGATTTTCGTAAAAACGGTGCATACCGCCGGGCCGAGGTGGGCATCGACCCCTACGAACGCAACTGATACGTTCCCTGTATTTTATACATCCGAAAAAGTCTGAAAGGAGGCAAACCATGCACAAAAATCGCTGGGTCGAGCGCGCGAAGAACGTGCTCATTGCGCTGCTGGCGGTGATCCTGCTGGCGCTGACGGTGCTGGCGCTTCCGGTCAAGACGGTGACCGATACGCCGTGGCTGGCGGCTCTTGTGCGTCCGTTTGCCTCGCTGATGGGCATTTCGCAGGGCGATCTGACCGATACGCCGATGGCGGACACAGGAAGCGTCACGGGCGCTGCCCAGCCGGTAGCTATCTCTGTGCGAAACCCCGCCGGGCGGACGAGCTTTCAGTATTCGTTCTCCACACTGGACACGTCGTTTGAGCAGTTCGGCGCGGCGCTCGGGCAGGCTCTGGAAACGGCGCAGAATGCAGAGCGGACAAGCGCGCTTCGCGTGCAGGAGGCGCTCGGGAAAACCTCGGTCGCGTTCTGCTATCCGGGCGAAATTTCATCGAAGCTCGCGGCCTCGTGGCTGCATGTGGACACCGATCTGGACACGCAGAGCCGCTGGTTCATTCTGGCCGGGGACGGCGTGTATGTGACGCTCTATCTCGCGGGCGAGGAGCTCTTCTCCTGCCAGACGCAGATGCGCGCAGAAAGCCTCGAGCAGCTGCTGCAAAGCTGCACGCCGGACGGAAGCTTCTTCGCCTTTGAGGACGAGAGCGGTGCGTACAAGCAGGCTGCGGCGCTGAGCCTCATTACGCCGCAGGCCGCGCTCGTGGACGCCGTCGCGGCAAACCCGTGCGAGGCGCGGTTCGTCTCGTCGCTGGCGTCGAGCCTCGGCTTCAACCCCTACGGCGACGCGCGCTACACCGACGACGCGGGCAACACAACCTATACGGAAACCGGCTACGCCCTCTCCATCTCTGCTGCGGGCGAGCTCACGCTCCGCTCCGACGGGCAGGTCACGCGCTTTCGCGCCGCGTCGGGTGAGGAAGCCGACCTCGTTGAATGCGCGAGAAGCCTTCTTTCCACAATGACGGCGGGCGCTTCCGGCGACGCGCGGCTGTATCTGACCGGGCTTCAAAAGGATGGTTCGGAAACGGTCTGCACGTTCGACTACTATTTAAACGGCATTCCCGTCTACCCTTCTGGCGGCCACGGCGCGGAAATCCGCTTCTCGGGCGCGTCCATCGTGCAGGTGAGGCTCCTTCTGCGCACGTATACGCTCACGACCCAGACCGTCTCCGTTCTCCCGCCCGCGCAGGCGGCGGCAATTTTGCCGGACGGCAGTGAGCTGGGGCTCATCTACAGCGATATCTCCTCCGGCGTGACGGCCGGAGGGCGGTCGGAGGGGAGGTGCCGGTATGTCTGCTTCCAAGATCAAAAATCTGATTCTGCTCATTTTGCTGCTCGGCGTTCTGGGGCTTTTGCCCGCAGTTGTGCCGACGCAGGCGGCCAGAACGGGCGCGGAGCGAAACGTCCACGAAAAGCTCGAGGAGCTCTACAGCTCCTATGGCCTGACGCTGGACGCATCAAGCCTTCCCGACAGCCAGACGCTCTATGCCATCGAGCTCGAAAACCCGGACGCGTCCAATGCCGCGCAGGCGCTGCTCGGCAGCAAGGCGGTATCGCGGGAGACGGCGGCCCGTGGGCTTGCAAGCTACACCTCTGAGCTCGGCTCGATGCAGCTCAGCCGCTCCGGGGAGCTGACCGCAAGGCTTGCCGGCGCATCGCAGGCGCATGATCTGGCGCGCGCGACAAGGCGCTATCTTCGCTCGATGGACTTTACCGTCGCGTCCCTTTCAGAGCCGCTGCGCGAATCTGCCGGGGTCTACAGCGTGACGGCGGTGCAGAGCCTCTGCGGCGTGCCTGTTTTTGAAAGCGCGCTCACGTTTACCTACCGAAACAGCGCGCTTTCCCGCGTCGATGGGACGTTTTACCCGACGGGCGAGACAGTGCGCGTATCGGAAAGCGCGTGCATCTCCTGCGCGGACGCGCTGGTGTGCCTGCTTTCAAGCCGCGACAGCCTCGGCTGGGTGGGAAGCGAAATTCTTTCCTGCGAGCAGGGGTACGTTCACTCGGAAACGGCCTCGAGCGCGATGCGCTTTGTGCCGGTCTGGCGGATCGAAACGGACGCGGGCACGTTCCATGTCAGCGGTATTACGCGCGAGGTACGTCAGCTGGTGTCGTAAGGGCGCGAACGTCCGTGTCGAAATTCTTAAAAATTTATGAAGAATTTTGTTCCAGAATTGTCATTTTTCCTTTACATTGCCGCACGCCTGTGGTATTCTTATGGGGTGCGCAAGTAAAATTTCCATGCAAATGGATGAATTGGCATCGTAACTTCTGAGCTTTCAGGAAATACTTCCGATCGAGGGATTTGAACTTTGATTAAATATATCGTGCAGGGCGGAACCCGCCTGTCTGGTCATGTCAATATTTCGGGTGCAAAGAACGCGGCGGTCGCGATTCTGCCCGCGAGCTTGCTGGTCGACGGCGTTTGCCGCATTGAAAATGTTCCGGATATCTCAGACGTCCGGCTGCTGCTTGAAATTTTAAGAAATATGGGCGCGAACATCCGCCGCTTCGGCCGGAACACGCTCGAGATCGACTGCTCGCACGTGCGCAACGCTACGGCACCCATCGATCTTGTGCGCCGCATCCGCGCTTCCTACTATCTCATCGGCGCAGAGCTCGGACGCTTTGGCCACGCGCGCGTCGCCATGCCCGGCGGCTGCAATTTCGGCGTGCGTCCCATCGACCAGCACATCAAGGGCTTTGAGGCGATGGGCGCGAGCGTCGAGCAGCTGGGCGGCTATGTCTGCGCAGATGCGCCCGATGGCGGCCTCCAGGGCGGCCATGTGTACCTTGACATTGTTTCCGTCGGCGCGACGATGAACATTCTGCTGGCTGCCGTTCTTTGCAGCGGCATGACGATCATCGAAAACTGCGCGAAGGAGCCGCATATCGTTGACCTTGCGAACTTCCTGAACGCTATGGGCGCGAAGGTATCCGGCGCGGGAACCGATGTCATTAAGGTTCGCGGCGTTGGCCAGCTGAAGGGCGGCAATTACACGATCATTCCCGACCAGATCGAGGCCGGAACCTATATGGCTGCAGCGGCTGCCGTAGGCGGCGATGTGACGGTTGATAACGTCATTCCGAAGCACCTCGACTGCATCACCGCGAAGCTGCGCGAGATGGGCGCAAAGGTCACGGAGTATGACGACGCGATCCGGGTCGAAGCCGACCACCGGCTCCGCCGCTCGAACGTGAAGACCATGCCGTATCCGGGCTTCCCGACCGACATGCAGCCGCAGATCGCCGTGTGCATGGCGCTGGCCGAAGGGACAAGCCTCGTGACCGAGGGCATTTACGACAACCGTTTCCGCTACACCGCCGAGCTCAACCGCATGGGTGCGAGCATTCAGGTGGAAAGTAAGACGGCGGTCATTGACGGCGTGACGCAGCTGCACGGCTGCGAGGTGCGTGCGTGCGACCTTCGTGCGGGCGCGGCGATGGTGATTGCAGCGCTGTGCGCCGAGGGCACAACGACGATTGAGGACGCGCATTATATCGAGCGCGGCTATGAGGACATCATCGGCAAGTTCTCCGCCATTGGCGGCAAGATCCGCCGCATCGAGACCTTCGAGGGCAATTCCCAGAGCGCGGCAGGTTAATAGAAAAAGAAATCCCGTCAGCAATGTCGCTGACGGGATTTTTGTACGTATTGGGTTTCTTATTCGCCCGGATGGCTCGAGACGACCTTGCCGATGTTCCAGAGCGTGGCCGCGCGTTTGGCTGCGTCCAGCCGCTCGTCCGGCGTATGGTAATCGACCTGCGCGGTGTGCGCGCCGCAGTCCATGCACGTCACATAGCAGCACCAGCCGTTTTCATCCTCCAGAATGCCGTCTCCGCCGCAGTGCGGGCAGATCTGCAATTCGATATCCTTTAAGTCCATCTTGATTCCTTTCCTGCTTTTGTCTGCGCAGATTCTGCGCCGTATTCTTTTTGATTCTACCGCAAAGCGGTCGGCAAATCAAGCGTTCAGAACAGAATCAGCGAGAAATAGCGGATTTTCCCGTCGTTATCCCAGCACTTCATGCCCACAAAGTCCGCCATCTTCTGCGCGTTTACGCAGTAGGCCGACATGCACGAGGCCGTTTTCCAGGGGCCCGCACCCATCATGAGCGTATCCGTTGTGCCGTTTTCGCGCATGCGGTTTATCAGCTGCTCGGTCAGCTCGTTCTGGTGCCGCTTGGCCGCCTTCTGCTCCTGACGATCGGTATAGTCCTTCGGCGTATGCTCGACCATGAGAACGAGCGCCGTCTCATACTGCCGCACGCGCGCCGTCATTTCCTCGACTGTCCCGCTCGCAGGCGGACAGGCAGGCAGAACGTTATAATTCCCACAGAGATTTTCTTCGCAGAACACGCGGTATTCCGGCACGATCACAAGCTCCCGTACCGGCATGAGCGCCGCGTCCGTAAACCCGAGCGCCTTCGCTTCTGTCACATAGTCCATTTTCTCTCCGCCTCCCGACGTATTTTGAATCTTCTGCGACTATTTTAGTCCAAATGACGCAGAATATCAATAGAACGCACGAAAAAAGCCGCACTTCCGGGATTTTGCGGTTTTCCGCGCGTATACGGGATATCCGAAAACCAACGCGTAGGGGGCGATGCCCACATCACCCCCTACGGACGTCCCGGATGCGTGT
>ENA-UESD01003213-UESD01003213.1-human-gut-metagenome-genome-assembly--contig:-NODE-3213-length-10705-cov-3.836093_pt1 | contig 10705 bp, 8 predicted proteins | sample MGYA00242985_ERZ507986 | MGnify/ENA primary metagenome ERZ507986 (study PRJEB26167, sample SAMN06115408) | human gut metagenome | host: Homo sapiens | place: China:Guangxi | collected 2016-04-06...
CAAGATCTCGAAAAAAACTTTATACCAATATTTCAGTAATAAAGACGATCTTGTCGAACAGATCATGATGCACCGTAGAAATAATTACCGTACACAGAAGGATATCGAAGAACTGAAACAACATAATTCTGTAGAGATCATGTTGACGATCAGAGACCATATCATCCGGAGCTTCAACAGCAGGATGCCGGCGAATTTATTCGATTTAAAGAAATACCATCCGGATGTTTATCAACGAGTAAATAACAAAGATCAGATTTTTATCCAAAATTTATTTAACGAAGTGATCGACAAAGGGATACGGGATGGTTATTTCCGGTCTGATATCAATCGTGAGATCCAGGTCTACCTGTTTGTAAAGCAAATGTCTCTCATCGGTGAGCCGGAAATGATCAGTGAATTGAAATATCCGATTTCTACGATCGTCTCTACGATTGTAGAAAATATTATCCGCAGTTTCGCGACTCCCCAAGGGATGCATGAATTGGAACATTTACTTTATAATAAACCTCATGAAAAAACAACTAAGCCATGAAAAAGAACAGATCTAACTTTCCCAGGAGCTATGCTGTTTAGCTGAATTTCGGGATATAAACGTGTATAATCAAAATCAAAAATCTAATAATTAAAGAGAATGAAAAGAGGAGTATTAATCATTTTTGTTGCGATTCTCATTCCGTGTTTGCTGCAAGCCCAGACCACACCGAATGATCCCCAGCGTCTGACGCTAGAACAAGCGGTAAATTTTGCCGTAGAGCACAACAAAGAACTACAGGCATCCCAAATGAATATCGAATTGAGAAATAAAATGGTGACAGAAGCCATTTCTCAAGGTTTGCCTCAAATCAACGGCGATCTGAACTATAGCACCAATTTCAGATATAAGATGAGTTTCCCTGGATCGGAATCGTCTACCGTACTGAAAGACCAGTCGAGCGTCGGGGTTACCGTTAACCAACTGCTATTCAGTGGTGAATGGATATTGGGAATACAAACCAGTAAGATTGCTAAACTGATTGCTTCTCAGCAAGTGGATGTAACCGAATTGGATATTAAAGAAACGGTTTATAATTCGTATTATACCATCCTGGTGAGCGAACGCCTGATGGAAATCGTAAAGCAGAACCTGGAAAATATGAGCCAGATACAGCGTCATACCGAAAATATGCTGGCAGCAGGTACTGCCGAGCCGACAGACGTCGATCAGATCCGCATCACTGTCGGACAGTTGAAAAACAGCCTTCTGGCTATGCAACGGACAGTAGACGTAAACTATAATTTACTGCGCCTGCAACTGGGTTTACAAGCCGGGACTCCGATCACCCTGGCCGATCAACTGGATAATTTTCTGGAAGTCGGTAATTTCCTGAAACTGGCCGGCCAGGAATTCGATATCAACCAGAATGCCCAATACAAACTGATGGAGACCCAGGAGGAATTACAAAAGAAAATGGTAGGATTGAAAAAATGGGCTTATTCACCGACGATCTCTGCAAACTACGGTTACACCTATAAAATCCTGAAACCTAGCTTGGATTTCAGTCCGAAACATTCAGCTACCATTACGATGAGTATTCCTATTTTTTCAGGTCTGCAACGTAAAGCGCAGCTCGATCAGGAGAAAATCACGCTGGAACAAACCACGCTGAACAAGAGTTTATTGGCGGATCAATTGAACTTACAGGAAGAGCAATATAAATTCGCCCTGAAAAATGCTTTGGAAGATTATAACCTGCAAAGTGAGAATATTCAGGTTGCCCGGAAAGTGCTGGAAAATTACCAGTATAAATACAATGCCGGAGCCGTATCCAGTTTAGATCTGACCCAGGCCAACAATAATTACCTGACCGCAGAAAACAACTATACTTCGGCTTGTTTAACATTATTACAGGCACAAACTCAACTGGAGAAACTGTATAACGAGCTAAAATAATCAGGAGTGAATAGTCGGAAAGCGATCTTTTAGCTCTGTAATTGAAAAAGAAACAAATTAAATATTGAAAACAATGATAAAGAACGTAATTTTATCTACCCTCGCGATTGCTGTATTAGCCGGTTGTTCAGGAAAGAAAGATTCTGACAAAGATACCAGCGTAGTTGAAGCTATCCCGGTGAAAGTTCAAAAACTGGAAAAAGAAAACATTGCCCGTACCCTGGACTACACAGCAAATTTACAGGCAGACGAGCAAGTGTATTATGCACCTGCAGCTACCGGACGTATTGAAAAAATCTATGTAGAAGTTGGGGACCGGATTAAAAAAGGACAATTATTAGTCGAAATGGACCGGACGAATCTGCAACAAGCCGAAGTCCAGTTAAAAAATCTGGAAACCGAATACAACCGGGCTAAAATGCTGAATGAAACTCAGAGTATCAGTAAGCAAGCCTACGATGCTGCAGTGACCCAATATGAGGTAGCTAAATCGAACGTAGACTTCCTGAAAGAAAATACCCGGATGTTGGCTCCTTTCAACGGAGTAGTGACCGGAAAATATTTCGAAAACGGCGAAGTATATACAGGAGCTGCTTTCGGTGGTGCTTCCAAACCATCGATCATTGCAATTGAAAAAATCAATCCCCTGAAAGCCTACGTAAATCTTTCGGAACAATATTTCTTATCGGTAAAGAAAGGCACGAAAGTAGAATTGAAAAGTAGCCTTTACCCCGACCGGATATTCGAAGGACAGGTAAGTATCGTTTATCCGACGATCGATCCGGCTTCGAGAACTTTCACCGTTGAAGTGAAGATTCCGAACGATGACGAAGCATTACGTCCCGGTATGTACGGAACCATCAATTTCTTTATCGGAAATACCGAAACCGTTGTTGTTCCTGCTATCGCTGTGTTGAAACTTCAGGGTGCGAATGACCGCTACGTATTCATCAACAAAGACGGTAAAGCCAAAAGAGTATCCGTGAATTTAGGGAAGCGTTTTGAAGATAAGATCGAATTGATCAGCGACGAAATCCAGGAAGGAGACGAATTGATCGTTGTCGGTCAGGGACGTGTTATCGACGGTTCACCCATTACTATCACTCAATAAGATAAATACATCAAATAAATAGTAAGAATATGAGTATATACAATACAGCGGTCAACAAGCCTATTTCCACATTAATGGTATTTATCGCCATTATGGTATTAGGTGTTGCCTCTTATATACAGTTGCCGGTGGACCAATACCCTAAGATGGACCCGCCCTACCTCACAGTGATGGCAACTTATCCGGGAGCGAATGCTTCGGATATTGAGGAAAATGTAACCAAAATCCTGGAAGATCAATTGAACTCCGTAGATAATCTGAAAGAGATGACCTCTACGTCCTATGACAACTTAGGAGTAATCTCTCTGGAGTTCGAATGGGAAGCCAATCTGGACGAAGCATCCAACGACGTACGTGACGCTGTCGATAAAGCAATGCAAAATTTGCCGGACGATATCGACCGACCGACCATTATGCGTTTCAACACGTCTATGATGCCGATCCTGATTTATGCCGTCACGGCCGACCAATCTTATCCCGGTATAGACAAGATTCTGGATGACAAACTGATCACCCGTTTGAACCGGGTAGACGGTGTAGCTTCTGTGATCGTTGCCGGAGCACCGGAACGTGTGGTTTATGTCGATTTAGACCCGAATAAACTGGATGCTTACAACCTGACTCTCGAACAGATCGGTAACAAAATTCTGGCAGAGAACAAGGATGTTTCTTCCGGTAATGTGAAAATGGGGCTGATGGACTATGCTTTGCGTATAGAGGGTGAATTCGAGGAAAGCGACCAGATCAAAAATATCGTACTCGGTACTCAAAACAATAAAACCATCTATTTGCATGATGTTGCTGTCGTGCGGGATACGATCAAAGACATCACACTGGAACAAACGATCAACCGGGGACGCGGTGGTGTACTGATGATCACCAAACAAACCGACGCCAATGCCGTTGCCGTAGCTAAAGAAGCGAAAAAACAGCTGGAATTGGCGATGAAAGAATTACCTACGGACATCAAGTTCCAAATTATTTCGGATAACTCGGACTTTATCGTAAAGTCGATCAACAACCTGCAGGAAACATTGATGTACGCTTCGATCTTTGTGGTATTGGTCGTATTTCTGTTCTTAGGACGATGGAGGGCAACTTTTATCATTGCTTTGACCATCCCGATCTCACTGATTGTCGCCTTCATCTATCTGTTTGCAACGGGTGAGTCTCTGAACGTAATTTCACTGTCCTCCCTCTCTATTGCAATCGGTATGGTAGTAGACGATGCCATCGTAGTGTTGGAAAACGTAACGAAACATATCGACCGGGGAAGCCGGCCACGTGAAGCAGCCAAATACGGAACGAATGAAGTATGGTTGTCTGTAATCGTCACCACACTGGTAACCGTAGCTGTGTTCTTCCCGCTGACCCTGGTAACCGGAATGACCGGAATCTTGTTCAAACAGTTGGGATGGATCGTTTGTATCACCGTATGTACCTCGACACTGACGGCTATTTCTCTGACTCCTATGCTTTGTTCACAATTAATGCGGATACAGGAAAAGACCAGTAACAGCAAGTTCAGCTTTTACAATTTCGTATCCCGGCAATTGGATAGGCTGGATTCAGGTTATGAAAGACTGATCCGTTGGGTACTGCATCATAAAACATTCGTCATTTGTTTCATGACTGCCATCTTCCTGGGGTCTTGCAGCCTTACGCGTTTTATCAAAACCGACTTTATGCCGCAGAACGACCAGAGCAATATGACTGTATATGCAAAAATGCAATCCGGTCAACGGGTAGAAGAGACGAAAAGAGTCGCTTTACAGATCGACTCAATGATCCGGGCAGATATACCGGAAATTACGATCATCAACTTGTCGTACGGTAGTGAAGAAGAAGCTTCCTTCGCTTCTATGATGAACAGTACCGGTAACAATATCCTGAATATGCGTTTACGTACCGTAGATATTAAAGACCGTGAACGGAGTATTTTCGTCATTGCCGACCAGGTTCGTTCTATCTTGAAGAGTTTCCCGGATGTACTGCAATATACAGTCAGTACCTCATCCAGCGGTGGTTCTATGGGTAGCAACTCTGTCGATATCGAAATTATGGGTCACGATTTCAACACAACCACCCGTTTGGCTCAGGATATCGCAGTGAAAGCCCGTCAGATCCCGGGAGCCGAAGATATCAAAATCAGCCGGGACGACGATAAAGCCGAACTCCAGATTGCTTTAGATCAGGATAAACTGGCTCGTCATGGTTTGACCACTTCAGAAGTCGGTTCTTATGTCCGTAACCGGATCTACGGTTTCCGTAACAGTAAATTCAAAGAAGACGGAGAAGAATACGACATCATCGTCCGCCTGGATGAGAAATACCGTTCTTCTCTGACGGAGATCGAAAATATCCTGATCATAGACGGCCACGGCGAAAAAATACGTCTGAAAGAATTGGGTGAAATCAAAGAGTATTTCTCACCGCCAAATATCGAGCGTAAAAGCAAACAGCGTATCCTGAAAGTGTCTATCACTCCGGCAGCTGGCGTAGCTTTAGGAGATATCGCACAGGCATCACAACAGATTATCGACAATCTGGAAGATGTACCTCAGGATGTCAGTCTTTACATCGGTGGTAACTACGAAGACCAGCAGGAATCCTTCAGTTCTTTGATCTGGCTGTTACTGTTGTCCCTAATGTTGGTATACATTGTGATGGCCGCTCAGTTCGAATCTTTCAAGATGCCGTTCATTATCATGTTGGCCATTCCGTTTGCATTCACAGGAGTAATTCTGGCCCTGTTGCTCACGAACACCACCTTGAGTATCGTGGCTGCCTTGGGTGCTATTATGTTGGTCGGTATCGTGACGAAGAACGGTATTGTGTTGATCGACTTTATCAACCTGATGCGTGAAAGAGGTATTCGCTTGTACGATGCTATTGCACAAGCTTGTCGTTCCCGTCTGCGTCCGGTATTGATGACCTCTTTGACTACGATTCTGGGTATGGTACCGATGGCGATCAGTGCAGGTGAAGGTTCCGAAACCTGGCGGCCTATGGGTATCGCAGTAATCGGTGGTATGGTTTTCTCCACCATCATTACGATGATCATCGTCCCGGCCGTATACGCTGCTATGGACAAAAGCGGTAGCCGTGACAAGAAAAAGGCACTGGCCAAAGAATTTAAATTTATGAAAGACTTCGATCCTGAAAAAGATCTACCCAAAAAGTAATCGATAATGCAGATTTACAGTTTCAGACCGATATTAAAGTCTGAAATTGTAAATCAAAAATCAAAATCAAATATGAAGAAAGCAGTATTCATAACATACAACCAAGCCCTGACAGAGCGAGTAGCTTTTCTCCTCGATCAATTACAGATCAAAGGATTTACACAATGGCCTCTGGTTAACGGAGCAGGAACAGAAACCGGAGAACCTCGTATGGGATCTCATACCTGGCCGGAAATGAACTCCGCCACCATTACCATCGTCGAAGAAGAAATGGTGCCCCTGATTCTGAAATACGTCAAAGCGTTGGATGAAGTAAACAAAGAAAACGGTATCCGGGCTTTTGTCTGGGATATTACCGATATGTATTAATCCGAAAACTCAATAGGGTCTGCGCAAAGCAACTGCACAGACCCTATTCAAAAATTCTCTTTCTTAACCACAACCGACAATCTGCCTAAGTGGCAGTAAAATAGTTTCAACTTTCTTTCAGCGGTTTAAAGCCGCGTCCCAGAATTTCTTTCGAATCGATTACGTTGATAAAGGCTTCGGGGTCGATTTCTGCAATCCGATGCCGTAAAATCATCATTTCACGACGTGTGAGGATGGTGTAGATCATATTGCGGCTTTCTCCCCGATACATACCGACAGCCGGCAATAAGGTAGCTCCCCGGTTGATATCCTTGATAATAACATCCTTCACCGGATCTAACTTATCAGTGACAATCATCAGGGTCTTATGTACAGCAGCACCGTCGATTACCAGATCGATCACTTTTCCTTCGATAAATACGATAATCCAGGAATACATCGGTAAACGCCAGTCACCGAAAGCAACAACCGTCGACAACGTAATGGTACAGTCGACAATAATCACCAAAGTTCCAAGCGATATGTGGGTATATTTATTCAAAATCATAGAAATGATATCGGATCCTCCGGAAGTTGCCCGTGCCTTAAAGATCATACCGATCCCGATACCATAAACAATTCCTCCGAAAATAGCGGACAACAACTGTTCGTTCAGTAACGTACGATCCGTAATACCGGGCTCCAACAAGGCATCATAGCCGTATAAATAGTGGATGAGACGCATAAATGCCGGAATAGCGAACGTACAGATAATGGTTTTTACCCCGAACATACCTCCCAAAAAGTAAATTCCCAACAAGAGTAAAGGAACGTCCATACACAGGGCTGCAATGTCAGTCTCCCACCCCCACAAATGGTGAAATACCATAGACAATCCGTAAGTTCCTCCGGGAGCAAACCCATAAGGCTCAGCAAACATCACCGCCCCCAGGGCAAAAACAAAACATCCGCCCAACAACCAGGCATAGGTTATAAAAAAATCTTTAGAGAGAAATTTCTCTTTCGTAACAAATCCCATATTGACTTTAGATTTATGATTTTGATTTATGATTTAACGCTGCCAAAATTACGAATTGTTTTCGGCATTTTCTTGGCATAAAATATTTTCAACATGTTTTGTTTATATCTGTATATCAATCTATTAAACAACAAGACACAGGCATATTTATACAAGAAAGAGCATATTTATACAAAAACAGGAAATCGCATTGAAAACGATTGAAGCCCTATACGGCAATAACAGGATAAGGTGAGTAATCGTAAAGTTGTATTTTCCCTTTCAAGAGGGATTCAGGAACATCGATCAGCCGTTGATTGCTACTTCCCCTGAAAAGCAAATCGGTATCCCGCAAATGCTGATTAAAACGTCCATCTACCAAAACATCGATATAAGGCAAGATTTGTGCCAACCGGGCAGACCGGCACACCTCTTCGTAGCGATAACTGGTATAACACCAAATATTCTTTTTGCTTTTGTTTTTAATCAACTTAGCCAATTCAGTAAATGCTTCGACTTGCTCCAAAGGGTCTCCCCCACTAAAAGTAATATTTGAAAAAGGATCGGTCAGCAAGCGTTCGGCCACCTCTTCTACTCCGACCGCATGCCCATGCTCACGTTCCCAGGATTGGGGATTATGACAACCGGGGCAATGATGCCGGCATCCTGCCGCATAGAGAGAGGTCCGGAATCCCGGACCATCTACCACGGTATCTTCGATAATATCCAATAAAAACAGGTTCATCGCTAAACTAATTATGTCTGACCCGATCATTCAATTCAGCCAGTTTCGCCTGATTCCAGCGATTTGTCGTACCGACCAGATATCCGGTAATCCGTTGCAGGCGATCGATATGATGTCCTCCGCAATTGGGGCATTCTTCCAAACCGTCGGTCGCGTCTTCATGTCCACAATCCATACAGCGGTTACGGTTGTGATTGACAGAACAATACCCCATATTATAGCGGTCCATCATGTCTACCACCGACATAATCGCATCCGGATTGTGGGTTGCATCTCCATCGATCTCTACATAGAAGATATGCCCTCCGCGGGTCAGATCATGGTAAGGAGCTTCTATTTCTGCTTTATGCCGGGCACTGCATCGATAATAGACAGGCACATGATTCGAGTTCGTGTAATATTCCCGGTCGGTCACTCCCGGGATGATTCCGAAACTCTTTTTATCCTTCTGAGTGAATCTCCCGCTCAATCCTTCGGCAGGAGTAGCCAATACACTATAATTGTGCTGCCAGCGCTCCGAAAATTCATTCGCTTTATCCCGGAAACGGGTTATAATTCGGATCCCTAACTGCTGTGCAGCCGGATCTTCTGCATGGTGCTTACCTGTCAACGCGACCAAACATTCGGCCAAACCGATAAAACCGATCCCCAGTGTCCCTTGATTTATAACACTCTCTATCGTATCTTCAGGTTTCAACTTCTCCGCTCCTACCCACAGAGAACTCATTAAGAGAGGGAATTGCTTTGCCCGGGCAGTTTTCTGAAACTCAAACCGACGATGTAATTGCAAAGCCGTCAACTCAAGGAGTTCGTCCAATTTCGAGAAAAATGTCCGGATTCTTTCTTCCCGTTCGGAAATATCCATACATTCGATAGCCAGACGTACAATGTTTATCGTCGAGAAAGAAAGATTTCCCCTACCGATGGAAGTCTTCTCTCCGAAGCGGTTTTCAAAAACCCGGGTCCGGCATCCCATGGTAGCCGTCTCATAGCGAAAACGCTCCGGATCGTCGGCTTTCCACAATTCATGCCGGTTAAAAGTAGCGTCCAGGTTGATGAAGTTGGGAAAAAAACGCCGGGCACTGACTTTACAAGCAAAAACATATAAGTCGTAATTGGGATCCTGAGGTAAATAATTCACGCCCCGTTTCTTTTTCCAGATCTGAATCGGAAAGATAGCCGTACCTCCGCTTCCCACTCCCCGATAGGTAGAGGTCAGCATTTCCCGAATAATACAACGGCCTTCGGCAGAAGTATCCGTACCGTAATTGACAGAACTGAAAACAACCTGATTGCCTCCCCGGCTATGAATGGTATTCATATTATGGATAAAAGCCTCCATAGACTGATGTACACGACTTACCGTCCGGTTGATCGCATGTTGTAAAACCCGCTCATCCCCGCTCAAACCGTCCAGCTCAATCCGGACATAATCTTTGATGGGAAAATGGTACAGGTGTTTGTAATCTTCACCGGTAATCTCTTCCAATACTTTCACCTCTTCGATAAAACTATTCCGCACATAAGGTGCCAGATAAAAATCAAAAGCCGGAATCGCCTGTCCGCCATGCATTTCATTCTGAGCCGTCTCGAGCGAAATGCAACCGAGGATGCTAGCCGTCTCGATCCGTTTTGCCGGACGGGATTCACCATGACCGACATAGAATCCGTTTTTCAGGATCTTATCCAAGGGATGCTGTACGCAGGTGAGACTTTTGGTCGGATAATAATCTTTATCGTGTATGTGCAGATATCCTTGCCGAACGGCATTTTTTACTTCTTCTACCAACAAATAATCGTCGACAAACGGCTTTGTCGTTTCACTGGAAAATTTCATCATCATCCCGGCAGGCGTATCCGCATTCATATTGGCATTTTCCCGGGTCACCTCATTCGATTTCGTCTCTATGATTTCCAAAAAGATATCCCGGGTTTTCGCTTTACGGGCCACACTACGCTGATTCCGGTAAGCAATATATAATTGAGCCACATCTTTACGGCGGCTCTTCATCAATTCGATTTCCACACAGTTTTGAATATCTTCGACACTCATCTGCTCCTGTCCCCGGCAAGCGATACGATCGGCAATTTCATGTGCCAATTGCATATCTTCTCCTTTATCGGTATGCAGCATCGCTCTTCTCACTGCAGCAACGATTTTCTCCTCATTAAAGCCAACTACACGGCCATCTCTTTTCAATACAGTCTGAATCATTATTTTACTTTTTAATCATAAACCGATAACTCATAAGGCAAGGAGAGGACAAAAAAAAGACAAGCGAATCCTTCTTCCCGGCCTTTCCTACAGCCTGGTTACTTCTCGCATGCCAGCGATCAAAGAAAGTGCCCAGATTGACGATTTACA
>ENA-UESD01003216-UESD01003216.1-human-gut-metagenome-genome-assembly--contig:-NODE-3216-length-10703-cov-3.806136_pt1 | contig 10703 bp, 7 predicted proteins | sample MGYA00242985_ERZ507986 | MGnify/ENA primary metagenome ERZ507986 (study PRJEB26167, sample SAMN06115408) | human gut metagenome | host: Homo sapiens | place: China:Guangxi | collected 2016-04-06...
TCGTTCTCCAACAGATAGCGGTCGTTTGGTTGGAACACCGTTCCGTTCTCCATTCTCAGCGAACCTTTTCCGTCATGACCAACAATTTTTCCCGGGGTCCTTCATTCACCAATTCAACACCTTGTGCCATATTTAAACGCCCGATATCCAACATAGAATGAACCAAAAAATGTAAATCACAAACACAAAGAAATACCTTATCCATCCCGGCCTCCAAACGGGACAAATCAAGCACATCATCCAGTAACCCCAACAAAGCCCGGCTATTACTCGTGATCATATCACTACTCAATTTTCTCTCCTCCTCGGGTAACCCTTCTTCCACCATCAAATTAGCAAAACCAACAATACTGTTTAAAGGAGTCCGGATCTCGTGCGAAATATTCGCCACGAAAGCTGATTTCAACCGATCGGATTCCTCTGCCTTGCGCATTGCTATCGCCATTTCTTCCTCCACGACCTTGTAACGATTAATATCTATCCCCATCCCGTACACGTATTTCGCCTTCCGCCCATTACTCATTTCCACGGTTTCAACAATTCCCCGGTTCTCCAACCAACGATACTCCCCGGGACATAAGTAATCCACTCGAAAAATAACTACAAACTCTTTCAGTTCATCCTTGGTTATCCCTTCCAGACAAGCCAACAACTCCCCCCGGTCATCCGGATGAATATGAGACATGTATTTTTCAATCGTACTCAAATCCCGACTTAAAGTCTCATCCTTCGGGAAACTCTCCCCAACCGTCATGATATTATTATTCACATCATAACACCAAGAGTAAGCTCGCAAGGCATTTATCGAAATACGTAAGAAGGTTTGTTGCTGCCACTCTCGGGTAACATCACGCAACATAATCACCGCACCGTTCACCTCCCCGCTTTCATTCAACAAAGGAGAAACACTCCCTGTCACTTGCTGCACGGGAGCCCCACACGGGATTAAGACCGTGTTCAACGCCAAGTCCCGACGCATTCTCTCCCCCATCACCTTCTGCACGAAATCTTCAATTCCCTCCCCTCCCCGATTCCGATTGATCTCGCAAACCTCCTTCAAGGGTTTACCAATCACATCTCCTTCACATCCCAAACCGACCACAGAGGCATGGTTCAACTCAATCACCCGCAATTCCTTATCCACCACCAAAATACCTTCACTCATTGAAGACAATGTATTAGACAATATTTCGGTCTTCTTCTTCAACATTTCGGCCATCCGTTGTGCTGCTTTCTCTAAAAATATACTTCGATGTAACATCTTCCGGTACCTCAAGTGAGATAACACCAGAAACAGGACAAGTAACAATAATAATATAAAGGTAATTCCCGCAATCAGAATATAATTTCCGTAAGTCCGCCAAAAAGCATCCCGTTCATTAACGATCAAACTTTTAACCGGAAGGTTCTTGCGTTCTACTCGCCAGCGTTTCAATTGATTTTCATCAAAAACCGGAATAGGATGAACCGTATCTATCGGTATGGCTTTCGCCTGTTCGCCATTCAAAATTCTCACCCCGATTTTTCCAGCTTTTGTTCCCATCTGATCGGCAAACGTCACGATTCCTCCAAAAATTCCCTTTCCCAAACCGTTATCCATCACCGTCAAAATCGGAACCGGACATTCATGAGCATACATGGAATAATAAATATCCGGATCAAGATACACTCCCTGTTTACCTTGTTGCCAAGTGGTCAAAATAACAAAAGAAAGAGGATAAACCTCTTGTAACTCCTTTAAAAAACTATTCACGTCCAAGATCGAATCGCCTGCAAAAACAACCGGGAAACGATCCTTATATTTGGCTAATTGTTGTCGAGCTAAAGCCTCATGCGCTTGCCCCGCTCCCGATTGATCTGAAAACACGTAAACTTTTCGAGCCTCCGGGAATAATTTCCGCCCCAACAGAAACACTTTTTCATAATCAATATCACAAATAACTCCCGTCACCTGATCAAAGTCAAGTTTCTTCGAATATCGCATAACTCCACAAAACACGATAGGCGTTTCCTTTACCAAAGGTATATCCAGAGAGAAAAGGGCGTTATTGGCCTCTTCATCCGAAACAATAATCAAATCTAACTTTCCCTTAACCTCCCGTAACTGTACTTCCAATAAGGAATTCCTCACCTCCGTATTTGTCAGTCGTTTGGAATCCAGATAAATCACCCTCAGATCTACATTGTAACCCGCTCGGTCAAGCTGTTTTTTCACCCCGTTCAACACCTTGCGTCCCCAGATTTGCTCCGAATGATACGAGCAAACAAACAAAACCCGCCTGATCTCGGGAGGTACACCCGTCTCCCCTTCAGCATATTGGACACATCCCAACACCCCGCTCAAAAAAAATAATATAAATAATAAAAAGACTTTCATACGCCAATATATTTTTCCGGGATCCTACGCATATTTTCAAATGTAAAGGTAACATTTTTATCACAAAACAAGTATAATCACATCTATTTTGCAACATTTACTACATATAAAACACTTCTAATATCCAAATATAATTCCCGGATCATTCCCCTAACCCCTTACTCCCACGCGGGAAAGCTCCCTATCGCATATATTTCTTTAATCCACTACAAAAATAGTTGTTGTTTTTTCAAATATTTACTATATTGCAAATCAATCTAAAACCAATAAACATCATGGCAACACTAGAAATTCAAGGAAAGACGTTCGAAGTGGACGGCGACGGTTTCCTCACCGATCCTTCAATCTGGAATGAAGACGTGGCAAAACTCTTTGCCGAGGCAGATGGAATCACAGAATTAAATGACAAACATTGGGCAATTATCAAAATCATTCGTGATAATTTTGAAGAAAAGGGGAATGCCCCGATGGTTCGTACCATCTGCAAGGAGACCGGATTAAAATTGAAAGACATTTATGAATTGTTCCCATTAGGACCAGCCCGAGGAGCGTGCCGGGTGGCCGGGTTACCAAAACCCGACGGGTGCGTCTAATACCCACGACCATGTCTTGGTATATTTGGACCTCGTTAGCTGCACTTCTTTTTTGTGTAGTACTACTGGGGGAATATTTCGTACGACTTTTAAAACACGGTTCTCCCAAGGACCTTTCGCAAAAGTCAGGGAATATTGCCCAAGCAGTCTGTTACTCTTGTATTGGAGCTATGTCACCTATGCAAAAAGAATCAGCATATTTACACCTGCCCACTTACACGGCAGGTATATTTTTTCATATAGGAAACTTCCTGGCAATAGCCGTGTATCTTCTTTTCACGCTTGCGGTTATTTTCAATTTTCAGATTCCTATTGAAAGCGCAACAAACCTTGTCGTCATGATCTTGGCTGCAATCATCTTTATTGCTGCCGTTTGCGGAATGGCTTTATTCATCAAGCGACTAGCCAAAAAAGAGTTGAGAGATCTATCGTGTGCAGATGATTATATTTCTAATCTTCTCTGCACCATCACGCTCTTCCTGACGACTTATTCCTTGCTGACCTTACAATTCGGGGCAGTGTATTATGTTATAATGGCACTTCTTTTCGTGTGGATGCCCTTGGGCAAAATCAAACACGTGCTTTACTTTTTCTTTGCCAGGTATCATTTGGGCTTTTTCTACGGCTGGCGTGGAACATGGCCTCCTAAAAAAGCGATTCAATATGACAAATAATATCTCGAACGAACAAAAAGCCAAAGCCCTCGCCATCATTTCGAACACGAATGACAGCAAGCTGGAGACCCATCTAAACGCTTGTGTACGTTGTGGTTTATGTGCATCGAGTTGTATGTACTACCTCACGATGAAAGAGGGGAAATACATCCCGGCACGAAAAGTAGACCTCGTCAGTTCCATTTACCGACGCCACAAGACTTGGCAGGGAGCCATATTCCCGTCGCTATTCCAAGCCCGGGAGTTAAATCAAGAGACATGCGACGAGATGGTCGACTCCCTGTTCGGAGCCTGCACCATGTGCGGACGCTGCGTGAAACATTGCTCGATCGGGGTCGACATTCCCTTCCTTGTGAAAAAAGGACGTGAAATGCTTGCCGTCATGGGACTCGTTCCTAAAACCCTCCAAGCAACTGTCGATGCAGCAGTAAATACCGGAAACAACATGGGTATTCCCACGGAAGAGTTTATTGACACGATCCAATGGATGGAAGAAGAACTCCAAGACGAACTGGAAGACGAAAAAGCCGGTATCTTTCTTGATCAGCCCGACAAGAACGTTTTTTACACCTTGAATCCCCGGGAACCGAAATTTTTCCCGCTTTCCATCTCTGCCATGGCAAAAGTATTCTATGCCGCAGGAGAAGAGTGGACCCTCTCGTCTAAATATTACGACGTGACAAACTACGGGTATTTCAACGGTAATAATGAAGAGGCGACTCAAATCGCCCGGAATCTTTACAACGAGATTCACCGCCTGCACGGCAAGCGCCTCGTACTCGGAGAATGTGGCCACGGTTCAAGAGCCATGCGCTGGGAAGGCCCCAATTATCTCAAAACGCAGTATGATTTTGACACTCTCACGGTAGTGGAACTCATCGGGGAATATATCCGAAGTGGAAGAATAAAACTCGACAAAACGCAGAATAGCAAAGTCGTCACCATCCATGACCCGTGCAACTTGGTTCGAAACGGGGGACTTCTCAATGAAATTCGTTTCGTGGTCAATGCCGCAGCAGAAAACGTGGTGGAAATGACACCCTACGGCACGGATAACTTCTGTTGTGGTGGCGGTGGCGGAGCCCTCGCAATGAGCGAATACAACGAACGTCGTCTCAAAATCGGCAAAATCAAAGCCGATCAAATCACCGCAACGAAAGCCGAGATCGTCGTGACCCCATGCCACAATTGCGTGGACCAACTAACTCAAATTAATCACACGTACAAACTGGGTATCACCATAAAGACAATGGCAGAATTGGTCGCTGATGCCCTGATAATTGAAAATTGAAAATGAAAAACAATTCACTTACTTTTTCAATTTAAAATTTAAAACCTAAAATTTATAGAGCTTATGAGCAAATTAATCTACCTAGACAATTCAGCAACCAGCTTCCCGAAGCCGGATGTAGTTTATGATTTCATGAACGACTTTTATCGCAAACATGGTGTAAATCCCGGACGTTCCGGATTTGATGCAGCCGTCGAGACAGAGGAAGTCGTGAACTCGACCCGCAAAATGTTAACCAAGTTATTCAACGGTGGAAATGATCATAACAGACTAACGTTCAGCTACAACGCCACAGATTCTTTGAACCTGATCATTAACGGATTGGTAGAAAAAGGAATTCACGTAGTATCTACCATGTTGGAACACAATTCCGTGTTACGTCCGCTCAACATGCATCATCAAAACGGAACCATCGATTTAACTTACGTGCCTTTTGATGAACACGGCTATGTACATCCTGACGATATAAAGAACGCCATCCGCCCGAACACGAAATTTGTTGTCGTAACCCATTGTTCCAACGTGCTGGGAACGATTCAGCCGCTGACCGAAATCGGGAAAATCTGTAAAGAAAAAGGCGTAATTTTCGTGGTTGACGGCAGTCAGGGAGCCGGCGCCGTAGACTTGGATATGCAAGCATCCGGAATCGACGTGTATTGTTTCACTGGCCACAAATGTCTCATGGGCCCGACAGGAATCGGTGGCTCATACGTGCGCGAAGGTATCGAAATCAAACATACCCGTGCCGGGGGTACCGGGGTCCGTTCTGCTTATCCCGTGCATCTGGATGAATATCCTTACCGCTTGGAATACGGGACCCTCAACTTGTTAGGTGTTGCCGGATTAAACGCCGGGGTTAAATGGATTCAGGAACAAGGGATCATGAACATCCATCATCGGGAAATCCTACTCTGGGATAAACTTCGTAAAGCTTTACAAGACATCGAGGGAGTAACCACCTATTGCGCCAACAGCATAGAAAACCAGAATCCGGTATTAAGTTTCAACATCAACGGTTTCGATTCCGGAGACGTGGGAACCATGCTTGACGTGGATTACAACATTGCCGTACGTACCGGGCTACAATGCGCCCCAAAAGTACACGAGGTCATCGGTACATTCGATATTCATGGAACCGTCCGTATGAGCATCGGCGCTTTCACGACAGAAGAAGACGTGAATGCCGCTATCGAAGCCGTGAAAGAAATCGCAGCAATCAGGAACTGACTCGAAAAAAGAAGGAGTTGGTCATCTCTATTGATATTGATAGGATTCCAACTCCTCTCCCCAAAAGACACAAGTACACGCCTCTATTTTCCTCTCCGCCTAAACCACACCCCCAAAGCTATCAACAACAATATTCCAGGATAGATCCCCATAAAAGCAACACTTACCCATTTTGAATTTTGTCTAGTAATATCAATCCACTCATCTGGAAGCGAAGGACGGGGAAGCATTACCGGAGTATACCCATCCGTAAGCCAATGGACGGTTGCTCGCATTACCTCCAAATTAGAAACATTCTCCGCAGATTTAAAACTTATCCCCGCATTACTGAAATAATCCGCATTCCCATAAACAACAATTTTCTGCTCCTTATTTCCAACAACCCGCTGCAACGATAATCCGGTTATATAACTCTTCTCCACTTCCCCCACTTTAGGATTTAAACGAACGGTATCATCGACAAAGTTTGTTGTCTCCACTTCATTCCACACCCCGGCATCTGCCGTCACGAACAAGGGAGTAACCTCGAAACCACAAGCCGTTGTATACTCCAAACCACTACACCCTAAACCGGCAATGTTCACCTCATACGCCATACAATCTCGTAACCATCCATCTAAATGGGTTGTCGAACTTCCCAACGAACGGGCAAAAACGACATCCGGAGTAGTCCTATTATTGGGAGCGACCAAAACCCCGGGAACAACCTTTACTCCCAACTTTTCCAATTCGATTTTTATATCTTCTGAAGTTTGAGGTTTCAACATCATTAATAAATTCCCACCTCGATTAATATAATACTGTAAATTAAGTCTTGCTTGCTCTGTCATTTTTCCCCGGATATCCGCAATAATCATAATATCTATATCCGCAGGAATCGTGTTCTCCAAAGAAATTTCAACCGGGGCAAGACCGTTATTCACTAAAGAATAGCGAAACGACTGCTCTCGAACAAACACCCGATAATCGCGATCCGCCATTTTCGTCATACTTCTCCCGCCTGATCCAGTTACAAATCCCACCTTAGGGCGTTTCTCCAAAAAATTCCGAAACATCACATAGTAATTCTCTTCATTAGGGAATTTATCGATATCATTGTACGTGGGTAATATTTCCCTTTGCCCATTCTCTCTTTCAAAAACCCGGATAATATCTATACCCTCCGCTAAAGAATCAATCGGGACGTTCAACTTATTTGCAGGTAACACCTTATTCAGATTTTCATTTCTAAAATCCACGTTAAACAAGACATCGCTCATATCCGCACCTTCCGGATAGTAATAGACATATTTCATCTTTATCTCCGGTTTAAAACGGACATAAGGCATCAAGTTGACTGCCATGTCTTCTTTTATGAATCCAGAACCCACGTATCCGAAATCATCGCCTAAAATATTTCCGTACGTGGTAATCGTCATCCCTCCTTCTAGGCGGGCAAGCAACTTCTGCGTATCCTTTACCAGAGACATTGACTTGGTTTGAGTCGCATCATAAAAAAACATCAATTTCGGACGAGAGGTCAAGTAACCCAAAAACAACACCCCCGAAAACAATACCAAAAACTTACTCCAAGTCACAACCCACTTGCTTTTCTGCCGTGCAGATTGCAATTGAATAATTGTCAATAATAAGAAGAACGCTATCAATATCAGAAAATACAGGACATCTTCACTACATATCAAACCATCAATAAACTTTTGAGCCCGTCCGGATATCGATAACCAATAAGTGATTTCCCGTACGAAATCTATATTTTGCCACAACATCCGTACATAATTCAGTATCGCCAAAACTGACAATGTACACAAAGCTGCCACCAACTGGTAAGAAGTAATACTCGACATAAACAATCCGATAGCGGCATACACGCATATTAACAAATAAATTCCCAACAAACCGGACAGACAAAGCCCCCAATCCAAATGGGCTATATGTATCCCGGAGAAAACAACAAATACCGCGAGGATGATAACCAAAACAAAGGCATATACCATTGTAGACAGGTATTTACCCAAAATAATCTGTACATTGGTAATCGGTGAATTATACAACAACTTAATCGATCCGCTGCTATATTCCCGACTCATCAACCCCATGGTCAACAACGGAATATAAAGATAAAGGTACTGTTGCATCGCTGTAAACATTCCCCGCCATCCGGCAAAGACACCCATCGTCACGTTGTAAAGGCCATACCCTAATTCCTGGCTCCTCACGTTACCGGCCAAACCATTCGTGAACACCATACTTGCCTGAAAGGTGAATATCACCAAAATCAACCACGCAACCGGAGAGTAAAACAAAGTTTGTAACTCCGTACGGGCTATTTTATATATTGTCTTCATCTCGTTATCTGTTTTTAGTCATTATTTCTTTGATAATTCTGCAAAAATCTCATCCAAGGAACTCTTCTCCTGACGGATTTCGACCAATCGCCACCCCTTAGTCACGCTAGCCTCAACCAGACGTTCTGTTGCTTCCAGCGCATCCGAAAACTGAATCCGGAACTTCGATCCGCCTAGTTCCTCCACGGCAACCACGCCCGGAATTTCCCCGATCATCTCTGCCGGCGGCGCGGCTATTAACGACACAAATAACGTATTAGGTACAATATAATTATCGAACTCATCCACGGTACCAGAAAAGACCACTTGTCCTTCCTCAATCATCCGGATATAATCACAAGTTGCCTGTACTTCAGAAAGAATATGCGTGGATAAAATCACGGTTCGATCTACAGCGATCTCCCGGATCAGTTCCCGAATCTCCACGATCTGATTCGGGTCGAGCCCGTTTGTCGGTTCATCCAACACCACAAATTTCGGGTTATGCACGATGGCCTGCGCTATACCCACTCGTTGTTGGTAACCACCGGATAAATTTTTTATCAAACGATCCCGGAAATGCGTGATCGCACAACGGTCCAAAGCCCGGTCCACTGCCTTCCCGACCTCTTCTGCCGGCATCAACCGCAAAAAAGCCGAATGCTTTAAATATTCTTCAACTGTCAAATCCGTGTACAACGGTGGTTGTTGAGGTAAAAATCCAATATATCGCTTTGCCTCAACGGGATCCTCTCTCAAATTGATCCCGTTAATAAACACGTTCCCCTCCGTTTGATTCAAAACCCCACAAATAATATTCATCGTGGTGGACTTTCCCGCACCATTCGACCCCAACAATCCAACCACCCCATTTCCACTAATTTCAAAATTAATATCCCGTATCGCCCACTGCACAGAATACCTGTGGGACAGATGTTCCACTCGAACTATAGAATTTTCCATACTTATATACAATGATTTACATACAACAAGTCACTTATTCAACATTATAATCTCTCGATCCAGTTGTAGAGACATCTACAATTTCACCACCCACATTAAAGACTGATTTTTTGATAACAAACGGATTATTTTTATCCCGAATATCCACTCGCATAAAATCACCATTTGCCAATCCCACACCAAACTCTTTATGATTATTCGAGTAAATATCATAATGAATTGCCGTTATTGGGGCATCAAAAGTCATGAACAAACCTTCTTTATAATTACTTGCACAATCAATATAACGTAATTGATTTCCTTTTGTATAGAAAATATATTTAGCATAATTACCTGCCGAATTACTAGAAGTTATCAAAATCTTATTATCCTTTGTCAATTGTACGGGACTCTCCGTTTTTTTTACATTTGAATTATTTATGGCTAATGCATAATAAGCAGGCGGATTAATATCCAATACAAAATCCCCGATATAAGTTTTCCCATCTTCATTATAAACCATCCTATACAACTTTAAGGTATAAGGGCTTAGCCACTCATCTCCTTTTTCGCTTATAGCTAAAACTTCAGAATTTTCACCCATATCCCAAGGTGTTACAGCATGTCCTGTTCCGACAAAAGTTACTGGAAAAATAGCCCCCATTGACGCAGCAACTGTTGAATGATTAATTGTTAATACCCTATGATTTTTCCGATCATAAGCTAAACGCTGTGAAGTCCAGTTACTTGTTTGTCCATTACCTATAAAATCAACTTCATATCCCTTACTATCTATTTCATAAGGTTCTGTCAAGAATTTTCCCCCTAAATAATTTTCTGAAAATAATCGACGAAACAAACGTCCATCTTCCGCCACCAAAAAAGTAATCCGATTGGAATAAAAAGCATCTACAATACTAAAATTCACCGGTGTTCCATCTAAAAATTCATCTTTCAAATCACTAGCCTTTTTCAAATTTTCATTACTAACCTCATAGGCAACCTTATCCGTAAGTACTAATGTCGCTAATGAATAAACAGAAATAGAAGGAGCCAAATGGTCTAATAGTTTCCGAGGTGTTCCAGGAATTATTTCCCCATTCATCTTCTGAAAAATCCCAATTGTATTCTCAAAAGTCGTATCCACCTTATTCCCATTATTTTTCTTTATCAATCGCTGATAAGAAAGTTTTGAATTTTCCCCGTCTTTAGAAAGAATCATCCAATTCCCCTTACCATATTTAGGAATAAAATTATACAATACCTTCGTCATAT
>ENA-UESD01003220-UESD01003220.1-human-gut-metagenome-genome-assembly--contig:-NODE-3220-length-10686-cov-3.935526_pt1 | contig 10686 bp, 7 predicted proteins | sample MGYA00242985_ERZ507986 | MGnify/ENA primary metagenome ERZ507986 (study PRJEB26167, sample SAMN06115408) | human gut metagenome | host: Homo sapiens | place: China:Guangxi | collected 2016-04-06...
CTATACCATCTGCCGCAGCAGGAGTACCTACAATGCGCTTACCGGACTGGAAATTCCATAGTTTCTTTCCATTCTTATAGACTGCTCCAGCTTCATGTGCCATACGAATAACAGGTTTCATTCCCAACCGGTAATACTCACACGCCATATTGTAGGTCACATAGTCATGGCTCATAAATTCCAGATCTTCATCGTCAATCTCATCTGAAAACATCCATACATTACCGCTCATCTGTCTTCTTCTCCTTATCTTTTCCTGATGCCGGTTCATGGAAACGTTCCAGGTAATCATCAAAAATATCACGACGAATCAGTACCGTTCCATCAATTCTGTAAATAGCTCCTGCATCACTGGCAAGCTCTAAGAGTTTCTTATGAGAGATACTGTAAATAATCTCTGCCTGTTGATATCGCAGATACTGTCGGCGTAATTTTCTTAAATGTTCCGGAACTTCCTTCATACTCGTAATCGGTTTGTACTTTTCATTCATAATGCTTTCCTCCAAAATTAGATTTACTGTTTTACAGAAGTTGACTGCCGGAATATAACTTTTCCACGAAAAAAAGCACCTCTTAGATCAACTCTAAGAAGTGCTCTTGCTTCATTGCCAAACCCGTGTCTTTCCACCTGAAATTCGTCATACTTCATAACGATTCATTATTATCCCAAATTTTGTTGTCAAATTGTTGTCAAATGCAATTGCCGTTCTGCTGCTCGCTTTTTCGACTCCGATATGGATACCTGCGCGCCGGTTGCCGGGTTTCGCGGCCAAAATCGGCGTTATGGAAACCATTTTTCCACATTGCCAACAGACTTTTCAACATAAATGCGGTGCAATTAACGATGTTATGTAAACAAGCCGCTGTTTCCCATGGCCTTTCCCGGCCCTCCGCGGCGGCTCTGCCGGCCGGGCACACCTGTCCGCCGCAGCCGCACATTTTTGCCTGCCCGCGCTGTCCCGCACCGCGCGCTCCGCTCGCTCCGTCTGCCCGCGCTGCCTGCATCGCACCATCCTGCACCGCGCCGCCCTGCACCGCGCTGCGCGCCCCACACACCATCCCACACCGCGCGCAAAAGCCCCGGGAGCGTTCGCTCCCGGGGCGGGGTGCTATGGGGCGGCAGTGCCGGCTCACGCGCCGATGAGCTGGCAGTAGCGCATGATGATGGTGGCCGTCTGCGCGCGCGTGGCGCTGCCATTCGGGTCGAGGTAGTCCAGGCCGTTGTCGTGCGCATTGCCCTGGATGAGGCCATTGCCGACGGCCCAGGACATCGCGGCGTAGGCCCAGTTGGCCACACTGTCGGCATCGGGGAAGGCGCTGATCGGCGCGGCGTTCCCGGTGAATTCCGGCGCGTACTTGACCGTGTACCGGTACAGGAACGTGACCAGCTGCTGGCGCGTGATGGCGGCGTTGGGCGTGAACATAGTCGCGCTCGTGCCGGAAGTGACGTCGTTGTAGTACGCCCAGGCGACGGCGTTGTAGTACCACGCGCCGGGGGCGACGTCGGTGAACGGCAGGTAGTAGTAGCTGTAGTCGGTCTGATTGCCGGAGAGGTTATAGAGGATCTTCACGATCTGTGCGCGCGTGCAGGCCGTGTCTGGCGAGAACGTGCCCGCGCCGACGCCGTTCATCAGCCTGTTGCGCACGCAGTAGTCGATGCCCTTGTGCGCCCAGTAGTCCGGCCCGGCCACATCGTGCAGGCCGTAGCTCGGGCAGCTCGGGCCGCCGGTGCAGGTGCTTGCGCCTGTGGCGGGGATGGTCTCCTCGCGGATATCGCCGCAGACGGTGCAGGTGTAGGTGCGCACGCCGGGCGTGGTCTCGGTCGGCGCGGTGGTCACAACGCCGTTGCCCCAGACGTGCGCGCCGGTGGGCGGGAGCTCTCTGGTCGAGACGACCTCACCGCAGTTGGAGCAGATGGTGTCGACGCGGCCGGCCTTGCCGCAGGTGGCGGGCACGGTGCGCTCCGTCGTGCCGTAGTCGGTGTGCAGGCACGCACCCTTGTCGCTGACGGCGTAGCCCTGCCACTTGCCGTCCGCGTCGAGCGTCCAGTTCATGGCGGGGTTGTAGTGGATGGTGACGGTGGCGGGCTCAAAGCTGTGCGCTTCCGAGTTGCCCGGCTCGACCGCCGGGGCCGCGCCATAGCAGCGCACGTCCTTAAGCGCGGTGCAGCCGGTGAAGGCGTTGTGGCCGACGTGCGTCACCGTGCCGGGCAGGTCGATGTCGGCCAGCGCGGTGCAGCCGCGGAAGCAGTCCTCGGGGATGGTGCTCACGCCCGCGGGGATGGTGACATCCGTCAGCGCGGTGCAGCCGGTGAAGGCGGCCTTGTCGATGGCGGTCACGGTCTCGGGGATGGGTGCTGCGGTGAGCGCCTTGCAGCTTTCAAACGCGAGATCGCCGATGGCGGTCACCGTGCCGGCGTATTTGACGTTCAGCAGCTTCGTGCAGTCGGCAAAGCACTTGCCGGGCACGGCCGTGATGGCGGCGGGCAGAGTGGTGTTCGTGAGGCTGGCGCAGGAGTCGAACGCGCCGCGGCCGAGGCTTTGCAGCCCGTCGGGCAGCGTGATGGCGGTCAGCCCGTTGCCCGCGAGACCGAAGTCGCCGATCCCGGCCACGCCCTTGGGGATGGACATGCCCGTGAGCTTGGAGCACATGGCGATGCCGTAGCGGCCGATGCGCGTCACGCTCTCCGGCAGCGTGACCTGCGTGGCGGCCGGCAGGAAGAACAGCGCGTAGTCGCTCACGTTCGTGACGCCGTCTTTGATGACGACCTTCTTCAGCTCGCCCTCCAGCTTAAAGTTGCCGAAGCTCGTGAGCATACCCAGCGCCTCATAGTTCCACCACGGCGCAAGATTGCCGTTGGGAAAATCAAAGTCGGGCATGGCGCCGGTGCCGGAGATGGTCAGCGTCTTGCCGCTGAGCACGCCCGTGGAGACCTCCCAGTGCAGGCAGTTGTTCACACCGAAGTCGCCCTCTGTGGCCGCGGTCGCAAAGCTGCTGAGAATGGCATCCGTGTCGAGATCCGGAATCTCAAACTCCTCCTTGAACTGCTCGATCTTCTCCTTGATGAGCTTCTCGGCGATCTCCTTTTTCAGATCGTCGAGTCTGCTTGCCGATGCGTTCACGGTCAGGCCGGAGAACAGCCCCACGACCAGAACGAGACACAGCGCCAGCGAGAGCACGCGCTTTTTCATCCTTTGTCCTCCTTTGTTGTGATGTATGTGTACAACCGTAATACCTATCTGTCGAAAATATACCATATGCCTGGGAAAGCGTGCAATGGGGATCGCCGAAAAAACGTTTTGAGCGTTACATTTTGTTGCATTTGTGTAAACAAAATGTGCATTTTTTCGCGCCCATGCGCGCACGACCCGTTGCAAAAGCGGGGTACGTCCTGTATACTGGCCGTGTAGACATTGTTACCGGAATGTCCATTTCGGAGGGAGGAACCATATGAAAAAACGAGTGTTGTCGCTGCTGCTGTGCTTTGTGCTCGCGGCCGGATTGCTGAGCGTGTGCGCCCCGCCGGCGCAGGCGGGCACGATCGCGGGTGCGTTCGAGGACTTCATCAAGCAGCCGGATCAGATCAAAAAGCTCTTCGGCAACGAAGTCGCCCACGGCGACTGCGGCCCCGCCGGGAACGAGGCCAGCGTACATTATAAAATTTACGAGGTCACGAACCCCACGGTCGTGCAGGACAACCCCTTCCTGCAGCAGGTCTGGCAGATCCACGACTATCGCGAGGACGCGCAGTATTACGGCGTGTACATCTTCGGCGACGGCCCGATGGCGGACTACGCGGTCAAGGGTCAGAAAGCCCCGTGGATGGGCAACGTGGAGGTCACGGAGTATAACGACAAGGGGCAGAAGCTCGGCACGACCGTCGTGGAAAACCTCGGCGAGGAGTATCTGGCTCTGGCCTACATCGCCGGTGCGACCACCGAGGAGTGGGATGGGAAAAAACAGTCGTTCACCGGCGTCACGAACGTCGGCGACCGCGCCTTCAAGGACTGCCAGTACCTGACGTGCATGTTCCTCGACGACGGCATCACCACCATCGGCGACCATGCGTTTTATACCGACGAGTACCTCTCGGCCATCAACATGCCGCGCAAGCTCGAGCTCATCGATCAGTACGCCTTCTACGGCTGCGACACGCTCACCTTCGTGCGCGCGGGCGCCTGCAGCCGCCTCAAGCGCATCGAGGATCATGCGTTTTACAGCTGCACCATGCTTGCCGAGCTGCGCCTGCCGAACTGCCTGACGTATATCGGCCCGTGGGCCTTCGCGTGGGACCGCATCCTCGGTCAGGAGGACACGACGCTCGGCCTGCCGTCGAACCTGCAGACGATCGGCAAGGGCGCGTTCGCGTTCGTCAACCACCACAAGAAGCTCAACATCCCCTCGCAGGTCACGAGCATCGGCGACTACGCCTTCCTGTGCGATTATTATATGGAGGAGCTCACCTTCAGCCCCGGCGATCAGAAGCTCACCATCGGTGTGGCCGCGTTTGCCGGCGATAACCACATGAAGTCCGTCGACCTCTCCAACCGCGTCGCGCAGATCGACCGCTGCGCCTTTGCCGGCTGCGAGCTGCTCGAGGAAGCCTACTTCGGCGACAAGATCGACACGATTCAGGCCCGCGCCTTCACCAGTGTGGACGCCGCGCTGCAGCTCGCCATCAAGGCTGTCCTCAACGGGATTCTCGCCCCGGACGATCCGGATGGGAACGAAGAGCACGCGGATGATATTGCTGCGGGCCTGACCCAGATCGCAAAGGTCACGCAGCTCAAGCGCGCCATCTTCAAAAACGCCCCCGCCAAGACCATCACCGGCGCGGCGGACACCAACAGCTCCTTCCCGCGCGACTGCGTGGTCTATTACCCGCAGGGCAGCTACACCTGGGCCGCCGAGCTCAAGGACGACGGCACGTGGCAGGGCTACAAGACCGGTCTCTGGCACGGCGATCACATCGCCCAGTTCGCCGACACGGTCGTCGCCCCCACCTGCACCAAGCAGGGCTACACGCACCACGCCTGCACGGTGAAGGGCTGCACCTATGCCCCCGTGGACGACACCTATGTCGCCGCCACCGACCACACCTGGGTCAAGACGCAGACCTTCCCGGCCTCCTGCACCGAGCAGGGCACGGTGTTTTACAAGTGCTCGGCCTGCGGCGCGACCCGCACCGAGAAGATCGCCGCGCTCGGCCATGACCTGAGCCGTTGCGACCTGCGCCCGGCCACCTGCACGAAGCCCGGCCGCGTCGTCGGCACGTGCGCGCGCTGCGGCGTGCAGATCGACGAGGTCATCCCCGCCAAGGGCCATGACTACAGCTATGCCGACGTGCGCACGGAGCCGACCTGCACCGAGCCCGGCCACTACAAGGGCACGTGCCCGACCTGCGGCAAGGACTATGACGATGTCATCCCCGCCCTCGGCCACGACTGGGGCGAGTGGGTCGTCGCGCAGGAGCCGACGTACACGACCACCGGCTACCGCTATCACATCTGCGCGCGCTGCAACACGCGCGTGGGCGAGGACATCCCGAAGCTGCGGGACCATACCTGGGATTCCGGCATCGTGACCACGAAACCGGACTGCATTCATGCTGGTGTCCGCACCTATACTTGCACGGACTGCGGCGCGACGAAGACGGAGACAATCCCTGCAACGGGTGAGCATACGTTTGTTGCCAAGGAGATTCCGGCCACTTGCACGACGGGCGGTTATATCCTGTGCACATGTAGTGCCTGCGGCACGACACAGCGATATGACGCTTCAGAACCGCTGGGACACAAATGGAACAGCGGGAAAGTGACAACGAAGCCGACAGAAGATATGGCAGGTGTCCGCACCTATACCTGTACTGTGTGCGGGGATACCAAAACGGAGACGATTCCGGCGACCGGTGTGCATGTGCATACTTGGCAGCTGACAAAGCGTGCTCCTGCAACTTGCACGGAAGATGGTTATGACCTGTATACATGTGCAAAATGCGGAGCTGTAGAACACCGCAATGAAGTGGCGGCGTTTGGCCATAAGATGAATGCAGGAGAGGTCGTTATTAAGCCGACTGCAACAACATCCGGGGTTCGAGTTTATACTTGTTCCGTCTGTGGAGAGACAAAGGCAGAAACCATTCCTGCTACCGGTTTGCCGTCTGTCTGCCCCGGCGGGCCGACCTGCCCGGGCTACGCCTTCCGCGATATGCCCGCGCCGGACAACTGGGCGCACGCGGGGCTGGATTACTGCATCTACAGCGGCTATATCAACGGCCTTTCGGCCACGACTGTCGACCCGAGCGGCACGTGCACGCGCGCACAGCTCGTGTGCATCCTCTACCGCATCCAGGGCGAGCCGAAGGTCGTCGAGGGCTATGAGCTGGCCAAGCTCCGCGCTCCGTTTGACGATGTGCCGCGCGGCCAGTGGTATACCAACGCCATCTTGTGGGCGAAGCTCACGGGCATCGTCAACGGCACGAGCGCCACGACGTTTGACCCCAGCGGCCAGATCACGCGCGAGCAGCTCGCCGCCATCCTGTACCGGTACACGGCCAAGTACGCGCCGGACGCCACCGGTAACGCCGCCTCGCTCGCCGACTACCCCGACGCCGGCAGCGTGTCGGCCTATGCCCGCGACGCGATGGCCTGGGCCGTCGGCAACGGCCTTATCAAGGGCCTTCCGCACGACAAGACGGACTATCTCGAACCCGGCGGCAGCACCACGCGCGCGCAGGTCGCAACCATCCTCATGCGCTATAAGCAGGCCACGGCCTGAGCGCAGACACAGCACGCAAAAGTCCCGGAAGCGTTTTCGCTTCCGGGACTTCTTTCCTTCGCACAGTTTACATAACTATTTTTCGGTGAAAGGCACGACAGCGACTGATTGCAGCGAAACCGGCGCTAAGTTTACATAACGCTTAACCCTTCCGCCCGCGCAGCATGGCCGCGATCGTCACGGCGCTGTAGCCGCTCTGCTCCCAGAGGTCGTTGGGTACGGTGCCGCCGTTGCGCAGGATGAGCGTGATCTGCCGCCGCGCCTCACTGCGCGCGGCCTTGTCCGCCGCTTCCTGCGCGGCCTTTTCCTCCTTGGCCTTCTTGTCGGCGGCGGCCTTGCGGTCGGCCGCGTCTTTGGCCTGCTGCTGCAGCTTGCTGTCCGCGCGGTCGTAGTCCGCGTCGTCCATGTCGAGCAGCGCGGCGATCTGCGCCTTCGTCACGCCATCGCGGCTGTCGGCCGCGTCGAGCATCGCGTCGATCGCGCTCAGGCGCGTCTTGCGCTCGCCGTTGTAGCGCTCGTAGGCGAGCTGCGCCAGCTCCGGCAGCTTGCCCGCGAGCATCGCGCGGTAGTATCCGCCCGCCTGCTGCGCCGCCGCCACGGCCGCCGTCGAGGCCCGTCCGCCCGTCAGCGCGGCCGCCGCGCCGAGGGCGTTGGCCGATGCGAGATCCGCCTGCCGCTCATACTGCTGGCGGTAGGCGGCGTAGAGCTTGTCCGATGCCGGGTCGTAGTCGAATTCCTCGCCGAGCAGCGCGTCGAGCATCTGGTCGATGCGCGCGCGCTGTCCGGTCGTGTCGCGCTCGGTCAGCAGGGACTCTGCCTGGCGGCGGTGCGTGTCGTCGTAGTCCGGCACGTCCTCGAGCGGCAGATACTGCGCGTAGTCGTTCGACTGCGTCACATCGGTCATGCCCTCGCCGCGGATCTTCGCGTTGCGCTGCTGCTCATAGATCGCGGCGGCCGCGTTGTCGCCGCGCTGCGCCGCCCGCTCCATGAGCGCGGCGTAGTCGGTGTCCTTGTCGTATTTGTATTTTGTGGCCATAAGGTCTCCTTTCTTCAGTGCTGCGGTCCGGCGGCGGTCTCCGTGCGCGCGAGCGACAGCAGCCGCCACGCCCCCGTGCCCGTCAGCCGCAGGCGAAAGTGGTCGCACCGGCGCGGCAGCACCGGCAGCGTGACGGAGCGCTTCGCGCCTGCCGCCACGGTCGCCAGCGTGTGCCACACGCCGTCGGAGTCATACTGCACCGCCGCCGTGACACTTGCGCCTGCGTCCGCCTCCAGCCGCAGCTGCACGCGCAGCAGGCGCTTGCAGTCCGGGCTGCCGCTGACGAAATCGCCCGTCTCCAGCATGCTCTCCAGCTGCGCCGTGCTGCCCGTGCCGAAGCGCCAGACGCCGCTCGGATCCTGCGCGTAGAGCGCGCCGTCGTGCCGGGCGAACCCGGATGCGTGAAATGCGTCCTCGCGGCTCCACAGGCCGCTGCGCGTGTCGTATACGAACAGGTGCCATGCGTTTTGCGGATCGTGCGCCGAGAGATACCAGCGCGTACCGTCCGTGCCCGCCGCGCCGGCCGTGAGCGTGCGCCCGAGCGCGTCGCCGATGCGCACCGGCCGTCCGCCGGAGGTGCGCGCCGGCCCGGCGGGGGAGAGATAGTAGAGCGTCTCCGCCGCCGTCACGAGCGAGCGGCCGGAGTTTTTCTCCGTGCCGAGCGCCGCCGAGGCGATGAGCTGGAAGTTGCCCGGCTTCGTGCCGTAGAGCCGCCAGAGCCCGTCCGGCTTGAGAAACACCACGCCGCTGCCCGTCGCCGCGCAGCCGGAAAAGTTGCCCGGCGTGCCGACGTCCACGCTCCATGCCGCCGTGGCGACCGTGCCGTTTTCGTCCGCCTCGTACCAGTACCAGCTCAGCGGGTCGCCGAGCTTCGTGCACCAGACGGTGTCCTGCGCGCAGGCCCAGATGCGGTTGGCGTATGTGCATGCGTGCAGCGCCATGGGCATGCGCCGCGTGACCGTGATGTGCTCGACCGCTCCGACGGCAGAGAACGTGTCGGGGTCGAACACGAGCACCGCGCCCGCGATGGCGCGGATGATGTAGGTGCCGTTGTCCTCCGGCGTGGAAAAGCCGCTGAACGTCACGGCGTCGCCCACGCGAAAGGGCGTGTCGATGCCGTTCGCGGCGACGGAATCGGCGCGCGCGCCGCTGCTGTCGTCCGAGCGCTGGAGCGCCACCGTGCCGCTCCAGCTCGGCTCGGCGCTGCCGAACGTGCCCATATCCGGCCGGTACCAGACCTTGTCCGGCCAGATGAGCACCGTGCCGCCGAGCTCGGCGAACACCTTCGGCCCGTTGACGAGCGTGCAGCCGTCGACGGGCGTGCCGTTAAAATACAGCGTCTGGCCCGTGCACCAGAGCAGTCCGCCGTCGACGGCGAACAGTCCGTTCGCGCTGCCGCCGCCGGTCGGATAGGTCAGCGTGCGGCCCGGCCGCGTGGAAAACAGCGGCGCGTCGGCTGCCGAGCCGTTCGTCATCTCGTAGATGCCGCCCTCCGGGCAGCCCGGCCGGTGGTCGTAGCCGCGAAAGTCGGTCTGTACGCGCCGCGTCACGGGCATGGCGCGGGGAAATGTGGGTAGATGCATTGCCTGCCTCCTTACTGGTTCGTGGTCTGCCCGCTGCGCAGCTCGGCGCGCAGCCGTTCGAGCGCGGCGGGGTTGAAGTTCTCGCGCCCGAGGTTCGTCAGTGTGTACTGCAGCGCCTCCAGCAGCCGGACGATCGTCTCCTCCAGCGCCGTCACGCGCGCGTCGAGCCCCTCGGCGCCGGTGCGCTCCGGCAGCGGGAAATTCAGCGGGGAAAAGTCCGTCATGCCGCGCCGCCTCCGTTCCCGTCTCCGCCGCCGCGGTCGGAAATGCCGGCGCGCAGGGCGGCGATCGCCCGCATGAGAAACTGCGGCATCGGCGCGCCGAGCGCGCCCGCGTTTTCGGCGATGCTGCCCAGCTCCGTCAGCAGATACCACGCCGTCACGAGCGGGCACAGCAGCACGTCGTAGTCGATGCCCAGCCCCGGCACGCTGCCGAGCAGCACGCGCAGGGCAAAGTCCAGCAGCGCCGCCACGAGCACGCCCGCCACGCTGCCCGCCTTGTGCCACAGGCCCTCGCGGGCGGCGCGGCTGCTCCACGTTCCGGCGCGCAGGGCGGCGGCGCTGCCGGTGGCATAGTCGAGCAGCATGGCCAGAAACCATGCCGCCGCCAGCCAGCCCGTCCAGCCCCAGAAGGCCGTCAGCGCTGCGGCCGCCGTGCAGGCGGCCGCTTTGATCGTTGTGAGTCGGTCCATTTATGTCTCCTTTGCCTGATCGACCATCCGCTGGCACACGATCAGCGTGCGCAGCATGTCCGGCGAGAGATCCAGCTCGCCGCGTTCATTGCCCCGCAGTGCGCCGCGGTCGATGAGCCGCTGCGCATCGCTGCGCGCCCACGCGGGCATGTCGTCGATTTTGTTGTATCGTGTCATGGGTCCTTCCTCCTCTTCGTTCGGGTGTTCCGGCATCAGCGTGGCCAGAAATGCCGTCCACTGCGCCGGGTCGTCCACCCACGGCATGGGGCAGCGCTTGCCCGTCACGTCGTAGTGCCGCACAACGTGCTCCGTGTCGATGCCATAGCGCTGCATGATGCCTTTTGCCAAGGTCGCGGCGTTTGCCACGGTCTCCGGCAGGATGTAGTAGCTGCCGTCGGCGCGCTTGCGGCTGCACATCTCGATGCCGATGCTGTTGGCATTGCGGCACTCGGGGTGCCAGTACGCCCGCGCGCCGCAGTGCCACGCCGTGTCGCACTCGAGCACGGACTGCATCGCGCCATACTCGTCGCAAAAATAGTGCGCGCTGGCCTGCAGGCCGCCCACGCGGTGGTAGTAATCGCAGTTGTTGCGCGCAGTGT
>ENA-UESD01003222-UESD01003222.1-human-gut-metagenome-genome-assembly--contig:-NODE-3222-length-10684-cov-3.436693_pt1 | contig 10684 bp, 8 predicted proteins | sample MGYA00242985_ERZ507986 | MGnify/ENA primary metagenome ERZ507986 (study PRJEB26167, sample SAMN06115408) | human gut metagenome | host: Homo sapiens | place: China:Guangxi | collected 2016-04-06...
CGGACATGCACCCGTCGGATTGTCCAAACGTGGAAGAGACACGGAATCCGATGCAAACATTCAGCAGGAAGAAATGCAAACATTTTTCTCCAACGAATTTCCATTTGTATTTCCATCTGAAATCCCACGGTGTGGTCTTCTCATATTATTACTTATCACCCAAACGATCTATGTTTATTGCGGCATTTCCTTTTTTGTCCGCAAAAAAGAACACGAGAAAGCGGGCGTCTTCTTGGAAACATCGACAAAAGAGAGTATAATAGTCTGTGATGAATAAGAATAGAGGGGTGAAAGTGTGGGAGAACAGCAGAGCAGGAATATTATGGATTATGACACCGTGCGGCTGGATGATGAGAACAATGCAGTGGTGATCATCGACCAGACGAAGCTGCCGGGAAAAATAGAGATCATTTCGCTTCACACGGCGCAGGAAATCTGGAACGCGATCTATCTGCTTCAGGTGCGCGGAGCACCGGCGATCGGAGTGGCGGCGGCATATGGGATCTATGTGCTGGCAAAACGGATGGATACGGAGGATTACGATACATTTTACCGTGAGTTTGTACGGCAGAAGGAGTATCTGGATTCTTCGCGCCCGACAGCCGTGAACTTAAGCTGGGCGTTAAACCGGATGCAGCGTGTTGTGGAGGCACACAGTGGGGAGACTGTAGCGCAGATCAAGGAGGCACTGCACCGGGAGTCTGTGGCGATCCAGGAGGAAGATATCTGGGTGTGCCGGATGATCGGAGAGCATGGTCTGACTCTGGTAAAACCGGGGGATGGCATTCTGACGCACTGCAATGCAGGACAGCTCGCCACGAGTAAATATGGCACCGCGACGGCGCCGATCTATCTGGGAGAGGAACGAGGCTATCATTTTCATGTATTTGCAGATGAGACCAGACCTCTATTGCAGGGCGCCAGACTGACAGCATTTGAACTTCAGTCTTCCGGTGTGGATGTCACACTGATCTGTGACAATATGTCGGCGACAGTCATGAAGAATGGCTGGGTCAATGCGGTATTTGTCGGGTGTGACCGTGTGGCGGCGAACGGAGATGCGGCGAATAAGATCGGTACGTCCGTAGTGGCGGCTGTGGCAAAATATTACGGTGTGCCGGTGTATATCTGTGCGCCGACGTCAACGATCGACTTAAATACGCCGACCGGAGCTGAGATCAAGATCGAGCAGCGCCCGGCGGAGGAAGTCACGGAAATGTGGTACAAGGAGCGCATGGCACCGGAGGGCATCAAGGTCTTCAATCCGGCATTTGATGTGACGGATCATGAGCTGATTGCAGGCATCGTTACCGAATACGGTGTGGCGAGAGCGCCTTACACGGAGTCGCTGGCGGCGATTTTTGCAGAAAAGGAAAAGCGTGCCAGAGAGAAAAAAGAAGCCTGATAGAGAAGATGTAAGCGATTTAAGGAGGAAAGAATATGCCAGAGAACAGTAATTGCAGCGGAGCATCCAGCTGCTCAAAGGAGAGCTGCGAGGGGTGTCCGAGCAACGCGAAGAATAAAGCAGGCGGCGGAATTGCCAAGGAGCCGATGAATGCGGCATCCAACGTTAAGAAAGTGATCGGTGTTGTCAGCGGAAAAGGCGGCGTCGGCAAATCATTTGTCACAGCATCACTCGCTGCAGCAATGAACCGCGCCGGATACAAGGTAGGCATCATGGATGCGGATATTACCGGTCCGTCGATTCCTAAGATGTTCGGAATTCATGGACAGGTATACGGAACGGACGACGGAATGGTTCCGATGGAGACGGAGAACGGCATCAAGATCATGTCGATCAACCTGTTGTTGGATGACGAGGAGGCACCTGTCATCTGGAGAGGTCCGGTGATTGCCGGCGTGGTAAAACAGTTCTGGAACGAGACAGTCTGGGGAGACGTGGACTATCTGTTCGTGGATATGCCGCCTGGAACCGGCGATGTACCGCTTACGGTGTTCCAGTCGCTTCCGGTAGACGGAATCGTGATTGTGACGTCCCCGCAGGAACTCGTGCAGATGATTGTGAAAAAGGCGTACAACATGGCGGAGATGATGCATGTGCCGGTGCTCGGTCTGGTGGAGAATTTCAGCTACCTGAAATGTCCGGACTGCGGAAAAGAGATCAAGCTGTTTGGCGAGAGTCATATCGACGATGTCGCAAAAGAGCTCGGGATCCCGGTATTTGGAAAGCTTCCGCTTGATCCGGCGTTTGCGGAGCAGGCAGACAAGGGAGCGTTTGCAACGATGGAGAACGCTTATCTGGATGAGGGCGTAGAGAAGTTAAAGACACTTTAATGTGACAGGAACGGGAAAGTGTTACCACTTACCCGGAGAAAATGACCTCTTGGTGTAAAACTGTTTACACCGGGAGGTTCTTTTTTTATACTGGAACCATCAAAGGAGTTACAGAGATGAAAATAAAAATTGAGATTGACGAGAGCGCCGCGGAGGATGAAGTGATTATCCGCTGCCGCGGTCTGACGAAACAGGTCGCTGCCGTGCAGCGCGCCGTGCGGGATGTCACCAACGCTTCCGAGAAGATCCTGCTTTATAAAGGGAACACGGAATACTATGTGACATTGTCCAAGATCCTGTTTTTCGAGACAGACGAGAACGGGATCAGCGCACACACCCGGGATGAGATGTATCAGACCCGGTACAAACTATACGAGCTGGAAGATATGCTTCCGGGCGTTTTTATGAGAGTATCCAAATCCACGATCTTAAACACGGATCAGATTTACTCTATTGACCGCAATCTGACGGCGTCAAGTGTGGTGGCGTTTTTAAACACGCACAAGAAGGTCTATGTATCGCGGTATTACTATAAACCGTTGACTCAAAAATTAGAAGAAAAGAGGTTGCATCATGAAAAGTAGCAAAGTATTCTGGGGAATCTTTTTTATCCTCGCAGCAGTGTATGTCGTTATAAGCAAGTTTGGAATTCTGCCGGATATCGGCGTGTTCAGCATTATTCTGACCGTATTTTTCCTCTGGCTTTTTGTCGAGGGAATCCGCAATGTGAATTTCTGGGAGATTCTGTTCTCGATTGCGTTTATCTGTATCATCTATGATAAGCCGCTTGGAATTACAGCACTCACGCCGTGGACGGTGCTCGGCGCGGCATTCCTTGGGAGCATCGGTCTGTCATTGATCTTTGGCGGGAAAAAGCGGAAATGGAAGACGGTGACCGGCAATGTGGGAACATCCAGCAGTGAACAGTATACCGGCGAAGAGATCCGGTGCGAGAACAGCTTCGGTTCCGCAATCCGCTACATCAACTCCGACAACTTCAGACGCGCCGCCATCGAAAATAATTTCGGATCGCTTTCGGTGTACTTCGACAATGCGATCGTGCAGGAAGGCTCTGCGAATGTGAGCGTGGAGAATAATTTCGGGGAGACCAACCTTTACATCCCGAAAGAATGGAAGATTCAGAATAATCTGGACCGTTCGTTCGGCGCCATCCGTGAGACCGGCAGCAGCATCGGAACGAGCAGCACGGTGCTGTATCTGAATGGCTCCGCGAACTTCGGAGAGATTCATCTGCACTACATTTAAGAAATACCGCGGAAAGTGGAAGCAGCAGGGATCGCGGGCATCATGTAAAAAGGTTTACAGCGTTTCAGAGTGCAACCGGAGACGGTCATTCTTTTGAGCAAAATCCCTGTATTTCTTCCACACTGCGTTTGACATCGGATTCTGTGTCTTGGCCACGTTTTGACAATCCGCGGGATGTGTCCGACACGCCGCAGACAATGAGCGGACTTCCTGGTGCCCCTAGCGGCACCGCTTCACAGACAATATAAAACCGCGCGAACCGAAACTCGCTGGCATCTGCTATTGAAAATAGGGCAGATGCCAACTCAGACATCGGCTTCGCGCGGTTATGTTTTGTTTAGCGGTGTCGACAAGGGGCACACACGAAAGCCCTTAAATTGTCTGCGGAGTGCGGCCACATTTCGCGGAGTGCTCAAAACTTGGAAAGACACGGATCATCGAGGATGTCAAACGCGGTGCGGATTAGAAATACCGGATTTTGCGATCAGAATGACCGTCTCCGGCTGCATCCTGAAACGTCAGAAAACTTTTACATCATCCGGGCACTGTTCCCTGCCGCCTCCGCTTTTGGCGGTATGTTTATTCCTCTGTATCTGCGTAGCTGGTATCTTCGTGAAGATTCGGCTTCATGTCAATACCGCGGTTCGCGTCACCTGTGATGTCTTTTCCGAAGTGATAGTCGTTGCCCGGCAGGATGGCATTTAAGAAAATACCTGCGATCGCTGCGACTGCCAGCGCGGTGAGTGTGACGGAGGTTCCGGCGATCGTAAAGGTAAGACCGTCGGAGAAACCAAGACCGCACACGAAGATCACGCCTGCGATGATCAGATTGCGTGACTGCGTAAAATCCACATGATTTTCCACAACATTGCGGACGCCGATGGCGGAGATCATACCGTAGAGCATGAAGCTGACACCGCCGATGATAGCGGACGGCATGGAACCGATCACAGCAGCCATCTTCGGAATAAAGCTTAAGATGATGGCGTAGCAGGCTGCGATGCGGATGACCTTTGGATCGTATACCTTGCTCAGCTCGAGCACGCCGGTATTTTCGCCGTAGGTGGTGTTTGCGGGACCTCCGACGAGAGCGGACAGGGAAGTGGCGAGTCCGTCACCGATCAGGGTGCGGTGAAGTCCTGGATCTTCGATAAAATTCTGATCAACCGTCGCGGAGATGGCAGAAATATCGCCAATGTGTTCCATCATGGTTGCGAGTGCGATCGGAGCCATGACCAAAATGGCGGACAGATTGAATTTGCAGAGGGAAAATGCCGGTACGCCGACCCAGGAAGCGTTTGCGATGTCGGTAAAAGAAAGAATGGCGGAGCCGTCTGCGTTTGTCATGCCCATGGCGTTGAAGATCAATGCGGCAATATAAGAAATAATGACGCCCATCAGAATCGGGATGATCTTAAACATTCCCCTGCCCCAGATATTGAAAATAATGATCGTAACCAGAGCGATGAGGGCGAGAAGCCAGTTGGTGGAAGCGTTGTTGATGGCAGAACCGGCAAGGCTCAGTCCGATGCAGATGATGATCGGACCGGTTACGACCGGCGGAAGAAAACGCATGACCTTCTTGACACCGACAAGCTTGATAATCAGCGCGAGAATCAGATATAAAAGCCCCGCGACAACAATTCCACCGCAGGCATAGGAAAGTTTGTCAGCGTTGGACATGTCGGCGAATACACCGGAATCCATGTTTGCAATCGTGGCAAAACCGCCGAGGAAGGCAAAGGAAGAACCGAGAAACGCCGGAACCTTGAATTTGGAACATAGATGGAAAAATAAAGTTCCGATACCGGCACAGATCAATGTAACCTGTACATGTAGAACATCTTCGCCGAAGTAGCTGTTGACAAGAATTGGTACAAGAATGGTTGCGCCGAACATGGCAAACATATGCTGCAGGCCAAGAATCAGCATTTTTGGTACGCCAAGTACGCTGGCGTCGCGGATTGCTCCGTCTTTTTCGTTCATAGTAAACTCCTCCTGATGTGAAATGATTGGTAGTTGCGTATATACAAATGGCAAATCAGAACTTCTGATTTGCCATAAGATATCAAAAAATAGATCCGGTGAAACGTCTTGCCTCCTGATCGTAATCACGGACGGGAATCTGGTCCAGTTCGCCGGTACCGTCGAGATAGAAAGTGAGCAGCGTCTGCGTCATATAAGGACTGATCCAGAGAGCCGCAATGCCAAAAGAGCAGATGGCAAGCGCGCCCCAGCCGAGAAAGCTGAATAAAATGTAAAGCAGCTTCCTGCGTCGTCCGCGCATAAATTTACGGCAGGTGCGAAAAGCATCCCGCACGCTTAAATGCGGATGGTCTAAAAGAAAGAAGAAAACCATGCGGTAGGTAAGCAACACACAGAAAGTAAAAATCAGACCGAGGATGCTTCCGGCAGCAAGCAGGGCACCGGAGAGACCGGAAACACCGGTTTTATAAAAATAAAGAACACCGGCAATGGCAGGAATACCTGCGATCACCAGAAATACATCGAAGAGAACGGCAGCGAGAAAGAAGCGCTCTGCGCCATTGCGAAACGGTGTAAAAACATCACGGATGCGGTATGTCTGACCGCGCGTCATATTCATATGAACCAGCATAACGCCGGTCTCTAGCATCTGGGCGATCAGAAGAATTAAAATATCTGCAATCGTGCTGATGATAAGCTGCGGAGTGCCGGGATAATCGCCGAGCGTCATGGAGAACGGAATCTCGATGAGCGTCGGAATTAAGGAGGCAGTCAGAAATGCTGCCATCGGTACGGAATAACGGTTATTTAAAATGTCGCGTGAAATACGTTTTAATTCGCTGGATGATCTTGACATGTGTAGACTCCTGTGGATGTGATATTTGTGTATGGTTTGGTAAAGGTTTTTGCGCTTCGGCAAAAGTCTGGAAAACCTTCGGTTTCCCAGACTCGCGGGCGCGTTCACATGCACCGAAGCCGCCCGCAGCTGCAAGCATCTGCATTCGGCTTCGATACATGTTCACTTTTGCCTTCGCGAACATTATAGCATGGAAGACCGTGATATGCTACTGGCAGTTAAAGAGATTTGGAATCCGGAAACGTGCGCGTGCTTTACAACCGAAAATGCGGCGGTTATAATAGCAGGGAGTAAGATAGGAATGGAGATCGGAATGTTTCAGACGGATAGACGGGTAGACCGGGATTTTTATATTATGGGCTGGTGCGCGACGGGAATTTTCGCGGCGCTGTTTTTGTTTGTCAGAGTAACAGGAATTCCGGTCTGGAAATTTTTGCTGCCCTGCCCGTTTCATGCGCTGACCGGAGCGTACTGCCCCGGGTGCGGCGGGACAAGAGCCGTCAGGGCGCTGCTTGCCGGCAAATGGCTGCGCTCCTTTGTGCTGCACCCGTTTGTGCCGTATGCGGCGCTGCTTAGCGGCTGGTTTATGATCAGCCAGACCATTGAACGCGTGAGCGGAAGCCGGATACGGATTGCCCTGCGCTTTCGTGATGTCTATATATGGATCGCCCTGCTTTTGATCGTGGTCAACTGCCTGGTCAAAAATCTTGCCCTGTTTGTGTGGCATGTGGATTTACTGGCCTAGGGAATTCATCAGTGTATCAAAATCGATGCCGAGCGTGCCGTATACCTGACGCGCCATATTTTCCACGCCGCCATAATATAATTCGGCAATCGCAAATGTGTAAATAATCATGGCGAGGACAATGCCCAGGGCAATGGCGCCAAGGATCAGAGCAATTTTCGCGCGGGAGGTCAGCGTGCGCTCGCCGCCCCGGGATAAAAGTGCAAAAACGATGGCAAGAGATCCGCAGATCAGTGCCGGATAGACCAGACAAAAAGTAGCTGCCCCGATCACGCCGAGAAGCAGAGCGGCATTTTCCATTCGCTGGGAACGTCGTTTGTTGTTCATGATAATCAGACCTTTCCCGATATGCCGGTATTGCCAGTATATCGCAGGATAACTTTGTCTATTGTAACATGGGAAAGCCAAAAAGACAATGAGGAAGGCACTTGAGATTACAGCGGATTTTCGGTATACTGGGAGCAGACTCGGTAAAATTTGGAGGACAGATATGGATATTATTGCAAAAATTTCTGAGGAACTGGGGATTAAGCGCCATCAGACAGAGGCAGCAGTCAAGCTGATCGATGAAGGCAATACCATTCCTTTTATTGCGCGTTACCGGAAGGAGGCGACCGGCGCATTAAACGATGAGGTGCTTCGTAACCTGTCGGAGCGCCTTACCTATTTAAGAGGACTGGAGGAGCGCAAGGAGACGGTGCTCGCCAGCATTGAGGAGCAGGGGAAGCTGACGGACGAACTGAAAGCGCAGATCCTTTCGGCGGAGACGATGGTTCTGCTGGAGGATTTATACCGCCCGTACAAGCCGAAGCGCAGAACGCGCGCCACGATCGCCAAGGAAAAGGGACTGGAACCGCTTGCCGGTGTGATTACACTGCAGATGATAAAAACGCCGCTCATAGAAGAGGCGGCAAAATACGTGGATGCCGAAAAGGGAGTTACAACCGCCGAGGAGGCGATTGCGGGAGCGTCGGATATTATTGCGGAGTCCATCTCTGACGAGGCGGATTACCGTACGCACATCCGTGACCTCACGGTGAAAAAAGGCCGGATGACCTCTACTGCCAAAGACCCGGAGACGGAATCCGTCTATGAGATGTATTACGATTTTGACGAGCCGGTGGCAAAGCTTGCCGGACACCGGATTCTGGCGGTGAACCGCGGAGAAAAAGAAAAATTCCTCACTGTGAAGATCGAAGCGCCGCAGGAGGACATTCTGCGCTATCTGGAGAAAAAGGTGATTGTCCGGGACAACCCGCAGACGAATGAGGTGCTGCGCGATGTGGTGAGAGACGCCTATGACCGTCTGATTGCACCGGCGATCGAGCGTGAGATCCGGAGTAACCTGACCGAGCGTGCGGAGGACGGCGCCATCCGTGTATTCGGAAAGAACTTAGAGCAGCTGCTGATGCAGCCGCCGATTGCCGGACAGGTGGTGCTCGGATGGGACCCGGCGTTTCGGACAGGCTGTAAGCTTGCTGTGGTAGATCCGACCGGAAAAGTGCTTGATACGACGGTGATTTATCCGACGGCTCCGCAGAATAAAGTGGCGGAGGCAAAAGCGGTATTAAAGAAATTGATTGCCAAATATCACATTACCCTGATTTCCCTTGGAAACGGAACGGCATCGCGGGAATCAGAACAGATCATTGTGGACCTGTTAAAGGAACTTCCGGTAAAAGTACAGTACATTATTGTCAATGAGGCGGGCGCGTCAGTCTATTCTGCCAGCAAGCTTGCCACGGAGGAATTCCCGAATTTTGACGTGGGACAGCGAAGCGCAGCGTCCATGGCGCGCCGTCTGCAGGATCCGTTGGCGGAGCTTGTTAAAATCGATCCGAAGTCCATCGGTGTGGGACAGTATCAGCATGACATGAACCAGAAAAAGCTGGGCGAAGCACTTGGCGGCGTGGTCGAGGATTGCGTGAACAAAGTCGGCGTGGATTTGAATACTGCATCGGCATCGCTTCTGGAATACGTCTCCGGCATCAGCAAGACGCTGGCAAAAAATATTGTAACCTACCGCGAGGAAAACGGCAGATTTGTATCCCGTGCAGGACTTTTGAAGGTGCCGAAGCTGGGACCGAAGGCGTATGAACAGTGCGCAGGATTCCTGCGGATCGGCGACGGAAAGAATCCGCTCGATGCGACCGGTGTGCACCCGGAGAGCTATGATGCCACGAAGAGGCTTCTGGAGCGGCTGGGTTATACGTTATCTGACGTAAAAGAGCGGAAGGTAGAGGGCATTTCCAAAAAGATCCATGACTACAAAAAACTCTCGGAAGAACTGGGTGTGGGAGAGATGAAGCTGCAGGACATTGTCAAGGAGCTGGAGAAGCCGGCGAGAGACCCGAGAGAGGACATGCCAAAGCCGATTCTGCGCAGCGATGTGCTTGAGATCAAAGACCTGACGCCGGGGATGATTCTGAAAGGAACCGTGCGCAACGTCATTGATTTTGGCGCGTTTGTCGATATTGGCGTTCATCAGGACGGACTGGTGCATATTTCACAGATGAGCGACAAGTTTATCAAGCACCCGCTCGAAGTTGTCAGCGTCGGGGATATTGTGGAAGTGAAAGTATTAAGCGTTGATCCGAAAAAGCAGCGCATCCAGCTGACGATGAAGCTGAACGGATAGAGAAAAAGGGTTGACAGTATGCCCATATGGGCATACAATATAAAAGCAAAATAAATATAGGAATTCTTCGGGGCAGGGTGATATGAGTTCACAGAGATGGAAGCATAGATTCCCGACCGACGGTGATTCTGGCAGACGCCAGATCAGTCCGTGAGCTGCAGTTGCAGTTGAGCCGGTGTGAATCCGGGACCGACAGTATAGTCTGGATGAGAGAAGAGAAGCATGTTAGGAGGACCTGCGGCAGCAGGGTCTTAAGAATGCAATTTAACGCCCCGGATGTAGAGATCATCCGGGGCTTTTTGTGTGGCGGGAATAAGCGCTGTTCCGCTGCCGGAATGCAATCCGTTGAAAGACGGCTGACACGCGAGAATACCTCGAATTCCTGCAGAGAAAAGGAGACGAGTCATTATGGACACAAACAGTACAATCACAGGTAGGACAACAACAAACAGTATTTCGAGCGTTCGCTACATGAGCGTCACGGCAATGCTTTCCGCAGTAGCATTTATTTTAATGTTCCTGGATTTTTCCGTTCCGTTTATGCCGGCTTTCATCAAGATGGATCTCTCAGAGCTCCCGGCACTGATCGGTGCATTTTCCATGGGACCGGTATGCGGCATTCTGATCTGTCTGATCAAGACTGTGCTTCATCTGTTTATTACAACAACCGGCGGCGTCGGTGAGCTTTCCAACTTCCTTCTGGGCGTAGCATTCGTACTTCCGGCAGGATTGATTTACCGCCACAAAAAGAGCCGCAGAAGCGCATTGATTGGATCCCTGCTCGGTGCGGTGATCATGGGTGTATTTTCCGTGGTATCCAACTACTTCCTGGTATATCCGGTATACTACAACTTTATGCCGGAAGAAGCTGTGCTCGGCGCTTATCAGGTGATCGTAC
>ENA-UESD01003223-UESD01003223.1-human-gut-metagenome-genome-assembly--contig:-NODE-3223-length-10683-cov-24.789647_pt1 | contig 10683 bp, 7 predicted proteins | sample MGYA00242985_ERZ507986 | MGnify/ENA primary metagenome ERZ507986 (study PRJEB26167, sample SAMN06115408) | human gut metagenome | host: Homo sapiens | place: China:Guangxi | collected 2016-04-06...
ACTTCATTCTACCAGAGCCTGCAAGCTATGTCTTCTTTTATCCTCTTTTCAATTTGCGCAAGTTATTGTACATTATCTTTCCAGTCGTGGCCATTCTATCACTGCCACTTATGATATCGTCAAAACGCCACCCACTCGAAAAAAAGGGGGCAGCTATCATACCTGATTTCCTAGCTTTGGTCCCAGTCATAGAAGGGCCCAAAACATCAAAATTGAAACTTCCCCAGTTATAAAGTAAAACTAGTTCCTCACATTCAAAGAAAACAAGATGTTTTCATGAGGGTTATAAATATAAAATCCAAACAGATCAAGAAGTTTTCACTGTTAAAAGCCATCTCCAGCATCACCTTAGGCCATCGGCTTATTATTAACGATATTAACGTGTTAGAATTTGAAAACGTCGTTTTATTAAAATTTCAAGAAGCAGATTCCCTTAATTTAAGAACGCTGAAAAATATTGTCCCCTGCCTGACTACAAAAAGATTTAAAAATCAGATTATGGAAGTACTTCATGTCATGAGACCCATACAAACAGATTTTTATGAAATATTATATCAGATACCTTTAACTCATTTGCAGCCAGCTGTGAAGAACTGCTGAATAAAGTTTGAATTGTAAATGGCGGCTTAGAAAAAAACTTTTATTATCACATGTGCTCAGAATTACGAAATAGTAGCGGTGCTACACCATAATACTTTTTGAAACAAGCACTGAAATAGTACTGATTAGAGTAGCCTACTTTTTGACTAACATCTCTAATTGACATTGTTGTATTCCGAATAAAATCTTTTGCAGTGTTCATTCGAATATCAATGATACTATCGGTAATATTTTTTCCGGTTTGCTTTTTATAAAGTGAACTCAAATATACAGCACTCATGTTCACCTTCTGAGCGATAGATGTCAATGATAAATTTGGATCTGAATAATGATCTTGAATAAACATCTCTACTTCTTTACAAAGATTTTCATGATGGGTAAAAATAGAATCAGTTGCTTTATCACAAGCTTGCTTACAAAAGTTTTCGAACCAACAACATAAGGAATTAACAGAAGAAAATGTGTCTATATTATAAAAGGAAGTCATTATTTCCTTTTGAAGAGATAAAACATCAACATTAATATTTGCCAAACGCATTAAAATACGAGAAAGAACAGAATACATCCAAGCCAAAATACTGTTTTTGCGATACACTCCTGTTGATAAAATTGTTTCTAATTCTTTAATCTCTGCTTTTAGGCTTATAATATCCCGATTGCTAACCGATTCTAAAATATTATTTTCTAACCGCAACATGGTAGTTTGGTCATCTACAGTGGATTTTTTGTCAAAAGAAGTAAGAATGTATTTTTCCCGAAAGAAAAACCGACTTTCGAGTGCCTCACACGCAGTTCTATAAGAAAGATGAATATCTTTAAGATGTCCTACACCTTTTCCAATTGCAACTTTTATTCCCAAATCTTCATAAGATTCAGAAATACTAAGCGAATCTATAATCTCGGTTAAAATTTCAACTATATTAACTTGCTTTTTTGCAGCAAAAAGAAAAATTTGATTTTCATTTTCATTAAGTATATATAGCAATGAAACTTCCTGTGGGATTTTTTCACTAAAAGTGTTTCTTAATTTTAGTATGGTAAGCCAATACTCTCCTGCACTTTCCTGTTGTCTTAGCTGGGCTAATTTCTCAATATACAGAATTACACACCAATGGATAACAAAATCTAAATTTAACGTAATATATTCAGAATAATTTTTAATAAAGCACATACAATCATCACAAAAATTATGCACCAAATTATAATATAAATTCTGAATTAATACCGGCCTGCTTTTTTTCAGTTCTTCCAACTGACGTCTTTCGCTTTCCTGCGCTACAATCGCCTTTTGCAAAACAACAGAGAGTTCTATATAATCGATAGGCTTTTCAATGAAATCAAAGACGCCTAACCGTAATGCTTTTTTCGCATACTGAAATTCGCTGTATGCGCTAATAAGAATTATTTTAACATCGGGTTGCTTTTTTAGGGCCAAATCTGAAAGTTCTAAACCACTAAGTCCAGGCATTTTGATATCTGAAATAATTATATTGACGTAATTACTTTCTAAAAAAGTAATAGCTGATTTAGCATCGTAAAATGTACCTATGACATTACAAGAAAACTGTTCCCAATTGATATTTTCCCTGATTCCATCTGCAGTTAAAATATTATCATCAATGATAACTATATTAATCATTCGAACCCCACCTTATAAACCTGTGTACATACGATTTTGTACTACTCAACTGACTTCAATACAAAAAGCACTTTATCAAATAATATTTTAAACGTATCTTCATCAGTAATCTTTCGAAATTCCAATTTGAGGCTAAACTTTCCAAAGCCATTACAAAAAACGACTAAATATTAAAACTAAAATTCACATAAACCACCGTCTAAAAATAATTTAAAAGTTGATGCGAATGCTTACAAATAATTTGATCAATAAATTCATTATAGCCCAATGATCGTTGCTTTATTACCACTTCCAAGAAGAGGTTCATTTAAAAATAGATTCTGTGATTCTCTCCATAGGAAGTATTAAAGAATTTGAGGAAAAATAATCTCTACCTTTGTTCCCCAGTTAATTTTACTGGAAATTTGTACAGATGCCTGTTCAGAATAAAGTTTTAATCGTAAATTGACGTTGCATAACCCATAAAAACTAGAAGGATCATTCAACTGGGTACTTAAAGCCTCCCGGATTTTTTTGACATCAACTGGCAAGATACCTTTTCCATTATCTACAATTTTAATCTGAATATTTTCTGATGTATATTTCATCGTTATCCTGATTTTAAGTGGTGGCCTTCCATATTGAAAGCCATGGTTAATACAGTTTTCAACGATTGGTTGCAAGCAGAACCGACAAATCTTAAAACGATCTATATCAGGTGCAATACGGAACTCCCATAAAACACAACCTTTTCGGCACATTGTTTCAAGTTTTAAATAAGCTTCACATGTTTCGATTTCATCCTGGATGAAAATCAATTCATCCGACTTCTTTAGAATGTGTCGATAAAATTTTGAAAGAATTATTATCATGCTACTAGCGGTTTCTAAATCACCTGAAGTTTGACATGCCTTAATAGAATCCAAAATATTATATAAAAAATGGGGATTAATTTTCGACTGGAGAAGTTCATATTTCAGCTTTTCTTTATGCATCGATAATACAAGAATATTATTATGCATCGTATTTAATCGACGAACCATATGATTAAGGGTTTTAAAAAGATAATCTAATTCATCAGAGTAAGAAACCCGGTAAGGAATAAAAAAATCAGGAAAGTCGTTTTCATTGGCGATATATTCTTTTACAATACGTATTGAAAAATTAATTCGCGTCGTCAGTCGATTGGTGATCCAAAAAATTGCTACAATGGCAACAAAAAAAACAATTACTATACCCAATATAGTTGTCCCCATTGACTCTGTAACATAATTTTGAATATAAGAATTTGGTATTTCAGAAATAAAATACCAATTAGTTTTTGAAAATTTGGTTACAACATATTGATAGTTTCCAATACTATACATATTATCTTCAATGATGCTTTTTGCCATCTGTGGTGTAAAAGTATTTTCTTTTTGCAGAACATTTGAAGCAATCTGATCCCCATCTGAAGATACGATATACCCATTAATGGGGGTACCTACAAAATGATTTTTAATTGTGTCCGCAAATTCGCTACTAGTAATACTGATATAATATGCATAATCGATTTCTCCTGCAATTTTATTTCGAATAATACGATAACAGGAAATCAAACGTGGAGAATTCTCAGAGATGTTGTCGGGTAAATCTACATCCGTAAATTCCCCCCATTGATGATCAATTCCCTGAGGCTGCAGATCTGACTCGAGATAAAATTTGGAATTTTTAAAACTTTCTAAACTAAAAAAAGTAAGTCCCTCATTCGAAACGGGAAGAGATGAATTAATGTAAACAGCAAGGTGGGAAAAGCCAAAAGCATTACATATGGAATTGATACTTCGTTTGGCATTAGAATAATTTTCAAAATATTCTGAAATAGGTTCTGTTTTATGATCTACAATCGACAGGATATTAGAATGGATCGAATCGGATGCTCTCATAACTTGCTCCATTCGATCGTCAAACACGGCTACTGTTTCAATATTCCGATGAAGTGTGTCATTAATAATCCGATCTTTAGAATTTTGAGTGAACTCTAGGTAGGATACTAAGCTAAGCGTTATGATAGGGAGAATAGAGCACATAATAAAAGCACCTAAAACTTTATTCCTATATCTAAAAAAGTGTTTATAGCGTTTCATAAAACAAATTCCCAATAATGTTAAAAAGCGGGAAATAGTCACACTCCTTTTTTATATTATGATACACAATTAGATTTTGAAATACAAGTCATATAAAAACAAATTTAGAGGTATTATATTTTTATTAAAAAAACACAAATTATGATTAAGAAATTATATTTACAAAAATCAAAAAAGCTTGATATCATTATTACACAAAATTTACACTTTAGGAGGGCGAAAAAATGAAAAAATTTCTAAGTTTAGTTTTGGCATTGTGTGTAGTAATCACTACAGCATCAGGTTGTCAATCAGGATCCAATGAAAACAATGGAGAACTCAATCAATCAACACCAAGTAATCAATCGGAAGATTCTGGATCGGAGAGCGATCTTGTCATCATGAGCATTGATGCAACTTTAGAAGGATATGATGAATGGATTGCTTTGGCAGAAGAAACCACTGATTTAAATATTGAAGTAATCGCTGCACCAACTAACACTGATGACCGACAAGCAAAATTTACAACATTGCTTTCTTCTGGGGATTCCAGCGTTGATCTATTTACTATCAATGATGAAATGATGGCCGGCTTTGTGAAAACAGATTTCCTCCAGCCGCTCCAAGAAGATGTAATGACAAAAGAAGTCCTCGATATGTTTCCACAAGATTATATGAATGTTGCATCGGTTCAAGGGGACAACGTTTATGGTGTTCCTATCTACCTTGATGTATATCTATTCTGGGTAAATCAAAAAATTCTAGACAAAACAGGTGCAACCGTCCCCACTAATTTAGATGAATTTAAAGACTTTCTGGAACAAACGACCGGTGATGGCGTCTATGGATACGGCGGTGCATGGGAACGTACCTATTATAACAATGAACTGACACACTTTATTAACATGTTTGGCGGAGATTATTACGATTGGTCTAATGAAGGTACCATAGAAGCCGTAAAATTCATGAAAGAAATGGTTGACAACGGCTATACTCCGGTTTCACAAATGGCCGATCAATATGACCAACTTTGTCAGAAAATCTCTGATGGTACCTATGCCTCCATGTTCTGCTGGACGGGAGTTTTACCGACTATAACAGCCTATGGTGAAGATCAAGTTCATGAAGTTATGATGCCAGTGTTTGTGGATGGGGTATCCCAACTTGCAGCTTGGCAATGGGTCTTAAGTTCTTCCTCTGTAAGGAAAGAAGCAGCCTATAAATTTTTGAATTGGGCAGCGGATGTAGAGGCTCAAAGGGCATACAGTGAATACGTTGGAAAGCTATGTGCTAATCTGGATGTCATTAATGACGAAAGTTTTGAATTTCCCACCGTTGAAGTGGTACGCGAGTATTTTAAAAACTATTCTCTATATTCGCGTCCTTTTCCACCAGAGTGCTTAGAGCATATTGGAGAAGTTGGATCTTATTTTCAACAATACATTAATAATGAAATTTCATTGGAAGAATTTTGTCAGCTTGCTCAAGAAAGTGTTAATGAATACTTTGAATTAAACTAATTTGGCCATTCCTTCGACCCAACGCCCCTGTGCAATGAGCTCAGGGGCGTTTTAGTAATAATCATATGAAATATTGAGGTAAATATAATGAAAAAAACAAAACACTTTTGCAAAAAGCGCAGCCACTTTTTATTCCCTTTGCTTCTAGTCATACCTGCATTTTTAATTCGAGGATTTACGACCATTTATCCATTATTCACAACATTTTATAACAGCTTATTTGATTTAAGCATTTTCCGTTCAAGCGAAGCTGAGTTTGTAGGGCTTGGCAATTTTATAGAATTTTGGGGCGATCACAAATTTATTTCCGCAGCAGAATTCACGGCGTTTTTTACAATTGTTTCGATGCTGTTTCATCTGATATTAGGTGTTCTATTGGCGCTACTGCTAAACGCTAAATTCGCTGGAAAACGATTTATCCGAACAATCGTATTAATTCCTTGGGCAATGCCGATGGTTGTTGCGGGCTATGCTGCCAGATGGGCCTTTGATGACACTTACGGATTAATAAACGATTTGATACGGCGCGTTCTACCAAACTTTCATTGTGATTGGCTGGTACAAGCGAGGACTGCGCGTTTAGCAGTAATTTCCGTGGATTTATGGAAAGATGTTCCATTTTTTGCAATTCTTGTACTCGCTTCACTTCAGTTTATCACAGAAGATATCTATGAGGCAGCTAGGATCGACGGATCATCCTCTTTTCAGTCCTTCTTTTATATAACACTACCCAGTATTGCCAAAACATTATTTACACTTTCTATTTTCTTTACACTATGGCGAATGACAAGCTTTGATGTAGTATATTGCATGACTTCTGGCGGCCCTGGAAGTGCTACTACCTTACTAGCATACCGTATAATGTTGGAAGCCTTTACCAATATTAATTTAGGTACAGCATCTGCACTCGCAGTAATTCTATTTTTGGCGATGATCATTATTAGTTTATTCAATTTAAAATTAGCTAAGCGGTTTGATTAGTTTATGGGGAGGCAAACGTCTTATGAAATTCGCAAGCAGAAAAGCAATATATAAATTATTTTTGTGGATAGTAACTATTTTGGTGTCCCTCATTTTTTTAGTTCCGCTATATTGGATATTAATATCATCACTTACAGATCCTAATGAGTTGTTTTCATCACCAATCAACTATTTCCCATCAAACCTTACATTTAACAATTATATACGTTTATTTGTAAATTTAAATATTGGTCAAAAAACAATCAACACTCTAATCATATCTGCTGCAGCGATTGTCATTTCTACAATTACTTGTTTAATGGCAGCTTATGCTTTTTCCAGGCACCAGGGAAAGCTGCTGTCGATACTATTCAGTTTTCTTCTAGCTTCCGCTCTAGTTCCTGGTGTTGTGACCGCCCGTCCGTTATACGACTTTCTTAAAAATTTAAATCTGGTCGATACATATGGTGGTTTAACAATTCTTTATACCAGTGCACTAATTCCCTTTTCAATTTTAATTCTAAAAAATTTTTTAGGAGATATGCCAATTGCAATTGAAGAAGCGGCAGAAGTGGATGGCGCCAATTTCATCCATAAATTTTTCCGTATAATATTGCCCCTAATGCGTCCAGCAATCGCAACAATTTGTATTATTAACTTTATTACCTGTTTAAATGACCTTTTTACCCCTTTATTCTTTTCAAATCAGATTGATGTACTTAGTGTTGGAATCACTACTATTCCAAAAGAATCTTCTTTTACTATGCCCTGGGATATGGTAAGTACAATGGGTTGGTTTATTGTATTTCCAATCATTATTTTCGTTTTAATTTTCGAAGAGAATATCATGGAAGGTATAATGGCAGGAGGCGTAAAACAGTAGCCGCTGATAGGACTATTAAAGGAGAATTAAGCTATGATGAATTTAAACACAGTAATGAGAACGCTTTGGAGGCAGTGCCAAGGATATTGGGCAGAACGAATTCTGAGTGAACTGGAATATGCATCTAAGGTGTCAAAGGTACATAGTAACATATATGATTCATTGCTACTAAATACCGCATGCCATTTATTAGATGCTTACCGTGGCGATAGAGAGATTAGCCGCACTGTAGCATTAGAAGCAGAAGCTATGCTCGCAGAAATTGTGAACGATGCCAAAAGTTATCATGTGTTGTGCGTTGGACATTCTCATATGGATATGAACTGGGAATGGAATTTTTCAGAAACTGTTTCAATTACATTAAGTACAATGCGAACCATGCTTGATTTAATGAATGACTATCCGGAATTTAAATATTCACAGCCTCAAGCATCTATATACCGGATATTGGAAGAATACGACCCAGAAATGTTAGATGAAATAAAACATCGTGTCCAAGAAGGTCGCTGGGAATTAAATGTAGGCTCTTGGTGTGAACATGATTTAAATGTACCCACTGAAGAAAGCCAGTTGCGACACATACAATACAAACAACGGTATATTGAAGAATTATTTGGATTTAGCCCTAAAGAAACCTGTATTTCCTTTCAACCAGATTCTTATGGCCTCAGTGAAAACATGCCAGAAATCCTCTCAAAAGGTGGAATAAAGTATCTTTATCACGCTAGAGGCTTAGAGGAAAAAATAATTTATAAATGGAAGGCTCCTTCAGGGCAGTCTATTTTAACTTATAGAGAACCGTTTTGGTTTGAATTATATATCGACCCCAAAATGGTTTTTCATGTCCCGGAGTTTTGTCAAAAATTCGGATTGGACACTGCGATGAAAGTATACGGTGTTTGTGATCATGGAGGCGGTCCGACGAGAAAGGATATCGAAAAAATTTTGGATATGCAGACCTGGCCTATTTTTCCGTCGATCTCTATCGGAACTTTTTATGAATATTTTGAATATCTCTCAGCGCATCAAGAAAAATTCCCAGAAATATGTGGGGAGCTCAATTTTACAATGCCTGGTACTTTTACCACACAATCCAGATTAAAAATGGCGAATCGGACGTCAGAAAACAAACTTTATGATGCCGAATTAATCGCTGGATTGTGTCATCATCATCTAGGAACTCGATATTCAAGCAAACAATTAAGAGAAGCGTGGGTCAAAACCTTATTTAATCAGTTTCATGATATATTAGGTGGCACAGGAAAAATCGATAATCGTGAATATGCGATGGGAGAATTCCAGAAGATCCTGACAATAGCAAATCAAGAAATTTCACTTTCCTATGCAGATATTTGCAAACAGATTGATACGACGGGCCTAATTTCCATTGAGAAAGAAGATGTATGGTCTACATCTGAGGGAGCCGGTGGTGGATTCGGAATTGATCAAGGAGGTATTCCCCATACAGAACGTGGAAGGGGAATAGAGCGAATCTTTCATGTTTTTAATCCTTCCTTAACGGAAAGATATGACACTTGTGTGCTCGATATTTGGGATTGGGAAGGTGACCCAGACAAAATCATAATTCTTGATCCAATTGGAAACATAATTCCACATCAGGTTCTGACTTTTAACCATCAGATGGCCTATAATGGTATGCAAAAGCAGAAATATATCAACTATTGGCATCATCAATACATACAGGTATTAGTTGTAGTTACCGTGCCAGCACTTGGATATTGTACTTTGTTACTAAAGGAAAGTACCGATGCGGCAAATACTATCCGGAGTCAAGATGGTTGGCAGACAGAGTTTGAAACAACTTTTTCGGACAATTATGTGTTAGAAAACAAAAATATCCGAGCAGTGTTCGACAAGCATACTTTAGCTGTTTTATCCCTAAAAGATAAACGAAATGGGAAAAATATTATAGAAACAGAGTCAGGGGCCTGCATATTTCGTTATTTGGAGGAAGAGGACTGGAATTACATGTCCGCATGGACAATGGCCCCTTATTTGAAATGTGAAAACATCCATGAACTTGGGAGAATCTCTAATGTTACTTTTAATTTTTCAGGGTATAGGAAGTGGATTAAATATTCTTTAGAGTACCGTGAAATCAAGATGGAAGTGTGCATAACCTTGGATTCAGATTCGGATCGGCTTGATTACCATGTTAAGTGTATTTGGTTGGAACATGCACAAGTCGGAAAATATATTCCTATGTTACAATTTTATGTGCCTTTAAATTACACTTGCAAAAGCTGTTTGTGTCCAGTTCCTTTAGGTCTTTCACGCAGAAAGGCAATGGATATGGATATTTCCGCTAATGGATGGATCTATGGTGAAAATCCAAATATTGAAAGCGGATGTATGCTCTTGGCAGCTAATAAATATGGATTCCGATGCCATCAAAATGCTCTGTCAGTTACACTACTTAGAAGCCCTTACGACCCAGATGAATATCCTGATATTGGTATTCATGAATTTCGGATCAGCATAGGGGTGATCCCATATCAATCTGACAAACAGTTAATAGATGTAGGATTTTGTTTTGAACATCCTTTCCGTTTCCTTTCAAATAGTGTCCATACTGGAAAACTACCAAACTTGGGCTCTTTTTTGAAATGTGAGTCAAAGGATGTCGTGGTATCCTCTATAAAAAAAGCAGAAGATTCTGAAAGCCTTATTATAAAGCTTTATAACACCTCAGAATGCAAATCATTGATTCGCATAAAATTTGCCGCTTCCATAAAAAAAGCACAAGAGATTGATGTGTTTGAAAAAGCAATGCATACAGAAAATGATATTGCTGTTGAAGGTGATTCTCTATTGGTACCTGTAAACGGAAAATGTTTAAAGATCATCTGTATTGATCTGAATTTTGATCTCAATTTATAAAAAGGTTAAAACTTTGTATGATAATGTACAATAACTTGCGCAAATTGAAAAGAGGATAAAAGAAGACATAGCTTGCAGGCTCTGGTAGAATGAAGT
>ENA-UESD01003227-UESD01003227.1-human-gut-metagenome-genome-assembly--contig:-NODE-3227-length-10670-cov-3.205891_pt1 | contig 10670 bp, 23 predicted proteins | sample MGYA00242985_ERZ507986 | MGnify/ENA primary metagenome ERZ507986 (study PRJEB26167, sample SAMN06115408) | human gut metagenome | host: Homo sapiens | place: China:Guangxi | collected 2016-04-06...
TAAAATTTCCGCTTGCTACCGTAGTTGAAACACTCTCTGTTTTCATGTAAAGTTCCGAATGATGATAAAACGCTTCCGCAACATCAATGTCGCTAAACGGCATTGGAATATCATTTATTGATTTAATTTCCATACTTACTTCCACCCCATCGCAACAGTCGTACAAACGGCCAGACACACGTTGATGAACAACCAGACGAGCATTGCCTGCCGTTTTTCAAACAGGCTGTCTGCCGTGTCTTTGATTGTCCGTTCAGATTGAACCACCACCGCCAGCAAGACTAAGCAGACCAGCCAGCGGGTTACAAATTCAAACATTGTTAGCTCCACCTTTCCCTCAGCTCTTTTTCGACCTGTTCTGACTTTGCGGTAATGTAATCTGCAAACTCGTCAGGGGTCATGTTCTCGTTCTTGAACTGCCCGACCATCTCCCAGTATCTGTCACCAATGCGGATGATTTTCTGCACCTGTTCATCGGTCAGGTCTGCATCGCACCGAAGGTTCTGAATCAGTACGCCCCATGTGGCGGCGATGCCGTCCAGAGCCATGCGAAAGCCGTATAACTGGTTCTGCCGTGCGATTTTGCGGAGGTTGGCTGACATTGCCTGTTTGCCAGACGAGGGGCGGTTTCTGCGCTTATTCATTTGACTGCTCCTTTGCCTCTCTTAGTAGTATTCAATTTCAACTAAAGATGTGGACACCAACTCAAAGCGTCCATCTTCCAGGGGGATGCGGAGCAGCTGATAATCACGTTCAGCAGATAGCTGGTCAGGTAGAAGCTCTTCGAAGTCATTCACGGTGATGGTATACTTCGGATGCCGTTCGCTGCCGTTTCCCGCATGGTCGATTTTCGGGGAATAGACTGTAACATGGTAGCAAGGGTGGTCAGCAGTTTCAGTTTTAGTTTCAGCATCAGCAGATGTTGAACCACAGGATGTAAATAACAGTGTGAGTGACAGTGCCAGAATTGTAATCACAAGACAGATAAAACGATGATTGCTCACTTCTGTTCTCCTTTCAGTCGATGTACCGCCATGCAACAATTTTGACATCACTTAAAACCCATTCACCACTACTTTGAAACCAGCGTTTATCGTTATATCTGCGGTACGCAATGTCGAGGTCTCCATTTTCAAACTTTATTTCGACAGCTTCACCGCATTGCGGTTGAACATTCATGCTGTTCCACTCGTTTTTGTTTCCAGTGTCGGGCTTCTGTTCATCAGGTGTTAGCCAGTCATTCAGTTCTTTCATGCAGGACGGACAAAGCTGAATCGGTTCTTCGCCCAGTCCAAAACGGTTGCGTTCCACCGTGCAATCTAAGAACAGAATCGAATTTGCAGTACCGTAGCAATCGTTTATGTCAGGCACTTTCCGATTAAAAATCTCACCGCACCTGTCGCACTTAAAGACAACGCTCACTCTTTTATTCCCTCCATTCTTGAACCACAGTTAGGGCAATAATCAAAATCCGATACACGTTCATACGGCGAGAGTTTGTATTCTGCTCTGCACTTGTCACACTCGATTGAGTTGCTTTCATGGTCGTAAATCCATTTTGCTTGTCGTTCCTGTTCTCCTTTCAGCCAGTCGTTCAGCTTTGCCATGCAAGAGGGGCAAAGAACAACCGTTTCGTCTTTTATCGAGTAAATCCCTTTATCATCGCCAGAAAGGCACTTTACAATAGAATTGCTTTCAAATTGGTCAAGTTCGTCATCAAACGGTGTCATGTATTTTACATCGTTGGAAAGCAGAAACGCTTCACCGCATCTATCGCAAACCATTGTCATTTTCACCACAACTCCCAACTAGCCTTGAGTTCTTTTCCGATTTCAACAGAAAGTTTCTTGATGATGATTCTTGCGTGTTCATACTGAGCTTTTACACCGTATGAATAATCTGTGACAACCTTCTTCGGGCTTTCATTGCTTCTCATTTTCTTTCTAAGGTTTTCTTCGTTCTCCATAAGAAGTTCGCTTTGGTACAGCCCCAAAAGCCTTACCAATTCTTGTTTTTCAGACAGTTGCATTTTCTTTCTCCAATCTTTCCAGTAGCGCATCCACGTCATACCGCCAATGGACACGCAGCCTTTTTGCCTTGACCTCTATCCCCTCTTGCTCTGCCCACTGCCAAGGTATGCTCTTGCGGCTCTCGTTGTAGCGGAACGCTAGAACTTTGCTGGCAGGGATTGCAAAGGTGCGGTTGACCGCTCGGTAATTGACTATCACATGGGCGGTCTGACCGCTGTACCCCATTGCATCCACCATGTCCGTGATGTGCTTTTCCTTACGGTATTTGCACTTTGCCTTGTCGTACTTTCCGAACACCTTTTCCAGAGGGATAGAGGGCGTTTCAATGGTTTTTAACTCAAACAGGTGGTTCATCGGGTATCGGTACACAAGGAAATCGCAGATGTTGTCGATGGAGAAGGACAGGTTTTCGTTGCCGCCGTAGTAGGTGGCGGCACTGTCTTTCAGCCGATAGCACCACGCATCCTTTGGCACGGACGCTTTGAAGTCTGCTTCAAATTGCTTGCCGGTATTCATGTGTAAAGTTCCTCCACATAAAACCAGGATTGCGGTGGCCGCTCAATATCTACAGGCTCATAGCCAAATTTCGTTGCCCGCCGCCTTGTAAAATCGCTCAACGGTCGTGGGCGGTCGTAAATTTTCAAGTTGGAAATGTGCCAGCCGTAGCCGCCACGGCCTTCGAGATATTTTTCGGCGGTTTCTTCGCTCAGGCAGGCCGCTTTGAGCAGGTCAGTCGCAGGCTTATACTGCAATTCTAGCCCCGGCCCAATAATGTGTAGCTTGGGCAAAGCCCCGCTTCCCGTCGGCCTTACATGGCGGATGACCGTAGTACTACAGCAAGTAAACTCGCCGATGACCTTTCCGTCAGCCGACATGAGGCCGCTTTTTTTCACACCGGGAATATCGACAAAGTGTGTACTCTTGGTGCAGTAGATATAGCACTTGAACGGCTTTTTCAGATTTGGCTCTGTTTTGCGGATTTCCACGGTCTTCTGCCCACCTGCAATTTTGTTACACCACTCTGGACGAATGCTAATAAGTACGGCTTTGCTCATCCTCGTTCACCTCTAAATTCACTTCCGAGATACCGTTTCTTTCCACGTTCCCGGTGTTTGTCCTCGCAGTTGCGGTGGTACACGCTCTGGCTGTGGTTCAGCTCATGCACGAACGCCTTGCGCTCCTCGAAGTCTTTCTTCTCTGCCTTGTACTTCTCGCAAGTGTCGTGGCAGGCTTTGTGGCGTGATGTACAGTTGAGACAACAGGTAATCATTCTTCGCCGAATCTCCTTTTTGTAACGGCAATGCAGAAGCTATCAACTTCGCTCGCCCATCGTGCCGTACCGTTTCCATAAGTCTTTTGCCAAACAAGCGGAAAGCCGCCTATACCATCGAACAGACTGCCTAGCGTGGAATTTTCGCTCAGATAAGGCTTCATCTTCTGTGCAATCCAGAACCACTGAGGAAGTGCAATGGAATTTCCAAGCGCTTTATAGCGCGGACTGTCCGTCGGCTTGTGCTTCTTACCCTTTGTGTCTACCCACTCTCCGATATCTGTCCAGCCGTCCGGGTAGCCTTGCAGACGTTCGCATTCCGTTGGGGTCAGTCTGCGGACTATCCACCTAATTTCCGTTTCCGTTAGGACGGACTGCTGATTTTGCCCCGCTTTTTCTCTTGCAGCCAGCGCTGGAAACGTTCCGTTCTCGCTATATATCCTCCGAGCTTGATTATCCCACGGTGTCAAACAATCTTCCGGTTCTGTTACGATTGCCGTGTAGTCTGTGATTCTGCTTTCGTGGTCTCCCGTAATGGTCGGAACTATCTTTCCATTTCCATTACCTCTTGCGTCAAAAACTCTGCACCTTACCAGCATATCGTTGTAAGCATCCTGTCCATTGTAGCTTCCAGCGTGAGCGCCGGGCGAAAGGGTTCCTGTTTTGTCTTGAATCGGAATCGGCTGAACGATGGCAAGTCCTCCCTGATTCTTCGTTGGGTTTGCGTCAGAGCAGTCGAGCGTTTTACTTACACCTGTTTCATTGAACCCGCTGTACGGATTTGCCGATTTCATGCTGTTACTTGACAACGGATTTATGGAATACGCAACTGCATGACGGTCGATTGTGTTCAGTGTATAGCCCACTTCTTCTTTTGCGCCCAAGCCGTTCGCCACTGCCGTATCGGCTCTGTCAACAATGTTTCCCGCAATGCAATAGCACACGCCGTGTTCATGCCGTGCCTGTAGAGTAAAGGACGGGTCTCCATTCTTTCCAACTCCAAGACCTGTTTTTTCTCCCATCGAGATGTGTCTTGTAGCGATTTGTGTGTTTATTGGGATTATCTCCCCGGCTTGCACTAGCTGGAAAATCGTCTGGTCTTGGAGTGTCGATAGCGTCCCGACTTTTTCTGTTTGCACAAGTGCGCCCTTTCCGCCCCCGGCACAGCCAGAGCGGATTTTAAGAGAGTACGCAGCTGCTTCTCTGCTTTCTCTCTTATCCGTTCTTTCCTCTCGTTCAGAGCGGCCAGCTTCTCCCGTCTTATCCGTTTCTGTTCTTCTGCAATCAGCATTTCCATCGCCTTTGCGGCCGCGCCCGGCTCCCACCACTCCATCATTTCCAGCAGGGCAGTTTGCAGTAAGTCCGGCAATTTCTTTCCACGCCGGGATGCGCGAATCAGGATGCCTTGACAGGCTCGTTCGCTCAAATAGTATTTCTCCGGCGCGTTGACCTGCAAAATCCACGACAAGAGCGATACGTTTTCTTCTCTGGGGCACTCCCCAGTATTGAGCGTCAAGCTGTCTCCAAGCCAAGCTCCATCCATTTCCGGCGATTGCTCCAGCTTTGCTCCATCTGCCCCCCCTACCCGAAGGTCGAGGAATTGAAACGTCTGGCTGTTCAATGCGGGCAAGTTCTTCCAGCACGGCTCTGAAATCTTCTCCTCCGTTGGAACTGAATGCTCCTGGTACGTTTTCCCAAACAGCGAAAGTTGGATACAGTCCATTTGTGCTTGACCTCCTTTCTTTTATGAATAGCCCGGAGAGTTCTCCGGCAAGTCCAGCCCTGCGTCCAGCAATGGACAAGTCCTGACATGGGCTACCGAACGTGATGCAATCCACAGGCTCTATCTTGTCGCCGTGAATCTTTGTAATGTCGCCCAAGTGCTTCATCTTTCCAAACGCCCGTCCAGCCAGATAGCGCAGCTCTTATATAAGGTAGGCGATCAGTCTCTAATGAGCCAATGATTTCCGTTTGAATCAATCCCGGTCTTGTAATTTCGCTTTTGGCGATTATTCAAATACGCATGATTCTTTCCTAGAAAATTTGAAGCAGCTTTTCTTGTTCCAAAATAGTGGATTTCCCCCGTTGGAGAAATAAGAGCAACTTCTTTGCTGCATTTATCGTAAAGACCTTCTTGAAATCCTTTTCTTATGTTTTCACTTCTTGTTATCCACTCCAAATTTTCAGGTGTGTTGTTTGATGGGTTTCCATCAATATGATTTACAGTCAATTCAGGCTTGTAACCATCAACCCAAGCCATTGCAACAAGCCGTGAAACAAGCATTGTTTTGTGTGTTCTATCTTTCCAAAGTTCTACTCTCTCGTCAGTGTAGCCTTTTGAGTTTCGGCATCTTTTTTCTTTTTTAGGCTGGATAATTCTTACTTGCCAAGTCCGAACTCTGCATCCAGCAGAAAAAGTCGTTTTGCCCGGTGCGCTTCTGATTCTTCCAAGATTCGATGCTTGATAAAGCCCTTCGTATTCTGGAATGTCTTTCCAAAGTTCCTCCATCTATTCCTTTCTCGCCTTTTGTCCCGGTAGCGTAACCGTTAGTCAAAAGGGAGATCAGAACTGTCGTCAATCACAGAGAAGTCATCTGCGTTTCCCTGCGAATAGTTCTGTGGTGCATCCTGCGCCCGATCGGCGGGTTTGCTGTCAGACTTGCCACCGCAGAAGTCAACCTTGTTCGCCATGATTTCCGTTGCGGTGCGGTTGCTTCCCTGCTTGTCGGTATACTTCCGGGTCTGGATGCTGCCAGTCACCAGAATTAGGCTACCCTTCTGGAACCACTTGGAAACAAACAGCGCCGTATTGCCAAATGCGGTGCAGTTAAAGAAATCGGTTTCCTTCTGGCCGCCACTCTGACGGTCGCAGGCAATGCTGAACGTGCAAACATCCTTTCCAGACTTCGTGACCTTAGCTTCAGGCGTGTGAACCAGACGCCCCTGAATTGCGATAGAGTTGAGCATTGTTTAGCCCTCCTTCGGCTGTTTCTGAGCACAGTCCCAACACAGGACGCGCCCAAAGCGTTTCTTCGTGCTTCTTGCAGTTTCCAGCGGAGTGACTGTGCGGTTGTTGTACTGAATAGGCTGCAACTGCTTTCCGCAGCAAGCGCATGGGGGGATGGTTTCCGCTTCCATTTGCTTCTGCGCAGGCTTGTTTGACCTGCTTGTGGTCTGTTTCTGGTACTCGTCCGTGTCAGCGTCCTTTGTATCGTCAATGCAAAACAAACCGTTCAAGGCGTACTTTCTGGCGTAGCTACTAGACGTTCCAGTCACTTGCGCTGCATCCATCTTGGTTTTTTGCTCCGGTTCTCTTGCGTAAGCAGTAACCGTTACGCATCCACCATCCAGAGTTTCCACCTTTGCGGTCGCTTCGATGTAATGCCACCCCTCTAACACTTTAGGTTCATCAGAAAGGGTAAGAAGCAAACCGTGTTCTTTCAAAATTGGTTTGACTGCTTCCAAAATATCCTCACAAGAGCGATACTTGTAACCGCCAAATGTGTTCATCTGCCCCTTCGGGGCTTTCAGCTCTGACTGAACAGCCATCAGAGCTTCATGGATTTTGCTGTTATCCATACGTTTCCTTTCTACGGCTTCATTAGGCTTCATTATTCTTACTTCGGCTTAATACGGCTGTATAAAATCAACCAGCTATCAGGTCTGCCAACTGCGCACGGAGGTTTTTCAGCTCTGCTTCCCGGTCCTCAATCTCAGACTGTAAGTCCTCAATCGCTGCCAGCCGGTCGGCTTCTTTCGATTCCGCCATCTGCTCGTTGGTCATGAAGTACACGCCGTCCTCCGGCTCGGTCACACCACCGAATCTGTCAAGGTTAATCATCTTTTGGTCTCCCTCTCTTGCGTCTCTCTTTGATTTGCAGTGCGCTGTACCACTGGTCTTTGTCGATTTCGATGGTAGACCACCGATGGTTACAGGAAATGCACTTCTTTCGGCGAATGATGCTATCGTGGTCAGACCGGCTATCAACCGTTGTGATGTTGTCACTACCGCACATCGGGCATTTCATCGTGCATCCCTCCACTCGTTGGTGTGGTGAGGAATGCGTTTTACTTTGCGATTTTCCTGTTCAATGCGTTCATTTTCAGAGCTGACCCCAATGGCACACAAGACGAGTGCTGCGGCGAGGAAGCTGCACGAAAGGAAAACGTATCCAAACATTGCTACTGTGCTCTGACTTTTTTGGATTGCATCGCCGCATCCTACCGAAAAGATTGCTAACGCGATTCCAAGCGTGCAAAGGACATTAGCTTTCAGGCTTTTCACTCTTATTACCTCCAAAACTCAGTATCCATGCCGTAGCCATCGCCACAGATACCGTGATGATTCCACGGGCAGCTGATGCTCCTACCAGAATTCCGATGTGATGCACCATCCAGAAGTTCAGCAGAAATACCGCCAAAACCACCGCCAGCGCTATGCCCCACATCAGGGCAACTTCAATAAATGCTTTCATCTTGTCTCCTTTCATTTTTGCCGTTGCTGTTCTGCTCCTAGCTACTCAATGCCTTAGCCTATTGGTTCTATTCTTTGCCATTGCGTCGCACGTTGCCGCCGTTCGATGCCTTTGCTTATCAAAGCTACGCCTTGCATCCATAGCCTTCGCGATGCGCTACTTCTCAACGCCTTTGTTTTACGTTGCGTTTCTTCGCTGTGCCATTGCATCGCCTTTCAATTCCCTGCCTTGCAGTTGCGACTCGCTTCTGCTCCATGCTTTGCCTTTGTGCCACGTCTCAAAGCCGTGCCATAGCCATGCTGTTATCAGCAATTCCGAGCTGTTCCGTTGCGGAGCAAATCATGTCGTGTCTATGCAATTCCATTGCGTATCTGTTCAATCCTTTGCATTGCCTTTGATGCGCGGTTCAAATCCACAGCTTGCCATTGCTTCGCCTTTCATTGAAAAGCTGTGCCATTGCGATCAGTTCAGGATTTCATACGAAAACTTCCCGCGCCCACTGTTGCGCCACTGTCCGATGCCACGCAGAGCACCGTAATCCAGCCACTCACGCACGACCTTCTCGTGAGAATCGTCCAGAAGAACGATTTCAAACTCGCAGGTCGAACCAGCGGGAATCTGCTCGCTGTTGGCAAGGCTGACACGTTCGCCCTGTGCCGTCTGCGCACGCAGCGGACGCTGGCACTCGGTAATCTCGCCGTTCACATGAATGGGAATCATCCGGGGAGACACGAAAATAAGACCGTCAATGACCTTCTTGTATGCGGTGAGCTTTCCGGATTCATTCACGGCTTTCTTTTTGCCAGTCTCGGTCTTGCCGCCGATACGACCCAGCATACCGCAAGAATCCTTGAAGAAGCCCTTGATCTGGTAGTCATACAAGACGGGTTCTCCGTCTTCGTTGCGAGGGAACACGGTCATGCCCTTATCTGCCACAGCATCAGCGCCCAGAGCAGCAACCTCGTCCTCGATGGTATTTGCATCCGGGGACTTGCTGGCGATGAACTCGCGTGCAATGTTCTGATTGCTAGGCCATGTGCCGAGAACTGCTTCGATGAATGTGATTCTGACTTTGATTTTTTTCATTTTTGTTCACTCTTTCTTTCTCGATGTGTTCCAGTCTTAAAGGTTCACGCTCTTGCCAGCGCTTCTGCCACGGACTGCTTTTGTTGAAATTGCTTACTGCTTTCTTCATCGTTTGCCATCCTTTGCTTACGCTGGATGCGTTTTAGACGGTCTTTCTCCCGGCTGTGCCAGCGGATTTCCCGTTGGCTGTAGTATTTACCGTTCATCAGGGGCCTTCACCTTTCCCTGTGCAAGTAAAGTACTGTAATGGCCGTAGCTCATGCCATATCGTTTTGCGGCATCGTTCATCTGCCGCACGGTATACTTTGGAGGCTCGTGCTTTTGAGGTCTCGCACGTTCTGGCTCCTGCACATCCCAAGTAATTTTGAACTCACCAGATGCTTTTAGCTCATTCAGCTCTTTTTGCTTTTTGGCTTTGTACTTTTTGGTCAAAGCCTTGTTTGCATCTGCTGCGCATTCAGGGTGATACTTCTGAGACCAGACCTTCCGAACCATTGGCTTCTTGCACCAAGCGCATAAAGCCGGTTCCGGATTAGCCTTGATTCCTTTCTTTATAAGAGCCTGCCGTTCTCTGCGAACAATGATTTTACATTCTTCACAGTATTTCTTGCACGGATTTACAAGGCCAAGAAAGACACCACACCGCTCACAGTATTTAATCTCCATCCACTTCACTTGCCTTTCTTAAGGCTCTTTCATTGTGTTCAGAAAAACACTGGTCAAGAAACTGGATGAACTTTGCGATTTTCTTTGCATCTTCCGGCGTACAACCATTTTCTACAAAGCGCCTTGTCGCTTGCTCACGCTTGAAATCCGAGTAGGTCTTGGCCGCGGCGTCAATGGCAAACTTGGCTTCTTCCGGGTATTCAAGGTCTACCTTTAAGGTGATAATCTTCTCCATGTTCAGTCCTCCCATCCTCCGAAATCTTGCTGTTCTGCAACAGCCCTGGTCTCGATTCTCGGCGTGATGCCAAGCTTCTTGAGTTGCTCATGGATGAGCTTTTCGCCCTCGACCGTCCAGACCGTTGTGTTTGGAATGTAAGTCTTACCGTTGGAGCGCTGAATGGCCTTGCCCTTGCGGTTCTTGGTGTAGCCCTTACCCTGATAGGGCTTGTACAGCACCCACTGACCATCGCTGTCTTTGTACTGAACTCGCTGGCTGTAAAGCAGCTTGTTCAGTTTTTCAGCAGTCAAACCGTAGTCCTTTGCGATGCTGGTGGCTGTCCGGCAGTTGTCTGCAATGCACACGGCACGAGCAAACTCTGCATCCGGTGTCAGCTCTGCAATCCGTTTGTCTTTCTCTTCCAGTTCTTCGTGCGCTGCGATCAGCGCAGTTGCAAGGAGCTGTGAGCGGGTGAGCTTCGGCTGTTCAGCCAGCTTCTTCTCCATTTCGTTGAACGCTGCAATGTACTTGAGCTTCCACTCAAGAGCCGCCTTGCCGGTAAAGCCCATAGCCAGCAGGGTGAAACCGTCACGGTTCATCAGATACATGGGGTAGCTCTGGCCGTTCTGCTCGTGGGTGTACTCGGTTTTGAAGAACATGTGGGTGTCCCCATTTTTGGGGAGACCCTTCATAATATCTTCGATGTCACGCATCACATGGTCATGACGTTTCTCGAAGCTCTCTGCAATCTGACGGCTGGAAACCACAGGCTCGCCATTCTGCATAGATAAGATAATGTCGTTCATTTTTAACCCTTTCTTATGATTTACTGCTTATCTCTTACAAGAAGAGCGTCCACCGACACGCGGAAGTAATCAGCGACTTTCACAAGCTGTCGAATGCTCGGCCCATTTGCGGAGCGTTCC
>ENA-UESD01003232-UESD01003232.1-human-gut-metagenome-genome-assembly--contig:-NODE-3232-length-10666-cov-3.791765_pt1 | contig 10666 bp, 9 predicted proteins | sample MGYA00242985_ERZ507986 | MGnify/ENA primary metagenome ERZ507986 (study PRJEB26167, sample SAMN06115408) | human gut metagenome | host: Homo sapiens | place: China:Guangxi | collected 2016-04-06...
CCACTTAGTTTGCAACTACATTATTGCCACTTAGAACTTCTTAACGCGAAGGACGAATCATTTTACTTATAATTTCAAATGATTAGCTCACAAGTGATAGCTCTAAGGACCGTCGTTATCATTTCACCAAATTTGATATTCTCTTAAACCGGGCTTACTTAAAGTCGTGTCTTGCTCATTGCTTTGAATATTTGTGGTTGTATAATATACCATCTTGAAAAACATGTCAATAAAAAATGTAACAAAATGAAAAATGATGTTTTCACAATTTACATTAATTACAATTGTCATTTGTTTGTTAACATGTGAACGTTTGTGCTATAATATGAAAATGTTGTTGGAGGGGAACAGATGATTTATATAACTGGAGACATTCATAGAGAACAAGATATTCATAAAATCAATCCTAGAGAATTTACAGTTGGCAATTCTTTAACAGAAAATGATTATGTTATTATATGCGGAGATTTTGGTTGCGTTTGGGATGGAAGTACAGGGGATAACTTCTGGTTAAAATGGTTAGATTCACTTCCTTGGAACACTTTATTTATTGATGGGAATCATGAAAATTTTGATGTTCTTAATACGTATCCTGTAGAAGAGTATAAAGGTGGTAAAGTACATCGTATTCGCTCGAAAGTATTTCATTTGATGCGCGGTGAGGTTTTCAATATTGATGGTTGTAAATTCTTTACTATGGGTGGAGGATTTTCCCACGATGTTAATTATCGTACAGAACATAAAAATTGGTGGAAAGATGAAATTTGTACGATTGAAGAAGCGAAACATGCTTTTGCAACATTAGAAAAAAATAATTGGGAAGTTGATTATATTTTATCGCACGATACATATTCATCGCATCCATTGGCTCATAAATATGAAACGGATATGAGTTTATATGGAGATGATTATTATGATTTGCACGATTGTTTAGAAACAGTTGAGAAGAAAACAGATTATAAAATGTGGTTTAGTGGACATTATCATGATGATATGATTCATTATTCGGATTCCAATAAGCCATGTTTGACTTTATTTGATAAAGTTTTATTACTAGATAATATAGATGAAGAAATTAAAAGCCTGACTAAAATTTAGTCAGGCCGTTTTTTTTAAAGGATGTCTTGAAGATTTTCTTCAATTGTATTTTTTAATGTATCGAATGAATGGTCAAATCTTTGTTGATCATTTTCATTTAAGTGTAAACGAATCACTTGTTCTACACCATTTGAACCAACAACGCTTGGTGTTCCAATAAAGTAGCCTTCTTTACCATATTCACCATTTTGATATGCACTAACTGGTAAGATAGCACGTTCATTATTTAAGATACAAGATACGATACGTTTTAATGCTAAACCAATTCCATAGTAAGTAGCGCGTTTTAATTCGATGATTTTATAAGCTTTATCACGAACATCAATATAGATTTCTTGTAGTTCACTTAAAGAAATATCATTTTCATCTAAGTATTCAAGTAAGTTTTTACATCCAATATATGTATGGATCCAAGGAACGAAACTAGAATCTCCATGTTCACCCATAATATATGCATGGATATTACTGTCTGCAAATCCTAATCTTTCGCTTAATGCGTGACGTAGACGAGCTGTATCTAATACAGTACCTGATCCAATAACGTGGTTTTTAGGTAATCCACTTTCTTTCCATGCAACATATGTCATGATGTCTACTGGGTTGTTGGCAACAACTAAGATACCATTGAAATTATTTTCTTTTAAGGCTTTACATACACTTTTTGTGATATTTGCGTTGATTTTAACTAAATCCAAACGAGTTTGACCTGGCTTTTGAGCAGCACCAGCTGTTAAGACAACAATGTTAGTATCAGCTGCATCTGCATATGTTCCAGCAGAGATTTTCATTTTCGTATCTGCATATACTAGACCATCATTAAGGTCCATTTGTTCACCTTTTGCCTTGTCTTCATTGACATCGACTAAAACAAGTTCATCGATTCCTTTTTCTGAAAGCATTGAATAGGCAAAACTCATACCGACAAACCCTGTACCAACAAGCATGATTTTTCTTTTTTTGATTTTTTCAGACATAAACTTCATTCTCCTTCTTATATGTACACAACTATTATAGGTTAGTTTCAACTAAAAAGCCAGTGTGTAACTGGCTTAATTAGTTTGGGTTTGGGCTTGTAGAGTAATTTATACAGTAACCTTCTTAGAATCTCTTTCAACGACCATTTTAACGGTATCTCCAATTTTATGCTTTTTTAGAACATTTTTTACATCACTTGTTGATTGGATTTGTTCACCATCAAAACTAAGAATACGATCATTTTGCTTTAGTCCTGCTTTATCAGCTGCTCCATTTTTAACAATTTGTACGATGTAGCAGCCATCTTCGTATTTTGAATATTGACTTTGATTGTTTGAAGTATAGTCATATAAACTAACATTTAATGCAGGTCTTGAAGTGACACTTCCATTTTGCATAAGCTCTGTGATAATGTCTTGAGCAGGTGTGATTGGAATCGCAAAACCTAATCCTTCAATTCCGGTTGAACTTTCCTTTGCGTTAACAATTCCAATTAGATTACCGTCAGCATTGAACAATCCTCCGCCAGAGTTTCCTGGATTGATGGCAGCATCTGTTTGTAGAAGTGTCATAGTTTCATCATCAATTGTGATTTGTCTGTCTGTTGCAGAAATAATTCCTGTTGTAACTGTACCACCAAGTTCTCCTAATGGATTTCCAATGGCAATGGCAGGATCTCCAACTTGTAAAATATCACTATCACCAAGTGTTGCAGCCTGTAGGTTGTTCGCATCCACTTTAATAACGGCTAAATCTGTCTGTGAATCTTTACCGACAACACTCGCATCATATTCTGTGCCATCTGTAGTTGTCACTTTTAAACTTGTTGCTCCACTTACTACATGGTTATTCGTAACAATATATCCATCTTTACTGATGATGACTCCACTACCGGCACCTTGTGAAACGTATTGTCCAAAAATGGAATTTCCACTTGAAACAGATTCAGTTGTGATTTCGACAACACTATCTTTACATTTTTCTACGATGTCAGAAACATCCGATACTTGAACGGTTCCAGAATTGGATTTATTAGTTTGTTGCTGAATAGTGACATTGGCATTATTAGATAGATGGCTTCCGGCATAGCCAGCACCAAATCCAACGATACCTGATAATAGGATTATACCTACAGTGGTTATAATTTTATTTCGAACAGGGACATATGTTTTGGGTCTAAATTCAGGTGGTGTTTGCATGTTGATTCCTCCTTTTGCATGCTATATTCTGTAGTATACACCAAATTAAACAAAATACATGCATCAAATACGCTATTTTGTCTATACAAATTTTGGATTATTTCTATTCAGTGATATAATAGCGTTATAGAAAGCATGTTTAAGGGAGGTTCCGTATGCCAACAAAAACAACAAAAAAAGTTACAAATAAAAAAGTAGTTGATAAAAAAGAAGAAGCTAAAGCAGTAAAACCTGTTGAAGAAAAAAAAGTGGAAACTAAACCTGTTGCAGAAAAGAAAGCACCTGCTAAAAAAGTAGCTTCAGAAAAGAAGGCTTCAGCTAAAAAAGAAGAAGCTAAACCTGCAGAAGAAAAGAAAGCACCTGCTAAAAAAGTAGCTTCAGAAAAGAAGGCTTCAGCTAAAAAAGAAGCTAAACCTGTAGAAGAAAAGAAAGCACCTGCTAAAAAAGCAACTGCAGAAAAGAAGGCTCCAGCAAAAAAAGAAGAAGCTAAACCTGCAGAGAAAAAGAAAGTAACTGCTAAAAAAGCAACTGCAGAAAAGAAGGCTCCAGCAAAAAAAGAAGAAGCTAAACCTGCAGAAGAAAAGAAAGCAACTGTAGAAAAGAAGACTCCAGCTAAAAAAGCAGCTGCTAAACCAGCTACAACAAAGAAAGCTTCTACTAAAAAGACAACTACTAAGAAAACTACAACTAAAAAGGCTACAACTAAGAAAATGACTAAAGAAGAACAATATGCTAAGTTATCATTAGATACATGCCTAGATTTAGCAAAAGCTATGTCAATGGATGTAACTCGCGATTCAATTATTCAACAATTGATCTTAAATCCGGATGTAAAATCTGTTTCAGAAAATCTAGTAAACAAATATCAATTGACTGGTAAGTTTAACTTTGAAGAAGATGGTTATGATGAAGGATTGGTAGAAGTACTTGTATCAAAAGTATTTGAGACAGCTGATATCAAACCTCAAAAACCTGAAGATTTACAAGCAGATGTTACACATGCATTGAATTATAAATTTACAGATGTTGTTGCGGATGGAGAAGAATATAAAGATCAATTTGATACAATGCGTAAAGTATTGATGATTGCACAACACAAAGATATTCATGATTCAAAGAAATTAGAAGAAGAAGTTGGCGTTGATGTAGAAAAGTTTGTTGAAGAATTCATGGATCTAGCTTACAGTGTTTTGAAAACATGGAAATATGAAGATGTGGATTACTATGAACACTTTATTTTCGCAGTATTATCACAATTAGAAGACTTACATAACAAGTACAGTAATCGTATTATGATGGATGTAGCTGATCTATATATCTTACATGGTGATTATGGATTAGGTGATGCAGATTATGCTTATATCTTAAGAGAAAATCAAATCAAAGATTATATCTATTATCGTTATGCTTCAATTTATGAAGGCGTTGATAAAGACAAGGCAAAACAAATCGCAAACCAAGCTTTACAGTTTGTAGATGATCGTTTTACATATTATCCAAATATTATTGCAGTTTTAGAAGGTTAAGTTGGATTCTACTTGATTTTTAAAGGTGTTTTGCATATGATATAGTTTGCGAATACTTTTAATCAAGGAGGATACAATGGCAGCTTCAAAAATTCCTGTGTGGATTAAACAATGCCTTGATCAATATGGTAACTGTGCATGTGGACGTGCAATTACTAAAAAAATTGGTAAGGATAATCTTTTACAGATTCTTGAAAACGAAGGATATCCATGTGAATTGGAAATCTTGAGTGATCAAAAAGACAAAAGTGCATATCCAAAAGATGGAACATATATTTTAACATTAAAAAATCGCCAACCATTATTGGCTGACGAAGATGAAGACGATGAATAACCATCGTCTTTTCTGTACGACAGGCAGTCGTGCTTATAGTTGATAATCAATCACCGATTATCAACTGTTTTATTTTAGAGACAATAAAGTACAAGATACTCGTAACACTATACAAAAGTCATTGAAGTAAAACAGTCCCAACAAGGTTGAAATACTTTGTCTACTAAGGATATAGCCAAGTAGTAAGCCATACTCAATGCATTCTCGTGAGGGAGTGTGTGAAGGGAGTTAAAGCGAGAACTCAGGCACCAATCTATCAATGCACATGTGGCGTTCAGTATTGATGATGCTGCGGAAAAAAGCAGAAATCCTATGAATAGATACCAATGACTATATCGATATCTGTTAATACTGGATGTGAAAGCAGGAAGCATGAGTTCAAGGGAAGGCACAGATGATCCTGTGAGGTCTCCGTATTTAATGGACTACCATCTATAAGCGTAGCGAAGTGACGGATAGTGTACGGAGAAGTCAGAGTTACTAATAGTAGCGAAGAAGTTATAGAAATATAATGGAGCGAAGTGGTAACACCTTGTGAGCTTTGAGTAGATGTAGTTGTGTAAGTGCAAATTTTAAGAATATTCGTATTAACCTTAAAAGATATTACATGACAGTGGAAAGGAGATAAGAAAAGACATTATGAATGAACCATTAAAATTCAAATTATTTAGTGTGTATGGAAAAATACTACACAAAGATGTTCTTACAGAAGCTTTTCGTAAAGTGAAGAAGAACAAGGGATGTGCCGGTATTGATAAAGTCAGTATCAAAGTGTTTGAGGAAAATTTAGATGAAAACATAGAGTTGATTTTGAATGAACTTCGAACAAAGACGTACAAGCCTTCTCCAGTAAGACGAAAGTATATACCGAAGAAAAATGGAAAGTTAAGACCTTTAGGAATACCAACTATTAAAGACAGGGTCGTGCAACAAGCACTGGTCACTAAACTTGAGCCCTTCTTTGAAGAAAACGTATTTCACGACAATTCCTGTGGATTCAGACCTAACAGAGATGTTAAGTTAGCCATCAAGAAAATTGTGTCTAGATTAGAAAGTGGATATCTATATATCTATGATTTTGATATAAAAGGTTACTTCGACAATATACCTCACAAGAAACTTATGAAAGTTATCAACAAGTATGTGTCAGATGGAACAGTACTAGACATGATTTGGAAAACACTTAAAGCAGGGTACATGGAAGATGAAATACGATATGAAACCGCAAGTGGTACACAACAAGGTGGAGTTATTTCTCCACTATTGGCGAACATCTATTTGAATGAACTTGACTGGGAACTAACAAAAGCAAATCTTGAATTCGTGAGGTATGCTGACGATTCGATAGTCATGTGTCAAACAAAGGAAGATTTGGAAAAAGCCAAAGTCATAGTTCATGAAACGTTACAACGTCTAGGCCTTGAATTGGCAGAAGATAAAAGCGATGATATTGATTTTCACGAGAAAGACTTTGATTTCCTAGGTTTTACGTTCAACCATTTAAAAATGTCTAAAAATAGACATGTCTATTACACGTTTGGACCATCCGTAAAATCGTTAAAGAAGTTTAAGAGTGATATTAAATCTGTCACCAAGAAGAGTTGTACATACTCCTTTGAGAAGTGGACAGAGATTTTAAACCCAGTCATAAGAGGTAAGTTTAATTACCTCCTTATTCCTTTTCAAGTTGCACGAGAAATCAGACTGTTACTTAACGAACGCGGGCGAGTTATGCATGGCATACCTGCTCTTGATATAACCAAATTAGATGGTTATGTGCGTCAAAGACTACGAGTAAGTTTCTCATGCCGCGGAAAGAAACATGGTGGACAAGCACAAGGTAAATTATTAACTGTCAAATATGATAACAAGTTTTTCATAGAATGTATGGGTCTAGTTACAGGTGCGTATATGAAGGCTCAAATAGTTTTCCCTGGAATTAACATTGATGATTTTATTTTATTGATGGATTCCAATAAAAAGAAAAGTACCTCTTCTCAGAGTAAAAAGAGGTTCTTTCAGTATGCATACACTAAATAAGTCGAATCACAACATTTAAGTCTTTTCTAAAATGTAACTCACATTGGTAAGCCGTATGCCTTAATAGGGCACGTATGGTTTGATAAGGGGCGGCAGAATTTAAACTCTGCCGCCTACTTTCTTATGGTATAATTTAATAAATTGGAGGAAATTGATATGAATTCAGAATGGTCATTAGACGTATTGTACAAGGGATTTGATGATCCTAAATTTAGTGAAGATCTAACATCTTTTGAAAAGAAGGCAAAAGAATTGGATGAACTTTCAAAGACTTTAAGTCATGAAAATGAAAAGAAAGATCTTCTTCAAATTGTTAAAGTATTAGAAGAGTTTGAATTATTAGAAAAGCATTTGAGTTGCTTTGGATCTTTGAGTCAATCCACAAATACGGCGAATGCGAAAGCGGCAGCAGCCATTGATAAAGTAGCTACTATCGCAAGTACAGCCAGTAAGGCTATGGCAGTATTCTCTCGCTATATTGCGGATATGAAGGATTTAAACAGCTATTTAAATTGTCCAGAACTTTGTGAATACAAATATTTCTTAAATGACATTCACGAAAGCGGAAAATATTTGTTAAGTGAAGACGTAGAAGAGGCACTTGCCAAAATGAATATTTCTGCAGGTTCTGCTTGGGAGAAGCAACAAAGTCTACTCACAAGTTCATTGGAAGTGGAATATGATGGTAAAAAGTTACCTTTGGCATCTGTTCGTAATCTAGCGTATGATGCAGATAAAGAAGTTCGTAAAGCTGCCTATGAAGCTGAACTTAAAAGTTATGCACCTATTGCGGATGCAGTAAGTTTTTCTTTAAACAACATTAAACTACAAGTGATTACCGAAGCTAAAATGCGTGGCTATACAAGTCCAATGGATATGACGCTACACCAATCTCATGTATCCCAAAAAACATTAGATGCACTTCTTAGTGCAATGCAGAAATACTTGCCAGTATTCCATAAGTATTTGAAAAGAAAAGCTGAAATGTTAGGGTATGAAAATGGCCTTCCTTGGTATGAATTATTTGCGCCAATTGGAAAATCAGCTACGACAAGTTTTACTCCAGAAACTACAAAAGAATATTTGGTTAATCATTTTAGACCATTTTCTGATGACTTGGCCGATATGATGGAAGAAGCTTTTGACAATAACTGGATTGATTTTTATCCACATAAAGGAAAAGTGGGTGGAGCTTTCTGCTGCAATATGCCGTTTGTGAAACAATCACGCGTATTAACTAATATTGATGGAGGACTTGGAGACGTAGTTACTTTGGCTCATGAACTTGGACATGCATATCATGGATTAAACATTGAAAGTCATAGACCATTAAATTGGGAGTATTCTATGCCAGTTGCAGAAACGGCAAGTACATTCAATGAAAATATCATTATGAATGCAGTGATTGATGAAACAGAGGATAAAGAAGTTAAACTAGGTTTGATTGAAAATCAGCTTCAAGACTTATGTCAGATCATCTGTGATATTTATTCTCGTTACTTATTTGAAAAAGCCGTATTTGACAGAAGAAGTGATGAGTTCTTATTCAAGGATCAGTTGAATGAAATTATGTTGGACGCACAAAAGCAAGCTTATGGCGATGGACTTGATCCAAATTGTCTACATCCATATATGTGGGTTTGTAAATCGCACTACTATTCTTCAGATCTAAGTTATTATAACTGGCCATATGCTTTTGGTGGATTGTTTGCGCGAGGCTTAGTTGTGAAATATCAAGAGATGGGTAAAGAAAAATTCGTTCCTAAATATAAAGAGATGTTACACACAACAACGGTTGCATCGGTAGAAGATACAGCTAAAGTATTGGGTATTGATTTAACGGATGAAGCATTCTGGATTTCTGCATTGGAAACCGCAAAATCAAGAATTGAACAATTTATCGAATTATCGAAATAATTGCTTGGAAACAAGCAATTTTTTTCTGCAAAAGTTCACAAATGATGATATAATCTATTGCGTTCGAATTTTTTCAAGGAGAGATTTAATGAGTACAGAAATGTTGATGAAAAATAGAGAACGTTTTATCAAAAACGTAAATAGTAATGAGAATGGTGCAGCCGCCCTTTCTTTAAGATTATTTTGTTACGCTAGATTTATGGCAGTAAAAAACCCGTATGCAGAAACGCATGACTGGGTATATGAAAACGAATTGACTAGTGCCCAAGCCAATCAATATGTATTCCGCTTACTGGATGGAAGTACAGAAAGACCGTCTATGGATATGTTAATTCGTAAGTTAAAAAGTGTTCGTTTGGTTCGTGATAGTGAAATGAACGGTAGAAAAATTTATGTCATCAAGTTCACGGATATCGAAATGGAAGAATTGATGAACAAGAGCATTATTGATAAGCCAAGCGAAAAGTTATTAAAAGAAAAGAAGTCTTCTGTAAAGAAAGAAAGAGAAGAAGTAGTAAATTCATCTTGGAAGGACATCTTTTTGAAAAATAGTAAAGGTGAGAACTTACAGATGCTACGTTACTGGTTCTATATTCAGTATAATGCTGAAAAGAATGGCAAGAAATATGTTTCTAGAAGCCTAGCGTTAAGTGAAAGTGCGATTGAATATGTGTATAGGGGTATTCCTAAAAGAATGGAAGTTTTGCAGGATTTATTTGCGCAAATGAAACAGATGAAGCTGGTTAAAGAAGATGTAGTTAAAAACGAAATAGTAGTTCGTCCAGCTAAACTAGAAGGTTTAGAAATCAAAAATTATATTAAGGATAAGCCTGTTGATTTAATGAGCTTTAATTACACGAATGTATAAGAAAACGACGAGATTTAGTTCTCGTCATTTTTATATATTTTATAATTGTTTTTGCCTGTTCGTTTTGTTTGATACAAGGCTTGATCGGCATGGCGATACAGTTCCATAAAGGTTGTACCATCTTTAGGGGCAAAGGCAATTCCAATGCTGATGGATAATTTGAAATCTTTTAATTCTTCAATCTTTAATTCATTGACTTTTTGAAGTAGAGACTGAATTCTAGATTCAGCAATATTTTCATCTTGAATTAGAATAATAAATTCATCTCCTCCAATTCTTCCAACAATATCACTCTGTCTAAAATGATTCTTAAAGAGTAAGCCCAAGTTTTCTAAGACTTTATCACCTATGGCATGGCCATAATTATCATTAACAGATTTAAAGGCATCTACATCAAGAATCAAGAAACAACAATGTTCTTTATTATTTAGTTTTTGATCAATGAGTTTTTGCGTTGTTTCCTTATTGAAAACGGAAGTTAATGGATCAATTTCAGATAAATGAATCAAATACTTATTTTCTCTTGAACTTGAATGAGCCAAATACACTATAAGACTCAATACGATCAATCCTAAAAATGTTGCCAATAAAGTTTCATAGTGAGTAATAAATGTATAGGATTCTTGAGCCGCATGAACTGATCGACGCTTGTGAGGATTGCAGCTTTTGGTACAGCCCTGTTGCCAAAAAGAAATACGCCCTATTATCC
>ENA-UESD01003233-UESD01003233.1-human-gut-metagenome-genome-assembly--contig:-NODE-3233-length-10665-cov-3.746600_pt1 | contig 10665 bp, 9 predicted proteins | sample MGYA00242985_ERZ507986 | MGnify/ENA primary metagenome ERZ507986 (study PRJEB26167, sample SAMN06115408) | human gut metagenome | host: Homo sapiens | place: China:Guangxi | collected 2016-04-06...
GGAGCACACGCATCCGATAACCGTTCTGTTCGGCGGTCTTGATTAACGCCTTTACGTCTTTCGGGAAACACGAACCGCCATACCCGATGCCCGGATAGAGGAACTTGCGGCCGATACGCGTATCGGAGCCGATGCCGCTGCGCACCATATTGACGTCAGCTCCCACCAGCTCGCACAGATTGGCGATATCGTTCATGAAGCTGATGCGGGTAGCCAACATGGAATTAGCCGCATACTTTGTCATTTCGGCAGATGGGATATCCATGAAGATGACGCGGAAGTTATTCAGCAAGAACGGTTTGTAGAGCTTGCTCATCAGCTGCTTTGCCCGTTCGGACTCTACTCCCACCACTACCCGGTCGGGGCTCATAAAGTCGGCCACGGCATTTCCCTCTTTCAGGAATTCGGGATTGGAAGCAACATCAAACTCTATTCGTACTCCCCGTTTGTCCAGTTCAGCCTGAATCGTCGCACGTACTTTTCCGGCAGTGCCCACCGGAACGGTACTCTTGGTTACCACCAGTACGTATTTCGTCATGTTGCGTCCGATGGTACGCGCCACTTCGAGCACATAACTCAAGTCCGCGCTGCCATCTTCATCGGGCGGAGTACCCACAGCGCTGAATATAACATCTACCTCGTCCAGGCAACTTTCCAAAGAAGTCGTGAATTGCAGGCGTCCCGCTTTCGCGTTCCGGTTTACCATTTCCTCCAGTCCGTTTTCGTAGATTGGAATCACTCCCTGCTTCAGCGCTTCTATCTTTTCGCCGTTCGTATCGACGCAAATAACGTTGACGCCTATTTCTGCAAAACAAGTACCGGTTACTAAGCCGACGTATCCCGTACCGACAATGGCTATTTTCATATCCTATTCAAAATATTCCGCATCTTTGAACGATACGGCATGTCCGTCTTTTTCCGACAATAAGAGTTGTGACTCCGCAACCGGCCAGTCAATGCCTACGGTCTCGTCATTGAAGCGGATGGATGCTTCTGCCTGAGGGGCATAGCCGTTATCCACTTTATAAGTGAAGATTGCTTCTTCGCTCAAAACCAAAAAGCCATGGGCAAAGCCGCGGGGGATGAAGAACTGCCGTTTGTTCTCTTCGCTTAACTCTACGCTGACGTACTTGCCGAATGTAGGGGAAGACTGGCGCAAGTCGACTGCAACGTCCAGCACCTTACCTTTTATGACACGTACTAATTTAGCCTGGCTATATTCGCCTTTTTGGTAATGCAGTCCGCGCAGTACGCCGAAAGACGATTTCGATTCGTTGTCCTGCACAAAATGCACATTACCGATGTTGGCACGAAATTCTCCTTCTTTAAATGCTTCCATGAAGTAGCCGCGTGCGTCATTGAACACTTTCGGTTCGATGATCCATACGCCCTCAATTTCTGTTTGTATGTAGTTCATTGCTTTAGAATGATTTATGTATCTTTAATTGAAAACCGAAATTATCTCCGTAGATCTCTCCCATGTCCAGTGCGAGAGATGCATTGAAGTTCCACCCTTTCCATCTTTCGGGAGAATAAGAGAACGAAGCGTATGCTGAAAAGTTCTCCAAAATGTCCAGTGTAGGAGCGCCGGGAGTTCCCCATGTCCTGTTGTGGCTCATTTTGGCGATATAGCTCCACTCCGGACTTATCTGTCCGCCCCAACCGACGTGCAGCGCTTTTACGCGGTTGTATTTGAAAGTCATGTTGCCGTCCTCATTGTAAATGGGCGAAGCAATCAACGGGTTGGCTATCATCATGCCCCAATGCGCCCAGCCGGGATAAAGGCCGTTGTTGTAATAGTTGTCGGAACCTCCGGTCTTGTGTACAGGTCCTTCCTCCGGTTCGTGCAAGCCATGCAGCGGACCGCTCATGTTGGTTGTCTGTAAAAACTCAAGGACAACGGCGTTGATAGGATTGAAGTTGTTGAAACTCATTTCGAGTCCCCATAAACCGTCCCAACCGTTTTGTTTGCCCATGGCAGAGAAGTCGTCAAAGTGATTGCACAGATATGCGCTGATTGAGAATTTGTCCGCGCGGTGAGTCAGTCTGATTTGTTCGCTTCCCAGGAAGTTGCCTTGATAGAATTGGCTGTCGTTCATGGGTTTGTCCTCACCTCCGGCACCGGGGATAAATACTCTGAAATAATCTTTCAGTGTATTGCCTAAATCCGTTGTGCTGCCGTCGGCGCCGATCGTGTGTCCGCCGAATTGCGTGTCAAGTGTCATGCCGATGTCAAACTGCCATTTCCCGTTGGGCACTCCCACCCGGATAAATCCTTCTTTGTGGTGGTACTTAATGTCTTTTGTATACCAATAGCCCGCTCCCACTTTGCGTTCCTGATATTTGTTGTCGGTGAACCAGCCATAAGAAATCTCACCTTTTATGGCAAGTCGCGGAAGTATGTAAAGGTATTCGGGGATACCTACCATTATTTGGGGAATGGGTCTCGCATTGCCCGACCATGTCATATCGCCGCTGCTTAAGGCATTGTTCAGCAATGGAGCGCCTTTTTCGCGGCTTCCGGCAAACAGCCCCAGCCATTTGTAACGTACATCTATGTATGCTTGCTGGATAAAGATGTCCTTGTCGCCCTTGAAGTTCATTCCGGCAGCCGCTACCATGTCCAGTTTTTCTTCAAACTTCCACTTGCCCAGTTTGTGCTTGTAGCCTACCCCGCCCCGCACATATGTATTGTCATAAATAGATCCCAACCCCTGCTGGTTGCTCACTTGCCACAAGGGGGTGTTGTCTCCCGTATGTACGGTAGCTCCGTATTCTACAAAAGGGGAAACCTGCGCGGTTGCTATACCATTTCCTGCAAAAATGAAAGCCAATAAGCAGATAGGGATACGCATGATGGTGAATAGTCTGTATCTGGTTAAGTGCTGACAGTAATCTGTGTTCATTTCAAATAATATAATATAGTTTATAGTCTTGATAAAAGAGACGTGTAAAACGCTGCAAAAGTAAGAAAAAAAACTAATATATCAGTCATGGACAATAAAGGAGTTTCCAAAGTCCGGCGTGTTTATAAGTTGTTAATAAGAAAAGCTGTCCGAAAGTGGCGTATATCCGATAAAACCGCTACTTTTGTAGCATGATTGAATTAGCACAGCATATAGAAGTATTGTTATTGGAGAATGATTGTGTCATTGTTCCGGGTTTGGGCGGATTTGTCGCCCACTACGCTCCGGCAATGAGAGTGGCGGAAGAGAATACGTTTTTGCCCCCTACCCGTACCATCGGTTTCAATCCGCAGTTGAAGATGAACGACGGGCTGCTGGTGCAATCTTATATGGCTGTATATGGCACTGACTTTTCCGATGCCACTAAGATTGTGGACAAAACGGTAAAAGAATTATTGTCCCTTCTCCATGAAGACGGGAAGGCGGATTTGCCCAATGTGGGTGAATTGCGTTATTCCATTCATGACACTTACGACTTCGTTCCTTACAACAATAAGATTACCACTCCACATCTGTATGGACTGGACTGTTTTGAGATGCAGGAACTGACAGTCTTGCGCAAGCCTTATGACAACAAGGCTGTTCCTTTCACACCTGCTGTGCGGAAAGAGAAGAAACGTGCGTATAGGATTGGCATCAACCCTTCTTATCTGACTAATGCGGCCGCTATGATAGCCATTGTGGCTCTGTTCTTTTTCTTTTCTACACCCATAGAGAATACCGAAGTGGTGGAAGCCAACTATGCCCGGTTGCTTCCCGGCGACTTGTTCGAACAGATCGAGAAACAGTCTTTGGCCATCACTCCGATTGTTGTCCGTCAGCAACCCCGTGCCAAGAAAGCAAGAGCTTCTCAGGCCAATCTGTCGCAGACGGCAAACAAAAAGACTGTGGCTCCTGTTGCTGTGAAAGAAGTGAAAGTCCGCCAGCAGCCTGTTGCGGTTTCTGCCAGCCGCCCTGAAACGGAGACGGCACCCACTGTTTCTGTCCCTCAACCGACAAATATGCCTTATCATATCATCGTTGCCAGTGTAGGCACCGAAAAAGATGCCAACGCTATGGCGCAACAGTTGGTTGCCAAAGGATATGCAGGCGCCAAAGCGATTATAGGCGACGGCAAGATGCGTGTCAGCATCCAGTCCTGTGCCACAGAGAAAGAAGCATATCGCGCTTTAAATCAAATCCGTCTGGATGAAACATACCAAAGTGCTTGGGTGCTGAAGAAATGACTTTCTCCGTAGTGAATTATTAATTACCAAATTATTCCCGTCAATCCAATGAAACGTATCCGTTGCCCCAAATGTGAGAACTATCTGACTTTCGATGAAACAAAATACACAGAAGGCCAGTCTTTGGTGTTTGTCTGCGAGAACTGCAAGAAACAATTCAGCATCCGCTTGGGTAAGACAAAGATGAAAGTACCGCAGAAAGAGGAGCGCTTGGATGAAACAGAATACAAAGAAGCCTTCGGAAGCATTACGGTGATCGAGAATGTTTTCGGGTTCAAGCAGGTACTGCCGTTGCAGGAGGGAGATAATAAGATTGGGCGCCGGTGTGTGGGAACCGTTATCAACGTTCCGATAGAGACCTCGGACATGAGTATGGACCGCAACCACTGCGTCATCAACGTGAAGCGCAACAAGCAGGGAAAACTTATTTATACACTGCGTGACGCTCCGAGCCTGACGGGCACTTTCCTTAACAATGAAATTTTAGGCGATAAGGATCGCGTCCGCATTGAAGACGGAGCGATTGTGACTATCGGCGCTACCACGTTCATCCTTCGGGCAGCAGAGTAGCAGAGGGAAAATACATTTGCATATTTACATCGCGCACTTCACTATTTGTCAGATACATACGTGTACCGGAAAGTTTCCTTGTTTGGTACGGCTTGTACCTCAGCTTGGTATTGTCTGTACCTCACCATGGTACGACGTGTACCATAGTAAGGTATAGACCGTACCAACGGGTGGAATTTCCTGTATCAACCGTTGGCCGTCAAACTCCCCCTGGCTGATTTCGGTTGAAACCTTTGCCGGGGTTCCTTCCAAAACGTTTACCACTCGTACTCTTCGGTATACCGATCGAATACAATCTCCTCATTCCAACCATGCTTTTTGCATACTTGGCGGATACATTCCTGTTGTTTCGGAGTGAGTCCCAGCTTCTGATTGCGATACCGGTAATAGGGAGAATGTCTGAAGATAGCTTCCAAATTGAGGTGGATGGCATGAGAAATGCGTGCAGGCATATTGTCGTAAAGGGTTTTGAAGCCCCATGCCACCCGTACCTTCTTGTTTGTGCGGAAATGAGGGCACTCCTTTCCTGCAGCGGGATAACAAAGGGGATTGATGACGGATAATCGGGCGTTTTGCGCTGTGTTGTATTGTGTCATACTATGCCGGAGGCAGCTTTCGGCTTTGGAACATTGGGCGTTGAAGCACAATGTGTATTGAGCTGCCCGGTTGTTTAGTTCGGAGTTATTTTCCATTCGTTGTTCGAATTTTAGTGAATATGTTTTATCCTGTAAAGGTACGTGAAAAAATCCGGTTGACATCATATAGCGGCCATTATATTGACGGGGCGAGTGTATAAAAAAAAGAACAGGGCAAAGCCGAAGCCTTGCCCTGTTCCCGTTATTATGCGGATTCTTGTTTAGAGAATACCTTTCACTGTTTCCAGCATACCTTTTGCCTGAATAGAGTTCAGGAAATCGGTAACCATATCCGTCAATCCCGGAATGGTATTCAGGTCGCCATGCTCACCCCAGATAAGGTCTTTGGCAGCCAATACGCCTTCTGCAACCTTGCGGGTGTCGCCTGTTGCCCACAGGTCTTTCAGCAGTTGCATGATTTCGGGAGCATCGTTCGGAATGATTTCCGCACCGTCGGCACGCACGCCGCCTTTGTAGTATGTGATGATAGCGGCAAGACCCAGCACCAATCCCTTCGGAAGTTCGCCTTTGCGTTCCAAGTAGGTTTTCAGGCCCGGCAGGTCGCGAGTTTGATATTTCGGGAAAGAGTTCAGCATGATGCTGGTCACCTGATGCTCTACATAGGGATTGTCGAAACGCTCCAGTACGTCAGCAGCGAATTTCTTCAACTCGTCGATAGGCAGGTTCAGCGTCTGCATCAGTTCATCGAACTGCACTTTGCGGACATACTTGCCGATGACCGGATGATTGCAGGCATCACGCACAATGTTTACGCCGCTGAGATAGGCCACCGGAGAAAGTACGGTGTGAGGACCGTTCAGCAAGGTTACCTTTCTTTCATGGTAAGGAGCTTCGGACTTCACGAAGAGCACGTTCAATCCGGCTTTGTTTGCAGGGAACTCCTCTGCCAGCTGACGGAGAGAGAGGTTCTCGGCAGCTTCGATAACCCACAAATGGAAGATTTCGGCTTGCACAACCAGGTTGTCGGCATAACAGATTTTTTTCTGAATCTGTGCAATTTCTTTACGCGGGAAGCCCGGAACGATGCGGTCCACCAAAGTAGCGCACACGTAGCAGTACTTCGTGAACCAGGTCTTGAACTTCTCATAATCTGCACCGAAATCCTCTTTCCACAATTCGATGTATTGGTAGATACATTCTTTCAGATGATGTCCGTTCAGGAAGATCAGTTCGCAAGGCATGATGATGAGACCTTTGCTCTTGTCGCCTTTGAAGGTTTTGAAACGACGATACAGCAATTGGGTCAGCTTGCCCGGATAGGAAGATGCGGGAGCATCGCTGAACTTGCAGTTCGGGTCGAAAGCAATGCCGGCTTCCGTTGTGTTGGAGATGACGAAACGTATTTCGGGCTGGTCGGCAAGCGCCATGAATGCAGCATTCTGTGGATATGGATTCAAAGCGCGGCTGATACAGTCGATGCGGGTCAGGCTATTGACGGCCTCCCCGTTTAAACGGCCTTGCAGATTGACATGGTAAAGACAATCCTGACCGTTCAGCCATTCTGCCATACCTCTTTCTATGGGCTGAACCACTACGACGCTACTGTTGAAGTCGGTCTTTTGATTCATGTTGTAAACAATCCAATCTACAAATGCGCGAAGGAAATTACCCTCGCCGAATTGGATGATTCGTTCGGGAGCAACGGATTTGGGAGCCGTCTGTTTGTTTAATGCTTTCATCTTAAAAATAATTTTAATTATAAATTATGGATTCCAATTTGAACTTATCACGTTTGGGGAATTATTCAAACTCGAAGTAAAAATCAATGTTTTCTTTCATCAGGATGTCGATAGGCATGTATTTTACGGCGGTAACCGGTTTCTTGAATACAATATGATTGCATAGAGCCTTGACGCCGCAATATCCTTGCAGTCCCGGCCGCTGTCCGATGAGGTAATTCACTTCACCGCTTTTTAGGTGTTCCACATTCTTTTGAAGCAAATCGTAGCCTACCAATGCGTCCAGCCTGTGTTCCTTTTTCTGCAAGTAGTCTGCCACTTGATATACGCGGGAGTTGAATACGGCTCCCAATGCAGCCTTGGGGTGCTCGGCAAAGAAAGTGTCCAGTAACTCTTCATTGGAAGCGGTGTTTTCCTTGTGGAGCACGACGTCGTGTATAATCAGATCCTTATGTTCAGCCGCAAAATATTGCATGAAACCTTCCAGGCGGCGCTGCATCTGGACTTCAGCCGGACTGTTTTTTTGATTGTTCAAGAAAAGCACAATCTCCTGCCCTTCTTGATAGCGGTTCATTAATATCTTGGCGGCGATATATCCGCTGATTTTGGAATCCTGACCGATATAACATAATGCGTGGGTCTGTTCCATGTTGAAGTCAATGAAAGCATATGGCACTTTTTTGCTTTCCAGATAGGATGTCAGCCGCAATGTTTCATCCTGAAAGTTCGGGGCAATCAATACTGCATCAACAGGTTCTGCCTGAAGCAATGCGCAGGCTTTTTCATAAGACGTTTTGTCCGCATGGTTGTAGAACACGTAATCTATCCCGACGTTGAACGGACGCAACTCTTGCGCTGCCCGCTCTATCCCCTGTGCTACGGAACTCCAGTAATCATGCTCTATATAATAAGGTATAATACATATTATATGGTAGCGCTTCGTGGCAGCCAGACCTATGGCAAACATGTTGGGGTGATAGTCTATTTCATCAAGAACCTTCTGAACCTTTTCTCTGCTCGTACGCGACACATCTCCCCGGTTGTGTAGCACGCGGTCTACGGTTCCAGCGGATACGCCTGCCATACGCGCAATGTCTTTTATCGTATAATTCCTGCTTTCCATACTTTCCTGTTCCTAAGGCGCTAAAAGGTCTTACGTTCAAAACTTAAATATTATAAATATTTGCCGCAAAGATACGAATTATTTTGTTTCTCCAAGTAAAATTTCTACTTTTGTGTTCGATAACGGTTAATAAAAGCAAAAAGCCTTATCAGGCCTATCAGCTTTACAATCAATACTATATAGGTGTAATAATAAGAAAGTAATTTTTTTAGATACTTAAAACACAAGAAGATGAAAAACTTTATGGACGAGAACTTCCTGTTGCAGACAGAAACCGCGCAGAAGTTGTACCACGAACATGCGGCTAAAATGCCGATTATCGACTATCACTGTCACTTAATTCCACAAATGGTAGCAGACGATTACCAATTCAAGTCACTGACGGAAATCTGGTTGGGTGGCGACCACTACAAATGGCGCGCAATGCGTACCAACGGCGTGGACGAACGTTTCTGCACCGGTAAGGACACCACCGATTGGGAAAAGTTCGAGAAATGGGCGGAAACCGTACCTTATACTTTCCGTAATCCTTTGTACCACTGGACGCACTTGGAATTGAAGACTGCATTCGGCATCGACAAGATTTTGAACCCTAAAACCGCACGTGAAATCTATGACGAATGTAACGAGAAGCTGAAACAACCCGAATACTCGGCTCGCGGCATGATGCGCCGTTATAACGTGGAAGCTGTTTGTACGACCGATGACCCCGTCGATTCACTGGAATATCATATCAAGACCCGTGAAAGCGGCTTTGAAATCAAGATGTTGCCTACTTGGCGTCCCGACAAGGCGATGGCGGTAGAAGTTCCTGCTGATTTCCGCACTTATGTAGAGAAGCTGGCAGAAGTGAGCGGTGTGGCTATTTCTACTTTCGACGATATGATTGCCGCTTTGCGCAAGCGTCATGACTTCTTCGCCGCTCAAGGATGTAAACTGTCCGACCATGGTATCGAAGAATTCTATGCGGAAGATTATACGGATGCGGAAATCAAGGCAATCTTCAATAAAGTGTATGGCGGCGCCGAATTGACCAAGGAAGAAATCCTGAAGTTCAAGTCGGCTATGCTGATTGCCTTTGGTGAAATGGATTGGGAGAAGGGCTGGACACAGCAATTCCACTATGGAGCCATCCGCAACAACAACAGTAAAATGTTCAAGTTGCTCGGCCCTGACACCGGTTTTGACTCTATCGGTGAGTTTACTACCGCTAAAGCAATGGCTAAGTTCCTCGACCGCTTGAATTCGGCAGGCAAACTGACCAAGACCATTCTTTATAATCTGAACCCGTGTGCCAATGAAGTAATCGCTACTATGCTGGGTAACTTCCAGGACGGTACGATTGCCGGTAAGATTCAGTTCGGTTCAGGCTGGTGGTTCCTCGACCAGAAAGACGGTATGGAAAAGCAAATGAACGCACTTTCCGTACTTGGCTTGCTGAGCCGTTTCGTAGGTATGCTGACTGACTCACGCTCTTTCCTCTCCTATCCGCGTCATGAATATTTCCGTCGTACATTGTGTAACCTCGAAGGTGGAAATTCCTGTTGCTGAAATGGAACGCGTAAATCAGATGATTGAAGATATCAGCTACTACAACGCTAAGAAGTTCTTCCAGTTCTAAGACAAGGACGAGATAATTAAAATCAGCCCTTCCACGCTTGATGCTTTATGGCGAGCGTGGAAGGGCTTTTTATTAAATACTGCTGATTTTAGACTTATACTATCTGTCATTCTTCGTTGCGCTCTGAATGACAGGTTACCTTATAAGAGGTATTCCGTTATATCTTTGATGTTCTTTAATTGGATGAAGTTGGGGCTTGTTATGTTTCCGTCATGGGTTTCATATTGCCAGGTAATATGGTAAGGAATGTGGGCGGCATATCCGCCTAACTCCAATACCGGCAGTATATCCGATTTGACGGAGTTTCCCAGCATCAGGAAATTTTGCGGATTGCATTTCATGGTGTCGAGAAGTTTTTGATAATCGGTTTCTTTCTTGTCACTCATTATTTCAACGTGGCAGAAGTACTTCATCAGTCCCGAGCTCATCACCTTTCTTCTTTGGTCGAACAGGTCTCCTTTGGTTGCCAGTACCAGCTTGTATTTTCCTTGCAGTTGGAGTAATACATCTTCTACTCCGTCTAAAAGCGTGACGGGCTTTTGCAGAAGTTCCTGTCCCAATTTGATGATTTCTTCCACGCAATGCATGTTTTCTGTTCCGTCGGTAATCCGGCATGCGGTTTCAATCATACTGAGCATCATGCTTTTCAGACCATATCCATACATGTGCAGGTTCTTCATCTCTGTCTTAAACAGTTCCTGCGAGACTGTTGCCGATGGCTGATATGCTTTTAGCAAATCACAGAACTTACGTTCGAACTCCTGAAAATAAAGCTCATTTTCCCAAAGGGTATCGTCCGCATCGAATGCCACGACTTCTATTTT
>ENA-UESD01003239-UESD01003239.1-human-gut-metagenome-genome-assembly--contig:-NODE-3239-length-10649-cov-6.547011_pt1 | contig 10649 bp, 8 predicted proteins | sample MGYA00242985_ERZ507986 | MGnify/ENA primary metagenome ERZ507986 (study PRJEB26167, sample SAMN06115408) | human gut metagenome | host: Homo sapiens | place: China:Guangxi | collected 2016-04-06...
TAACTTTGAGCCATAGTAATATATGGTTTAAATAATTTAAATTCCCTGTTTTTATCCCCATTCTCCGGGCCCGTCATTGCGAGGCATCGCCAGATGCCGTGGCAATCCGGGAAAAATGCCGTAACGTCACAACTCCGGTTCAGATTGCCGCGTCGGACCTGCGTCCTCCTCGCAATGACCGCTTCGCGTCCCCTAACACTTTACATCTTTGTTGGCCTCCTCGGGCGACTGGTACAGCGCCGTGGGATAGCGTCCCGTGAAGCAGGCCATGCAAAGCTCCTTGCAGCCGCCGGCCTCCAGCAACGACGCGGGCGAGAGGAATACCAGCGAATCGGCACCGATCTCCCTGCACACGCCCTCGGGATTCTTGCGGGCCGAGATCAGTTCGTCATAGGTCGAGGTGTCCACGCCGTAGAAACAGGGGCTGATCATCGGAGGGCTGGCGATGCGCACGTGCACCTCGGTGGCTCCCGCCTCCTTGAGCATCGTGACGATGCGCCGCGAAGTCGTGCCGCGCACGATCGAGTCATCGACCAGCACCACGCGCTTGCCCCTGACGATCGAACGCACAGCCGAGAGTTTCATCCGCACACCCTTCTCGCGCAACTCCTGAGTCGGCTGGATGAAGGTGCGGCCGATATACTTGTTCTTGATAAGTCCCATTTCATAGGGCAGGCCGCTCGCCTCGGCATAACCCATCGCGGCGCTGAGGCTCGAATCGGGCACGCCGACCACGATGTCCGCCTCGGCGGGCGCCTCCTTGTAGAGCAGGCGTCCCGACTCCTTGCGGTAGGCGTGGACGTTGCGGCCGTCGATGTCGCTGTCCGGACGGGCGAAGTAGATGTACTCCATCGCACACATCTCGTGACGCTTGTACATCGAGTAGTCGCGGCTGCGGATGCCCTGCCTGTCGATCGTCACGATCTCGCCCGGCTCCACATCGCGCACGAACTCCGCACCCAGCACGTCGAAGGCGCAGGTCTCGCTCGACACCACCCAGCCGTCGCCCAGCCGTCCGATCGCCAGCGGACGCAATCCGTACTTGTCGCGGCAGGCGTAGATGCGGTTGGCCGTCATGATGAGGAAAGCGAAAGCCCCTTCGAGCATATTCAGCGCGTCGATGATCGAGAAGATGCGCGGCCGGTCGTGGTAGCGCGTCTCCTTCTTGATCAGGTGGGCCAGGATCTCGCTGTCGGAGGTCGATTGGAACAGGCTGCCTTTGTTTTCGAGGTGGCGGCGCAGCAGCTCCGAATTGACGATGTTGCCGTTGTGCGCCAGCGCGAAATCGCCCGTGTTGTGACGGAAAAGGAACGGCTGGACGTTCTCAACGCCGCCGCCGCCGGCCGTGGTGTAACGCACGTGGCCGATGGCCATCGAACCTTTCAGGGTCGCCAGCTTCTCTTCGTTGAAAACCTCGGTCACCAGTCCCTCGCCCTTGATGCGGCGGAAAGCGCCGTTCTCATCCACCGAAACGATGCCGGCACCCTCCTGCCCGCGGTGTTGCAGGGCGTGGAGGCCGTAGTAAGTCAGCGACGCGGCGTCCGGCACCCCGTAGATGCCGAACACCCCGCACTCCTCGTGCAATTCGCGGTCGCGGATCTCTTCCATCATCTTAGGCGGTAATTTTTTTCAGACGTGCCAGAATCTCTTCGTAAGCCTCGCGGACCTTGCCCAGATCGCGGCGGAAACGGTCCTTGTCGAGTTTCTCGTTGGTCGTGGCGTCCCACAGACGGCAGGTGTCGGGCGACACCTCATCGGCCAGCACGATTTCGCCGTCGAGCGTCTTGCCGAACTCGATCTTGAAGTCCACCAACTTGATGTTCATCTTCAGGAACAGCCCTTTCAGCACCTCGTTGATCTTGGCCGTCATGGCGTACATCTCGTTCAGCTCCTCGTAGGTGGCGGCGCCGAGCGCCACGGCGTGGTGGTCGTTGATCAGCGGGTCGCCCAGCTCGTCCTTCTTGTAGCAGATGTCGAAAATAACGTTCGAAGGCTGCGTGCCCTCCTCGATGCCGAGGCGCTGGGCCATCGAACCGGCGATGACGTTGCGCACGATCACCTCCAGCGGAATGATCGTCACCTTGCGGCAGATCTGGTCGCGGTCGTTGATCGTCTCGACGTAGTGGGTTTTGACGCCCGCCTTCTGGAGCTCCTTGAAAATAATCGTCGAAATGGCATTGTTCAGCACGCCCTTTCCCTCGATCGTGGCCTTCTTGATGTTGTTGAAAGCCGTAGCCGCATCCTTGTAGTGGATGATGATCTTATCGGGATCGTCGGTGCGGAAAACCTGTTTTGCCTTGCCCTCGTAGAGCATTTCGAGCTGTTTCATGGTGTGTTTGGTGTTTTGAGTTTATATTGTATTACTTTTTCCGGAAATAAGCAACGGCGTTGCCGAACAGCGACTGTTCCTTCTCGCCGGCGATGTTCTTGAACAGATTCGGTTCGTAACGCTCCGTGTGGCCCATCTTGCCCAGAATCTGTCCGTTGCGCGAGACGAGGCCCTCGATGGCGTACTGCGAACCGTTGGGATTGAACGGCGCCTCGGCCGTCGGGTTGCCCGCAGCGTCGGCGTACTGGAAGGCCACCTGCCCGTTGGCGAAGAGCTCTTCGGCCAGTTCCTCGCTCACCACGAACTTGCCCTCGCCGTGGCTGACGGCGATCGAATGCAGGTCGCCCAGCCGGAATCCCGCGAGCCACGGCGACGCCGTCGTGGCGACGCGCGTCGTGACGATCTGCGAGATGTGGCGGTTGATGTCGTTGCGGAACAACGTCGGCGAATCCTTGGTCACCATGCCCAAACGTCCGTAGGGCAACAGTCCCGATTTCACCAGCGCCTGGAAACCGTTGCAGATGCCGAGAATCAGTCCGCCGCGGTCGATCAGCGCATGGATCTCCTCACGAATATCCTTGTTGTTCAATACGTTCACGATGAACTTCGCGCTTCCGTCGGGTTCGTCGCCCGACGAGAAGCCACCGCTCAGCACGAAGATATGCGCCCGGCGGATATGCTCCTTCATCTCGGCGATCGAACGCAGGATGTCGTCGCCGCCGATGTTGCACAGCACGCTCATCTCGACCTCGGCGCCCGCCTTGCGGAACGCCTTGGCGGTGTCGTAGTCGCAGTTCGTGCCGGGGAACACCGGAATGTAGACCAACGGATGCTCCACCGCCTCGCCCGGATAGACGAACGTCTTCGGAGCGGGTGCGGAGGTCATCACCGTCGCGGTGTTCCGGCCCTTGTCCGGGTAGACCGCCGCGAATTTCTCCGTATTGGCCTTATAAAGTTCGTCGAGCGGCATTCTGACTCCGTTGACCGTCAGCGCCTCGTCGGCGACGGTGAAGCCCAGCAGCTCGGCGTGCGGATATTCCAACGTGCCCTCGCACTCGACGAGAATCGAACCGTAGGCGTATTCGTAGAGCTTCGCCTCGTCCATCGTCACCTCAGCGCCGATGCCGTTGCCGAAAGCCATCTTGGCCAGACCCTCTCCGACGCCGCCGAAACCGACGGACCACGCCGAGAGAATCTTTCCGGCCTCGATCTGCGAGCTGACGAACGTGAAATTCTCCTTCAATTGCGCCGTGTCGGGCATCCGGCTCTCCAGCGGCGTATGGCGAACGAGGTAGATGCGGTGTCCGGCGCCTTTGAGGTCGGTCGAGATGACCGTCCGCGCATCGACCGTGGTGATGCCGAAAGCCATCAACATCGGCGGCACGTCGATCTCCTGGAAAGTTCCCGACATCGAGTCCTTGCCGCCGATCGAGGGAAGCCCCAGCTCGACCTGCATCTTCAGGGCGCCCAGCAGCGCGCTCAGCGGTTTGCCCCACGACTCGGGATTCTTGGTCATGCGCTCGAAATACTCCTGGTAGGAGTAGCGCATCCGGTCATACCGCGCACCGGCGGCCACGACCTTCGCGGCGGCCTCCACGACGGCATAAGCCGCCCCGTGATAGGGGCTCCACGAAGCCAGATAGGGGTTGTAGCCGAAGGCCATGACGCTGGCCGTGTCGGTATATCCGTCGGTCGGGAGCTTCTGCACCGAGACCTGCGTCTCGCTGCGCTGCGTGCGGCCGCCGAAGGGCATCAGCACCGTGGAACGGCCGATCGTCGAGTCGAACATCTCGATCAGCCCCCGTTGCGAGAGGACGTTATTGTCTTTCAGATTATTGGCGAAACGCTCGGCGAGCGTCTCCCCCGCCACCTCGCGGAGGAAAGGATTGCGGTTCTCGACCTCGCCGATCTTCGCCTCGGCGTAGTGCTTCGCGCCGGCGCTGTCGATGAATTCGCGGCTGAGGTCCACGACCTTCCGGTCGCCGTTGAACATCCGCATCCGCGCCGTGTCCGTCACGTCGGCCACGTGCACCGCCTCGATGTTCTCCTCGCGGCAGTAACCCATGAATTCCGCCATGTCCTTGGCCTCGATGACCACCGACATGCGCTCCTGCGACTCGCTGATAGCCAGCTCCGTGGAGTTCAGACCGCTGTACTTGGTCTTCACGCGGTCGAGGTAGATATCCAGTCCGTCGGCCAGCTCGCCGATGGCGACGCTGACGCCGCCGGCGCCGAAGTCGTTCGATTTCTTGATGAGCCGCGTCACCTCGGGACGGCGGAACAACCGTTCCAGCTTGCGTTCCTCGGGGGCATTGCCCTTCTGCACCTCGCTGCCGCACGTTTCGAGCGACTTGGCGTTGTGCTCCTTCGACGAACCCGTGGCCCCACCGATGCCGTCGCGGCCCGTGCGGCCGCCGAACATGATGATCCTGTCGCCCGGGGCGGGACGCTCGCGGCGCACGTTCGCCGCCTTCACGGCCCCCACCACGGCCCCCACCTCGAGGCGCTTGGCCACGTAGTCGTCGTGGTAAATCTCCCGCACGTGGGTCGTGGCCAGGCCGATCTGGTTGCCGTAGCTCGAATAACCGGCCGCGGCCTTCTTCGAAATGACGCTCTGGGGCAATTTGCCCGGAAGAGTCTCGGAAACAGGCAGGTAGATATTTCCGGCACCCGTCACGCGCATCGCCTGGTAGACGTAGCTGCGGCCCGACAGCGGGTCGCGGATGGCGCCGCCCAGACAGGTCGAAGCCCCGCCGAAAGGTTCGATCTCCGTGGGGTGGTTATGGGTTTCGTTCTTGAATTGCAGGAGCCATTTCTCGGTCTGCCCATCGACATCCACGTCGATATAGACCGAGCAGGCGTTGTTCTCCTCCGAGACCTCCATGTCGTCCAACAGCCCTTTCTGCTTCAGGTAGCGGGCGCCGATCGTCGCCATGTCCATCAGGCAAAGGCTCTTGTGCTCGCGGCCCAGTTCGCGGCGGATGCGCAGGTAGAGCGCCAGCGAATCTTCGATCTCCTCCTTGACGAACGATTCCTCGACGGTGATGCCCTCCAGCTCGGTCGTGAAGGTCGTGTGGCGGCAATGGTCGCTCCAATAGGTGTCGAGGATGCGCAGTTCGGTTTCATAGGGGTCGCGGCCCTCGGCGCGGAAGTATTTCACCACCTCGCGCAGGTCGTCGTCGTTCATCGCCAGCCCCATCTTCTTGCAGTAGGGCTCCAATTCGGAATCCGTCATTTCCCGGAAACCGTCGAGCACCTCCACGGGCTTCACCTCGGCCTGCTCCATGTCGCTCAGCACCGCGAGGTTCTTCTCGCGCGACTCCACGGCATTGATATAGTAATGGCGGATTTTGGCCAGCTCGGCGTCGGTCACCTTGTCGTCGAACAGCAGCAGTTTCGACGAACGGATGTTGACCTGCGCCTGCGGGTCGATCAGCCGCACGCAATCGACGGCCGACGCGGCGCGCTGGTCGAACTGTCCGGGCAGATACTCCACGGCGATATATTTGCGTCCCGCGAGGTCGCAGGCATCGGTTACGGAGTCGGTCACCACCTCGCCGAAAACCGAATAACGGCTCTTTTCCAGCAGCTCCGGCGTGAAGCCGAACAGGTCGTAGACGTTCAGCAGGCGCACTTCACCCAATGCGAGATTCAGGTTTGCGTTCAGCTCGCGGCGCAGGCTCTCGGCCTCGACCCGGAAGCGGGGTAATTTCTCGACAAAAATACGGTAATTCTTCATTATCTTTTTCATTCCTTTTTACACAAATCTTGCGGCCCAGTCGCGTTCATACTCCCCGGCGGTCATCCCGACGAACGTGATGTGGCCCATCTTGCGTTTGGGCCGGCACTCCGTCTTGCCGTAAAGATGCACGTAAACGCCCGGCAGGTTCTCCGCAGCGACCTTTTCGGCCGCCCCGAGGTCCTGTCCGAGGATGTTCTTCATCACCGTGGGCGCCACCGGCCGCGGTTCCTGCAAGGGCTCCCCGACGAGGTAACGCACCAGCTCGCGGAACTGGTTCGTGGTCGAACCCTCGATGGTGTAGTGTCCCGAATTGTGGGGCCGCGGAGCCATCTCGTTGAAATAGATCTCACCGCCCCTGATGAAATACTCGATGGCCAGAATCCCCCGGTAGCCGCAGTCGCGCATGAAGCGTTCGCTCTCGGCTTTCATCCGTTCCAACACCTGCGGATCGGTCTCGGCGGGCACGATGCAGAGGTCGAGGATTCCGTCGCGGTGGATGTTGCGCCCCACCGGAAAGCTCACCACCCGTTCGGCGTCGGCGACCATCACGATGCTGGCCTCGAAGTCGAAACGCACGAACTCCTCCAGGATGCAGGGCACCGCCAGCAGCGGCAGGGCCCGTTCGATGTCGGCCTCGGTCTTCAACACCAGCTGTCCGTGTCCGTCGTACCCCAGCGTGCGGGTTTTCAGCACGGCGGGCAGTCCCAGTTCCTTCACGGCGGCCCGCAGCGACGCTTCGTCGTCCACGGCGGCGAAACCGGGCGTGCGAAGCCCGTGGTCGCGGGCGTTGGTCTTCTCGCGCAGGCGGTCCTGCGAATCGTACAGGGGTTTGTAACCCTGCGGGATGTTGTATTTCTCGCACAGCGGGATCAGAATCTCTCCCGGCACGTTCTCGAATTCGTAGGTCACCGCGTCGCTGCGGCGGCACAGCTCCTCGAGCGCCGCGGCATCGTCGTAGGCCGCCACGATATGATCGTCGCAGACCCTGAACGCCGGAGCGTCCGGCGCCGGGTCGAGGCTTATGGTGCGTACGCCCAACTCCCGCGCCTGCTCCGCGATCATCAGCCCCAGCTGGCCGCCCCCGATAATGCCCACCGTCTTCATTACAACTCGGCTTTGAGTACGTCGGCGGTCTGTTTGGCGCGGAAAGCGTCGAGTTTCGCGGCCAGCCCGGCATCCTGCAACGCGAGGATCGACACGGCGATCAGCGCGGCGTTCTTCGCCCCGTTGATGGCCGTCGTGGCCACGGGAACGCCCGCGGGCATCTGCACGATCGACAGCAGCGAGTCCAGTCCGTTCAGGGCCCGCGACTTCACGGGAACGCCCACCACGGGCAGCGGGGTCATCGAGGCCACCATGCCCGGCAGGTGCGCGGCGCCTCCGGCCCCGGCGATGATCACGCCGATGCCGCGTTCGCGGGCCGTCTTGGCGTATTCGCACAGCAGATCGGGCGTGCGGTGGGCGCTGACCACCCGTTTCTCGAAATCCACGCCGAACGCCTCGAGCGTCGAAACCGCCTCGGACATCACCTCGTAATCGCTCACAGAGCCCATAATCACGCCTACTTTCATATAAATTCGTTTTAATTCATATCGTTCAAAACCCGCCTCTCAGACGGAGGAAGCGCAAAACCCGCCCCAGAAACCCGACAACCGGCCATCGCCCCTAAAACCCGCCTCTCAGGCGGGCGGCTCTTAGACGGGAAACCGCCACGACATTCCTGCCGTGGCGGTCTTGTATCTATCCGAGCAGTCCACGAGCAGGCATCTGCCGCTTCGGGGAGTGTGCGGGCTGCATTTGCCGACACGCCGACGAATGGAAGACAGCGGCCTGCCCCTGTCGTTTCTTTCGTTCGCGCTGGTCGATATTGCAAATGGGAATCATCGGAATTAACCTAAACTGTCGTTAAAACAACGTTACAAAAGTAACGCTTTCCGGCGGACTTTCAAAATTCCCGGACAGATTCTATCGACAATTTATCCACATTCGCGGCATCACTCCTGCCGGGCCTTCGCCTCGCAGTAGGCGCAGCGGCAGGTCCCGTCGGACTGGCGGCGGAAAAGCCGGTCCACATCCTCCGTGGCGGAGATGCAGCGGCGGTTCGTGCACTCGTACTCGTTCACGATGTACTCCTCGCCGAAAACCGGGGTCCGCTCGAAGGGCTTGTTCTCGTCGGCCCAGCGCAGCAGCGTGTAGATCAGCGCCATGCGCACGAACTTGCCGTTCTCGACCTGCCGGAAATAGGCCGCTCGGGGATCGTTGTCCACGGCCCGCGTGATCTCGTTGACGCGCGGCAGCGGGTGGAGGATGATCATATCCTTCTTGGCCGTCGTCAGCTTGCCGGGATCGAGCACGAAGCTATTCTTCACGCGGTCGAACTCCTCCTCGTCGAGGAAGCGCTCCTTCTGCACGCGCGTCATGTAGAGGATGTCCAGCTCCGGCATGACAGCCTCGAGGTCGGTGGACTGCGTGTAAGGGATGTTCTTGGCCTTAATGTACTGCTCCTTGACATAGCGCGGCAGCTTGAGCTCCTCGGGGGAGATGAGCACAAAGCGGACGCCGGGGTAGCGGCTCATCGCAGAGACAAGGGAGTGCACCGTGCGGCCGAACTTGAGGTCACCGCAGAGGCCAACCGTGAGGTTTTCAAAGCGTCCCATCTCGCGGTGGATAGTCAGAAGGTCGGTCAGCGTCTGCGTGGGGTGGTTGTGGCCGCCGTCGCCTGCGTTGATGACGGGCACGAGCGAGTGCATGGACGCCACCAGCGGCGCACCCTCCTTGGGGTGGCGCATGGCGATGATGTCGCTGTAACAGCTCACGGTGCGCACGGTGTCCGCCACGCTCTCGCCCTTGGCAGCGGACGAGCTTTTCGCCTCCGAGAAGCCGAGCACCTTGCCGCCGAGGGAGAGCATCGCGCTCTCAAAGCTCAGACGGGTGCGGGTGGAGGGCTCAAAAAAGAGGGTCGCGAGGATCTTGCCGTCGCACTTGTGTGCGTATTCGGCGGGGTTGTCGATGATGTCGCCGGCGGTATTCACCAGCTCCATGATCTCCTGCTCGGAAAGCTCCAGAATGTCGATTAGGCTTTTCATATCAGTTTGTTCCTCCTTTTGTGATCCAGCTTTCGTCGGCGGGGTCGTCGCGGAAGGCCAGCAGCCGCGCGACATCCGCCTCGGTGATGTAATGCTCCTCTGCGCCCACGCGGGCGATGGTATCCAGATTTGTCAGGCTCACGCTCTTGACCTTCGCCTCGGCCATGCGCTCGACGCCCTTTTTCATGCCGTAGGTGAAGATGCTCACAACGCCGAGCACCTCGGCGCCTGCCTCGCGCAGCGCCGCGACCGTATCCAGCACGCTGCCGCCGGTGGAGATGAGGTCCTCGATCACGACGACCCTCTGCCCCGCCTCGAGCCTGCCCTCGATCTGGTTTTTTCTGCCGTGGTCCTTGCTGCCCGAGCGCACATAGCCCATGGGCAGGCCGAGCAGATGCGCGGCGATGGCGGCGTGGGCGATGCCCGCCGTGGCGGTGCCCATCAAAACCTCCGCCTGCGGGAACTCGCGGCGCACCGTGTCCGCGATGGCGCGCTCGACCGTATCGCGCACGGCGGGAGCGGTGAGAATGAGGCGGTTATCGCAATAGATCGGGCTTTTGATGCCGCTCGCCCAGGTAAACGGCTCCTGCGGGCGCAGAAAGACCGCGCCGATGGAGAGCAGGCCTTGAGCGACCCTGCTGCTGATGTCCATATCCATTTCCTCCCTGTATTTCTTATTGTTGAAGCAATGCTGTTTTCAGCTCGTCGAGATCGGCGGCCAGAAAGTCCGCCCCGGCGGCGCTCAGCTCCTCGCGACTTCCGTAGCCGTAGAGAACGCCGATGGCCTCAAGGCCGTTGGCGTGCGCCCCGTATATGTCGTGGCGGCGGTCGCCGACCATGACGGCGTGTCCCGTCACATCGGCGCGCATGAGCGCCGTGCGCACGACGCTCGCCTTGTCCGCGCTGGCCCTGTCCTCCGGATGGGAGCCGCAGATGAGGTCGAAATAACGCTCCAGCGCAAAATGCTCTAAAATTTTGCGTGCAAAGCTATCAGGCTTCGAGGTGGCGACGATCAGACGCAGCCCCGCCGCGTGCAGCGCGGCAAGAAACTCCGCCATTCCCTCGTAGGGCACATTCTCCGCCCAGCCGCGGCGGGCGAAGTAATCGCGAAATTCGCAGACCGCCCGCTCCGTCTCCGCCTCGTCCATGCCGCAAATCGCCGAAAAGCTCTCGTGGAGCGGTGGACCGATGAAGGCAGTCAGCGTATCTCGCGGCGGCAGCTCGCGGCCAAGGCGCTCGAGCGCATAGCTCACCGATTTTACGATGCCCTCCTGCGAGTCGGTCAGCGTTCCGTCCATGTCAAAGAGACCTGTATCCCAGCGCATCAGCCCACGAACTCCTCTCGGCAGCGGCGGTAGGCGGCCGCGGGGTCCTCCGCCTGCGTGATGGGACGGCCCACCACGATGTAGTCGGAGCCGAGCTCCTTCGCCCGCGCGGGCGTGGTGACCCGTTTCTGGTCGCCCGCGTCCCCGTCGGCAAAGCGCACGCCGGG
>ENA-UESD01003240-UESD01003240.1-human-gut-metagenome-genome-assembly--contig:-NODE-3240-length-10647-cov-6.306339_pt1 | contig 10647 bp, 10 predicted proteins | sample MGYA00242985_ERZ507986 | MGnify/ENA primary metagenome ERZ507986 (study PRJEB26167, sample SAMN06115408) | human gut metagenome | host: Homo sapiens | place: China:Guangxi | collected 2016-04-06...
TTCCTCAAGGTGCTGCCGAGGATCGTCGTTTCCTATGTGGTCGGTCTGGGCATCGAGTTCTTTTTCGCCCATGTAAGAAGTTATAATATAGTCAGGTTTTCATTTTTCGCGATTCTGAAGCTGTTATGGCTATATGTTCTTGAATATTGGTTAAAACACGTTTATAGATAATTTTTTATCCCTATCTTTGCCCCCAGTACAAACGTAATGAATTAACTGCTTGACCGAATGAAAGAATTCCTCCGACTTTTGCGGCGTTTTGTTCCGCCTTATAAGAAATATCTGATAGGAGCACTGTTCCTGAACCTGTTATCGGCAATTCTGAATATATTTTCTTTTGCGTTGATTATTCCTATTCTCCAGATACTTTTCAAGATGGATACCAAGACCTACGAGTTCATTCCTTGGGATGCGGTAGGCGTTAACCTGAAAGATATAGCGGTCAATAACTTCTACTACTACGTCACCGAGCTGATAGCCTCGCAGGGCGGTTCGCTGACGTTGCTGATTCTGGGTGTCTTTCTGGCGGTGATGACTCTGCTGAAAGCCTTTTCCTATTTTGCTTCTTCGGCGGTGATGATTCCCCTCCGTACGGGGGTGGTTCGTGATATCCGCGCGCAGGTATATAACAAGGTGTTGCATCTTCCTTTGAGTTTCTTCTCCGAAGAGCGGAAGGGCGACATCATTGCCCGCATGAGCGGTGATGTGACCGAGGTGGAAACGTCCGTAACCAGTTCGCTGGACATGCTGATAAAGAACCCGATACTGATTATAGCTTATTTTGGAACGTTGATAGCCATCAGTTGGCAGTTGACATTGTTCACATTGCTGGTGCTTCCGGGCATGGGCTGGATAATGGGGACGGTGGGCAAGAAACTGAAACGGCAGTCGCTGGATGCGCAGGCAAAGTGGAGTGACACCATGTCGCAACTGGAAGAGACGTTGGGCGGGCTGCGCATCATCAAAGCCTTTATTGCCGAAAACAAAATGATGGAGCGTTTCAATAAGTGCAGCAACGAGTACCGCGACGCCATCAACCGGGTGGCTACCCGTCAGGCATTGGCGCATCCCATGAGCGAATTTCTGGGTACATGTGTCATCGTTATCGTGCTGTGGTTCGGCGGTACGCTGATCCTCAGCAACAGTTCGACGATTGACGCTCCTTCGTTCATCTATTATTTGGTGATACTGTACAGTGTTATCAACCCGTTGAAGGAATTCTCCAAAGCCGGATACAACATACCCAAAGGGCTTGCGTCTATGGAACGCATCGACAAGATACTTTTCGCGGAGAATCCCATTAAGGAGCCTGCCCGGCCGAAGCCGCTTTCTTCACTGAAAGACAAAGTGGAATTCAAGGACATCAGTTTTAGCTACGACGGTTCGCGCCAGGTGTTGAAGCACATCAATCTGACTGTGCCCAAGGGCAAGACCATTGCACTGGTGGGGCAATCCGGTTCCGGCAAATCGACGTTGGTCGATTTGCTGCCCCGTTACCATGATGTGCAGTCGGGCGAAATAAGGATAGACGGGCTGAACATCAAGGAAATGCGTATCTCTGATTTGCGCGGGCTGATTGGAAACGTCAATCAGGAGGCTATTCTCTTCAATGATACGTTCTTCAACAACATCGCTTTCGGTGTGGAGAATGCCACCATGGAGCAGGTTGTCGAAGCTGCCAAAATAGCCAATGCGCACGATTTCATCATGGACACCGAGAAAGGGTACGACACCAACATCGGCGATCGCGGCGGTAAGCTCTCCGGCGGACAGCGCCAACGCATCAGCATTGCACGCGCCATTCTCAAAAACCCGCCTATACTGATTCTGGATGAGGCCACTTCTGCGCTGGATACGGAGTCGGAGCGCTTGGTGCAAGAGGCTTTGGAGCGCTTGATGAAAACCCGCACTACTATTGCCATTGCGCACCGTCTTTCCACGATTAAGAATGCGGATGAGATCTGCGTGCTCTATGAGGGAGAAATTGTGGAACGCGGCAAGCACGAGGAACTTCTCGCCAAGAATGGCTACTACAAGAAGCTGAACGACATGCAGTCTTTGGGATAAGGCTGCCGCTTGTCGGTTTTTTTATGTTTTTCTCGTCACTCGTCACCGATGATGCTCTATCCCTTTGCCGGAAAGGGATAGAGGGTGTGCTGACAACAGTGACGACAGTGTCCGGTACCATGTAGTTCACCGTTGGTTTACTTGGAATAAACTTCCGATTTATTAGGATTAAACCGGAAGTTTATTAGTATTAAATTGACAGTTTATTGGTATTAAACCGGCAGTTTATTCCAAGTAAACAATAATAAACTTCAAACACATTGATTATCAGTGTGCTGAAGCCTACCTGCGCATGCACATTAATATCGGGTAAGAAGAAGGGGGGAGGGAAGAGTCTTTCTATGTTATTTTCTTCCGAAGTCTGCGGGGATCTCTCCCCATTGCCGGGTTTCCCATTTGAGTATGGGTGTGGAATAGGTGTTTTCGCGCAGCCATTTCTCGGCACGCTCTATCAGTTGGAAAAGTTCTTCGGTCTTGGGGTCGCGGGGCAGTTTGGTCTTACATTTCTTCTGTTTTACCCAGTTGATGGCATTGGCGCTGTCGCTGTAAATGGGCATATCAAAGCCTTTCTGCTTCAGCAGGGCAAGGCCATGGACAATGGCAAGAAACTCTCCGATGTTATTGGTGCCGTATATGGGGCCGAAGTGGAAGACCTGCTGGCGGCTGGCGACGTGCACCCCCCGGTATTCCATTGCACCGGGATTTCCGCTGCATGCGGCATCTACGGCAAGACTGTTTTCGAGGACTGCGGTCGGGTAGGGAGCATCTGTGTCGTGAGACTGTCCGGGTTTTCTGCTGCCGGTGGATGCGTTACGCTTGATGTAGTCGTACGGTGATGAGGCAAAGGCTTTTTCCGCTTCTTCGCGGGTGTCGAACGATTTGTATTTCGCTCCTTCGTAGCCTTTGGTCTGCAGCTGGCAGTCGGTCCAGGAGGTATAAATGCCCGGAGTGCCGCCGGCCCATACAACGTAGAATTTCTCTTTTTTCATAACTTGCGGCAAAGGTACAAATATATTCTGCAAAATCGAACAACTTGTTTCTTTCACTTGTTATTTCTATAATAGGATAAAAACAATAATGAAAGAGAAATATATGAAAAGAACCTTTGCAGAAGCGCTGGAACACCGGCGTAGTTATTACTCCATCGGCAGTGACTCTCCCGTTTTGGACGAGGAGGTGGTGCATATTGTCCGTATGGCAGTGAAGAACGTGCCGTCGGCTTTTAATTCGCAGTCAACCAGAATTGTGTTGTTGCTGGGCGATGAGCATAAGAAATTGTGGGATATTGTGAAAAGTACCCTGAAACAGCGCATCCCGTCCGATGCTTTTGCAAAGACGGAAGCCAAAATTGACGGATGCTTTGCCGCCGGGCATGGCACTGTGCTCTATTTTGAAGACACTGCGGTTGTAAAGAATTTGCAAGAGGCTTTTCCCTCTTACGCCGAGAACTTCCCAACCTGGTCGCAGCACACATCGGCCATGCATCAGTTTGCCATTTGGACGATGCTCGAAGATGCCGGCCTGGGAGCTTCGTTGCAGCACTATAACCCGCTGATTGATGAGGAGGTGCGCCGCACTTGGAATTTGCCCGGAAGCTGGATGCTGATAGCCGAAATGCCTTTTGGCACACCGACTGCCGAACCCGGAGAAAAGGAATTCGGGGAATTGAGCGAACGGATTAAAATTTTCCGCTGATAGTGGGGTAGTCTCACTATGGAATTGCTTATCTTTGCTTGAAAAGCGAAGATAAGCTGCACTTTGGCATAAAAAATGAACAAGTTCATTTTATTCTGCTCTCAGTTTGCTTATCTTTGCCTGCAAACGGTAAGCAATTATGATACGTATCTTTTTGACCGGCTACATGGGAGCCGGTAAAACTACTTTGGGAAAGGCTTTTGCCCGCGAACTGAATGTACCTTTTATCGATTTGGACTGGTACATAGAAGAACGTTTTCACAAATCTATTCGTGAATTGTTCGCAGAGCGGGGAGAGGCCTCTTTTCGTGAACTGGAACGGAGTATGCTGCACGAGGTGTCCGAGTTTGAGGATGTCATTGTTTCCACAGGCGGCGGCACTCCTTGTTTTTTTGACAATATGGATTACATGAACCGGCATGGGCAAACCGTTTTCCTTGACGTGCACCCTGATATATTGTTTAACCGCCTGCGGGTGGCAACCCGGCAACGCCCTATCCTGCAAGGAAAGACCGATGAGGAATTGCGTTCTTTCATTGTGGAGGCGCTGGACAAACGGGCTCCTTTTTATTCGCAGGCCCGTTACCGTTTTGATGCCGGAAGGCTGGAAAGCAGGCGCCAGATAGCCGGGTCTGTGCAGGAGTTGCGTGCTCTATTGAATGTTTAATTCCTTGTAAACGTGTGTTTTTCACTCGAAAAGGCAGGATGTTCCGGATTTATATGTATTTTTGTACCCCTTTTTATAAATACAAATTACTTAAAACAGCAGAGTAACAAGAAATGAGAAAATGGCGTATTGAAGATTCAGAAGAGCTGTACAACATTACAGGTTGGGGCACTTCGTACTTTGGTATCAATGACAAAGGTCATGTTGTAGTAACACCGCGTAAAGATGGAGTTGGCGTTGATTTGAAAGAGCTGGTCGACGAATTGCAGCTGCGTGATGTGATGGCTCCCATGCTGGTTCGCTTTCCCGACATCCTTGACAACAGGATCGAAAAGATTTCCTGTTGTTTCAGGCAGGCGGCAGAGGAGTATGGTTATAAAGCGGAAAACTTTATCATCTATCCTATTAAAGTGAATCAGATGCGTCCGGTGGTTGAGGAGATTATCAGCCATGGCAAGAAGTTCAATCTTGGACTGGAAGCGGGCTCCAAACCGGAATTGCATGCAGTGATTGCTATCAATATGAACTCCGATTCGCTGATTATCTGCAACGGATATAAGGATGAAAGCTACATTGAACTTGCTTTGTTGGCGCAGAAGATGGGAAAACGCATCTTCCTCGTGGTAGAAAAACTGAACGAGCTGAAGCTGATAGCCAAGATGGCGAAGCAACTGAACGTAAAACCCAATATCGGTATTCGTATCAAGCTGGCTTCGTCGGGAAGCGGCAAATGGGAAGACTCCGGCGGCGATGCAAGTAAGTTCGGATTGTCTTCCAGTGAGTTGCTCGAAGCACTCGACTTCATGGCTGACAAAGGCATGCAGGATTGTCTGAAATTGATACATTTCCATATCGGAAGCCAAGTGACGAAGATACGCCGTATCAAAACTGCCTTGCGTGAAGCGTCGCAGTTCTATGTGCAACTGCATAGCATGGGCTTCAAAGTGGAATTTGTGGATATAGGCGGCGGCTTGGGAGTGGACTATGATGGAACGCGCTCTTCCAATAGCGAGGGTAGCGTGAACTACTCCATTCAGGAATATGTGAACGACTCTATATCTACTTTGGTGGATGCCAGCGATAAGAACGGTATTCCGCATCCCAACATAATAACGGAGAGCGGACGCGCCCTGACTGCGCATCATTCCGTACTCATTTTTGAAGTGTTGGAGACAACCAACCTTCCTGAATGGGACGATGATGAGGAGGTGACCGAAAACGACCATGAACTGCTGAGGGAACTTTACGGCATATGGGATACATTGAACCAGAACAAAATGCTGGAGGCTTGGCACGATGCGCAGCAGATACGTGAAGAGGCGCTCGACTTGTTCAGCCATGGTATTGTGGACTTGCAGACCCGCGCTAAGATAGAGCGCCTGTATTGGTCTATCATGCGCGAAGTGAATCAGATTGCCAGCGGCCTGAAGCATGCGCCCGACGAATTCCGCGGACTTCCCAAATTGCTGGCGGATAAATATTTCTGCAACTTCTCACTTTTCCAGTCCTTGCCGGACTCGTGGGCGATAGACCAGATATTCCCCATTATGCCCATTCAGCGTCTGGACGAAAAGCCGGACCGGACGGCTACGTTGCAGGATATCACCTGTGACTCGGACGGTAAGGTTGCGAACTTCATCTCTACCAAGAACGTGTCTCATTACTTGCCGGTACATTCTCTGAAGAACAAGGAACCCTATTATGTGGGAGTGTTCCTCGTGGGTGCCTATCAGGAGATTCTCGGCGACATGCATAATCTGTTTGGCGACACGAACGCGGTGCATGTGTCCGTAAGCGACAAGGGCTATACGATAGAACAGGTGATTGACGGTGAAACGGTGGCAGAGGTACTGGACTATGTACAATACAGCCCGAAGAAGCTGGTGCGCACTCTGGAGACATGGGTAACCCAGTCGGTAAAAGAAGGACGCATATCTTTGGAAGAAGGAAAGGAATTTTTGTCTAACTATCGCTCCGGCTTGTACGGATATACATATTTGGAATAATGAGAGAGAAACTGACAGTAATTAAGGTGGGTGGCAAAATCGTGGAAGAGGAGGAAACGCTCTGTAAACTGTTGGATGATTTTGCCGCTATCGAGGGCTATAAAGTGCTGGTGCATGGCGGTGGACGCTCGGCAACGAAGGTTGCGGCCCTGTTAGGTATTGAAAGCAAAATGGTAAATGGACGCCGCATCACCGATGCCGAAACCTTGAAGGTGGTGACAATGGTGTATGGCGGATTGGTAAATAAAAACATCGTTGCCGGTCTGCAGGCGCGTGGCGTGAATGCGCTTGGCCTGACGGGTGCGGATATGGATGTGATCCGTTCTGTGAAACGCCCGGTGAAAGAGATTGACTATGGCTTTGTAGGCGATGTGAAGCAGGTGAACGGGGATTTCTTGGGCAGTCTCATCCGTAAAGGCGTTGTTCCGGTGATGGCTCCGCTGACACATGACGGTGAGGGCCATATGCTGAATACGAATGCTGATACGATTGCCGGAGAAACGGCTAAGGCATTGTCCGGACAGTTTGACGTGACGCTGGTTTACTGCTTTGAGAAGAAGGGCGTGTTGCGTGATGAAAACGACGATGAGAGCGTGATCCCTCAGATTACTCCGGAAGAATTTAAGCAATATGTTGCCGAAGGAGTGATACAAGGCGGCATGATTCCCAAGCTGGAGAATTCTTTCGAGGCTTTGAACGCCGGAGTGACGGAAGTCGTAATCACGTTAGCTTCAGCCATAAACAGTGCCGGAGGAACCCGTATCATAAAATAATTCAAAAAAAGTGGCGGCAGACTGTAACTTTCGGTCTGCTGAACCGTCAATTAATCAGAGATGCAAGAAATCAGTTTTCGAAATGACATTCTCCCGCTGAAAGACAAACTCTTTCGGCTAGCCCTGAGAATTACATTTAACAGGGCGGAAGCGGAAGATGTTGTGCAGGAAACATTGATTAGGGTGTGGAACAAACGTGGCGAGTGGCCGCAGTTCGGATCTATTGAGGCTTATTGCCTGACAGTGGCAAGGAACCTGGCAATAGACCGCAGCGAAAGGAAAGATGCCCGGGCGGTGGAACTGACACCCGATATGGAAGATGCTTCCGATGCGTCGAGCCCTTACGAAAGGCTGGTGAGTAAAGAACGGATGGCTCTGATACACCGCCTGATGAATGAGCTTCCCGAAAAACAACGGCTGATTATGCAGTTGAGGGATGTTGAAGGTAAGAGTTATAAAGAGATTGCAGTTGTCCTGAATTTGACAGAAGAGCAGGTTAAAGTGAATCTTTTCAGGGCGCGGCAGAAGGTTAAGCAACGGTTTATTGATATAGAAGGCTATGGACTCTAAATATATAGAACAACTTTTGGAACGCTATTGGCAGTGTGAGACTTCTCTTGAAGAAGAAGCGCAGTTGCGTACTTTCTTTATGGAAGGGGATGTTCCCGGACATTTGCTCCGTTACAAAGATTTGTTTGTGTATCAGCAACTTCAGCAGGAAGAGCATCTGGGCGCGGATTTCGATGTACGGGTGCTTGCTGAGATTGAAGCTCCGGTTGTGAAAGCCAGGCGCATGACACTGACCGCACGCTTCATGCCGTTGTTCAAAGCCGCAGCAGCAGTGGCGGTGGTGCTTTCATTGGGTAATGCAATGCAACATTCATTCTTTTCCGATGTAAAGGAAGTGGCCGCAGCCGATACTATCGGTAAGCAGATTTCAGCTCCGTCGGTAGCTCTTTCGGGAGATATGGTCGTAACGCACGAGAAGCAGATTATGGATAGCCTGCATCGCGTTAATAAGGAGAAGGAGATCAAGGAATAGATTTTTCATTTGCTTTTTAAAATAACATTTTCATTTGCTTTAAATATAATATAGTTAGTGTGCTTTTATTAAAACAAAAAACAGAAGCTGTGAAGTTTCAATTCTCTCAAAATTTTATAAAAACTAACTAAGATAAATGGGACGCCGCGTGATGCAGCGTCCCATTATGTTTTTGTCCTTTCGGTTGCTGTGCCCTATGTAGTGAATGGTCTAATCAGAGTTTGTATAATCCTTTTTTAGGAACGTCCAATTCCGGATTGCCTTTGTAACCGATGTCGCCGCTTCCGCTGGTGCGTGCTTTCAGAAAGTCGGTAGCATGGCATTTGATGTCACCCGACCCTGACACGCTTGCCGATACGCGCTCAGCCTGCAGGTCGGAAGCAAACAGGTCGCCTGAACCTGCTATACGATAACTGGCTTCCCGGGTCTTTCCCGTCAGTATTGCCGTACCCGATCCTGCTATGGATACTTCGGTGTTGGTGGCTGATATGTTGTTGAGTTTCAAATCTCCGGATCCTGCTATGGATGTTTTGAGCTTGGTGCAAGTGATGTTGCTGCCCTGTATGTCACCGGATCCGGCAATGGATACTTTAAGATGATCTGTCTTCAGTCCGTTTGCCAATTCTATGTTTCCGGCTCCGGCAATGGAGATGCTATTGAGCGTTTCGGAGGAGATGCGGATCTCCAGTTTGTTGAAAGATACATTGACACCTTTCTTGAACCGGATGTTCAGGGTGTTGTTGGCTACATTGATGTCTAATAGGTCTACGATATTGTCGGATGTGTATACCTCTACTTCGGGCTTGCCTGCCTTTTGGGTATAAATGACATCGGGACTGCCTGCCAGGTTCAGCCCGGTGAAGTTATCTACTTTGATGTTTTTGGTTACATAGTTCTTGCTTGCTTTGACAGTCTTGCCGCCGAAAGTTCCTGTGTGCTCTGTGTGGCGGTACTGAGAACAAGCGGTAGTGCTGAATACCAAGAGGATGGCTGAAACGAATGTTGTTAAATTTTTCATACTCATTTATTTTAAGTTCTTTTGTTTGTTAGACGCTATCTTTTTCCGGAAAGTTGCAGTTCTTATGGCTTTTTATCGGAAACATTTGGTTACGGACTTTTATTCAAAATTCGTGCCATAGTTGTAAGTTCTTGTTTATTAGTGTGTAATAGGCTAATCGAAGTGTCCGCTTTTGAACATCTTGTTCGTTTTTGATAAACAACCGTTTGCTTTTTCGGACGATTCTTCGTTCTTTTGCCTGTATTTCTATTAGAAAAGAGCAGATTATGACGGAATGTATTTTGGAAGATGAAGAGTTGGGGCGCTTACTGGTGCGGGTGAATATACGTGCGCGGCGTTTAACTTTCCGTACGCGGGAGGATGCCGTCTATGTGACTGTTCCGCCGGGTACAACGGTTGCAGAAGTAAGAAATGCCGTAGAGCAATTGCGTCCCCGGCTGAGGGTGGCGCAACAGAAGCAAAGTCGTCCGTTGATTGATTTGAACTATCGGATTGATACGGAATTCTTTAAACTGAGTTTGGTTAGTGGAGAACGCGACCGTTTCCTTTCACGTTCGGAATTGGGAGAGATGCAGATTATCTGCCCGCCGCATGCGGACTTTTCGAATAAAGAGTTGCAAGCCTGGTTGCGGAAAGTGATTGAAGAAGCCTTGCGTCGTAATGCCAAGATTATTCTTCCTCCCCGGCTTTATGCACTCTCGCTTCAACACAACCTTTCTTATAAGAGCGTAAAAATAAATTCCAGTAGCGGACGTTGGGGGAGTTGCTCGGCTCGTGGAAATATCAACCTGTCCTATTTTCTTGTTTTATTGCCCGGACACTTGATTGACTATGTGCTGCTCCATGAATTGGCGCATACTCGTGAAATGAATCATGGTGAACATTTCTGGGAATTGCTCGATAGCATGACGGGCAATAAGGCGCAGGATTTTCGTAAAGAATTGAGAAAGTATAAAACTGACTTTTAATGCGTGGCTTTAGTCTTCTTGCGCCAATAGTTTCACTTCATCATCCTCTTTTTCAAAACGGTAATTTCCACCTTTCTCGCTCAATTCGAATAAGGAAAGTTTGTCGGTTGCTTGGTCCACTATCATCAAAGCGCTTTGCTCGGCAAACCGTTTCACCTCAAAGGTAAAAGGTTCTTTGCTTATGCGTTGGTCGATTAGGACACTGTCGTTGAGAAGAACGGATATGGAATCACCGGTAAACCCTTTCACTAAAGTGATGTTGTAGGTCTCGGCAAAGTAGCGTTCGCCTTCTTTGCGTTGCTGTAGGCGCATGCTCATATAGACAAAGATAACGACAACGAATATTACGGCAAACGCAAGGATGCCGTTGCCTATCATAAACTGTTTATTGGTGTTCAGGTGATGTGCCAT
>ENA-UESD01003242-UESD01003242.1-human-gut-metagenome-genome-assembly--contig:-NODE-3242-length-10646-cov-3.733655_pt1 | contig 10646 bp, 9 predicted proteins | sample MGYA00242985_ERZ507986 | MGnify/ENA primary metagenome ERZ507986 (study PRJEB26167, sample SAMN06115408) | human gut metagenome | host: Homo sapiens | place: China:Guangxi | collected 2016-04-06...
ATTTTAGATAATCCGTCTTGACCGATATTGAAATGTTGTGCACCAGCCCCCATTCTACAAGTTCGCTTTCGTGCTAATGGGGTAGATAGTAAATACTTAAAAAATAACGGATTGTAGTCACCAATTTTACGACCACGAATGACAAAACCTCCATACACAGCTGTACGATTATCCATATAAACGTTAGCACGACCAACATCTTCTAATGTTTCCGAACTACGTTGAAATAGGATGTCTCCTTTTTCTACGCTAAAATTTTCAATTTCTCTTTCAGTTGCTTCTACCTTTCCTCGAATACTATCATAGTTAATAGTTCCATCGGCAAGAATATCCATAACGGAAATAAAAGGGAGTCCACGTCCAATGCGTTTCACATCTGGATTAAGACCATTTTTGAAATCTAAATATTCAGCAAGTGCATGTTCTTCCCACTCCTCCGTAAACTCCGGAAATCTCAAATGTGGAACTTAAAGTACTCATTTGGCTATGAGTATATAATTAGAGAGCGTTGTTGCTCCGAATTATATACCATATCATTATGAATCTGAAAACAATTAAAGAGATTGCGGTCGCATGGCTCGAATACAAGCGACCATTTGTGAAAGATTCCACCTTTGCCGCTTATGCACTCACTGTGCAGAACCATATTGTTCCGGCATTTGGAGAATCGTGTGAATTACCCGAAACCGATGTGCAGCAGTTCGTGTTGCAGAAGTTGGAAAACGGTATCAGTGTCAAGACCATAAAGGATATTCTCATAGTCCTTAAAATGGTGATGAAGTACGGGGTGAAGCAGTCGTGGCTTCTCCATGCCGAATGGGATATAAAGTACCCCACATCATCGGCTACGAAACCGTTGGAAGTGCTGTCTATTACCGATCACAAGAAAATCTTGGCGCATATCCGTGCCAACTTCAACTTCCAAAGTTTAGGCATCTACCTTTGCTTAACTACGGGCTTGCGCATCGGTGAAATCTGCGCTTTGCGGTGGAGCGACATTTGCCTTGAGAAAGGCTCTTTGACCGTTCAACGCACCATTGAGCGAATCTATGTTATTACTCCCGATGAGAAGCACACCGAAATAGTTATCAACACACCGAAGACGGCAAACTCGTGTCGTGAAATTCCCCTTAGCCGAGAAGCCTTGTCGCTGATAAAGCCGTTGCTGAAAGTCGTAAATCCTGCTTTCTATGTGGTAACAAACGATGCGAAGCCCACCGAACCGCGCACATATCGTTCGTTCTACAAGCGTTTCATGGCTTCACTCAATATGCCCGACTTGAAATTTCACGGACTGCGCCACTCTTTCGCCACCCGTTGCATAGAATCGGGCTGTGATTACAAGACCGTCAGCGTATTACTCGGTCATGCCAACATATCCACAACGCTTGACCTATATGTTCACCCCAATATGGAGCAAAAGAAACGATGCATTGAGCGAATGGTAAAATCAGTGAAATGAGAGAACGGCTTAATTCTCATATCAATCACGGAAAGTAAAAATTAAGAAATCCGCCATCAGTCGTTATTCGTAAAGATAAATTCTGATGACGGCTTTCTTTTCTTGATTCAAACATCCGTTTCACGGCACGGTTCACACTTTTTCAATATTTCCCAACCGCTTTTCCTTGGTGATTTTCGCATAAATTTGAGTCGTGGAAATGTTCTTATGACCAAGGATAGAGCTAACGGTTTCAATCGGTACTTCGTTGGATTGCAATATAGTAGTCGCTGGTCTTTTGTCGGTTGATTTTTATCCATTGGTGGTCATCGAAGTAAGTCACGATATTTTCCTCTTTCAGATTGCGCATATCCGAAAAGCTCAATCCCGTGAAGATGCAGAACAGGAACATATCCCAGTAGAGTTCCTGCTTGGCGTTCTTCAGCTTTCCGTCCATCAGCATTTTTTCGTATGACTTTTTGGACTTCATCCCGGCTTCCACCATCTCAGCCACTTATTGCTTAATATTGTGCCATAAAGAGCCTGATTTCCGTTGGTCACGAATAGGTAACGCGACTCAGGCTTCAATTGGCGTTTTCATGGTTTTTCGTGGCGTTTACACGCCAATCAAAAATCCTTTAATTGTCTGTATCTCAAATCATTTTCCTCGTTCTTCTGTATTCCAAGAAAAAGTAGTACTTTTGTTGAATAAAGAACAAAAGAAGATGGTTGTCGAAGAGAAATATATGGCCCGCTGCATCGAGCTTGCACGGGGTGGAGAAGGCAATACGGCTCCGAATCCGATGGTCGGTGCGGTGATTGTGCATAAAGGGAAGATCATAGGGGAAGGGTTTCATCGCAAATGTGGCGAAGCGCATGCCGAAGTGAATGCGGTGGCTTCCGTTCGGGATGAAGCGCTTTTGCGGGATTCTACTATCTATGTAAGTCTCGAACCCTGTTCCCACTACGGAAAGACACCTCCTTGTGCGGAGTTGATTATAAGGAAAGGTATCCCGCGCGTCGTGGTCGGCACTTTGGACCCGTTTCCAGAAGTGTCGGGACGAGGAGTACGCATGTTGCGCGAGGCAGGTATCGAAGTCGTGACGGGTGTGCTGGAAGAAGAGGCCCGTGCCTTGAATCCTGCTTTTATGACTTTCCAGATACGGAAACGCCCTTATGTCTATCTGAAATGGGCCCAGAGCGCAGATGGGTTTATGGATATCCGGAGGGAAGATGCTTCTGTACCTTCGGTGCTTTTGTCTTCAGCCGAGACTCTCCGAAGGGTTCATCGGCTTCGTTCCGAAGTGGAGGCTATTATGGTCGGGACACGTACGGCGTTGTTAGACAATCCGTCGCTGACTGTGCGGCATTGGGCTGGCCGTTCTCCAGTCCGGGTGGTTCTCGACCGGACGTTGAAGTTGCCGGTCGGTTCGCATCTGCTGGATGGCGCGGTGCCTACGCTCGTATTTACAGCTGTCGAAGTCGAAAGCCGACCGAATGTCGAGTATGTGCAGATTGATTTCGGGCAGGAGGTCTTGTCGCAAGTCTTGCAATATTTGTATGGGCAGAATTTGAATTCGTTGATGGTCGAAGGAGGTGCGGAACTGCTGGAAAGCTTCCTTGATGCCGGCCTGTGGGACGAGGCCTGGGTTGAGACGGCTCCGGTCGTTTTGGGTGCGGGTGTAAAAGCGCCTGCTGTTCCTGGCGTGTTGACCGGTACGGAACAGAGGCACGGACATCTTTTGGAAACCTGGAAACAAAAGGCTTAAAATGAACTTTATAATTCGTAACGACACTAAAATATTATAAATATTCTCCTATATGGGGTATAAAGCAAAAAATGTTTCTACTTTTGTGCCTTTATATGCAACAAACTTATTTTTTGATGAAAAATAGAATAGTACTGTTTATAGCCGGATGTTGTGCTCTGTTATTGTCGTCTTGTTTGGGTTCGGATGATACGCAATATGAGTTGAGTAAAGATTGTCAGATTCTATCTTTTTCTTTGTCGAATGATTCTATCCCGGGTTTGAAAGATGTCGTTTTCACGATTGATCAGGTGGAAGGGAAAATATTTAATATCGATTCAATGCCTTATGGAACAAAGCTGGATGAAAAAGTGATTTGTACGGTTAAGCTGGCTTCTACGGTGTATACTTGTCAGGTCATGCAGGAAGCTATCAGTGATACGTTAAGCTACTGGAACCTGGAAGACTCTTTGGATTTCTCCAAACCGGTTAAGTTCGTGAACACATTGTGGGACGGCCAAACGACAAAGACATACATCGCGCAAGTCAATATTCACCAGGTTGTTCCCGACTCGATGGTCTGGGGTGTTTACAAGGAAGGTATTACGGACGGTGCTGTCAAGGAAGAAAAGGTAGTTGTTTTCGGTGAAGGAAGTGGCGAGTCTTATTATATGTATACGCAGCCTGTAAACGTAAACGAAGGCTACCGGTTGTACCGTTCGGCCGTTACGGATGGAAAGAACTGGACGGAACTGTCTGTATCGGGGCTTCCTGCCGGAGAAATCCGTTTGTCACAGATTACTGCTTATGAAGATGCGTTTTATGCCGTTACGACGAAAGGTATCCTTTATAGTTCAGCCGATGGCCAGACTTGGTCGCTAGTCGAAAATGCACCGGTGATAAAAGCCCTTTTGGGAACTATAGATGTGGAAGATGATTTTACGGCAACCGGTAAGCAGCCGTCAGCCCTTAGTGCGGTTATCGACAAGAATGGCACGTTGGTTTACGGGTATATGAATGAAGCGAAGGTATGGAACGAAGGAACTCTTCTGAACGAAGGTTTCCCTTTGACCGGATTCGGTAATCTTTCCTATAATTCGATGTTCCGTGCCCGCTTGTTAGTGGTTGCCGGAAGAGATAAGGATAATAAACTGACGAATACGGCCTGGGCGACGGAAGACGGAAGAGTCTGGGCGAAGTTGACGGACGATGAAACGGCGCCTTTTGATAAACAGGAGGGGGTCGCTGTAGCGGAATATGACGATAAAATGTTTATGTTGAGTGGTATCGATGAAGCAGGTAAGGCCTCTTCTGACATTTACCTGTCACGTGACGGCGGCGTAAACTGGAGTCTGTCGGATACATTGGTTGTAATGCCGCAGGAATTCAAGGCAAGAGGGTTCTCTTCTATCTACGTGGATAAGGATAATTATATGTATCTTTTCGGTGGAAAAGAAACCAAGAGTTCGAATGTATTAAATCAAATCTGGCGCGGCCGTATTAACCGTCTGGGTTTTTAAGTATAAAGAAAGTTCGTGGAGGACCGTATAATTTTATGAGTGATTCGGCGTTAGAAAAGAAGGTATAGATTATAACAGAAAACGATTATGACTTCAACTTTCTTTCAGCGCATACTCTTATTAGTCCTTTTGGCCGGTTGCATGACCGGTCTTCACGCACAAGAATATAAATACGAGATCGGAGGAATGGCAGGCGGAGCCTTTTATATGGGCGATGTCAACAAGAACGCTTTTTTCAAAGGGCTGAATCCCGCGTTCGGAGCCGTTTTTCGCTATAATCCCAATTTCAGGTGGGCTTTAAAGACCAATCTGATGTGGGGGCAGGTTTCAGGTACGACGGAAGGGCAGCAGAATGTTTTTCCGGACCGTGCACAAGGTTCTTTCAGTCGGAGCCTGATCGAACTGGGCGGGCAGATGGAGTTCAACTTCTTTCCGTACAGTGATAAATTTGCGTATTCAAACGCAAGACGTTTCACTCCCTATATTTTTATGGGATTGGGGGTGACGGTAGCGCCGGGTAGCGGGAAGACTTTTGCCGGTCCGAACATTCCGCTCGGTGTAGGTTTGAAATACAAGGTTAAGAACAGGATCAACCTGGGATGCGAGTTCTCGTTCCGTAAGCTATTTGGCGACGGTCTGGACGTGACGGACGACAGCAATGCGTTTCTGGATGATCCCTACCATATGAAAGGTAGTTTTTTGAAGAATAAAGATTGGTATTCTTTTTTGTTGTTTACGGTTACTTGGGATTTCGGTCCGCGGTGCAGGACTTGCAACAATGCGAAGAATATAGATAATATACAGTAGTTATAGATGAAAACACTATGTCGCTGATTGAACAAATAGATAAAAATCGATTGCCGCAGCATGTGGCGATTATTATGGACGGTAACGGACGTTGGGCCAAAGCGAAGGGAAAAGACCGGAGCTATGGACACCAGGAGGGCGTTGTCTCTGTCCGTAAAGTCGTGGAAGCCGCTACAACCGTGGGTTTGAAATATCTGACGATGTACACGTTTTCGACAGAAAACTGGAATCGTCCGGAGGCGGAGGTACAGGCGTTGATGAGCTTGCTGGTCGCAGCCATCCATCGCGAGACTCCCGATCTGATGAAAAATAACGTCCGTCTGATGGCGATCGGCAATCTGGATCGCTTGCCGGCAGATGCATATGCCACTTTGCAGGATTGTATTGCACAGACTTCAGCCAATACGGGTGTTACGCTCATATTGGCTTTAAGTTATTCGGCCCGTTGGGAAATAACCGAAGCCGTGAAGCGTCTGGCCAGGGAGGCGGTGGAGAAAAAAATAAACCCTGACGATATAACCGAGGCTGTCGTCTCGGATTATTTGACAACCAAAGGTATTCCCGATCCGGATTTATTGATCCGTACCGGAGGAGAACAACGCGTCAGCAACTTCCTGCTTTGGCAGTTGTCATATGCCGAATTCTTCTTTACCGATGTGTATTGGCCGGATTTTAGAGAAGAAGAGTTGTATGGAGCTATATTGTATTACCAGCAGCGTGAACGGCGCTTCGGTAAGACAAGCGAGCAATTAATCTTATAAACAATAGCTGTTATATGTACAAAAGAATAGTGCTGTTTTTCATGTTTCTGGGATTTGCTTTCGGGGCTTTTGCTCAGGAAACTGACACTACCAAGGTTGAAGAGCCGGCAGAAGTGCCGGTCATTTCCTATTCGTCACCTCCCAAAAAGTATAAAATTGCGGATATCAAGGTGACAGGGATTAAGAATTATGATGATTTCGTGTTAATAGGCTTTTCCGGTTTGTCGGTAGGGGATGAGGTTACTATACCTGAGCCGGGCGGGGCGATTACAGATGCTGTAAAGCGTTTCTGGAAACATGGACTATTCTCGGATGTAAAGATTCTGGCAACTAAAATAGAGGGAGATCAGGTTTGGTTGGAAATCCAATTGAAACAGCGTCCGCGTATTTCGGAAGTCAACTATCATGGTATCAAGAAGGGGGAACGTGAAGATCTGGAAGCCCGTCTGGGGTTGCGTAAAGGATACCAGGTGACTCCTAACCTGATCGATCGTGCGACCACGCTGATCAAGAAGTTCTTCGATGGCAAAGGCTTTAAGAATGTGGATGTCGAAATCCTTCAGAAAGACGATATCGCACATGAAGGTGAAGTGATCGTAGATATCAACATCAACAAGAACGAAAAGACCAAAATCCATAAGATCCATTTCGAAGGAAACAGTGCGTTGACTGATCGCGACTTGAAAAAGGCGATGAAAAAGACGAACGAGAAGTTCAGCCTGTTTAACGACTGGAAGAGCAGTATCTTGGAAGCATTCAGCACGAAGAAATTTACGACTGAAGAATACGAAAACGATAAGAAACACATTATCGAGAAATATAATGAAAAGGGATATCGCGATGCTGTTCTTGTGGAAGACAGTGTTGTGAACTATAACGATAAACGTGTGGATATCTTCTTGAAAGTGGAAGAAGGTGACAAATATTACCTGAAGGATATCAACTTTGTCGGTAATACGAAATATCCGACGGAACAGTTGTTATATATTTTAGGAATGAAACCTGGCGATGTTTACAACCAGAAGAAACTGAATGAACGATTGACGACCGACGAGGATGCCGTTTCCAACTTGTATTATAACAACGGTTACATTTTCTTTGGGGCGGACCCGGTAGAAGTGGACGTCGAAAACGACTCCATCTCTTTGGAAGTACGTATTCAGGAAGGCCCTCAGGCGACTATCAATCGGGTGATCATTAACGGTAATGACCGTCTGTATGAAGATATCGTGCGCCGTGAACTCCGTACGAAGCCGGGTATGTTGTTCAGTCGCGATGACTTGATGCGTTCAACCCGTGAAATCGCACAGATGGGACATTTCGATCCGGAAAACTTGGTTCCGCAACCAATACCCGATCCAGATAACGGAACGGTGGATATCCAATACAACCTTGTGTCCAAGGCAAATGACCAGATCGAGTTCTCTGCCGGTTGGGGACAAACTGGTGTGATCGGTAAGTTGAGTTTGAAGTTTACGAACTTCTCCATGAAGAACCTGCTGAATCCGAGTACATATAAAGGCATTATTCCGCAGGGTGAAGGACAGACGCTGACGTTGAGCGGCCAGACAAATGGACGTTACTATCAGGCATACAGCATATCGTTTATGGATCCGTGGTTCGGAGGCAAACGACCGAATACATTGTCCGTGAGCGCCTACTTCTCCAAACAGACGGATATCAGTAGTAATTATTTGAGCAATAACAGTTATGGTTATAACCCGTATTACGGTTATGGCGGCTATCCTTACTATGGCGGCTACGGTGGCTATGGTTATGGCTACGGTTACGGTTATGGTTATGGTAATTATGGTAACTATGAGCTGGCCTATGACCCGGATAAGTCGATCATGATGTTCGGACTTTCTGCCGGTTATGGTAAGCGCTTGAACTGGCCGGATGATTACTTCCAGTTTATGGCGACTCTGAACTATCAGTTGTATATGATGAAAGACTGGGATTACTTCCTGGTAAATAACGGTAACTGTCATAACATCAACTTGGAATTGAATTTGCAGCGTAACTCTATTGACAATCCGCTGTACACACGTAAAGGCTCCCAGTTCATGTTCTCGGTTGCCGCCACTCCTCCTTGGTCTTTATGGGACGGCAAGGACTATAAGAATATGAGCGATCAAGATGAAGCCAAGTTCCGTATGATCGAATATCATAAATGGAAATTCAAAGCGAAGATATTCTCTCCGCTGGCTCCTCTGACAGTAAAACGTACGCCGGTATTGATGACACGTGTCGAATACGGATTTCTGGGTTCTTACAACAAGTATAAGAAATCGCCGTTCGAAACCTTCTATATGGGGGGTGACGGTATGAGTGGATACTCAAGTACCTATGCAACCGAAACGATCGGTTTGAGAGGTTACGAGAATGGTAGTATTGCCGGTAACGGTGGCTACAATTCCTATGGTTACGCTTACTCCCGTCTGTCGATGGAGTTGCGCTATCCGTTCCTGTTGGAACCGTCTTCGACGATCTACGGTCTGGTATTTGTGGAAGCGGGTAATGCTTGGAGAGATTTGAAAGATTTCAATCCGTTCCAATTGAAGCGTTCTGCCGGTGTCGGTGTCCGTATCTTCCTCCCGATGATCGGTTTGATGGGTATCGACTGGGCTTACGGTTTCGACCGTCCTGATGGATACGATCAGAGAGGTGGTAGCAACTTCCACTTCATTATCGGTCAGGAATTTTAGAAAATTGAATATTGAATGTTCAATATGAGATAGAAAAGACAACCGGATTTGTTTCCGGTTGTCTTTTTTGCGTTTGGGCATTCTTTGAACCGTACTTGGCAAGTCTGTTAAATTGTTAATTGTATCTTATTAATTTTCAATTTTCAACTTTCAAATTTCAATTCTCTTATCTTTGCAGTCAGAAGGTGTAACTATAAATGACATGTGTATGAAAAAGATTATTGCCTTAAGCTGTCTGTTGTTCCTCTGCTCGTTTGCAGGGCACGCACAAAAGTTTGCATTAATAGATATGGAATATATATTGAAAAATATTCCGGCTTATGAAATGACGAATGAGCAGTTGAGTCAGGTTTCCAAAAAATGGCAAAACGAAGTGGATGCTATCCAGCAGGAAGCGCAGAACATGTACAAAACTTACCAGAGCGATCTTGTATTTCTGTCTGCCGAGATGAAGTCGAAACGTGAAGAAGCGATCGTTCAGAAAGAACAGGAGGCACAGGATTTGAAACGTAAATATTTTGGTCCTGAAGGCGAACTGTTTAAAAAACGTGAAAGCCTGATGAAGCCGATACAGGATGAGATCTACAATGCTGTGAAGGAAATCTCCGAAGATAAAGGTTATCAGATGGTCATGGATCGGGCGTCGTCAATGAATATCATTTTTGCTTCTCCGAAGATCGATATAAGCAATGAAGTCCTGATAAAGTTAGGATATTCAAAATAAATGCTTACATTTGTGCGCTTTAATGAAGCAAATTAAGAATATGATTAATAACAAGTAATATTTTATAGGAAAATGAAGAAACTGATTATTTTTTTGTTGATGATGCTCCCGCTGGGCGTTTTTGCTCAAGAATCTAAGATTGCGATTGTAAATACGCAGGAAGTGATCCAGGCTATGCCGGAATTTGCTAATATGCAGAAACAGATGGCTGACATGGAAGCCAAATATAAGAGCGAAATGCAGGTGATGGAGGATGAATATAAGAAGAAATATTCCGATTTTGTTGCACAGCAGGATTCATTGACAGAAAATATCAAGTTGAGAAGAATGCAAGAGATTCAAGATATCCAAGAACGTATGGATAACTTCGTTCAGGTAGCTCAGCAAGACGTACAAAAGAAACAACAAGAATTGTTGCAACCGATCCAACAGAAGTTGCACGAGGCTATCCAGAAGGTAGGCGAGGAGAAGGGATATACGTATATCATCGATCCGGCAGCTTTGCTTTATACGGGTACTAACGCGGTAGACGCAACTCCGTTTGTTCGTACGAAACTCGGTTTGTAATTAGCAAGAAAATTTATTCTATAGAATAAAAGAGGGGGTGTTTTCCGAAAGGATTGCACCCTTTGTACTTTATAAAAGAAGGTTTCTGATATGTTTCCACAAACTCCCGGTCCGATCGGTCTTTTTGATTCAGGTTATGGCGGACTTACGATTTTCGATAAGATTCATCAGTTGATGCCCGGTTATGATTACGTTTATCTGGGCGATAACGCACGTTCTCCTTATGGAACCCGTTCGTTCGAGGTTGTTTATCAATTTACCCGTCAGGCGGTATCACGCTTGTTTGAGTCGGGTTGCCAATTGGTGATCTTGGCTTGTAATACGGCATCCGCGAAAGCGCTTCGTACGATCCAACAAAAAGACTTGCCTA
>ENA-UESD01003243-UESD01003243.1-human-gut-metagenome-genome-assembly--contig:-NODE-3243-length-10646-cov-3.239379_pt1 | contig 10646 bp, 7 predicted proteins | sample MGYA00242985_ERZ507986 | MGnify/ENA primary metagenome ERZ507986 (study PRJEB26167, sample SAMN06115408) | human gut metagenome | host: Homo sapiens | place: China:Guangxi | collected 2016-04-06...
GATTCAATGTGCCAATATGCGAATATGCTAATATCTAAATTATCCACTTCTGGTATTTCATTGGCATATTGGCACATTGAATCATTATTTCTTCTTCTTCTTTTTCTTATCGGGAAGATACTCTTTCAGAAAGCGTTTGAAGCTACTTAGCGATACATTGTATTTCTCCGCTATCTGGGCGTAAGTCAAGCTCGGGTCTTTCAAGTCTTTCTCGATTTGTTCCTTATAAGGCTCCAAGCGTCCCATTTGTTGACCTTTCGGACGGCCCAGCACCACACCTTTACTTCTGATCAAGGCAAGGGCTTCCTTCGTACGGATAGAGACCAGCTTTCGCTCGATCTCGGAGACCAGACCGAAGGTAAAGGCCAAAGTCTTACTGTCGATATTATCCTCGAACACATATCCGTCGCTTACGCTACGAAGCGTTACCTTTCGCTCTATACAAAGCAAAATGATATGGATGATCTCGATCATCTTACGGCTCACACGGGATATATCGGACACAAGTATCTCATCCCCGGGACTTAAAGATTTGACAATACTTTCCAGTCTGCGGTTCGCACGAGGACTATTTCCCACCTCTTTAGCCCACTTCCCGATCTCTATCTTCTGAGATTCGGCAAATTCCCGGATCACAGCTTCTTGGACCTCGGAGTTTTGCTTATTATTATATGTTCGGATAAAAGCAATTGTCATAATGTATATATTTAATTATCTCCTTTTAATAACAGATCGACTTACGATAAGTTCAAATATGACAAATATATGAAACACTTTAATTCGGTTGGCTTAAAAACAAAAAAACCAACTAATAAATTTATTAGTTGGCTCTTTGCGGAAGCGGGGGGATTCGAACCCCCGGTACCCTTACGAGTACGTCAGTTTAGCAAACTGGTGGTTTCAGCCACTCACCCACACTTCCTTGTGTGTTCTGTGCTTCTTCCTTAGAATTGCGATGCAAAGGTAGAACTATAATTTTAAATAAACAAGGCTTTGCACATCATTTTTTTCGAAAAAAGATACTACTTTTGTGCCTTATTCTGATATTCAATAGATTATTCATGGATTTGAACAAACAAATTTTATCGAGGCGTCCGATAGTTATCGCCTTGATAGCGATTCTCGTTGTTTTGATAGGCGGTGGAGGCTTTTGGGTGTACCGTTTGGCTTGGGCTCCGAATTTTAAGCCGGATAAGACGGTCTATGTCTATATAGATGATAAAAAGGATTTTGATGATCTTTGCCGGCAGTTGAGGGATTCGGCGAACTGTCTCCGTATCGGTAGCTTTAAGCAATTGAGTGGATTGTTGAAGTATCCTGCGTCCATGCGTACCGGTCGATACGCCGTGAAGCCCGGCATGAGTAATTTAACCTTATTGAATGATTTGCGGAGAGGACATCAAGTAGCGGCCCGGGTTACTTTTAATAATATCCGTTTCAAGGAAGATTTGGCGGAACGTATAAGTGATCAATTGATGTTCGGGAAGGAAAATCTCCTGCGTCTATTGAATGATTCTGTGTATTGCGACTCTTTAGGTTTTACCCCGGAAACGATCGATGCCCTCTTCATTCCTAATACCTATGAGATTTATTGGAATATATCCGCGGATAAATTTATACGTCGCATGAAGCGTGAATATGACGCTTTCTGGACACCGGAACGATTGAAAAAGGCAGAGGAGATCGGGCTTACTCCAGTCGAGGTATCTATCTTGGCTTCTATCGTAGAAGAGGAGACGGCGGCATCGGACGAATATCCAATCGTGGCGGGGCTTTATATCAACCGCCTTCATGCTGGTATTCCTTTACAGGCAGACCCTACCGTAAAGTTCGCGGTGGGGGATTTTTCTTTGCAACGTATCTTATTTGAGCATTTGGAAATAGATTCTCCCTATAATACCTATAAATATGCGGGCCTGCCTCCTGGTCCTCTACGGATTCCTACTATCAAGGGCTTGAATAGCGTATTGGATCATACGAAACATAAATACTTATACATGTGCGCTAAGGAGGATTTCTCGGGACGGCATAATTTCGCCGTGACGTTGGCGGAGCATAACCGCAATGCCAACCGGTATCGGGCGGAGTTGAATAGGCGCCGGATACGGTAATGGATCTAGTATAAATCATAAGTCTCTCATTCTAAATTGAACATTTTTCATTACCTTTGGCGGCTAAATAGTGTGAATAGTCAATATTAAGAAAACAGATACACATGGAAAAACATTTATTTTTGGGGGACGAGGCCATAGCGCAAGCCGCTATAGACGCTGGAATCTCCGGGGTATACGCATACCCGGGAACCCCTTCTACTGAAATCACAGAATATATCCAAGGTTCTCCGGTAACGAAGGAAAGAGGTATCCATTGTCGCTGGAGCGCGAATGAGAAAACCGCCATGGAAGCCGCTTTGGGTATGTGCTATGCCGGTAAACGTGCGCTTTGCTGCATGAAGCACGTGGGTTTGAATGTAGCCGCCGATTGCTTTATGAACGCCGCTATGAGCGGTATCAACGGAGGTATGATCATCCTTACGGCCGACGACCCATCCATGCACTCTTCCCAGAATGAGCAAGACAACCGTGTTTATGGCAATTTCGCCATGATCCCGATGTTTGAGCCATCCAGCCAGCAAGAGGCTTATGATATGGTATATCATGGATTCGAGTTATCCGAGAAATTAGGGTATCCTATCTTGCTGCGTGTAACGACCCGTATGGCGCATTCTCGTGCCGGTGTCGTAACCAGCCCGTTGAAGCCGGAGAACCGGATGAATTGTCCGGAAGACGGTCGTCAACGTTTTATCTTACTCCCGGCATTGGCTCGTAAACGTTTCAAGAGTTTGCTGGCGTCTCAAGAGGCTTTCACGGAAGCTTCCGAGAATTCCGCGTATAATAAGTATTTCGATGCCCCGAATAAAGACTTGGGTATCATCACGACGGGTATCGCTTTCAATTATCTTTCCGAGAATTATCCGGACGGTTTCGAGCATCCCGTATTGAAGATCTCCCAGTATCCGCTTCCGAGAAAGCAAGTGGAGAAGATCGTTGGCGAGTGTAAGGAGATCTTGGTGTTGGAAGAGGGATATCCGGTCGTTGAAGAGCAATTAAAAGGTTTCTTGGCGAAAGGCGTGACGGTTCATGGCCGTCTGGACGGTACGCTTCAGCGTGACGGCGAGCTTACGCCAGACGCGGTAGGCAAAGCCTTGGGTAAGGAGATCCAGAGCTATTACGCGATCCCCGAGGTGGTTGAGCAACGTCCGCCCGCATTGTGCCAAGGTTGTGGACACCGGGATATGTATGAGGCCTTGAACGAGGTGATCGCCGAGTATAACGGTACGGCTAAGGTGTTTGGCGATATCGGCTGTTATACCTTGGGAGCTTTGCCTCCTTTCCGTGCGATCGATTCTTGTATCGATATGGGCGCCTCCATCACGATGGCGAAGGGCGCTTCCGACGCGGGTGTATTCCCGGCTATCTCCGTGATCGGCGATTCTACGTTTACCCATTCCGGTATGACTGGTTTGCTGGATTGCGTGAACGAGAACACGAATATCACCATCGTTATCTCCGATAATGAGACAACGGCCATGACCGGAGGGCAGGATTCCGCCGGAACAGGACGTCTGGAGTCTATCTGCGCCGGTATCGGTGTGGACCCGGCTCACATCCGTGTGATGGTTCCTTTAAAAAAGAACTTCGAGGAGATGAAGTCTATCATCCGTGAGGAAATCGAGTACAAGGGCGTATCCGTATTGATCCCCCGCCGTGAGTGTATCCAGACATTAACCAGAAAGAAAAAAGCAAGCAAGAAATGAAAACAGATATTATACTATCAGGTGTAGGAGGACAGGGTATCCTTTCTATCGCCGCCGTTATTGGAGAAGCCGCCTTAAAAGAAGGTCTGTATATGAAGCAGGCGGAAGTACACGGTATGAGTCAACGGGGTGGAGACGTGCAGTCTAACCTGCGTCTTTCCGACGAGCCGATCGCCTCGGACTTGATCCCGAAGGGCCACGCCGATTTGATCATCTCCTTGGAACCGATGGAGAGCTTGCGTTATCTGCCTTACCTGAAGAAAGAGGGTTGGCTGGTGACGAACTCCCGTCCGTTCGTGAACATCCCGAACTATCCGGAGATCGAGAAAGTGAACGCCGAGTTGGACAAGCTCCCTCACAAGGTCGTATTGGACGTGGAGGAGATCGCCAAGGAAGCGGGTTCTGTCCGTGCCGCCAATATCGTGATGTTGGGTGCAGCTACCCCGTTCCTAGGTATCGATTACGATAAGATCGAGGCGGGAATCCGTCAGATATTCGGTCGTAAGGGCGAGGATATAGTTAATATGAACCTAAAGGCGTTGAAAGCCGGTTATGACTTAGCGCAAAGTCTGCGGTAAATCTTTCTCCGGGTTTGCATGGTATCAGCGTACGTGACATCTCCGGGTTTCACGTACGTTTTTTTTAACATCTAACCCCCTAGAACTTTTAGAAGAGCTGTCGAGGGGTAGGTACGGCATCAAAAAAACTCTGGAGGCACTGTCGAGGGGTAGGTACAGCATCGAAAAAACTCCGTAGGCACTGTCGAGGGGTAGGTACGGCACCGTAGAACTTTCGTAAGCCTTAGAATTATGCGGTTTGATGAGAATTTTAATGTATCTTTGTCGCTGAATCCTAAACGAGAAATGATTAAGGTTATGAAGAAGTATTTATTGGCTAGTTTACTAGCGTTATTGGCTTTCGTAGGCAAAGCTCAGGAGGATAATTCCGATATCGTGAAGGTCGGTGATACCATGCCGTCATTTACGATTGTTTCCGACAACGGGAGTAAGTTGCAGTCCGCTTCGTTAAAGGGAAAAGTGATCCTCGTGAATTTCTTCGCCACTTGGTGTCCTCCCTGCCAAAAAGAATTGGCCGCTGTCCAACAAACCCTCTGGCCGAAATACAAGAACAACAAGGACTTCGTTCTCTTGGTGATCGGGCGTGAGCATTCCGATGCCGATCTACAGAAATATAACGAGAAAAAAGGCTTCGATTTTCCTTTGTATCCCGATAAGGACCGGGCTATTTTCGGCGCTTTCGCCAAGAACTTGATCCCTCGTGGCTATTTGGTCGGAAAAGACGGGAAGATCATTTATACGAGCAAAGGCTATACCGATGAGGAATTTGCTGAGTTAATGACTAAAATAGAGGGTGCGTTAAAATAAGAATCATGAAATATAGTAACATACATTTAATTTATTTTTCTCCGACACACACGTCCGCCAAGATCGTTTACGCGATAGCGGAAGGAATGGGTGCCACTTCGATGTCCGAGTCTGATGTCACTTGTGAGAGTCTGGATATGGAAGAGTATATTGATGATGAGCTGACGATTATAGCCGCTCCTGTATACGGTGGCCGTGTGGCGGAGACTGCCATGGAACGTTTTCGCATGTTCCGTTCTGCCCACCATGCGCCGGTAGTCCCCGTGGTACTGTATGGGAACCGGGATTATGAGGATGCCTTGAAAGAGCTCTGTGATTTAGTGTCGGAGCAGGGGTTCGTACCTGTGGCTGCCGGAGCGTTTATCGGCGAGCATTCTTTCAGCCGCAAGGGGATGCCCATTGCCGAGGGGCGTCCGGACGAGTCGGATCTTAATCAGGCTACGGAATTCGGGAAAAAGATTATCGAGGAGCTGGAGAAGGTTTCCTGCGTGGAATGCTTGTCCGCCTTGGAGGTGAAAGGTAATTTCCCGTATCGGGTGAAAGGCCCTTCCACTCCTCAAGCTCCTGTTACGGATAATGATTTATGTACGCAATGTGAGTATTGCGTGGATGTGTGTCCTACACATGCGATATCCTTGGCAGACGAGGGTATGTATAGCGACCCGAACCTATGTATCAAATGTTGCGCCTGCGTGAAAGAGTGTCCCGAGGGCGCACGTACTTTCGATACTCCTTACACGGCGATGCTCCATAAGAACTTTAGCGCACGCAGGGAGCCGGAGATATTCTTCTAATGGAGGACCGGGCATCCGGTATATGGTGAGGGAAAGCGTCAAAAGGCAAAAGTTCTTTTGGCGCTTTCTCTTTTTTTGTACCTTTGTTCGGATCGTTAATCTCAAATAATACCGTGTTTGTATGAAAACCTATTTATTCCTTTTGCTTTTTGTGTTTCAAGCCTTTTCCCTTTCCTCCCAGATTAGCCTGAAAGGGTATAATCAGGAGAAGATCGATCCTTCTCTTTTCGAGGGACGATGGAAAGCCCGTTGGATCTCCTACCCGGGTGAGGCCCCGAATGTATATGGGGTCTATCATTTTCGTAAATCGTTCGATCTGGAGGTGGTTCCTTCCCGGTTTATCGTCCATGTTTCCGCCGATAACCGTTATAAATTATATGTAAATGGGAAATTGGTATCCTTGGGCCCGGCCCGTGGGGATATCTATAACTGGAGTTTCGAGACGGTGGATCTGGCTCCTTATCTGAGGAAAGGGAAGAATACGCTGGCCTCCGTTGTCTGGAATTATGCCGAGCGGAAACCTGTCGCCCAGATCAGTTACGATCAGACGGGTTTTATCCTGCAAGGCAATACGGGGCATGAGGCGGTGGTAAATACGGATACCACTTGGGTCTGCCTGCGTAATAAGGCGTATGCTCCTTGGACCGAATGGCAGGTATTGGGGTATTACGTGGCTGGCCCGGGCGAGGAACTGGAAGCCTCCGCTTATCCTTGGGGCTGGGAACAACCGGATTATGACGACAGGAAATGGGAGAAGGCCGTACGGGGTATGGAGGGTGCCACGAAAGGATCGAGAGATTACCCGGGACGGTTGCTGGTTCCTAGCCCGATACCTCCGATGGACAGCCGGATCGAGCGGCTGGCCAAGCTCCGCCGGTCGGAAGGGATCGAATGCCCGCAAGGATTTCCTTACTGGCCAAAAGCTTTGACGATCCCGGCGAATACGGAGGTCCGCTTGCTTCTGGATAATGATTACCTGACGACGGGTTATTTCTCCTTAGCCTTCAGCAAAGGAAAGGAGGCCGAGATCCATATCGGTTATTCGGAAGCCCTCTATAAGCAAGAAGAGGAATCGACCACTAAATCGTATGCGTTGAATGGCAAGGGACATCGGGACGAGTTGACGGATAAGCAGTTTATCGGGTACGGGGATAAGATACTGGCTGATGGGGGAGATAATCGTCTCTTCACCTCCCTGTGGTGGCGTACATGGAGATATGTGGAGTTGAAAGTGAAGACGGTTTCCGAGCCTTTGGTGATCGAGGATATGTATGGGACTTTCTCCGCCTATCCTTTCCGTAACGAGACCGCTTTCTCCGCTCTGGGACATGAGGAGCTGGGCCGTATGCTCGAGATAGGATGGCGTACCGCCCGTCTGTGCGCCAATGAGACGTATATGGACTGCCCGTATTACGAGCAACTGCAATATTTCGGGGATACACGCATACAGGCAATGATTTCCATGTATAATACATCAGACCCTTATATGGTGAAGAATGCCATAGAGCAAGGACGGCAGTCCATGGTGGCGGAAGGGATTACGATGAGCCGATATCCGTCTAGCGTACATCAGTTTATATCCTCGTTCTCTCTCTGGTGGATTTGTATGGGGCACGATTATTGGATGTACCGTGGGGATGAGGCATACATGAAGACCTTGCTTCCCGCTTACCGTCAGGTTTTGTCGTGGTACGAGCAATGGTTGAAGCCGGATTATAGTTTGTCCTACGTTCCTCATTGGTTCTTCGTGGATTGGGCGGCCGGTTTTGATTATGGCGAGCCGATACGGGAGAAAGAGGGAAACTCGGCGCTCCAAGATTTGATGTATATAATGACCTTGGAGTTTGCGGTGGAGATGGAACAAGCGATCGGCCTCCCTGCCATGGCGGATCATTACCGGAAGATCGCTACCGAGATGCGTAAGACGATCCGCCCGAAATATTGGGACGCTGCCCGTAATCTATTCGCCGATACGCAGGATCATCGCAGCTATTCCCAGCATGTGAACGCCTTGGCGATCTTGACTGGGGTTACGAAAGGGGAGGAGGCCGTAAAGGTGATGAACCAAACCTTGGCGGATACGAGCTTGATCCAGTGTACGATCTATTTCCGTTATTACTTGAATCAAGCGTTGAAAGTTTCCGGTTTAGGGGATCAGTTTTTGGATAACTTACAAATATGGCGGGATCAGATGGCGTTGGGATTGACCACATGGGCAGAGATGCCGGAGCCATCCCGTTCTGATTGCCATGCTTGGGGAGCCAGTCCGAATATCGAGTTTTACCGGATCTTGTTGGGGATAGATAGCGATGCTCCCGGATTTAGGAAGATACGGATCGCTCCGTCTTTGGGAAAACTGAAGGAGGTTTCCGGTACGATCCCACATCCGCTTGGAAGCGTGACCGCCGCTTATAAATTGAATGAAAGAGGTGAGGGAACCGCCCGTCTGGTCTTGCCGGAAGGTACTACGGGTATATTTATCTGGGATGGAAAAGAAATCCCGTTGAAACCGGGCGAACAGGTTATTTCGTTATCTTTGCGTCATTAATCTATCTAAAATCCTTATATGAGACGAGTTTATTCAATTGCCTTATTGCTGCTGGTCGCTCTCGGTCTGTCGGCGACAACGAAGGAAGTAAAGTTGAAATTAGTGGAAACCAGTGATATCCATGGAAACTTCTTCCCGTATAATTTTATCGAGCAGCGGGAGTGGGGAGGAAGTCTGGCACGGGTATATTCGTTCGTGCAAGAAGAACGCCGGGCGTATGGCGATAACCTTTTGCTATTGGATAATGGCGATATCTTGCAAGGACAACCTTCGGCGTATTATTACAATTTCATGGATACGGTCTCTACGCATATAGCTTCCGCCATGATGAATTATATGGGGTACAATGCGGGAAATATGGGTAACCATGATGTAGAGGCTGGCCATGCCGTTTTCGATCGTTGGATCAAACAATGTGATTTCCCAATCTTGGGTGCCAATATTATCCGTACCTCCGACCGGGAGACCTATTTAAAGCCCTATGAGGTATTTGAGCGTGATGGTGTGAAGATCGTTGTACTGGGGATGATTACTCCGGCCATTCCTGTATGGTTGCCGGAGACTCTGTGGCAAGGTCTTTATTTCGCCGATATGGAAGAGACGGCCCGTAAATGGATGAAGATCATTCAGGAGAAGGAGAAACCGGATGTTGTGGTAGGTATCTTTCATGCGGGAAACGAGGCTCGTACCATGTCCGGCCAGTACCGTGAGGATGCGTCGATGGAGGTTGCCCAGCGTATTCCGGGCTTCGATGTGGTTATGATGGGGCATGATCATCGCCGGTATTGTGGTAAGGTGGCGAATATCAAGGGAGATTCCGTGTTATTGATAAATCCGGCAAGTAATGGGCGTGTAGTCGGTTCCGTTGATGTCGTGTTAAAGATGGAGCATGGAAAGGTTTTGGACAAACAAGTATCGGGTGTTTTGACGGATGTGGATAAGTTGGAGCCTAGCAAGGAGTTTATGGAGAAATTCGCTCCGCAATACAAAGCGGTGAATGATTTTGTCTCCGAGAAGGTGGGAACTTTTACGGAGAGTATCGCGACCCGTCCCGCTTACTTTGGGCCATCCGCTTTTATTGATTTTATTCACTCTTTACAATTGGAGTTGACTGGTGCGGACGTCTCTTTTGCCGCCCCGTTATCCTTTGACGCAAAAATAGATAAAGGGGATATCACGATCAGCGATATGTTCAGTCTTTACAAATATGAGAATATGCTTTATACGATGAATTTGACGGGAGCCGAGATCAAAGGTTTCTTGGAGGAATCATACGCTATGTGGACCAACCGGATGAAATCTCCGGACGATCATGTCTTATTATTGAAAGAGAGAAAGAAAGGACAGGAGAATTATGTCTCATTCGTCAACTTCAGTTTTAACTTTGACTCCGCAGCTGGTATCATTTACACCGTGGACGTAACGAAACCAGAGGGTGAGAAGATTACGATCTTGAAAATGGCGGATAACAGGCCTTTCGACGAGAATAAAACGTATAAAGTAGCTCTCAACTCTTACCGAGGTAATGGAGGAGGTGAGTTATTGACGAAAGGGGCCGGTATTCCCCAAGACGAGTTAAAGAGTCGTATCATTCATTCGACCGATAAAGACCTCCGTTATTATATGATTCAATATATAAAGGAAAAGGGCGTACTTAGCCCACAACCTTTAAACCAATGGCAAATGATCCCGCAGGATTGGACGAGACCGGCGGCCGAACGGGATTGTAAGTTTCTTTTCGGGGAATGAGTTTCCGTCCTTGAAGTGTCTGGTTTGCGATAGTATCTCAATGGGAAACGGTGGTAAAGTCAATGGAATAGAGATGGTTTCTCAATGACTTTACGGCCGTGTCCCATTGACTTTTTTGTATCCCGTATTAGGGATGTTGCTGATAGGTTAGGGCGCAAGGGGCGCATCTTTACGTATGTTTCTAAAACTTTTTCTGTAAATAACGTTTATACCCCTCTTGTCTGTAGAGTGATGTAAATATTATTTTTCTAAAAATGTTTCTTTGAAAGCGTAAAGATGCGCCTTTTGCGCCCTAGGATTTTTACCGGGGAATTTTCCTGATGCCTTAACATGTGGATATACAGTTGTTTGTG
>ENA-UESD01003245-UESD01003245.1-human-gut-metagenome-genome-assembly--contig:-NODE-3245-length-10640-cov-14.803181_pt1 | contig 10640 bp, 5 predicted proteins | sample MGYA00242985_ERZ507986 | MGnify/ENA primary metagenome ERZ507986 (study PRJEB26167, sample SAMN06115408) | human gut metagenome | host: Homo sapiens | place: China:Guangxi | collected 2016-04-06...
ATCAAGGGACAGGCTCTCTTCCTCCGCGGTTATTCATACTATACATTGGCAGGATATTACCAGAATCCTGCGCTGATTACTGATTATGCCAACTATTCTACTCTGGATGGTCTCTATGGCAAGAACAGTACTTACGATGATGTGCTCGACCAGGTGGAGAAGGATTTCGCTGAGGCAATGACTCTTCTTCCTTCCCGTGATGCAGGTGGCGAGTGGGCAAAGGGTCGTGCTACCTGCGGTGCCGCTGCCGGTTACTATGCCCGTACCTTGATGCAGCGCCATAAGTATAGCGATGCGCTTACCGTGCTCAAGGATATCATGAACAAGAAGTATGGCTCTTACAAGCTGATGGCTAACTATGGCGACAATTTCCGTGAGGGTTCTGCTTACGAGAACAACGACGAGAGCCTCTTCGAGATTCAGTATCTCGACTACGGTTCACAGGGTGTGGATGATGAGTGGACTCCTGTCAATACCAGTCCTAACGCTACACAGGGTCATGCCGTAGAGTCTAACTTCGCTCCAGGTAGATTCGGTGGATGGGCAGACCTCTCTGCATCTCCATGGTTGTACAACCTCTTCAAGCAGGAGCGTACCAAGGATGGCAAGCTCGATCCACGCCTCTACTGGACTATCGGTACCTACGAGTCTGACTGGATTGGTTTCGAGAATGGCAACGTAGCTTACAAGAGTGAAATGACTCCTAATGATACCATCATCACCAACAACAACTATGGTGGTCTCCCTATCGCTAAGTGGACTAATTTCCGTACCAACCTTTATGACAAGGTAACTACAGGTCTTCATTGCGGTATCAACCTCCGTATGATGCGTTACTCAGATGTATTGCTTCGTGCTGCAGAGTGCGAGAACGAGGTAAATGGTCCTACACAGCAGGCTATCGACTGGATCAATCAGGTTCGTGAGCGTGCCAGCCTGAAGGATTTGAGCCTCTCTGATTTCGATACCAAGGATAAGCTCTTCGAGCAGATTGCCAATGTAGAGCGTCCTAAGGAGTTCGGTTGCGAGTATGGTCGTGGTTACGACCTGATCCGTTGGGGATTCTTCTATGATCAGGGTCGATTGGCTCAGTTGAAGGAACACGGAACCTTCCGCCGTTCTCCATACAAGGCTAAGGAAGCAGTCAGCTACTCTTTGGTAGGTGTTGATCCTGAGTTGAAGAGCTCTTACGATACATACGTACCGGGTCATGAGTTCCTGCCAATCTATCAGGGTTTGCTGAACGATAACCCTAACCTGACTGGTAACTCTGCGAATACCAATACAGACAACTCTACTGATTTCTTCGGAAGAGGTTGGACAGTTCACCCAGTAGTAAACTTGGGCAAGTAACAATATCACAATATAGAATATATAAAATATGAAACACCTAAATAAAATAGCATCTGTCTTCTGCGTGGCAGCAATGGCTTTGACTGCATTGACAGGATGCGAGGGAAGTGACATGTTCAGTGTTAACTCTCCTGATTGGATTTCAGAGAAGATTGACTCCATCAATGCTGCTAAGGGCAATGATAATGCATTGCCAGAAGGTGAGGAGGATGTTTACACCGTTGGTGCTACTGACTATTCTTCTGGTTTCTGGACAGCCTTCTCTAAGTATTATGTCATACCTGAGGGCAAGACCTGGAATGCCGTGTTCAATCTGAACATCAACCCATCGGCTCCTAATACCTTCAAGAACTTCGCCCTCATCCTTGCTAGTGATGATGATCGTGGTGGCGCTAACTATAAGGAGTATGGAGCTATCCGTTTCGATAATCAGCCTAGCGGTAACTCTGAGTGGGGTGATTATATTGATAGAAGTGGTGTAGTAAGTGATCTTACTTTTGAAACTGATACCGACGAAGGCGTACAGAAGCTCGGTGGTACAGTCGTTGTTACAGTTGACCGCTCAGACCCTAATGCCTTCAGCGTCAAGATTACCAATGGTACTGTAACCAAGACATACAAGCAGTCAACCCCTCTTCCAAATCTCAATCCTGATGCAAGCAATACCAACATCCGTGCATTCCTTGTACCGGAAGGTTCTTACATCAACTTCCTCCAGTCTAACCTCGAGCCAATCGGTGGTTTCACTTCTGCAGAGGATAAGCAGCCTCTTTCTATGGAGTTGCACTCTGTTCCTAAGAAGGTTTTGGTAGGTACATCTCTTGAGGATGCAATGGCCAACGTTTCTGCTACCATTACATTCGAGACTGGCATTACCAAGGAGGTTCCTGCTGCTGAACTCGGATTTGTGGCTGTTCCTAATATGGATCAGGTAGGTGTGAAGACACTCGTTGCTATCTACAACAAGACATTCAAGAACGAGAACTGCAGTACTCCTATTGCAGGTCAGGCTCAGTTCAGCGTAGTAGATAAGATGTTCAACAGTCTGGGTGCTACCGACAACTCAACTCCATTCTTCGGTGTTCTGTCAGATCCAGTAAAGGTAGCTCCTCATGAGACTCAGGTGATGCAGTTTACCAACTATACCAATGGTGGTAATAACTGGGAAAACTTCCTCGTTGTAATGGTCAACGGTGCCGGAACAGAATATGGTGTTACCCGTGCCGACTGCTTCGGCTGGGGTACAGCTTATGACGGCAAGGCAACTCCTTTCGGTGCTCCTGAAAATTGGGCTACATGGCTCGCTGACATGGATGGCGCCAAGGTTACTCTCTATACAACCAACAATGGTGATGGCACTGTAGATATCAAGTACGATATCCTGGCAGCCAATGGTCATAAGTATCACATGGGCTACACCGGAATATCTGGCGTAAATGCCAACGATTTCTTTGTCAAGCTCTCTCTTGAGAAGGCTCACCTGGAGTTTGATACCGTCATCGGTGATGAGAACAATACTTCTGCTTTCTTCGGAGCACTCTCTAATGTGTTTGATGTTCCAGCAGGCAAGACTGTTTCTACTCAGTTCGTCAACTATACAGCTGGTGGTGAAAACTGGCACAACTTTGTAGCGGTTCTTGTCAACAAGGCAAACGACAAGGAGTATGCTGCCGTTCGTGCCGACAATTATGGTTGGGGGGCTGGATATGATGCATGTTCTCATGCCTGCTCATGGGAAGACTGGGGTGCTTGGCTTGCCGCTATGGATGGTGCCAAGGTTCAGCTCTCTGTAACCAATGTAGGTAATGGTACAGCCAACATCAAGGCAACCATGATAGGCAACAATGGTGTAACCTACACTCAGACCTATAATGGCATCAACAACATCGATGCTAATGACCTGGCGTTCAAGCTCACCATAGAAAAGGCTCATCTGGTATTCGATTTACCATTTGCCAATTCTTCATTTGCATCAGCACGCAAGCATTACTCACGTGCACATCGCAGATAAGAGATTTTTGAAATAGTATGATAAGGCATGACCTATGCGGAAACACATTCCCATAGGTCTGCCTTTTTTCAGAAAAAGAAGATCATAAAACTAACTAAACGAAAAGAAAAATGAAAAAGCTTCATATATTTGCCCTTTTGCTGGCTTGTACGCTGGCGGTAGGATGCAGCAGTAGCAGTGATGATCCGGAGATTCCTGTGAATCCAACTCCAACTCCTACACCGACTCCAACCCCTACACCAACTCCTGGTGATCAGACAGCAGAGGAACTGGCTAATTACAAATGTCCTACCTATAATGATAATTATACATCGGTGGCTGCCTGGACACAGCGCTCGAAGTGGAATCTTGCCAATATGCACGATCCTACGGTGGTGAAGGCATCTGATGGATATTATTATATGTATCAGACTGATGCCAGCTATGGCAATGCGCATCAGAAGGATATCCGCAACAGCAACAAGCACGGGCACTTCTTCTGCCGCCGCTCCAAGAATCTCGTAGATTGGGAATTTGTAGGAGCCACCATGGTGGGCTTGCCTTCCTGGGTAAAGACAAAGCTCAATGAATTCCGCAAGGGCATGGGAGTGGCTGAACGTCCTGACAGCTATTTCGCCAATGACCTGGACTTCGGTTTCTGGGCTCCATGCGTGCGCAAGGTCAACGACCATCTCTACCGTATGTATTATGCCATCACCTGTCCTGGCACCATCAATGGTGACGGAACCTGGAGTGAACGTGCCTTCATCGGACTGATGGAGACCAGCGATCCGGCTTCCAACAAATGGGAAGATAAGGGATATGTCATCACCAACGCTTCTGACAAGGGATTGAATTTCAAGGTAAAATCAAATGATTGGGCAAACTGCTATTTCAAGTATAATGCCATCGACCCTACTTACGTCATCACTCCAGAAGGAAAGCATTGGCTGATATATGGTTCCTGGCACAGTGGTTTCGCTGCAGTGGAGCTTGATGCCAATACGGGTAAGACCAAGGCTGCCTTGCCTAACCCATGGGGTACAGCCGATGATATCGCTGCTTACGGAAAGACCATCTTTACACGTACGTTGAATAACCGTTGGCAGGGTTCCGAGGCTCCGGAGATTGTATATCATGATGGCTATTATTATCTTTTCGTTGCTTACGATGCCCTGGAAGTTCCTTACAATACCCGTGTGCTCCGTTCCAAGAACGTGGATGGTCCGTATGAGACCATGAATGGTAAGATTACCGATGCTGCCAAGGGTGCCAATGAGGAACCTACCGTGCTGACTCATCCTTACAAGTTCAGCGCAGGAAGCGGTTGGGTAGGTATCAGTCACTGTGCCGTATTTGATGATGGTGCAGGCAACTGGTATTATGTTTCCCAGCAGCGTATGCCTGCCAATGTTGCAGGTATTGCTGTCAGCAATGCCATCATGATGGGTGGCGTGCGTTCTATCCAGTGGGATAGCAACGGATGGCCAGTCGTGATGCCTGAGCGTTATGGAGCTGTTCCACAGGCGAAAATCACCGCCAGTGAACTGGAGGGAACCTGGGAAGGTATCGAACTCTCTTATGAGTATGGCAAGCAGAAGACCAGCAAGACCTTCAAGCTCAGCAGCAATGGAGTGATGGAGGGTGGTTCTGCCTGGAGCAATGTCAAGGCATGGAGCTTCGATGCTTCTTCCAACACATTGACCATCGGTACTACCAAGCTGAAGGTTCAGCGTGAGGTAGATTGGGAGGCAAGTCCTCGCAAGGTTACCATCGTTTACTCAGGAGTGAGTGGCAACAGAAGCTATTGGGGAAAGAAGAATTAAGATCTTTAGTTAGTTTTAATGTTTTGCCGCATCTGCGGTTTTTGACAGAATAAGGGGGAGCTAAGCTGTGAAGCATTCAGCTCCCTTTTTTAATAACTCAACTTAGTAAGTAATCCTATAAACAGTAACAAAAAGACGTATGAAAAATTTTTTGATTAAAGATATAAGAGTATGGGTTCTCTCCATACCCTTAATGGCGGCTTGTGCCGTTTTCGCCGTTTCCGCAAAGGCGCAAACGGCTCTTCCACAGCCGGTTGTGGTGGATTCACCAATGGTCCACGATCCTGTGATAGCTTACGAGAATGGCAAGTACTATCTTTACTGCACGGGGCATGGAGTGGCTCAGATGACTTCTACCGACCGCCAGCACTGGACTCTGAATCCGCAGGGTGTATTGAAGGATGAGGCTCGTGGTGCTTTTCCGGCATGGACCCATGATAGTGTGCCGGGTTATGAGAGTCATACCTGGGCACCTGATGTCATCAGGTATAAGGATAAGTGGTATATGGCTTATTCCTGTTCTACCTTCGGCAAGAACACCTCTGCCATCGGATTGCTCAGCAATGTTTCGCTAGCCGATACCGATGGATGGAAGGATGAGGGCTGCCTCATATCTTCAAAGGGTGGTAGAGACAACTGGAATGCCATCGATCCGAATTTTGTGATTGATGAGAAGGGAAAGCCTTGGCTTACCTGGGGTTCTTTCTGGGATGGTATCCAGCTTATTCCTTTAGACAAGAAGACGATGCATGTGAAGAAGGGCGCCAAGCCTCAGACCATTGCCCGCCGTTATGCGCTCGATCAGATGGATGTGCCTACCAATCCTACCTCCCGTGATGCCGGCACCAATGCCATCGAGGCTCCTTTCATCATGAAGCATGGTGGTTATTACTATCTCTTCGTCAGTTGGGATTACTGCTGCCAGGGTATGAAGAGTACCTATCGTGTTGCCGTAGGCAGGAGCAGGAAGGTGGCTGGTCCTTATTTGGATAAAGAAGGCAAGGATATGCGCAATGGCGGTGGCACCCTGCTGCTGGAAGGCGACAAGAAGGAATATGAGGCGATGGGTCATTGCTCTGCCTACCCCTTCCCTGATGGCGATTTCTTCTTCTGCCATGGTTACAGCGTGCCGAAGAATGGTGCCAGCATCCTGGTTCAGAAGAAAATCAACTGGACGGAAGATGGGTGGCTGACACTGGAATAGGTGTACTTTTCTGAAAATAGGTTATCACTTGTGATATATCTGTAGAAGTGTTAAAATCAAGTTAAAATAGCGTTTATTTCGCTACGAACGGCAAAAAAACGGTTTCGTAGCGAAATAAATGCTATTTTCTTTCGCTGTTTCCGAAATTAGTTGTATATTTGCAGCGAACCAATTCGGTATGATTATGTGTGAAATAATAGGTAGAAAAAAGGAAATAGCAGAACTGAAGCGTTACTACGAAAGTGGTAGGGCTGAGTTTGTGGCTGTGTATGGGCGTCGCCGTGTCGGTAAAACATTCTTGATTGATGAGGTGTTTCACGATGATATGATGTTTCATCATACAGGATTGTCGCCTTACGACCGTCGCCGAAAGGTAACTCTGAAAGATCAGTTGCAGAATTTCTATTTCTCGCTTCTTCGCCATGGCATGGAGGATATCGCGCAGCCTAAGTCGTGGATGGAGGCTTTCTTTTTGCTGGAACGTTTTTTGGAAACTTGCGATAATAGTTCCCGCCAGGTGGTATTTATCGATGAGTTGCCCTGGATGGATACGGCTCGTTCCGGTTTTCTTACGGCATTAGAGGCTTTCTGGAATGGTTGGGGCAATATGCGCCATAATCTGTTGCTCGTAGTCTGTGGTTCTGCCACCTCCTGGATGCTTGATAATCTGATCAGTAATAAAGGAGGATTATACGGGCGTTTGACTGGTGAAATCAAACTGTCACCGTTTACATTGAAAGAATGTGAGGAGTTTTATCAGAGCCGTGGCATCAAGATGTCCCGTTATAATATTACGCAGGCCTATATGATTATGGGCGGAATTCCTTTCTATATGAATTTCTTTAATCCATCCTATAGCTTGGCTCAGAACATAGACGCCTTGTTTTTTGCCCGTCAAGCAAAGCTGGGGGATGAGTTTGACAGGCTTTTCAATTCTGTGTTTGATAATGCCGAAGACTGTATGAAGATTGTTCGCTTTTTGGGTACCCGCCATGCAGGTTTCACCCGTAAGGAGATAGCAGAGCATACCGGTTTGAATCCGAATGGTGATTTTACCAAGAGGCTGAAAGCCTTGATGGGCAGCGATTTTGTGGTGAAATATACTCCTTTCGGCTTCAGTCAGCGAGAGGAGTATTATAAGCTTATTGATTCCTTTTGCTGGTTCTGGCTTCATTTTAAGGAGAAGAAGGCAGTAAAGCAAACTGATTACTGGCAGCAGCATTTGAAGGAGAGTGATGTTGCCTCATGGCGTGGCATTGCATTCGAGGAGGTTTGTTTGCAGTATATTTCACAGATAAAATATGCTCTTCATATTGTTGCTGTGTCTTCGCAGGAATCTTCGCTCATAGTGAAGGGAAGCGAGGAGATTGATGGCATGCAGATTGACTTGCTGATAGACAGGGCTGATGATGCGGTGAATGTTTGTGAGATGAAATTTTATAAGGCTCCTTATGCCGTGACCAAGGGCTATGCTCAGGTGCTGAATAGCCGTTTGCAGGCTTTGGAAGAAAAGAACCCTACCAAGACTTTCCTCCTTACGTATGTGGGAAATTCAGAACTGGTGAGTAATGAATACTCCGATATATTCAGGGCATCAGTAACTCTGGATGATTTGTTTGTTTGAATATCCCGAAACTTGTAAAATAAGGCGTTCTGTGTAGTTAAAAATATGTAAAATAAGGCATTCCTCATTATTTTTTCTTATCTTTGTTCGCCCCGAAAAAACAACGGGATTGGGTTGTGGAAAGGGGGAAGAGAAAATAGAGATAAATATAAATATAAAAAATGAATAAATTAAAAGCATTATTGGGTTTCGACCCAAAGACTACTACGGTCAAGACGGAGTTGATAGCTGGTATGACTACCTTCCTGACCATGTGTTACATCCTGGCAGTGAACCCTACCATCCTCGCCACTACGGGTATGGACAAGGGAGCTCTCTTTACTGCCACAGCCATCGCTTCAGCCATCGCCTCCTTCCTGCTGGCTTTCATGGCAAAGTTGCCTTTCGCCCAGGCTCCTAGTATGGGACTGAATGCCTTCTTCGCCTTCACCCTTTGTCAGGCTATGGGCTTGACCTGGCAGCAGGCTTTGGCAGTATTGCTCGTAGAGGGTATCATCTTCCTAGCCATCACCTTCCTCAATATCCGTGACAAGATATTGGAGTGTATTCCGAAGAACCTCCGATTCGCCATTTCGGCTGGTATCGGTATGTTTATCGCCTTTATCGGTTTGAAGAATGCGGGCATCATTACTGCCAATGCTGATACTTTCGTGCAGCTCGGCAAGTTTACACCAGTCAGCATCCTGGGTCTCATCAGCATCCTGCTCTGCGGCTGTCTGATGGCGAGAAGAGTGAAGGGCTCCCTGTTTATCGCCATCATCATCTCTACCTTGATTGGTATTCCGATGGGCGCAATGATTCTGGCTGAGATTGGGGACTTCTCCCGGTTCGATTCACCGGACAAAATCCTTGCCTACGCCGGGATGTCGCCATCTACCTACCAATCTGGGCAGATGTCACTCACAGGCGCATATTCCCACATGGAAAAACGAGGTTCCCGATACCTGCGCTACGCTCTTTACAATGCCACGAAATACGTCTGCCATTGGGACCCAATCTTCTCTGCCTATCTTGCCAAGAAGCGGGCTGAGGGCAAGCACTACAATGTTGCGCTCTCCCATGCGGCCAAGAAGTTGGTTCGGTTGATTTATGCCTTAGAGAAGTCCAAGCTACCCTACAGCAGCGCTACATAAGTCCTTTATTCTCATAGGCTCAAGCAGGCGTCCAACAGGGCGTCAGCTTTGTTATACTCTTTTTTGACCGCCTACATTTTCCTCACCTTTCCACTCATTTCGGCTTGACTTTTAATAGTTAGTCTTTTACTGCGTTTCAGCTAATCTAAGACGGGCTTTCAGCGCGCTGTACCGTCTGCACTTCTGGTTGTTATTTACCATATACGCTACCACATCCTGACTGCCGACGATAACCAACAGGCGCTTCGCGCGTGTGATCGCGGTGTAGAGAATGTTGCGCGTGAGCAGCTTGCGCGGCAGACCGTCCGACAGAGCGAGCACCACCGCGTCAAACTCGCTGCCCTGCGATTTATGTACGGTGACGGCATACGCCAGCTCCAGCTCGTTCAGCATATCAAAGGTGTAGGTCGCAATGCGGTCGTCAAAGCGAATCACCATGCACTCCTGCTGCGGAAAAATGCGGATGATCTCGCCGACGTCACCGTTGAACACGCCGGTTCCCTGCTCGTCGTCCCCCTGCTTTTCCCACACGATATCGTAGTTGTTTCGCACCTGCATCACGCGGTCGCCCTCGCGGAAAATGGTGTCTCCGAAGCGCTTTTCCAGTTTGCTTTCACTCGGCGGATTGAGCGCCTCCTGCAGACGGCGGTTGAGCGGAATGGTTCCGCTGCCGTGCCGCTTGGCAGGCGAAAGCACCTGTATCTGTGCAGGAGTGAAGCCGTAGTGCTTGGGCAGTCTCTGGGCGCAAAGCTGTGCCACCGTTTCGATAACAGACGCCGGATCCGCCCGTTTCATGATGAAAAAGTCGCCGTCCGCGCCGGATGGCCTGGGCATTTCACCTGCGTTGACCGCGTGGGCGTTCATTACAATGTCGGACTGCTGCGCCTGCCGGAAGATCTCGGTCAGGCGCACCATGGGGATCACCCCGCTGCGGATAAGGTCGGAGAACAGGTTGCCCGGCCCCACGCTGGGCAGCTGGTCGGGGTCGCCCACCAGGATCAGCCGGCACTCCGGCCGCAGGGCGGACAGCAGGCCGTGCATGAGGGTGATATCCACCATGGAGGTCTCGTCCACGATCACCGTGTCGGCCTTCAGCGGGTCGCTTTCATCGTGGGCAAACACCAGCCGGCCGGAGTGGGGGTCGTACTGGGTCTCCAGAAGGCGGTGGATCGTGGTCCCCTCCGCGCCGCACAGCTCCCCCAGCCGCTTGGCGGCCCGCCCCGTGGGGGCGGCCAGGGCGGTCTCCAGCCCCAGGGCATCGAACAGGGCCAGCACTCCACGCAGGGAGGTGGGCTTGCCGGTGCCCGGGCCGCCGGTCAGGATAACAAGACCATTGCGTGCAGCCGTTGAAATCGCAAGCTGCTGTTTCACGGAAAAAGTGAACTCACTGCTCTCCAAAAGCGCGGAAAGCAGCTCATCCACGTCAAAATCGTACTCATAATTACGCTCTGCCATGTAGCCGAGCATTTCGGCAAGGTAGGCCTCCGCGTCGTGCATATCGCGCAGATAG
>ENA-UESD01003247-UESD01003247.1-human-gut-metagenome-genome-assembly--contig:-NODE-3247-length-10634-cov-3.069527_pt1 | contig 10634 bp, 10 predicted proteins | sample MGYA00242985_ERZ507986 | MGnify/ENA primary metagenome ERZ507986 (study PRJEB26167, sample SAMN06115408) | human gut metagenome | host: Homo sapiens | place: China:Guangxi | collected 2016-04-06...
GCTCCCCTCAAGGGGAGCCTTCGCACCCCAAAGCCTCCCCTAGAGGGGAGGTGCCGCCAACGGCGGCGGAGAGGTGGCGCACAAAAAAGGCGCCCTCCACCGGGCGGTGGAGGGCAAAGGTTGTGGGATTGGCGCGGATGGGCCGCACCTGGATATGAAATGAGCTCGTATTGGATAAGCTGCAAGCACATTGTACCAGCCCTTGTCCCAGAAGTCGGTCGAATCGTGTCGAATACAAAAAATTTTTTCGTTTTGTATGCATATTTTTTTCCGACTGCAATATCCTAAGGCCATGAAACAGACTGATCTTCTCATCATCGGCGCCGGCCCGGCCGGGCTGACCGCCGCGGTCTATGGCCGCAGGCAGGGGTTTTCCGTCATCGTGTGCGAATCTGCGGTACCAGGCGGGCAGGTGGCATTGACAGGCGCCATTGAAAATATGCCGGGCTTTTCCGAAATTACCGGAAGCGATCTGGCGCTGAAGCTGAATCAGCATGCCCGCGATCTGGGTGCGGTCTTTACCTCCGGCGCTGAGCGCTGCTTTGCCGACACCCGCCGTGTCCAGACAAAAGATGAGCAATGGCAGGCAGGCGCGATTATCTACGCCGCCGGATGCCAGCCGCGCAGATTGGGCGTGCCGGGCGAGGCGCAATTGGCAGGCCGCGGCGTCAGCTGGTGTGTGGCCTGTGACGGTATGTTTTTCCGCAACCGGCCCGTGGCTGTCGTCGGCGGCGGCAACTCCGCCTTCGGTGCGGCGCTCTCGCTGAGCCGTCTCTGCTCTGAGGTTTATCTCATCCACCGCTCTGATCGCTACCGCGCCCAGCGGCAACTCATCCAGGCCGCCCAGGCCCAGTCCAACCTGACCCTGCTCCCCCACTGCACAGTGGAAGAGATTTTGGGGCAAACCAAAGTCGAAGGGATTCGGATTGCGGGACCGGAGGGCGAACAGGTTCTGGAGATCGCTGGTATTTTCCCAGCCATCGGCATGCAGCCGCACACCGCGCCGCTGCAGGGCCAGTTGTCCACAGATGAGGCAGGCTTCCTTCTGGCGGGGGAGGACTGCCGGACCGCCTATCCCGGCTTTTTCGTGGCCGGCGATGTGCGCGTCAAGCCGCTCAGGCAGATTGTGACCGCCTGCGCCGACGGGGCCGTGGCTGCGGAAGAAGCGGGCCAGTACCTGCGCTCAGGCGTCTAATATAGAGTGCACCCCACGAAAGCCCTCGGTTTTCGTGGGGTGCAGTGCTATCCGGCCTGCTTTGGAATGCGGATGGTGAGCACAATGGCCTCTTCCGTGTCCTGCCGGCCGCAGTCGGCAGCAATGCCGGCATTTTTAATGAGCTCCAGATTGTGATTGAGCGTGTTGAGAAAAACACGCACATCGCGCAGTACAAAATTGCGCATACCCTTTTTCTGTGCATTCTGCTTCTGTTCCAGAAGTTTGTCGATGTACTGTTCCGTCTGCGCCACATTGAGCTGGCGCTGCACAATATGTTCGAGTACCTGCAGCTGCATCTGTTCGTCCGGCAGCTTCAAAAGCGCTCTGGCATGCCGTTCGGACAGGTGCTGCGACTGCAGCACCTCCCGCACGGCAGGGCTGTGCCGCAGAAGTCTGAGCTTGTTGGCCACCGCCGACTGGCTCTTGCCCACCTTGGCTGCAGCCTGTTCCTGACTGAGGCCATACAGGCGCATGAGCCGCGCCAGCCCCTCGGCCTCCTCCATGTAGTCCAGATCCCGCCGCTGCAAGTTCTCCACCAGTGCAATCATGCCGGAGCTCTCCTCATCCACCGACAACAAAATGCACGGCACCTCCGTCAGCCCCGCCAGCCTCGACGCCCGCAGCCGCCGCTCCCCCGCGACCAGCTCGTATCCGTCGGCCTGACGGCGCACCGAGAGCGGCTGAATCACCCCGTACTGGGCGATGCTCGCCGCCAGTTCCTCCAGGCCCTGCCGGTCGAACACCTTGCGCGGCTGCGCAGGGTTGGGCCGGATCCGGTCGATGGGCACGAACGCCACCCGGCCGGACTCCATACAGGTCTTCGTCTTCCCTCGCTGCATGGTTGTTCCTCCTTGCGAAAAATCTTTCGTGTTTCCCCGCCATTTCCTGGTTTTGAGTCTACGCCCTTTCAAAGAAAAAATCCCGCGAAAATTGGGGATGGACCACAATTTCCTGTTGCATTTCCAGAAATTCAACACAAGATCTTGTTTTTCGTCTCTTAAGGTGTATTTTCCGCAGAAAGTGCCTGCCCGTTGCATAATGGGCTTCGATATGTTACCATATGGTAAAAATGGTTACCATTTGGTAAGGGAATCTATGACAGTGGATGGAGAATGAAATTATGTCAGAACGCGTTACCCCTGCGATGTATGCAGAATATGAGGCCTTCAACCAGACAAGCCCCTACGGTCACTTCTGCCAGAGCCTGCTGTGGGCCAAACAGAAGCCCATGTGGAAGTGGGAGGCCGTGGTAAGCCGGGACGCAGCAGGCGTTATTCGCGGTGCCATGGCGGTACTGATCCGCCGTCTGCCGGGCGGCGTGCCGTTTACCCTGATGTATGGCTGCCGCGCGCCGGTGTGCGATCCCAGCGACCAGGAGACGCTCAGAGATCTTCTGGACGGTGTGCGGGCACTTGCCAAGGAATATCACTCCTATCTCATCAAGATCGATCCGGATGTCAATGTGGAGGACCGGGCCTTTGCCTCGTTCATGCGCGCCTATGGATTCCGTATCAAGGAGGGCGGCAAGAACTTCGAGGCCATCCAGCCCAAGTTCGTGTTCCGTCTGTATCTGAACGGCCGAAACGAGGAGGAGGTCATGGCCTCGTTCCACCAGAAGTGGCGTTACAACATCCGCCTGGCCCAGAAAAAGGGCGTGGAGGTGCGCATCTGCGGCAAGGAGATGGTGCCGGACTTCACCCGCATCATGTTGGAGACCGGTCTGCGCGACGGCTTTGTCACCCGCAACGAGAGCTATTTTGCCAACATGCTGGACAATCTGGGCGAGCATGCCCGGCTCTATATTGCCTTCTATGAGGGCCAGCCCATCGCAGGCACCCTGGCCATCGCCTATGGCGACAAGGTCTGGTATCTGTACGGCGCCTCGTCCAACGAGCACCGCAACCTGATGCCCAACTACCTGCTGCAGTGGAACATGATCCAGTGGGCCATCGAGCGGGGCAGCCGGGTCTACGACTTCCGCGGCGTGTCAGGCGATCTCAGCGAGGACAATCCCCTCTATGGTCTGTATAAGTTTAAAAAGGGCTTCAACGGGGACTTCACCGAATTCGTGGGCGAAATGGATCTGATTCTCAACCACCCGGTGGCCTTTGCCGTGGAGCACGGCACCAGCGTCTTTATGGCGCTCCGGAAAAAGGCATTTCTGAAGAAAAAACGGTAAGGAGGCGAGCGGCATGAAGGCGTATGTGGTCGACACCGCCGCGCTGCGGAACAACATTCACATTGTGCAGGAGCGGGCGGGACAGGCTGTGATCTGGGCCGTGCTCAAGGGCAACGGCTACGGTTTGGGCATCGTGCCGCTGGCCAAGATTTTAAAGGAGGAGGGCCTCAGCCACTTTGCCGTGACTGAGGTCAGCGAGGCCGAGCAGCTCCGCGCCCACGGCTTTGAGGACGAGCCCATTTTGATGCTCCGCGCCACCTCGGATCGTCCAACACTGGAGCAGATGCTGGATCTCGGTGTCATTGCCACGGTGGGCTCCTATGAGGATGCGGTAGCGCTCAACGGCATTGCAGAGCAGCGCGGCACCATTGCCGAGGTCCATCTGGAGCTGGACACCGGTATGGGCCGGTACGGGTTTACTGCCCAGCAGCTCGACAAAGTGCCCGATGTCTACAACTATATGAACAACATCGCCGTGAGCGGCATCTACACCCACTTTCACTCGGCCTTCAGCGACAAAGAGGCCACCGAGACGCAGTTTGAACAGTTCCGTTCCCTGTTGGGGCGGATTCAGGCCCAGGGCCACGAGACCGGGATGGTCCACTGCTGTAATTCCTCGGCGCTGTTCAAGTATCCGCAGATGGCAAAGATGGATGCAGTCCGCATCGGTTCGGCGTTTTTGGGCCGGCTCAGCTTCCGCACCAGGACCGGGCTGCAGAAAGTCGGCTATGCGGAGGCCCCCATCGAAGAGCTGCGCTGGCTGCAAAAGGGGGATACCTGCGGCTATGGCGCGGCCTGGCGTGCCAGGCGCACCACCCGGGTTGCTGTCATCAATCTGGGCTATTACAACGGTTTCGGCACCGAAAAGGGCCGGGACCTGTTCCGGGTCCGCGACTGCATCCGCGGCATTTTTTCCAATCTCAAGGCCATGCTCACCCACCGGGCCATCTATGTGACCGTGGCCGGCGCGCGCTGCAGGGTTCTGGGGCATGTCGGCATGGTACACACCTGTATTGATGTGACAGACATCACCTGCGCCTGCGGCGATACGGTGACGCTGGAGATCAATCCGCTTCTGGTCAAGGATCTGGAGGTGGAGTACCGGTAAGATGTTTACAGATGGAAGAAGTAAACGGGTCCTGTTTGTGGCCCACTGTCTGCTCAACCAGAATGCCATTTCCGATGGAACGGCCGACTATCCGGCCTGTCATGCAGACATTGTCCGCATGTTGCTGGATGCGCAGGTGGGCATCGTACAGATGAACTGCCCGGAGCTGTGCTGTCTGGGGCTGGACCGGGGCGATGTCCATGGAGCGGAACGGGCAATCGTGGTGGAGAACACCCGCATCCGCCGCCAGATGCAGCAGCAGCCGGCCGCCGGCCGGCTTCAGGCGCTGGTAGAACAGGTCCTGTGGCAGATTTCAGAGTATGAGGCACATGGGTTTACAGTCTGCGGAATTGTCGGCATGAACCGCTCGCCCTGCTGCGGTGTGGACACCACCTCAGACCGGGATCAGGAGATTGCGGGCCAGGGTGTCTTTATCTCCGCCATCCAGTCGGCTCTTCAGGCAGCAGGTTATTCTATCCCAATGGTGGGCATCAAGGCCGGGCCGGAGGCGCTGGAGCGCATCCGGACACTTTTATAAAAATTGGAGAGGCGACAGCCCGGCTAAATGGACTGTCGCCTCTTTATATTTTATCTATATTGAAATTCGGTCGCATCACAGGGCCGTCGCCTTATCTGCGAATTCTTCCGCAGCATCGGCCCTGCGCCGAATGGGAACACCTGGTTTTGAAGTGTCTTTATTATACCCGATCCCGCCACCCAATCCGTGAACATTTTTTGGACGAAATGCAAACATTTCCGAAATAATTTGAAACGAAAAAAGCACACACGGCAAATCCGTGTGTGCTTTTATTCCCAAAATCGCTGAAGTCTTTCGATGGCAAGCTGGGCGCAAACCCCTGTGAAAAGGCCGGTGACAATACCGGAAAAGAGCAAAATGGGCAGATAAACGACGATTTGCGGGGTTCCGGTGAGCACCATAGCCGCCAGAATCTGTCCCACATTGTGGGCCATGGCCGCCACAATACTGAGCACCCAGACCTGCTTTCGTCCCACGACGCGGCGCATGGGCAGCATCACAGCAAGGCTTAGCAGTCCCCCTGCCAGGCTATAGAAAATAGCAGCCACCTGCCCCGTGGCAAGGCAGCCCAGCACAACACGCACCAGCAAAATGGCAAGGGCTGGACCGGGCCCCATCCAGTAGAGCGCCGCCACAGTGACAATGTTGGCCAGGCCCAATTTGATGCCCGGCACGGGGATGGGCACAGGAATCTGCGCCTCCACTGCAAAAATTGCCAGTGCAATGGCTGTGAGAAGCGCCATCCGGGTGAGCGTCTTGACGCGCACCCTATTTCTCCTGGGCCATCAGGTCCGCGTAGGTGGGCAACTGGTTGGCCGCCAACATCATATATTTTTCTACATCCGAGTCAAACCAGGCCATATCCTCATCTGAGGTGGGGCGGGCGATCTTCCCCGGCACGCCCATGACAGAGGAGCGGGGCGGGACCTCCATGCCGCCGCGGACCAGACTCTGGGCCGCCACCAGAGAATCACGGCCAATATGGCAGTTGTTCAGCAGCGTTGCCCCCATGCCGATCAGGCTGTGGTCTTCGATTACGCAGCCGTGAACAATCGCGCAGTGACCGATGGTACAGTTGTCGCCGATCACCACCGGGGCATCTCCGTCGCCATGGCAGAGCACCAGGTCCTGGATGTTGGTATTTTTACCAACCCGGATGGGCATATGGTCGGCGCGCAGCACTGCGCCATACCAGATGCTTGCATGTTCCTCTATCGTGACATCTCCGATGATCGTCGCATTCTCTGCAATCCATGCATTGGGATGAATTTGGGGCCATTTGCCTTTGTAGGGCTTGAGAATCATTTGAAATCTCCTCCTTTTATCTGCTGTTTCTTCTATCATACAGGAATCAAGCCTGTTTTGCAAACCCCTTTTTAAGGCCGGCCCAGAAGTGCGTCTGGCAGAAATTCCGGGAAATTTGCCTTGCTTCCCATCAGTATATACGATATAATAAACTTTACGCGATCTTAATGAGGAGGGGTTCTCATGGCCCGCATCAACGATCTGGGACGGGACCGGATTGGCCCGCTTCTGTGGCGGCTGGTCGTCCCTGCCACAACAGCACAGCTTGTCAATGCGCTTTACAATATTGTCGACCGCATCTATATTGGCCGTCTGCCTGGAGAGGGCAGTCTGGCACTGACGGGACTTGGAGTCTGTTTTCCAGTTCTCATGCTGATCACAGCACTGTCCTCGCTTATTGGCACCGGCGGCGGCGCACGGGCCTCTATCTACATGGGCGCAAACGACACCGAACGCGCGGAACGGATTCTTGGCACCTGTACCACTTCCCTGGTGATTTTGGCTGTGGTCTCCACCGTTCTGCTGCAGATCTTCTGTGAGCCCATGCTCATGTTGTTCGGCGGCAGCAGCGATACCATCGGCTATGCCACCGACTACATGCGCATCTATCTGTGCGGCTCGCTGTTTGTACTGTTCTCTCTGGGCCTCAATCCATTTCTCACCGCCCAGGGCTTTACCAATATCGCCATGAAAACAGTGATCATCGGCGCCATCTGCAACATCGTGCTCGACCCCATCTTCATCTATCTGTTTGATATGGGCGTGCGGGGCGCGGCGTTGGCAACCATTTTGTCCCAGCTGGTGTCCATGCTCTGGGTCCTGCGGTTTCTGACCGGAACCGTTACCAAGCTAAAGCTGCGCCGGGCCTATCTGCGTCTGGACTGGAAGGTTTTGGCCCCGGTGTTGGCACTGGGCGTGAGCCCCTTTGTCATGCAGGGCTCAGAGAGCGTGCTGATTGTGGCTTTTAATGCCTCGCTCAAACACTATGGCGGAGATCTGGCTGTGGGCGCCATGACCATTGTCTCCAGCATCACCCAGGTGCGCACCATGATTTTGCAGGGCGTTGCCCAGGGTGCGCAGCCCATTCTCGGTTACAACTACGGCGCCGGCAACTCCGACCGGGTGCGAAAGGCCTTCCGCCTGGCCCTCATCAGCTCCGTGCTGTTATCCGTTTTCCTGTGGCTGATCGTGTTTTTGTTCCCCACCTTCTTTGTACACCTGTTCAACAGTGAGAATCCGGAGCTCACAGCGTACAGTGTCTGGGCCCTCAACATCTACTCCGCCACGCTGTTTGTCATGGGCGCGCAGTTCACCTGCCAGCAGAGCTTCCTGGCGCTGGGGCAGGCCAAAGTGTCGCTCATCATGGCGGTATTGCGGAAATTCATTCTGCTCATTCCCCTGATTTTGATTCTGCCGTTTTTCTTCACCGACAAGGTCTTTGCAGTTTTTCTGGCAGAACCCATCTCCGATTTTATCGCAGCCTCCGTCACCTGCATCACCTGTTTCATCTGCCTGCCCCGAATCCTCACCAAGCGGGAAGCCGCACTGGCGCAGCAGAAGAAATAAACAAGAAAAAGCCACGGGAAGATACTTTCCCGTGGCTTTTTCAATCATCAGTCATAGATGGACTCTGCGCTCCACTCCAGCACTGTGCCGGTATAGCCGTCGATCTCGAACTCGTATTCCATACTGTTGTAGAAAATTTCACCCTCGTAGACCGGGCGGCCGTCGTCATAGTCCAGCTTGATTCGCAGGTTGTTTTCGCTGGCGCCAGAGACGCGGTCCAACGCGATCTGGCTGGCCTTGCTCTCGGTGATCAGAGTGCCGTTGTCGGACTGCTGGGGCTTATAATACTCTGCGTCATGGTCGTACTGTACAACTGCGCCGCTGACCGCGTCAATCTCATAGTCATACTCCATGCCGTCAGCGGTGTAGAATTCCACCTCATAGACCCAGCGGCCATCGTCCCAGTCCAGGTTGCTGCGGACAAAGGTGGCATCCTTGGCACGGACCTCTGCGTGCTCCAGCGCAATGCTCTGGGCCTTATCTGCGCTGATCTGGCCATCCTGTGGCTTTTGATTCTGGCCCGGCTTCTGACCGTCTCCAAAGGTATCGGCATCGGTGACCGTCTGGGCATCTCCCAGGGTGACCGTCTTGTTGTTGCTGTTCCAGTTGACCTCTTTCCCCATCAGTTCTCCGATGGAACGGACCGGCAAATAGGTGGAGCCGTCATACAGCAGCGGATAGACCGCGTCGCCATTTACATTGGTAAAGGTGCGGGTCTTGCCGTCTACCACCACGGTGAAGTCCGGCCGAAGCTGTGCGGAAATCCGCTCGGACTCTGCATCCTTATCCGGAGTGCCGTTCGTCGCCTGAGTGGTACGGCGGCCGCCGATGGTGATGGTCAGGGTTTCCTCATTCCAGTCCACATTCTCGCCCATCAACTCACCGATGGCACGGACCGGCAGATAGGTAGTGCCGTTGTAGAGAATCGGATGGACCTCTTCACCGGAGACATTGTAGAAGGTGCGGTCCACACCATCGATCACAATATGACAGTCCGGATAAAGGGAGGCGGTTACCGTACTCTTCTCCGCCCTTGCTGCATTGGCTGCGCCGGCCATGACGCACACTGCCAGGGCAACGCCCATTGCCTGTTTCCACTTTTTCATCTTTATTTCCTCCTTGCGGTTTTGTTTTCTGTCATCAGGATATCAGCCAAACATGAAAGAAAAATGAAAAAAAGAACTTTTTTTATTAAGCCAGCGCTTTCTGGCTCTTTCGCATCAGAGCTGTCACGGCCGCCGCGATGGCCAGCTCGGTGATCGGCATGGCAAACCAGATCATTTCCGGCCCGAAGAGCAGCTGCAGCAGACAGATGAGCAGTCCGCTGAGTCCCACGCCGCGCACCACAGAGATTGCGAACGATGCGCCCGGACGCATTACAGCCTGGAAATAATAGGTTGAGAACACATTGAATGGCAGCAGCAAAAACGACAGGCCATAGCTGCGCAGAATCTGCGGCGCGATAGCGAGCACCGCTTCAGTAGGCGTCATGAAAACCCGGACAATCCCATTGGGGAACAGCAGTTCCACCAGCAGCCAAAGCAGTCCAAAGCCGCCTGCGCTCAAAACGGCATATTTGAGCACCTGGGAAATTCGTTTCCATTGGCCGGCGCCAAAATTGATGGACAAAATCGGCTGCGCCGCCTGACCGACGCTGTAGCCGCAGCACTGGACAATGGTGCTGATATTGACGATGATACCGTAGACCGCCAGCGCCGATGCGCCGTAGTATTTCATGATCTGCCGGTTGAACAGCACTGTCAGAATGCCCATCGCAATGTCCAAAAAGAACGAGGAAAACCCCGTCACAGAGAGTTGACCGAACAGCCTGAACATCCGGGCCGGGCGCACCAGGCGCAGGGTATTGCGCCTGGAAAAAAAGTGAGTCAACATCACCACAAAGGTGATTGCCGCACCGATGGAGGTGGCAAGACCTGCGCCCATGACGCCCATATCAAAGGTGAATACAAAGACATAGTCTCCTATGATATTAAAGATACCGCCCGCAAGTACGGCTGCCGTGGCAAGGCCCGGGTGATTGTCATTGCGCAGAAACGCCGCCAGGGTTTGATTGAACAAAAACAGCGGCATAACCACCCGAATAGGCCGCAGATACGCCTCCGCCAGCGGCAGCAGCGCATCGTCTGCACCAAAGAGGCGCAGCATAGGCGCCGACCAGATCCCAATTACGATCCAACTGAGTAGGGCAAAAAACACGCTTTCCACCACAGCGGCGGTGAAACACTCGTTGGCGTGCCGGCTCTGGCCGCTTCCCCTGGCTGTACTGAGCAGCACTGCACCGCCAATGCCTGTCAAGAGGCCAAGGCTGTAGGCAATATTCCAAACTGGAGCCACCACGGCCAGCGCCGCCGTGCCGTCCGGTCCCTGATACTGCCCCACCATGGCCATATCCACAAGATAATAGATGGAGCTGATAAGCGCGCTGCCAAAGGCAGCGGACAGGTATCGAAAATAGGCCTGCCTGATATTTCCGGTCAATAGATTCATCTCAAACCTCCCCGACAAAAAAGGCCGGATAAGATCATAGGCATCTCAGCCTATCACCTTATCCGGCCTCTCATTTCCTCTGAATGAGCAGCCCTCCGCGTGACCAGGGACTACTTTATAAAAAATCGGCGCAAATGTCAAGCGCTTATTCCAGCGTCTCCACCTGGTTCAGCCACAGCGTTGCCACCGCGTCCGACGGCATGCGCCAGTCTCC
>ENA-UESD01003248-UESD01003248.1-human-gut-metagenome-genome-assembly--contig:-NODE-3248-length-10632-cov-17.853624_pt1 | contig 10632 bp, 12 predicted proteins | sample MGYA00242985_ERZ507986 | MGnify/ENA primary metagenome ERZ507986 (study PRJEB26167, sample SAMN06115408) | human gut metagenome | host: Homo sapiens | place: China:Guangxi | collected 2016-04-06...
AGCTGAGACAGAATTGATAGCCCAAGAACCTTCTGCCATGAGATTCATTTTGAAACTACCTGTTTCATCAAAGAAATTGTCCGCAATCATCTTCAAAGGGTGATCAGGGCAATACTTGCGGAACTCCAAAACTATATCTTTGAGATTTATTTGCATGATTGGTAAACCACCAATACAGCGTCCCCACTATTTATCAGCGGGTTAGCCGTACCTGTATTTTTGAATAAAGTTTTGATTTTCTAAAATTTAACTATCAAGCGATGGCTTGGGATGGTTTCGTTAACTCCGCATCCGTACCATCTTCAAAATGGCGAACATAGTCACATCGCAGGCTACGTCCCTTTCGATTTTAGTTGTAGTCCTGCATTATCTTTTCGAAATATTCCCTTGTTTCCATTATCAAACTGTTTTGATTACGGATGCAAAGGTAATATATTATATAGGTACCGCCATACGGTCTAACGGTGATTTACCAAAGGATTGGCATTCCGCCAATCTCAATCATTGGCTTAGGCTTAAACTGGCTCTCCTCGCTAATGCGAGTGCCAAAGCCTCCTGCTAAAAGTACTACTTTCATAGTATTCTATAAAAAAACTTTAAATACTCGTTATTTGTTTTATCAGAGCAGTCACACAACCGTCAATCTATAAATTGAACTGCATTATGAAAAATCTCAAGATATAGAAATAGCCTACACCTGTAATTACACATTTTGCATAGAACAACAACCAAATAATTGTGTTAATCCATTCTGAATCATTTACATTAACATCTTCATCCTTTTTATCAGTCTTATGCTTATAACAATAACAAACATGCCAAATAATTGTACCGATAAAATACTGTAAAGCGTCCAACACTATAGAAAAGACTATAAAAAGGCAAGAATTAATCAATAACTGACTAACCTGATGATTTTCTTTATCCACAAAAATCCAGGCTATTGCTATACCTGCAAAATTTATCTGTCTTACAATAGAACTCATTGTTCCAGACAATGTCTCATAAGCATCTCTTATGTCCTTTAACGTCATCATAGAGCACCTCTCCTATCTTGGACCTGTTCCTTGTTTTTTATTAGATTGAATTTGACGATCAGCCGAATGAGTAGTTCTTCTTGAAGTACTCTCATCAATTCTTCTAGCACCTCTAGAATCATTTGTCCTAGACTCACCACTCTTGCCACTTTTTTCACAATTTCTTGTTCCCATATTATTCAAATAAAATCGTTAAACAAATCTATATTACCTATTTTCTTATCTCAATGTACAAACTTTATCCACACACAATCCTTCCTTTACGTGAGGGATTCTGTAACGATAATCCTGTTCTATCTTATCTGGCAAACCTTGTATCAAAGAAACAAAAGCTTCCTTAGTAGATACCTCAAACAAGACCTTCACTTTCTCAAAATAACGACAAGACCTTTTTAATCTCAGGGTCTTCAACCATTTGCTCCATGAAGACATATTTGTCTTGTCCATTCTTCAAATCCCAAACATCGAGAATGACATCTACACCATCAAACGTTCTGCCAGTCGCTGCACCCTTACTTTATTCTCTTCTGGATGCCAGCTATATGATATAAAAACTTTTGGATTCATTTATTCATCCTTTAAACTGTTTTACAAGTACGTTTATGCTTTAAACGTTTCTCGCCAAATCACTTTTTTACGAAATTCATCAAAACCGATTTCATCCCATTCCTTAATTACATTTCGCTTCTCAACCTCTGTAAACTTCACTGGAGGATGATTCTTAATTTTCAAATGCAGTTTATCATTGTAGCTCTTCAATACATCAAGCTCCACATCAGGATAATAACGAGATTTGCACAACCCAAATGCTTGTTTTGAATAGAATTTACTATTAATGATTATATTTGCCTTCTCCTCTAAGATACTCTTAGGAAACAGCTTGTCAGACCTATTGGTATAATTAAATATCAACCAGGACATATCTTTATCTTGGCGGAATTTTATCTTTTGACAAGCCTTTTTTCTAAAGTCATCTTCAGGTCCCAGTCTCAACACAAAACCTGCCTGCTCTCCTGGACGAGAAAATGGCTGCAAACCTACTACCCTCATATGCTGGCTATACATATCTTTTCCATCAAAAGGAAAATCTGAATACATATAGATAACACCGTATTCAGGCTCCTTTGGCTCTATTGGGTAATACTTACCATCTTTATATCGAGTAGTTGCAAAAAAGGCCGCCACAAACTTATCGACAGTTAAGTCTAGTAAGTCGGTTTTGATGCCATAATGCTGTGCTAAAGCCTCTGCATCGATTGATAACTTCAATGGATATATACTCCCATTTCTCAAAGTTATTTGCAAGCCACTATCAAAAATTTTAGTAAGTGGATAATCCGATATAAGAAGTTCTAACTCACATGCCTTCAAGCACTCATGGAAGATATGTTCAGCATCCATGCCTTTACGGTATAAGGATGGACGGCATGGTTTATGATAGCCACTCTCTCCACGATAATAACAATTGAAAGATAAGCTACATGGAATTAAACGGTCTTTATCTTCGGGACCTGGTACAATCTCAAACAAACCGTCTTGCGCATACGAGGGAAAAAGTAATCGGAATGGAGATTTATCCAATGCCCACTTTTCCTCCCCATAAGACAGCCTATCCAAAACATCCATGATGGTAGGAAGTTTCTCTATCAGTTCATTTCTTTTGTTTTCCCAATATCCCATATATTATATCCTCCGCTTTTTGAATATATTGTAATTCTAGAGCCAAATCCTTATCGTTTCGCTTCATTGCTGTTTTTCGATATATCTCAACATAAGGAAGTGCCTTAGCGGCTTGCTCATAATTAATGCCTGTCACTAGGATAGAATCACTACAGCGACAGATTTCATCTAATGCATCCACACCTTGATAGAACTTGCATGCTTCGATGATAGGATCTACGTTATGTGTTATTTTGCCAAGCAATTCCTTGTAATACATCTTGTTCTGAGGCAAAGGTAAACTATCGTAATCTACCAAATTCAAGACTTGCTGAGCTTCATCCAAAAACATTTTCTCATCTTGTGGATGACGCAAAGACAAGCCATAATAAGAATCAACTCTAGTCATCCTGTTTTCCAACAACAATTTTTCATCTCCTAGTCTTTCACATAAAGCTTGAGCCTTGCGCAAAAAACTCATTCCTAAAGAGGCATATCGCAAAGAGAACATATGCGCTAAACGATTGTAGACATTGATTACATAAGTTTCCCCTAACTGTTCTGCCTCGTATAAAGCAGAAGAAAGAGAATTGACAGAAAACTCATACATATTCTTTTTTGCGCTCTCTATCTCACCGCGCAACAACAACATTTTATACCTAAGAAAATGCCCTTCGGCATAAGGCTCCGCTTGAAAAGTCGCCTCCAAGGCTCTATCCAACAAACCTCTACGGAAATAGGAATCAGCAGAAGTATACCATCTATCAAAAAGGAGATTCCCATAAACTTTTTTGCCCGATGCGATTCGATCAAATAGCCGCAAATTTTTCTCGACGCCATACCAATCACAAGCATTGAACCTGCCATGAACATCCATCAAGATTAATTCCAAAACATCTTGATAATGTATTCCCTCTCTAATTTTCGGAATATCCAAACCTATGTACTTACGGGCCTGGCTTATGAGTTCATTATGAACGGTTTGGTCTTCTGGACTATGAGAATATAGCACTATATGCCAAAGAAAACATTGTAAGATCTCAGTATTTGTCATTGTCACTTATATAAATCCACATTGATGTCGAATGGGCTATCGAAGTCCTTCAACATTGCATGCTTCGTATCTTTCTCTGAGAGATTAGCATGTGCTGTTGGAATTCTCCAATCAATACCAAGGGTATCATCGAGAATAGAGATACCACCATCAGCCTCAGGATGATAGAAGTTGCAACCTTCTCTTCAAACTCTCGCTCGCTGAAATTGTCGAATTTGGTATCAGGGATACCATATGGGGCACTTTTGCCTGGTTCCGAAAGCATCTTATAAACATCGGAGCGGAAGCGGATTTCATTAAGATTTTTGTCCTCAACTCTCACAAAGACAAAGGTGGTAAGAAAACAGCCTCGCGGACAACACGTTTACCTCGACTGTTTATCATGATACGTCTTTCCAAAGTGCGTCGGATCTGTTGCTACAAAACCATTTTCAGCTACATATCCTTCACTTTTTGCCATGGCTTCGCCGTCGTCCCCTGCAATAGTGGACGTAACCTGTGATTGTATATTTGTCTCTTTCATCATACGAATCAAGTTCGTTTTTTGATGGCGTTCAACTGAATCTCGATATAAGAGACACAGAATCTTCTTGCAAAAATACGAAAATTGTTGGAAACTAGCAAATTATGCGTGTTAAAAAATTAATATCATTCTACGGAAATCAACATTATTTTACTATTCTTTTCGTACATAATTTCCTAAGTCGTTGATTGAACGAAAGTTTTCGGCTTTTCTGTATCTCTCATGTAAAGATTCAGGAAAAATGGTTCATTTTACCAAATCCCTCTTTTTATTCTTTTTTGTGGCTTATAGGGTTGCCAGTATTTTGGCGTTGGCATCTTTTACTTTATTATATATGTCATTTGCGGTAGCTTTGTCTGTCCATCAGGAACTCTCCGAGCACTTAAAGCTCAGTCGCCGCACCTTGCAGGAATACCGCAAGCCGATAATTGATGGGAAAATCAGAGATGACAGATACACCTGATACAATTGCCTCTAAACGAACAAAGGGGAACAACCAGTCTTTGGTCGTTCCCCTTTGTTCGTTGTATTCATTCTGATTACATCACATGATTGTCAATTTTCCAATGGCTTGATATCATCATTCGTTTCATGTATCCAATTGCTCACATTATAAGATAAATTATATCTGTCTCGGATAAAATGAGTAAAAGGATTTTTTCGAATCCCTCCGTCTCCCTTTCCAAAGGGAGCTCCACCTCTAACCAAGCCTTCCTCCTCAGAAGGAAGGATGTAAACCGCCCTACTCGGTGCTCGGAACCGCTACGCTCTAAGGTTGGCGGGGCATCAAAGCCCTCGCCATGGTTGTGCGGGATGGGACCGCCTGGAGAAACATTACAACATACAAAAGAAATATGCTTGAAATTCTTCTCTCTTACTGCTGTGATAAATTTTAAAATGCATTACTTTCTTTTTATATCCCCCTCAACCTTCACATAAGTCTTTTACATATTTCTTTACTAAGATCAAATAAGAAGTTTATGCTTCGTCATACTTATAGGCATTTCCATAAGTGGTAACATCAACCGTTGTGCCATCAATATTAAATTTATATGTAAATTCAACTATACCATACTTTCCTTTATCTTCTTTTGCCATTTGAGTCATATATAATATTGTTTTATTGGCATAGAGATCTTGAATTTCTTTGTCAGGTAAATTGTGCTTTAAAAAAACAGTTGAAACCGCATAATCTAAATTGTCACCTAAACTATAGACCAAAGCGTTACTTGTTTTAGAACAATGATGTGGTACTTTAACCCATCTTATATCTTTTAATAGTTGCTGATTACAACACTTAATATTTGGATTTTCAGTATCACCGCCAAAATAAAACATATAATCATCCAAAGACAAGACAAAAGAAACAGATAATTCATTTGGACTAGTTAGAGATTCATTATAAATTGCTTTCCAATCTAATGTTGAAATATTGGGCGTCAAAAAAAATATATCTGAATTTTTGATTTTATTATCATTTTCCGAAATCAAATCTATTTGATAACAATTACCTGTTCCTCCCGAAGATTTTATCGGCCAAAGATTCTTCTTACTAACACATCCTAAGATATTCGAGAAAATATCAATCGTCTTATTACATTCATTTTTCAACAATCCTATATTTTTATCTCCATAATAAAAATCAGGTCTTATAAAAACCAAATTATCACTATAGAAATCTTTAACCAAATCATCAATGCCTAAAGAATGGTCATGATGAGGATGTGTCCAACATACTATATTCAACTTATCAACATTATATTTTGATAAGATAACTTTAGCTAGATTAATGTTGTTTTGTAAATAAGAATCTACAACCATTGAGAAAACGACCTTATTAGAATTACCTGTATCTACATATAGTATGATACAACTTTCTCCTAAGTTCTTATAGCCTATCACAAAAATATGTACTTCAAGGTTTTCAAACTTTGATACATAACACTGCAAATTACTATATCTCTTCATAATGTTTTACTTCACCGTCATAAGTAGGCATTGTCCCCCATATCACATCTATATCTAATGTTTCTTTAGATACAGAACTAACATCGAATACAGGAGACTCTGCTTGCGTTGTATTATCGGTGCTATAATCAAAAGAATCTGGAGTAAATGATGCAGAAAAGACTTTATCAGTTTTCATAATTATAACATTTTTCTAAGTATTCTTCCGTTACACATGATTTGAATATCTCAAACATTTCGTCCTGAATGTTTTCATTTAATAAAGTATTCAATGTTTCGAAATCTCTTAATTCATCCATTCTAAAAAATTCATCAGCAATATATGCATCTAAATCAATAATAACTCCTATTTTATCACTATTGATATATCTATTAAATTGCTGATTATAATTATATCTGATATTATTTTTTTCCAGCAAATCATAATACTTGCGATTTTTTACAAGCGTATTATCTCTTAATCTATAAAATAGATTGATATCGCCCTCAAAAACGTCAAAAATATCTTCTTCTTTTTGGAAATCTTTTTTATCTATTTTTCTAATTCCTAGACGTCTGATACTCACAAATTTATCATATTCAAACATCTCTTCGAGAAGCTGACTTATTAAGGCTGTATAATGACGACTTCCAGAATAGGCTCCAGAACAATCTATCGAAACAACAATACTATCATTAACTATATCAAGAACTGCCTTTGAGCCTTCCTCTATTGTACAATCCAAAAAACGAAATCCATTATCGATTTCTGAATTTTGGGTAAATTTAGAGTTTTCTGAATTTTGAGCATCTATCACAAAACTAACTGAACGACTTTTGAGCGGTAAAATCCTATTAAAAGATTTTTTTATCAAATCTAAGCCCTTAACTCTATTGATATAGCCCGTCAAATCAGTCAAACCCGCAACATCTACTCGAAAGATTACCTTTGCAAGTAAATCACTATGTACATTGGTTCTTTTATATTTATCTTTGCTCATAATATTAATATTTTAAGTTTAATTCTGTATATACAAAAGATTGCGGTGCCGTGAAATGATCAAATATTATATTTGGATGAATTGCTTCACTATATTTTACAACATCTTCAATCTTAAGTGCATAAGCTATTCTTTTCCCCTCAAAATAAGAATCAAAAAATAATCTAGTTATTCCAGAATATTCTTTTGTTTCTTCCCATAGATTTTCTGGTGTATCGGTTATAATATTCTTTATCTTAAATTCACCAACAATACGACAAACAGGACTACTACTATAAATATAGACTTTGTCAACTGGCTTTTTAAATATTGTTTTCCGATACTCAAAGATTTTCCTACCTTCGAAAATTTCTTTAACAAACTTTGGTTTAATCGATAATATAACGTTCATCTACCTTTCCTAACTTTAATATTGAATTAAATTGTTTATTATCCAATTGTCTGAACCCCCAATAAATATTTCTATCTATACCTGCTCGTTCAACTAATTCTTTCATAATGATGCGATGACGAAACGCAATATTATATAGCATTTTTATAACAGTAAAATTACTTTTTTTGTTGTACCAATATCTTAAATCCGCTTCAGTAAACACAGAATAGCTCTTCATATATTTCAAGAACTCTTCCTCTGAATCAAAATCACCATACGTTTTAACTTCTAAAACAGTACAAACAGAAGTAGCTACACTCCTATATAATGCTCGTCCAGGGATATCACTAGTTCTATATATAACAAGCTTATCATTCTTCTTTAATTTCCAAACATCTCGCATCCAACAAATATAAATTTTATGAATACTATTAGTCTCAGAAATATCATTAATTACATCAAATTCATTTTCTGTATCTAATTTTGAATCAGGAAACATCAAAGTATGAAACTTTGGATATATAGACAAAATATATTGATCTCCCTTATTGCAATTAACATAAGGATAATCTAATAATAAATCATCAGAATGTTTATTCATTTCCCTAATATAAACTTCCTCATACCTACCATCAGGATGCTTTTTTATAGCCTTCTTAACAAAACCATAGGTCTTGAACATATTTATGAGCGGTAACAATCGATCTTCAGGAAAGATTGTAACATAAACTTCTTCAATATTATCAACAATAGCCTGATCCAAGATTTTCTTTATAAATCTTTCCCCACGCTTTGTTCCTCTATTATCGATCTTAAAGGTTCCTATCTTCAATCTTCTCATTGGTGGAAGAGGAGGAATTGTGTCTGTTACTTCTTCATCTTCTCGCTTCAAGTATAAAAAATCTTTTAACTCTTCTGACTCGATATAGGTTAAAGCTTTAGCTCCTTCTTGAGCTTTTCGCTTATACCATTCATCAAAACCTTCATAACTTTCTCTCAAAGAATTAAAAAAGACATCGTTTAAATCAATGTCACGAAAAGATCTATATTCTAAATCCATAATTTTACTTTAAAAAATGAAGATAATTATCAGTAAATCACCGTTAGAACGTAACTACTGATTTTCAGCAGTTAGCACATCCAACATTTTTTCAAAAAAACATATTATTAGTTGGTATTGCCAGAGCTACCTATTAGGTAGCCTTGACATTCACCTTTTTGTTCGAGTTATAATTACATGGGATTAGGGACATGATAAGATTTTCGAAAACCTACCTTCAATAGTCTTTGCGACCCTTTCGGTTCCCCCAGTTCTGGAGGACAGAAACCTTCCTTACCGTTATTTTCTGCCTCTCCGTCTCTCCTGCAAGGAGAGCTCCACCTTTCTCACCAAGCCTCTCTTTCCTCAGGAACGAGAGGATGTAACCGCCCTCCGGTGCTCAGAACCGCTACGCTATAAGGTTGGCGGACCATCAAAGGTCTACGCCATGTTGTGCGGGATGGGACCGCCTTAATCATTCCTACATTGAGCAATCAATAAATTCGATTTGATTATATGTCTGCAATTGCGTCAACTTATGTTTTGTAAGCATTTGCAACTGCCATATTAAGTTGTCATAAGATGATTGACCATAATAGTAGAAAACCAAATTCACATTACGACTATTTTCCGAGCATAGCTTTTGGAAAAACTTCTCAAAATATTGACGGTCTGTATCTCCAAGAGAGTATCCATAGAAGATAATATGCCCTGCAGAATTCAGCCAAAGCGAAAATTCTCGCGCCTTTAGACTTTGATTATAAGCTTTATATAAGAAAACATGCTCCTTAGATAATTTAGCTGAATCCTCTACACCGAATACGATATCATCGTAAGCTGCTAGAGAGCCATGAATATGCAATAAATTACTTTTTGAAGCACAAAACCGTTCCCATGTCATTCTTTCCATTATACTCGTATAATTAAAAGATATAATCTTACTATCGTCTGGTAAATGATTAATAACGCTCACGGCAGGATTATCATTTTTTAGAATAAATTCTCTTCTGGTTTCTTCTTGAAGATAAGATTTTAGAGATGATTTTAATTCTTCATTGTATATTGTTTTTTTTTATTATCTTTGCATAGAAATTCAACATCAGGGTGTGGAATAAGACCGATTCTTCATTAGCTTTGCAAGCCGTTGAATATGTTCCGTCCCCACACTCTTACATCAGAACCTGGATAGTTCAAAGGGCATAGACCCCGTATTCGCAATGATAGCTCATGATGTATCGATGTTTGTTTAATTATAAATATTATGGCTATGACTTACGTAGGAATTGACGTCAGCAAAGCAACCTTCGTTGTTGCTTATTCATCTGCCAAAAGCAGTGAAACCAAAACTTTCAAGAATACCACAAAGGGTATCCGAGAGTTTATCCGAACCATCTCTCCAGAAGAGAACCATTGTGTGTTGGAAGCAACAGGCAACTACAGTATGCTGCTTGTCTATTTGCTCTCCAAGGCAGGCTTTACTGTCTGTATGGAGAATCCTCTGAAGATAAAGAACTTTGCACGTGTCATGCTCTCTGTTGTCAAGACAGACGAGATTGATGCCCGCCTCATTGCCTTATATGGTGAGAGAATGCAACCAGCACCATTCAAGCTCCGTAGTGATTCCCTTTTGTTACTCAAGCAGAAGCGTACTGTATTACGTCAACTGAAGAAGCAGCTTACCGCTAACAGAAACCTTGAAGGTTCACTTAAAGTCCTGCCATTCATTGATTCCAAGTGCAAGAAAGTCTTGGAAAAGACTATCAAGTTTCTTGAGAAGCAAATCGAAGAAATGGAGGAAGAGCTAACGTCCTTGGCAGAGATTGAATACAAGAAGCAGATGGATTTACTCACTTCCATAAAAGGAATAGGAGCAACCCTTGCAGCTGCACTCATCATTGCCACAGGCGGATTCACCTACTTTGGTAAATCACCGTTAGAACGTAACTACTGATTTTCAGCAGTTAGCACATCCAACATTTTTCAAAAAAAGCATATTATT
>ENA-UESD01003255-UESD01003255.1-human-gut-metagenome-genome-assembly--contig:-NODE-3255-length-10614-cov-3.995160_pt1 | contig 10614 bp, 7 predicted proteins | sample MGYA00242985_ERZ507986 | MGnify/ENA primary metagenome ERZ507986 (study PRJEB26167, sample SAMN06115408) | human gut metagenome | host: Homo sapiens | place: China:Guangxi | collected 2016-04-06...
AGCGTGCGGTCGTTCACCTCGCCGGTGTAGCACAGCTCGGTCTTGAACTGGTAGCTGCCGCCCAAGCGGTCGATGGCAGGTGAAGATGATGGCGTCGACGCCGTTCATGGCCGCGACATAGGAGCCGACGACCTTGGCGACCCAGTAGTGGAACATGTCGAGCGCGAGCTGCGCGCGGTCGTTGCCCTCGGCAGCGGCGGCATCGAGATCGCGGAAGTCGGAGCTGACGCCGGAGACGCCGAGCACGCCGGACTTCTTGTTGAGGATGTTGAGCATCTCGTCGATGCTGATGCCATACTTGTTCATGATGAACTGGATGACGCCGGCGTCGAGATCGCCGCAGCGGGTGCCCATCGGCAGGCCGACCAGCGGGGTGAAGCCCATGGACGTGTCAACGCACTTGCCGCCGTCGATCGCGCAGATGGAGCTGCCGTTGCCCATGTGGCAGGAGATGAGCTTGAGCTCTTCGATGGGCTTGCCCATGAGCTCGGCGCAGCGGGCGGACACGTAGCGGTGGCTCGTGCCGTGGAAGCCGTAGCGGCGGATGCCGTCGTTCTGGTAGTATTCATAAGGAATGGCGTACATATAGGCCTTGCCGGGCATGGTCTGGTGGAACGCGGTGTCAAACACGGCGACCATCGGCACGTCGTCGCCCATGACGGCGCGGCAGGCGTTGATGCCGGTGATGTTGGCGGGGTTGTGCAGCGGGGCGAACGGCGTGCACTCCTCGAGGGCAGCCATGACGGCGTCGTCGATCTTGACGGAGCAGGCGAACTTCTCGCCGCCGTGGACGACGCGGTGGCCGACGGCGTCGATCTCCTTCATGGAGGCGACCACACCATACTCGGCGCTGGTCAGCTTGTCGATGACCGCGGCGATGGCTTCGGAGTGCGTGGGCATCGGCAGATCCTCGTCAAAGACGGGTTTGCCGCCGACGAGCGGGGTGTGCTTCAGATGGCCGTCGAGGCCGATGCGCTCGCACAGGCCCTTGGCCAGGACGTGTTCGGTCTCCATGTCGATCAGCTGATACTTCAGGGAAGAACTGCCGGCATTGATGACAAGAATTTTCATAGTCAGATTCCTTTCTCATATGAAATATTGTAATTTTCGCAAAACCACAGTATTATGATGCCATAACACTCTTATTGTAATCATTTCAGTGGAAAACGCAAGTATTTTTCGAAAGAAGGTGCAAAAATGGGAAATGTCATCGGCATCGTTGCGGAGTATAACCCGTTTCACAACGGCCATGCACGGCTCATCGAGCAGACGCGCGCGCGTCTGGGCGCGGACTGCCCGGTCGTGTGCGTCATGTCGGGCGACTTTGTGCAGCGCGGCAGCCCGGCGGTGTATGCGAAGTTTGCGCGCGCGGAGGCCGCTGCCCGCTGCGGGGCGGATCTGGTGCTGGAGCTGCCGCTGCCGTGGGCGCTGTCGTCGGCGGAGGGCTTTGCCCGCGGCGCCGTGGGGCTGCTGGGCAGTCTCGGCGTGGTGACGCATCTGGGCTTCGGCAGCGAGTGCGGCGAGCTGGAGCCGCTGCAGCGGGTGGCCGAGGCGCTGCTCGATCCGCTGCTGGGCGAAGACCTGCGCGCCGAGCTGCAGGCCGGCATCCCGTTTGCGGCGGCGCGGCAGCAGGCGGTCGCGCGGCGCGTGGGCGCGCTGGCAGAGCTGCTGCAGGCGCCGAACAACATCCTCGCCGTGGAGTATCTCAAGGCGATCTTTGACCAGCGGCTTGATCTGCATCCGCTGACGATCCTGCGCACCGGCGCGCAGCATGACCGTCCGGCGGAGGGCAATGTGCGCTCGGCGAGCGAGCTGCGCACGCGCATCGGCGCAGGGGAGAACGTGTCCGCCTTTCTGCCGAGGGCGGCGGCGGAGATCAGTGCCCGGGAAAAGACGCTCGGTCGCGGGCCGGTGCTGCCGGAGGCGCTGGAGAGCGCAATCCTCTCGCGCCTGCGGATGCTGCCGCAGACGGCTTACAACGCGCTGCCCGGCGCGTCCGAGGGGCTGGGCAACGGTCTGTACCGCGCCGCGCACGAGGAGCCGACGCTCGACGGCGTGCTCGCGGCTGCAAAGTCCAAGCGCTACGCGCTCTCGCGCATCCGGCGCATGACGATGTGCGCGGCCCTCGGCGTCACTGCCGGCATGGACGCCGGCACGCCGCCGTATGCGCGTGTACTGGCCATCGGCGCGCAGGGCAGGGAGCTGCTGCGCGCGATCGACGCGCGCACGGCGGCGCCGGTCATCACGAAGCCGGCCGCCGGACGGAACCTGCCGGGCGCAGCCGGAGAAATATTTGCCCTGACGGCGGATGCGCACGATCTCTACGTGCTCGGCTGCCCTGCCAGAGAGGAGCGCCGCTGCGGCGGCGACTGGCGTGCGAGCCCGTTCGTGCTGTGACCGGCAGAGTGCGCAAAGTATTCGAAATTTTGATATGAATATTTTGTGAAATTGATATTGCATTTCTTGCAAAAAGATAGTATAATGCCGTCATATTCATTTGAAGGACATTTGTCCGCGCGCTGCGGACAGCGCCCGGAGAAGAAATGATTGGAGGAAATACAATGAAAAAAGCGATTGCTCTGCTGCTCGCTCTGGTCATGGTGCTTTCGCTCGTGGCCTGCGGCAACAAGACTACCCCCGACACACCCGACACCCCTGACAAGCAGGAGGAGACCATCCACATCGGTATCGTGACCGGTTCCGTTTCTCAGTCCGAGGACGACCGCCGCGGCGCCGAGGCCTTCCAGCAGCTCTATGGTGAGGAGAAGGTCGTTAAGATCGGCGTGTTCGAGCCCGCCAGCGGCGACTCCGGCGCCGGCGGCAAGAAGGAAATGCTCGGCATGCAGTATGCCAACCAGGAGACCCCGACCGTCGAGATCGGCGGCGAGACCTACAAGGTCGAGCTGGTCTATGCCGACAACGGCTCCTCCACTGATAAGGCCCCCTCCGCCGCCTCCCAGCTGGTCAGCGAGGGTGTGAGCGTCGTTCTGGGCTCCTACGGCTCCGGCGTCTCCATCGCCGCCGGTCCCATTTTCCGTGACGCCGGCATCCCCGCCATGGGCGTCACCTGCACCAATCCCAACGTCACCGCCGGCAACGACTACTACTTCCGCATCTGCTTCCTGGATAACTTCCAGTCCGCCGTCCTCTCGAACTTCGCCAAGGACAAGTTCGCGGCCAAGACCGCTTACTGCCTCGGCGAGAACGGCAACGAGTATGACCAGGGCCTGGTCACCTTCTTCAAGCAGGCATTTGAGAAGGCCGGCGGCACCGTCGTCACTGACTCCTTCCCGAAGGACAACTCCGACTTCAGCTCCTACCTGAACAAGGCGAAGGATCAGGGCTGCGACGTGTTCTTTGCACCCGTGTCGATCGCGTATTCCACGCAGCTCGTTTCCCAAGCGGCTTCCCTGAACATCGGCATCCCGTTCCTCGGCTCCGATACGTGGGATGACAACATGGTCCTGCAGGCTGCCAAGGGCACCAACGTTCAGGTGTTCGTTTCCACCTTCTACGCAGAAGGCGGCAACAAGACCTTCGACGACGGCATCAAGGCCTATATCAACGGCAATGCCGACGCCAAGACCACCAACGGCGGCGACGATACCATCTCCGCAGTGACGGCCATGGGCTATGACGTTTATTATGTTGCGCTCGAGGCGCTGAAGGCTGCCGGTTCCACCGATCCGGCCAAGGTCATGGAAGCGCTGCCCGGCGTGACCTATGACGGCGTGTCCGGCCACATCGCCTTTGACGAGACCGGCGACGCGATCCGCGACACCGCTTATATCAAGACCATCGACACGGCCGCCAACGTCTGGAAGTTCGTGACGCAGCAGAAGGCTTCCTGAGCTTCTGCCTCGGTCTGAGATCCAAAAATCCGGGGGGAGCTTCGGCTCCCCCTTTGGGATTTTGAGCCGCTGCGAAAGCTGCGGAAGCTCCGCGGTTTTCGCGGCGGCTGAATGTCCGCATTCGTAAACGATAGAGAGGGAAACAGATGGAATTTCTAGTCGCACAAATTTTATCCGGCGTTTCGCTGGGCGGCCAGTATGCCCTGATCGCCATCGGTTATACGATGGTCTACGGCATCCTGCGTCTCATTAACTTCGCCCACGGCGACGTGTTCATGTGTGCAGGCCTCATGATGGTCTTCATGTGTGCGTCCCTGCCGGTGTACGTATCCATTCCGCTCATGCTCGTGCTGACGGTCCTGCTCGGCTTCATCATCGAGCGCGCGGCCTATAAGCCCCTGCGCAGCGCACCGCGTATGTCCGTCATGATCTCGGCCATCGGCGTGAGCTATCTGCTGCAGAACGTGGCGCTGTATGCCACCGGCGGCCAGCCACAGACGTATCCGTCACTGCCGTTCGTGTCCGGCACGGTCACGATCCTCGGCGCGTCCACGCACTGGGTCACGGTCATTACGCCCGTGCTCGTGATCGTGCTCGTGCTGCTGCTGCAGTGGCTCATCAACCACACGAAGATCGGCATGGCCATGCGCGCGGTTGCGAAGGACTTCGAGACCAGCCAGCTCATGGGCATCAAGATCAACAAGGTCATCTCCGTGACGTTTATCATCGGCTCGTTCCTGGCGGCCGTCGGCTCGCTGCTGTACTTTACGAACTACCCGACCGTCATTCCGACCTCCGGCGCCATGCCCGGCCTGAAGGCGTTCGTCGCGGCGGTGTTCGGCGGCATCGGTTCGATCCCCGGCGCCGTCATCGGCGCGTTCATCATCGGCATCTGCGAGACGCTCATCAAGGGCACCAGCATGACGGTGTTCTCCGATGCGTTCACGTTCGCGCTGCTGATCGTCGTCCTCGTGGTCAAGCCCACCGGCCTGTTCGGTGAAAAGGCCACGGACAAAGTCTGAGAGGGGGGGGATCACTGTGCTGAAAGCGAAAGACAAAGAAGCACGCCGCGGCAACCTGATCACCTTTGCCATCGTGCTCGCGCTCACGCTCGTGACGATGGTACTGGAGAATGTGATGTCTCCCGGCTCCCTGCTCTTTACGGTCATCAAAAAGGGTGCGGTGTACTCGCTCGTCGCCGTGTCCATGAACCTGCTCAACGGCTTTACCGGCCTGTTCTCGCTCGGTCAGGCGGGCTTCATGCTCCTCGGCGCGTATGCCTACGCGATCTTCATGATCCCGGACGCCGCGCGCGATGGCGTGTATTACCTCTTCGAGGGTTCGAGCATCCACTTCTCCTTCCAGGAGATGTTCCAGCACCTGTTCGGCGCCACCGGCTTCGGCGGCGGCGTGAGTCTGGTGCTCGGCGTGCTCGTGGCCATCATTTTCGCGGGCCTGATCGCCGCGTTCTTCGCGTATCTGATCGGCCTGCCGGTCCTGCGCCTCAAGAGCGACTATCTGGCCATTGCCACGCTCGGCTTTGCTGAGATCCTGCGTGCCATTTTCCAGTGGCAGACGCTCGGCAAGGTTACCAACGGCGCCAACATCCTCAAGGGCTATCCGACGTTTGCGGATTTCAACATCACGAATGCTTCTGGCAAGGTACTCTTCCGCCTGAGTGCGGTCGTGCCGATTTTGCTTGCCGGTATCTGCATTTTCCTTATTGTCCTGCTCATCAATTCGTCCTACGGCCGCGCCTTCAAGGCCATCCGCGACGATGAGATCGCGGCGGAGGCCATGGGCGTGAACCTCGCCAAGCACAAGAGCCTGTCGTTTGTCATCAGCTCGTTTTTCGCGGGCGTGTCGGGCGCGCTCTTTGCCATGTTTGCCACGACCGTGCAGGCCAAGGTGTTCACCTCGGCCATGACCTATGAGATCCTGCTCATCGTTGTCATCGGCGGCATCGGCTCCGTTTCCGGCAGCTGCATCGCCTCCTTCCTGTACATCGCGTGCTCCGAGTGGTGGCTGCGCTTCCTCGACAACGAGGCGTACATCGGCTCGTTCAAGGTGCCGCTGCTGCGCAACGGTTTCCGTATGGTCGTGTTCTCGATCATCATCATGATCGTCGTGCTCTTCTTCCGCAAGGGTATCATGGGCGAGCGCGAGCTGCCGGATCTGTTCCGTAAGCGCCCGAAAAAGGCAAAGAAGAACGTAGTTGAGGAGGGCAAAGCAGATGAGTAAAGACATCCTCAGCGTGGAAAATATCACGATGCAGTTCGGCGGCGTCGTGGCAGTCAACAACCTGTCGCTGCACATCCCCGAGGGGCAGATCGTGGCGCTCATCGGCCCGAACGGCGCCGGCAAGACCACGGCCTTCAACTGCATCACCGGCGTGTATGAGCCGACGAACGGCCTCGTCAAATTCCTCGACGAGCCGATGGTCCGCAACCATCCGACCGGCAAGATGAAAAAGCTCTACAAGGGCGAAAATCCACTGCTCTACACGGCGGAGTATCATCCGGAGGATGAGACGAAAGAGCAGATGCTCGCGCGCGACCCGCTGGCCGGGACGGGCAAGATCGTCTCGCCGACGCCGGACAGGATCACGAAGCTCGGTATTGCCCGCACGTTCCAGAACATCCGCTTGTGGAAGAGCATGACGGTGTTTGAAAACGTGCTCGTGGCGAAGCATATGCGCGCCAGGCAGAACGTGTTTTCCGCGACCTTCCGCGGCAACGCCAAGGAAGAAAAGCGCATGCGCGACGAGACCATGGCTCTGCTCGTCGAGCAGGGGCTGGAGAAATACAGCGACGACATTGCGACGAGTCTGCCCTACGGCATTCAGCGCCGGCTGGAGATCGCCCGCGCGCTGGCGACGGATCCGAAGCTGCTGCTGCTCGACGAGCCGGCGGCCGGCATGAACCCGCAGGAGACGCTCGAGCTCGCGGCGTTCATCCACGAGCTACGCGAGAAATACGGCCTGACGATCTTCCTGATCGAGCACCATATGGATCTGGTCATGCGGATCTCCGATTACATTTATGTCATTGACTTCGGCAGCAAGATCGCCGAGGGCATCCCGCAGGAAGTCCAGAACAATCAGCACGTCATTGACGCCTATCTGGGGGTTGTGGAAGATGAGTGAAACGATTCTGAAAATTGAAGATCTGCAGGTGCGCTATGGCGGCATTGAGGCTGTCAAGGGCATTTCATTCGATGTGCAGCAGGGGCAGATCGTTACGCTGATCGGCTCCAACGGCGCGGGCAAGAGCTCCACGCTGCGCACGATCTCTGGTCTTGTCAAGCCGAGCGGCGGCAAGATCACCTTCCAGGGGGAAGACATCACCGGCAAGGACCCGACCCAGATCGTCACGCAGGGCGTGACGCTCGTGCCGGAGGGACGCCGCATTTTCCCGGACATGACCGTGCTGGAAAACCTGAAGATCGGCGCTTACCTGCGCAAGGACGATCTGTCAGAGGACCTCGAGTGGGTCTACAGCCTGTTCCCGCGCCTGAAAGAGCGCAGCTGGCAGGCCGGCGGCACGCTCTCCGGCGGCGAGCAGCAGATGCTTGCGGTCGGCCGCGCGCTCATGAGCCGCCCGAAGCTGCTCATGATGGACGAGCCGTCGCTCGGTCTCGCGCCGCTGGTCGTGCGCGATATCTTCTCCATCATTCAGGAGATCAACAAGCAGGGCGTGACGATCCTGCTCATTGAGCAGAACGCAAACATGGCCCTCAAGATCGCCGATATCGGCTACGTGCTCGAGACCGGCCGCATCACGCTCACCGGCAGCGGTGAGGAACTGCTGACGAACGACGCGGTGCGCGCGGCGTACCTCGGCGCATAACGGTATGGATGACCCAGACGGAAGGACGCCCGCAGGCGCCCTTCCGTTTTTTTCGGAACATTTCTTGACCGCGCGCGTCCAATCCTGTACAATGCAGTTGAAAACCATCGAACCATAGAGGTGTGCTATGAAAAAGTTTTTTTCAGGATTTCTGGTGCTGTGCCTGTCGCTCGCACTGCTGACCGCCTGCGGAAAGGATGGGCAGACTGGCAAGACGGTGGCGGCCGGCGGCCTGACCTTTGCCAAGAGCTATAGCGAGGTCTACTCCGCGCTGACCGATGCGCAGAAAGCGATTGCGGACCGCGACAAGTCCCTCAATATGACCGACGGCGCTTCCGACGACCCGGAGTCCGGCGGCAAAGGCGACGGTGAAGGCGAGGGCACATTCTACTCCGGCACGAACGTGCAGGTCGCGGGCGTCGACGAGGGCGATATCGTCAAGACCGACGGCACGTATATCTACATCCTGCGCGGCAGCGAACTGATCGTCATGCAGGCGGACGGCGCGGACGTCACGGACGTGTCCAATGTCTTTGTCGGTCAGGATTGGGAGCAGACGACGACCGAGGACGGTCAGACCCACACGCAGGAAAAACTGCCGCTGGAGCTGTATCTGGCCGACGGCCGCGCGGTCGTCCTCTCGTCGTATACCGACTGGACGGGCAGCGACACGTCCTCGGATGAGCTTTCCGGCAGCGGCAATAATTATGTCACAGTCGATATTTATGACGTCTCCGACCCGGCAGACCCGACGCTGGTCCAGTCGTTCGGGCAGGACGGCTACGAGATTGCCTCGCGCATGGTCGGCGGCGTGCTTTACCTGTGCACGTCGTATTATCCCGGCGCGCCGGAAAAGGGCGACGAGACTACGTTTGCTCCCCGGCTGTATGACGGGGACACGGCGTCGGTCGTGCCGTGCGACAGCATCGGCCTCATGCCGTACAACAACTCCATGACCTACGCGGTCGCGGCGTCGTATGACATTGCGGCCGGCACGCGGCTCTCCAGCCAGTCCGTGCTCGGCGGCGGGGAAACGGTGTACATGACGGCGGAGAATCTCTACCTGTGCGCGAGCGTCTATGACGACGGCGCGGGCAAGACCCATAAGGACGGCAGCTACACGGTCACGGACTATACCTCCAGCGTCAACACGGCGGTCAACCGCTTTGCGATCGCCGACGGCAAGCTCACCTTTGCCGCCAATGGCACTGTTCCCGGTGCGCTCAACAACCAGTTCTCGCTCGACGAGCGCGACGGCTATCTGCGCCTGGCCACGACCGAGCAGACGTATTCCTACAGCGTCTACCGCGATGAAAAGCATGACTTTGAAAACACGAAAACCAATGACGACGCCACGCAGACGAGCAATGATGTGTACGTGCTCGACCGTGACCTGAACACCGTCGGCAGCGTGGCCGGGATCGCCGAAGGGGAGACGGTGTTCTCCGCGCGCTTCGACGGGGATTACGGCTATCTGTGCACCTACCGCCAGACGGATCCGGTCTTTGCCGTCGATCTGACCGCCCCGACCGATCCGAAGGTCGTCGGTGAGCTCAAGCTCAGCGGCTATTCCGACTATCTGCACGTCTGGTCAGACGGGATGCTCTTCGGCCTCGGCATGGAGACGACGGCCGTGGATGGCGGCGCGACCGTGGACGGCATGAAGCTCGTCATGATCGACACGTCCGATCCTGCCAAGCTGCACGATCTGCACACGCAGACCCTTGATGCCGACTATAGCGAGGCACTGAATAATCACAAGGCAATTCTGGTGGACAGCGACAAGGACCTGATCGCTTTCCCGGCCGAGAACAGCTACCTCGTCTACGGCTATTCGGCGGACGACGGCTTCACGCTGCGTAAGGAGATCCCCGTCTCGCAGTGGGACGAGAACAACCGCGGCCTGTATATCGGCGACTACTTCTATGTCGTCGGTTCCGATCAGGTGAACGTGCTCGACCTGGGCACGCTTGAGAATGTGGCGCAGGCGATCATCCCGCGCGGGTAAACAACCGAAGATCTTCTGACAGGCGGTGCGCGCAGACGCACCGCCTGTTTACATTTTTGCGCCGCTGTGGTAAACTGATACATTGAGCGAATATCGCAACAAGGGAGGCGGCCCCGTGCTCGAAAAGCTGCGACAAATTGAAAACCGGTACAGCGAGCTGGAGAGCAAGCTGGCCGACCCCGCGTATTATTCCGACCCCGCGGTGTTCACAAAGCTCTGCCGCGAGCAGCGCGAGCTGCAGCCGGTCGTGGAGACCTACCGGGCGTATACCGCCTGTCAGGCGCAGATCGCGCAGGCGGAGGCGCTGCTGAGCGACCCCGAGCTGCACGAGATCGCGCGCGAGGAGATCGATCTCGGCCGTGCCCGCTGCGCGGAGCTCGAGCAGCAGCTGCGTGTGCTGCTGCTGCCGCGCGACCCGAACGATGACCGCAACGTCATTCTGGAGATCCGCACCGGCGTCGGCGGGGAAGAATCGGCGCTCTTTGCGCATAGTCTTTATCGAATGTACAATATGTACGCCGACGCGCACGGGTGGAAGACCGAGATCGCCAACCTCAACGAGACGGAGCTCGGCGGCGTGCGCGAGGCGAGTCTGCTCATCAGCGGACAGGGGGCGTACTCCCGCCTGAAGTTTGAAAGCGGGGTGCACCGCGTCCAGCGCGTGCCGGAGACGGAGACCGGCGGCCGCATCCACACCAGCACCGGCACCGTGGCCGTCTTCGCCTGCGCGCTGTTCGGCGCCCTGACAGGCTCCACCCAGGCCACCATTGCCGCCATCGGCAAGATCGTGTTCCCCGAGATGGACAAGCGGGGCTATGAGCCCGCCTACCAGGCGGCTCTGATGGCCTCCGCCGGCTTCTTGGGTGTTCTGATTCCCCCCAGCATGACCGGCATCATCTATGCCACC
>ENA-UESD01003256-UESD01003256.1-human-gut-metagenome-genome-assembly--contig:-NODE-3256-length-10610-cov-7.464540_pt1 | contig 10610 bp, 9 predicted proteins | sample MGYA00242985_ERZ507986 | MGnify/ENA primary metagenome ERZ507986 (study PRJEB26167, sample SAMN06115408) | human gut metagenome | host: Homo sapiens | place: China:Guangxi | collected 2016-04-06...
TATGAGCCATCTCTATATTTATGTTTATTTGTCGGTTCTATCAATAAAACAAATAGGGGATATGTTTTGTTTGCTAACGAATATGTTTCTCTGCATGGTAGGAGGAACGAACAAGGGGAGCGCTTTCTACGATGTTGAATCCTTTCTCTAAACCTACAGTTTTATATTCTGCAAATTGCTGCGGAGTGATGTATGCTGCAACGGGATAATGCCGGTGACTCGGTTGAAGGTATTGGCCTATGGTAAGAATCTGGCAACCGGTTGCTAGCAGATCATCCATCAATGTTTCAACTTCTTCCGGGGTCTCACCCAGTCCGACCATAATACCGCTTTTAGACTTAACTCCCTTCTCGGAAATGTGTCTGATGACTTGCAAACTTGTATCATAATTTGCCGCGCTGCGCACTAGCGGACTAATGCGGCGTACGGTTTCCATATTGTGTGAAATAATGTCGGGGCGGGCTTCGATTACCAAATCTAACAACTCCATCTTGCCTTGAAAATCAGGAATGAGCACTTCGATTGTTGTTTGTGGATTCAGCCGTTTTATTTCCTGAATGGTACGAGCCCAATGTGCTGCTCCCAAATCCGGTAGATCATCTCTGTCTACGGATGTGATGACAGCATGATCCAGTTTCATCAGTGCGATGGATTCTGCTACATGGGTAGGTTCGTTTGCATCTAGCGGGTGCGGGCGCCCGGTTTGCGTGTTGCAGAATTTGCAACTGCGCGTGCAGATGTCACCGCCAATCATAAAGGTAGCAGTTCCTTTTCCCCAGCATTCTCCCATATTAGGGCAACGCCCACTGCTGCATATAGTATGCAAGTAGTGGGAGTCGACAATCCGTTTGGTTTCGGTGTATCGTTCGTTGGCACCGATATTAATTTTCAGCCATTCGGGCTTACGTACTCTGTCCGTCATTATAAATTGTTCAAGAAAAAGTTGGTCAACCGTGTGTATAGGTGTTGGCGGGTATTGCCACCATATATTCCATGATTGCGGTTTGTATACACTTGCATATCAAATTGTTTTCCAAGCTGAACCAACTGTTCGGCATATTCCGCACAATTTTGGAAGTGCACATTATCGTCTGCCATGCCATGCACCAACAACAAGTTTCCATGTAGTTTGTCAGCGCGGGTGAAGGCTGATGATTCCTTATATCCTTCCGCGTTCTCTTTCGGAGTACGCATGAAACGTTCAGTATAAATCGTATCATAGAAACGCCAGTCGGTGGGTGCAGCTACTGCTACTCCTGCTTTGAATACGGGAGTTCCTTCGCTCATACTCATGAGAGTCATGTATCCGCCGTAGCTCCAGCCCCAGATACCGATGCGATCTTTATCCACGTATGGCTGTTTGCCGAGATACAAGGCAGTCTCTACCTGATCTTTGGCTTCTTTGACTCCGATTTTCAGATAAGTGCATTTCTCGAAAGCTTCTCCACGACCTCCTGTGCCGCGACCGTCCACGCATACCACGATATAACCGAGGCTTGCCATGTATGTTTCCCAACTGATTCCCCAGGTATCCAATACTTGTTGAGAGCCCGGACCGCTATATTGATACATCAGTACCGGATATTTTTTAGATGCGGAAAAATTAACCGGTTTCATCATCCAGCCGTTCAGCTTCACGCCATCTGTGGTTTGGAAAGTGAAGAACTCTTTTTGTGGCACAGCATATCCGGACAATGTTTGTTTCAATCCGTCATTGGTAATAAGCGTTTTAAGTGTTTTGCCCGAATTATCATTCAGTGTAACCAGCATCGGAGTATTCAAGTTGGAGAACTTGTTCATGTAATACTTCATTGATTTGCTGAAGAGCGGTGTATTGGTTCCTACCTGTTGGGATAGTTTGAGCTTCTTGCCTTTCTTGTCTATTTTATAGACAGCTTTGCGCAGAGGGCTTTCTTCATTGCTGGTGTAATAGAAAGAACCGTCTTCTTCATCATATCCCAGAAAATCTTTCACCTCAAACTTACCGTTAGTAACTTTTTTAATCAGATTACCCCCCATGCTATACCAATAGAGGTGACTGTAACCGTCACGTTCGCTAAGTAGACTGAAATATTCCGGATAGAACTGGATATTATCGAAAATATTCTCCTTTATGTAATAAGGAGACTCATCACGAAGTATAAGTTTGCAAAGTGTGGAACGAGGATCGGCAAAGTAAAGATCAAAACGGTCTTGATGGCGGTTCAATGTCATGATAGCCAATTTATTGGCATCCTTTGTGAAGCGTATACGCGGAATGTATCCGTCTGCATCCAATGGGAGTTTCATTGTACGGGTGACATGTGATTTGATGTCATACGTACGTACCTCTACTTTCGAATTCGGATATCCGGCTTTTGGATACTTATATGTATATTCGCCCGGATAATCTTTTAAAGCATCAATGCGGGGTGCTTGTCCGGCAAATACCGGGAAAGAGTAGGAGGGAACTTCCGACTCGTCGAAACGGATAAAAGCAATCAGCGTATTGTCGGCGCTGAATTCCAAAGCACGGTCGAAGCCGAACTCTTCTTCATACACCCAGTCAGGAATACCGTTGATTACCGAATTCTGTTTGCCATCTTCTGTGACCTGGCTTTCGCTGTTGCCGTAAAGCAACTTAACAAGAAATATGTTATTGTTGCGTACAAATGCAATCATGGTACCGTCCGGAGAAAAGACGGGGACCTGTTGAGGTCCACCGTCAGACAGCCGTTCAATAATGTTGTTTGTCGTAACGCCCTTATCATTTCGTTTCAAAGGGTAAATGTAATGTACAGCTGTGTATGAATGCCTATAAATAGGTGTTGTTTTAGTAGCAATCAGCAATTTCTGACCGTCGGGAGAGAACTGATAACTGTCGAAGTTCTTGAAGTCACATTCGCGTGTAGTATTTACATCGAAAATCACTTCTACTTTCTCACCTGTCTTGAAAGAGTATTTAATGATTTGCGTGCCGTCAGCGTTCATCTGTGTGTAGTGTTCGCCATCAGGCATAGGGATTACTCCCTGAATATTTTCCGGGCGGAAACGTCCGGAAGTAATATCTTTTAAATCGAGTGCCTTTTGTCCTTGTGCCATTCCGGTCAGACAGAGAAGGCAGAGTAATAAAGTGATGCTGATCTTTTTCATCTGCGTTTATAATCGGTTTTGGTTTTAATTCGTACTTGCAAAAGTAACAATAAACTTAGATTCAACAAAGCCTGACCGATTTTTATATAGATTTGATAAGGATTATTGGGTGAGATTCAATATCTTTGTGAAAAGGACTTTAAACATTACCACTATGAATTCAAAAAGAAAAGACTTGCAATATGCTTCTGTCTTCTTATTGGCCGTGGCATTGACGTTCCTGATGGGGAAGGGTGATAATCTGTGGTTGGTGTCATGGGGTGACTTGATACCGAGTTTGTTTGTACTGTTCATAGCAGGTGATTGTTTACATAGTTCCCTGCTTCGTATCAAACGTGGCGAAGAGGAGGGAGGAGCCCGGTGGAGTACTTGTTTCACTTTCCTGGTATTCAGCATTATTTTTATGGGCGACTTGTTCTTTATCGGCAACTTTATTGTCAATAAACTGTGGAGCTAAAAGAGATGTAATAAATCTGTTTCACAGGTGTTTAATAGTAGATTCTTCGTCTTAACTATATCTTTTAGTTTACTTTAACTAGATAAATTAGTTTATGAACTAAAACTTTTCGTTATTTGCAGCAAACAAAGTTGCAGATATGAAAGGATTAACAGCAAAAGAAGAAGAAATCATGGGCTTTTTCTGGGAAAAAGGTCCCTTGTTCGTGAAGGAAATGTTGGCTTTCTATGAAGATCCCAAGCCACATTTCAACACACTATCTACGATTGTGCGTGGGTTGGAAGAAAAAGGTTTTCTAGCTCATTATACTTTCGGAAATACCTATCAATATTATCCCGTAGTCAGTGAAGAAGATTTTCGTAAAGGAACGCTGCGGAATGTGATTAGTAAGTATTTTAATAATTCTTACCTGAATGCCGTTTCTTCTTTGGTTAAGGAGGAAGATATTTCCTTGGATGAATTGAAACAGCTCATCGAGGAAGTGGAACAGGCTGACAAAAAACACTAATCTATTAAACGAAAATCTATGCTATGGGAGTTTTCTTCATTTATATATTAAAATCATCTGTTTGTCTTGTTCTGTTTTACCTGTTTTTCCGGTTATTACTTAGCAAGGAAACCTTTCATCGTTTCAATCGTATGGCTTTATTGGGAGTGTTGTTCTTTTCATTACTCATTCCTTGTATCGAAGTAACTACCCGGCATCAGGTTGAAGTGCAGCAGGCTGTGCTTTCCATTGAACAATTGCTATTGATGGCAGAGTTGGAGACTACTCCTGCCAATGTCGGTGCAGTGCAGGAGACGTCGGTCATATCTTGGGTACAGATTGTTCTGCTGGTCTATTGGGCGGGTATTCTGTTTCTTGCCTGTCGCAATATCTATTCTTTGATTTGTCTCTTTCGGTTGGTACATTCCGGCAAACATGAGAAGTTGGAGAAAGGGGTTACACTTGTGGTGCATAATCAGGAGATAGCTCCGTTCAGTTGGATGAAGTATATTGTTATCAGCCGAAAAGACCTGGAGGAAAACGGGAGGGAAATCCTTATTCATGAAATGGCTCATATCCACCATCGTCATTCAGTAGATTTATTGGTGGCGGATATTTGCATCTTTTTCCAATGGTTCAATCCTGGTGCATGGTTGTTGAAACAGGAGTTGCAGAACGTTCACGAATATGAAGCGGACGAGACCGTCATTAATGAGGGTGTAAACGCGAAAGAATATCAACTATTATTAATAAAAAAAGCCGTTGGCACAAGGCTCTACTCTATGGCCAACAGCTTTAATCACAGTAAACTTAAAAAACGTATCACTATGATGTTAAAAGAAAAATCGAATCCGTGGGCACGGTTGAAGTACTTGTATGTACTTCCGTTGGCAGCTATTGCAGTAACTGCTTTTGCCCGTCCTGAAATCTCTGAAAAAATGGAAGAGATTTCTGCAGTCAAAGTTAATGATTTGGCGGAAATTGTGGAAAAAAAGAGTGAAGAAAATGTTGTTAAGGAGCTTGTTGATACTACCAAGAATAAGGTAGTAGTGGTAGGTTATCGTACAGAAAAAAAAGATTCTGTCTTAACATCCGGGAAAAAGAAGGTGGCTATTTCGGTACAAGGAATTTCCGGTGAAGGAAAACCTTTGGTTATTATTAATGGGAAAGAGTCTGATCGTGAAGTAGTAAATGCTTTGAATCCTGAACGTATTGAAAGTGTGTCTGTCATAGGTCCTGAAAAAGCTATTAAGATTTATGGAGAAAAGGCTAAGGATGGAGTGATGGATATAAAACTATATTCGGAAAAAAAGTTTGCGCCGAGAAAGATTGAAATCGAAGGCATTAATAAAACAAGGTTGGATGCATTAAATAGTGGGGCAAAGAGTTGGGGAGCTACGTTTCGTTCTGCTGATGGAGGTAAACCTTTGGTTATAATTGATGGCAAAGAGGCTACTGGTGATGATCCTTTAGCGAATATTTCTCCTGATCGTATTAGGAGTATATCTGTATTGAAAGATAAGACTGCATTGGCTGCTTATGGTGATAAGGGAAAGAATGGAGTGGTTGAAGTAAATCTATTAGTGAAAGAAGAATATCAAGCCCGTCAAATTTCTATTCGTGCTATTAATGATACAGTGACTTCAACAATAAAAGTAACTGCATCTGAAGAATAGCAGTAGATTTTAGATGTCTTCTGTTTCTAAATATTGTCAAAATATAATGTTATAAAGATTGACGGAGGTACGCTAGTATCTCCGTTTCTTGTTCCGGGTGGAACCATTTTATTTCTTCATCTCTTTTGAACCAGGTCATCTGTTTACGCGAATAAATGCGGGAGTTTTGCTTGATTTTGTCTATAGCAAAGGAGAGTTCCCATTCTCCGTCCAGATATTTGAACAGTTCTTTGTAGCCTACTGTATTGAGTGAATTGAGGTGACGATAGGGAAGGACGGAACGTACTTCTTCCAATAATCCTTCCTCCATCATCTGGTCTACCCGACGGTTGATACGGTCATAAAGTTCTTCCCGATCACGAGTCAGGCCGATTTTCAGAATACGGAAAGGACGCTGTTTTTTTTGTTGGGTGCGAAAAGAAGTATAAGTGCGTCCGGTCATATAGCAAATCTCCAACGCATGAATCACTCGCTTGGGATTCTTCAGATCTACAATCCGGTAATATTCCGGGTCTAACAAGCGAAGTTCTGCGCAGAGTTGTTCAAGGCCTTCCTCTTCATACTTTTGTAACATGAGTTGACGGGTTTCCGCATCAACGGTAGGAATATCGTCAATTCCCTTACAGATAGCGTCTACATACATCATTGAGCCACCAGTGAGAATCACGACTTCGTGTTGCGTGAATAATTTCTCCAGAATTTCCAGTGCTTCTGTTTCGTATTGGGCAGCGCTGTAATAGTCTGTGAGGTGGAGCGTGCCGACCAGTTGATGGGGGACACGTTTAAGTTGATCGGGAGTCGGAGCTGCCGTACCTATTTTTAATTCGGCATAAAGCTGTCTCGAATCGGCAGATACAATGCTTGTCTGAAATGTTTCTGCCAAGCGCAGGCTCAACTCTGTTTTCCCCACACCTGTAGGACCTATAAGAACAATGAGAGTAGGCATAGATTTTTAAGTATTAAGTATAGAAGTATTAAGTATTAAAGCGTACGGGACTAAAAAAATATTAGGTATTAACTGCCTGACACTACATAGCAATTAATACCTAATACTTGATATTTAATACTTAAAATTTTTCTTCTTCGTATGGGCTGCTAGTGTCACCACCTATGTCAAATCCTTCCTGATCGAAATCTTCCATGTCGAAGTCCTGGTCTCCATAGAAGTTTTCATCCAGATCAAGAGAACCTCCCGCAGCGGTCATTTCTTCAAAATCTACCGTTTGTTTAGGAGCATCTCCTGATTTCTTGGTACATTTGGCACCATTCATATCTTTTCCGGTAATAATTTCGGATAGTTCGATGAAGAAACAACGTTCTGTTATGTAATCGAATACATATAGCAGTTTCTGTTTTTCGTCTTCTACCAGTTCACTGATAGCAGTGTCTTTCATTACCCAGCTATCTATTTCCGGATTGTCGTCCATTTCTTCTAAGGTTACTTCTTTTCCTTTTTCCCAGTCGTCATCGCAGATAAAGAAAGAAGTCATCTGGTCGTTTGCGTACCCTACTGATTTCAGTATTGCTTCATGGAAGTCATAAAAAGTTGCTTCCGGATCAATTTGTATTTCTCTGACAAAATCGTCAACTTCATCAGATATGATAGTAAATCTGTATATCATAATATGACTATTTTGAACTGTTTATTTAATAATACCACGTTCTGAATTACGGATAAAATTGACTATATAGTCAATCTCCGGGCTCTTTTCGAATTCATCTTCTATTTTTTTCAATGCTTCTGTCGTGTTCAAACCACTTTGGTAGATGATACGATATGCATTGTGAATACTTTCGATCACTTCATTGGAGAAGCCACGACGGCGCAAGCCGATGATATTGATTCCGCTGAAAGCGATCGGTTCGCGTCCTGCAATGATGTAAGGAGGAATATCTTTACTGAAACGGCATCCGCCCTGAATCATTACATGACTGCCTACATGACAGAATTGATGCATCAATACATTGGCACTGACAATCGCGTTATCATCAATGACGATTTCGCCTGCCATCTTGGTAGAGTTACCGATGATACATCCGTTACCAACCAATGCGTCGTGTGCTACGTGTACACCTTCCATCAATAAATTGTTATTTCCCACAATCGTGCGCCCTTTAGCTGCCGTACCACGGTTGATTGTTACATTTTCACGAATCAGATTATTATCTCCGATTTCGGCTGTCGATTCTTCACCGCGAAACTTGAGGTCTTGCGGAATGGCTCCGATAACGGCACCCGGAAAAATCGTATTTCCGTTACCAATACGTGAACCGTATAAAATATTGGCGTTAGCCATAATTTTATTGTTGTCGCCGATAACTACGTTCTTATCTATAAATACAAAAGGCGCAATTTCTACATTTTCCCCGATCTTAGCTTCGGGATGGATATACGCTAAAGGACTTATCATGCTTTTAAATATCAATTATTACTTATTTTTTACTATTTGTGCCATGAACTCTGCTTCGCAAACAACTTTCTCGCCGACAAACGCATATCCTTTCATGGTAGAAATACCACGACGGATAGGTGCCAACAGTTCTACACGAAAGATGATTGTATCTCCCGGTACTACTTTCTGACGGAATTTCACTCCATCTATTTTCATGAAATAGGTAGAATAACGTTCAGGATCATCTACGGAATTCAAGACGAGCAAGCCTCCGACTTGTGCCATTGCTTCCACTTGAAGTACTCCCGGCATAACGGGCTCCTGTGGAAAATGTCCCTGGAAGAAAGGTTCGTTGGCTGTGATGTTTTTAATACCTACAATGTAGTTGGCACCAATTTCAATCACTTTGTCCACCAGTTGGAAAGGATAGCGGTGCGGTAACAATTCGCGGATGCGGTTTACATCCATTATCGGTTCGCGGTTACAGTCGTAGCTTGGTGCCTGTATTTCGTGCAGACGGATTTCTTTCCGCATTTGACGGGCAAATTTATTGTTGATGGTATGTCCCGGACGGGTAGCGATGATACGGCCTTTAATCGGTTTTCCAATTAAAGCGAGGTCACCAATAACATCCAGCAGTTTGTGACGGGCACATTCATTGGGCCAAACTAACGGTTTGTGATTGATATAGCCTAACTGATCGGCATCCATGTGAGGTACTCCCATCACATCTGCCAACTTATCGAAGCTTTCCTGTGACATCTTGCGTTCGTAGATTACGATCGCATTGTCCAGGTCGCCACCTTTAATCAATCCGGCGGAGAGCAACGGCTCTATTTCACGAACAAAGACGAAAGTACGGCTGGCAGCCACTTCGTCTTTGAAATTATGCATATCTTCAAGGGTAGCAAACTGATTCGGGATAATAGTCGAATCGTAAGAAACCAGTACATTCAGACTGAAATTCTCGTCAGGTAGTACAATAATAGAAGAACCAGTCGTTTCATCCCGGAACTCAATTTTAGACTTGATAATATAAAAGTCTTTGACGGCATTTTGTTCTACTGTTCCTACACGTTCTATTTCTTGTACGTAATATTGTGCACTACCATCTAAAATAGGAAATTCCGGTCCGTTAACTTGGATCAGGCAGTTATCAATGCCCAATGCGTAAAGGGCTGCCATACCATGTTCAATGGTGCTTACTTTGACTCCATTTTTCGACAATACAGTACCACGGGTGGTTTCTGTTACATTGTCGGCTACTGCGTCGATAGTTGGTTGTCCTTCTACGTCAATGCGTTGGATTTTATATCCGTGATTGTCCGGAGCTGGATTGAATGTTACAGTGAGATCAAGTCCAGTGTGAAGACCTTTCCCGCTCAGTGAAAAGCTATCTTTCAGCGTTTTTTGTTTCAGCATTGGTTACTTATTTACTTATTTAATAGTTGTTTTAATTCTTCTACTTCTTTGCGCAAGTTACGCAGTTCTTTCTGCATATCCGGCAGGCTTCTTTGTGCAATGGATGATTTGAAATATTGTTTCAGTTCCATAGGAGGAGTGCCGATAAGCTGGCTACCGGACTTGATGTCTCCCGGCACACCTGATTGTGCGCCTAATCCAACTTTATCTCCTATTTTAGCATGTCCTGCAATACCTACCTGGCCACCGATCATACACCATTCACCCACTTTGGTAGAACCGGCAATTCCGGCTTGCGCAGCCATAACGGTATGCGAACCTATTTCATCATTGTGTGCTATTTGTATCAGATTGTCTAACTTGACACCGCTGTGTACTACCGTAGCTCCCATTGTAGCACGGTCTACACACGTATTAGCACCTATATCTACTTTATCTTCCAGAATAACAATTCCGATTTGCGGAATCTTATCATATCCGTTCGGAGTGGGAGCAAAACCAAATCCGTCAGCTCCGATCACTGCACCCGAATGAAGGATACATTCATTACCTATGCGGCAATCATGATAAACATTTACATTGGAGTAAAGCAGGCAACTGTTGCCTATCTTCACGCCGTCTCCAACGAAAGTGTGGGGGTAAATTTGAGTATTATCTCCAATCACGGTATTTTCACCGATATAGGCAAAAGCACCGATGTATACATTCTCACCAATTTTGGCGCTGGGTGCAACGAAAGCTAATGAATCTATCCCTTGTTTCTTAGGCTTGCTCATCTCATAAAGATTGAGCAATTTAGCTAGACTTTCGTATGCATTGTCTACTTTGATAAGAGTAGCTTTAATTTCGTGTTCGGGAGTGAAGTCCTTATTAACCAAGACAATGCTTGATTGTGTTTCGTAGATGTAAGGTGTATATTTGGGATTTGACAGGAAAGAAATTGCTCCGGGCATTCCCTCTTCAATTTTAGCGAATGTGTGTACCGTAGCGTTTTCGTCTCCAATGATTTCCCCTTGGATAAATGCTGCAATTTGCTTAGCCGA
>ENA-UESD01003268-UESD01003268.1-human-gut-metagenome-genome-assembly--contig:-NODE-3268-length-10569-cov-2.793462_pt1 | contig 10569 bp, 7 predicted proteins | sample MGYA00242985_ERZ507986 | MGnify/ENA primary metagenome ERZ507986 (study PRJEB26167, sample SAMN06115408) | human gut metagenome | host: Homo sapiens | place: China:Guangxi | collected 2016-04-06...
GATGTGGGCATCGACCCCTACGAATTCTACTGATACAAGTTGAAAAATCCGGCCTGTAGATGCTTTTCTACAGGCCGGATTTCTATTTTCAATAGCCGTATTTTCTCTGCTTGCCGATAAGAAACAGCGCCGTCACAAGGACGGACATGACCTCCGCCGCCACGATCGACAGCCAGATTCCGTCCAGCTTCCAGATGAGCGGGAAAATGAGCACCGCCGCGATCTGGAACACCAGCGTCCGCAAGAACGAAATGAGCGCCGAGGTGAGTCCGTCTCCGAGCCGAAAATCGAAAATCCCGAAAGCAGGAACGAGAACGAGAAGATTGAAAACGCGTGCGCCGTCATGTCCAGAAGCTTTTCGTCGTAGCCCACAAAAAGCGTTGCCAGAGGCCTTGCCGCGAGCTCTCCCGCCGCAAACATCAGAACTGCCGTCACGGACAGGACGATCAATCCTTTTTTGAGAAGGCCGTGGAGCTCCTGTTTGTTTTCCGCGCCGTAGTGGTAGCTTACGATCGGACTCGAGCCCACGCAGTAGCCGATAAAAATCGCCATGAAGATCATGCTCACGTACATGAGAACGCCATAGGCCGACACGCCGTCTTCGCCCGCGTAGCGCATGAGCTGGGCGTTGTAGAGCATGCTGACAAGGCTCATGGAAATGTTGCTCATGAGCTCCGACGAGCCGTTGGTGCAGGTTCTGGCAAGTGCCCGTCCGTCAAAGCGGAAGCGCGTGAAGACGAGAAGACTGCCGCTGCGCTGCTTCGCGAAATAGATGAGCGGAATCACGCCGCCGACAAACTGGCTGAACGCCGTCGCGAGCGCCGCGCCCGTAAGTCCCCAGCGGAACGCACCTACAAACAGCGCGTCGAGCGCCATATTGCACACGCCGGCGGCGACCGTCACATAGAGCCCCAGCTTCGGCTTCTGCGCCGTGGCAAACAGGCACTGGAAGTAATATTGCAGCAGATAAAACGGCGTGGCCAGCAAAACGATTCTGCCGTAGAGCACGCAGTTTCGGAGCATTTCGCCCTCCGCGCCGAGAAGCCTTGTAATTGCGGGCAAAAGCGCAACGCCAAGCGCGCCGAGACCGAGGCCCAGCACGGCCGCGCAGACGGTCAGCATTGTGAAGATGCCGTTCGCTGCTTCCGGCTGCTTTTCGCCGAGCTTTTTCGCGATCAGCGCGCTGCCGCCGGTTCCGAACATGAAGCCCGGACAGCCGAGGATCATCAGAACCGGCATGATGAAGTTGACGGCGGCAAAGGGCGTTTTGCCTGCGAAGTTCGAGACGAAGAAGCCGTCTACCACGCCGTAGATCGATGTGAAGACCATCATGATGATCGACGGCGCGGTGAAGCGCAAAAGCCGCCGGATGGTAAAATGATCGGATAATTGTATCATAAACGTAAGTTCTCCAATTCTTTTGATTTTTCGCGCAGCTCCGTGAGATATTTTTCTGCCAGACGCAGATACGCCTCGAGGTCTTCCTCCGGCCACCCGGCGTAAATATCGTTTTCCGCCGATAGAAGCCATCCAGCCGTGCGCGCGGCAAGCGCTTTCCCGGATTCTGTCAGGCAGACAATCTTGCTTTTCCTGTCAGCCATGCGCAAGCAAATGCTTCCGTCTGCCTCCAGCTTGCGGAGCGCCGAGTTGACAGTCTGCTTGCTCAGTCCCGTCTGCTGCAAAAGGCATGGCAAGGGACACTCGCCGCCTGTGTCGGTCAGCACGTAAAGGACCATCATCTCGCTGTCTGAAAGTCCAAGGTGCAGGGCGATGATGTGATAAATCTCGTCCGTCTGCGCGATAAGATAATTGACACGGCGGTTAAAGCGTGTGATTCTGCTTTCCATGCGTTTCTCTGCCTCCTGTGAAAAAAGACGCCTTACAGCGTTGAGGGGCATTATAGTACGATTTCGTACCAAAGTCAAACATCAAAAATTCCCCATCCGGAGCGTATCCGGACGGGGAATTTTGCGCAGAAATGATAAATTCAAACGTGCTTACTTGGCAAAGACCTTCTTCAGGCGCGCGAAGCGGGGCAGGCCGTCTTCCTTCTCAAGCTTCGTCTCGCCCTGAATGAGCGGCAGGCAGTAGTTCGCGAAGTCGGCGGTGACGTTATTGCCCGAAGCATTGATCCACTCGCGCGGGAACTTCTTCTCGAAGTTCGCAACGTCCGCCAGATCAAAGAGCTTGGCCTCGCACTTGTAGCCGTTCGTGCGGTCGCAGGCGAAGCCGACCATCTTGTCGGTCGTACCCTTGAGCATTTCCTCGACGGCAGTCTTGCCGGACAGATAGGCTTCGTCGATGTCCGTCTGAGATGCGCAGTGCGCGGCGCAGCGCTGCAGAAGCGAGAGCTCAATGCCGCGGACCTTCGCGCCGGTCTTTTCTTTCAGAATGTTGGCAAGCAGCGCCGCAAGGCCGCCGAGCTGGGCATGGCCGAAGCCGTCGGTGGCAGCGGTCTTTGCCTCGGAGACGAACTTGCCGTCGGCATAGTGGATACCCTCGGAGACGGCGACGATGCAGTTGCCGTTCTTCTTGTAGCATTCGGACACGTCGGCGATGAACTTGTCCATGTCGAAATCGACCTCGGGGAGGTAAATAAAGTCGCAGCAGGGCTCTTTCGTGTTGGGAAGCGAAGCCGCAGCCGTCAGCCAGCCTGCGTGGCGGCCCATGCACTCGATGACGGTGATCTGGCCGATGTTGTAGACGCGGGAGTCGCGCGCAACTTCCATGACAGAGGTCGCAATATACTTGGCAGCAGAGGCAAAGCCCGGGCAGTGGTCGGTGCCGAAAAGGTCGTTGTCAATGGTCTTGGGAACGCCCATGACGCGGCAGTCGTAGCCGACCTTCTTCATATACTTGGAGATCTTGTTGCAGGTATCCATGGAGTCGTTGCCGCCGTTGTAGCAGAAATAACGCACGTCGTACTTCTTGAAGATCTCAAGGATGCGCTTGTAGTCGGTGTCGTCGACGTCGGGATCGGCAATCTTGTAGCGGCAGGAGCCGAGCGCGGAGGAGGGGGTATAGGGCAGACGGTCGAGCTCTGCGCGGTCTTCCTCGTCCATGCAAAGAAGCTGGTCGTCCAGAACGCCCTTGATGCCGTGGTACGCGCCGTAGACCTTCGTGATGCAGTCGGAGTCAAGCGCGGTGCGGATGACGCCGTAAGCGGACGAATTGATAACGGAAGAAGGGCCGCCGGACTGGCCGATAATCAGGGAACCTTTTAAAGCAGTAGACATGAAACAAACCTCCTGACGAAAAAATTCGTTGAATAAAAATACTGAACAAAGAAAATATAACATAAAACAAAGAAATTGTAAATTCACTCTATTGCAAAAATAATGGAAGAATGCTAGAATCTTTTGTAGAATTTGATATGAATAAGGAGATGTCCAATATGCCACTGGTTACTTCTACCGAAATGTTCAAGAAAGCCTACGACGGCGGCTACGCCATCGGCGCTTTCAACGTCAACAACATGGAAATCGTGCAGGGTATTACCGAGGCCTGCAAGGAAGAAAAGGCTCCTGTCATTTTACAGGTGTCGAAGGGCGCGCGTGCCTACGCGAACCACACCTACCTTGTCAAGCTCGTCGAGGCGGCTGTCATCGAGTGCCCCGAAATTCCGATCGTTCTGCATCTGGACCACGGCCCCGATTTTGAGACCTGCAAGGCCTGCATCGACGGCGGCTTTACCTCCGTCATGATCGACGGCAGCAAGCACACCTTTGAAGAGAATATCCGCATCACCCGTGAGGTGGTGGAGTACGCCCATGCCCACGGCGTTGTGGTCGAGGGGGAACTGGGCCGATTGGCCGGTATCGAGGATGCGGTGCAGGTTTCCGAGGAGGACTCCTCCTACACGCGGCCGGAAGAGGTTGAAGAATTTGTGGACAAGACCGGTGTGGACTCGTTGGCCATCGCCATCGGCACCAGCCATGGCGCGTTCAAGTACAAGCCCGGCCAGAAGCCGCAGCTCCGCTTCGACATTCTGGAAGAGGTCTCCAGGCGTCTGCCGGGCTTTCCCATTGTGCTGCACGGCGCATCCTCCGTCATGCCAGAGCATGTGGCGACCATCAATGCCAACGGCGGCAAGCTGGAGGCGGCCATCGGCATTCCGGAGGATATGCTGCGCAAGGCTGCAACCATGGCGGTCTGCAAGATCAATATCGACACGGATCTGCGTCTGGCCATGACTGCCGGTGTGCGGAAGTTCCTGGTGGAAAATCCTGCTGCATTTGATCCGCGCCAGTATCTGGCGCCGGGCCGTGACAACATCCGTGAGATGGTCAAACACAAGATTCTCGATGTCCTGGGCTCCGATGGAAAGGCATAAAAATCAAAAAAATGCACGGTTCCTGTGAGAACCGTGCATTTTTTGTACCATTTTCCAGTCTGTTTTTTCGTAAAAGCGCAGATGATAAGAGAAAGTTTTTGCGAAAGGGGTATTTTTATGGTTCGCCGCTTTATGATGTTCAGCGCCATTTGATCACCTCAGTTAACAGGCACTCCTGCGGCTGCGCCGGACGACCCGCCCTACCCGCTGCAGTGGGCGCTGCAGCCGGGGCAGGGGATCCAGGTAAATGAGACATGGCCCGAAACTGCCGCCATTGCGCCCGTGGTAGTAGCGCTCATCGATACCGGCGTCGATCTGGACCATCCGGATCTGACTGGTTCCTTCTGGACCAACCCAGGCGAAATTCCCGGCAACGGCATTGACGACGACGGAAATGGATACATCGACGATGTGCACGGCTGGAATTTCATCGACAACACGCCGCTGCTCTACGGTGGGCCCCAGGACCTGCACGGCACCCATACCGCCGGCACCATTGCCGCTGATACCTCCAACGGCATTGGCATCTCCGGTATCTCCGGCACAGGTGGCGCGGTCCAGCTGATGGTGCTCAAAGTGCTCGACGGCGCAGCTGGTGGTCCCACCGCCGGCGTGCTGGATGCCATTGCATACGCCCGCGACAACGGGGCCAAAATTGTAAATCTCAGTCTGACCTCCCTGCCGGCAGATGACCGGCTCTATCGTGCAGTGCGCGATTCTGAAATGCTCTTTGTGGTCTCCGCCGGCAATCAGCACACCAACCTGGATACTGCCCTTCCAAGGCTCGCCTCCTACTCTCTCAATAATCTGGTCTCTGTAGCCAATCTGCAGCCGGATGGCACCATTGCGGCCAATTCCAACTACGGTCCCACCAGTGTGGACCTGGCCGCCCCCGGCACACAGATTCTCAGCACTGCGCCCGGCGGCACCTATGATGTCCTGACCGGCACCTCCATGGCAGCGCCCATGGTGACTGCTGCAGCGGCGCTGCTGCTGGCACAGGCACCGGATTTGACCCCGCCGGAATTGCGGGAATTGTTGCTGCGTTCGGCCGACAAAACACCGCAGGTGCAGAATCTGGTCTATGGCGGCAGCCTGAATCTTGCTGCAGCGCTGCAGCTTATGAACCAAATGCCTGGCGAGTAAAAGGCCTCGCACACTTTGCTTTTTACTTGGTGTAAAACAGCACGCCCAGCGTACCCGGGCCGCAGTGGCTGGAGATCACGCCGCCGGCGCGGCTCGTCAACACTTCTTCAAAATAGTGCAGAGACTGCAGATATGCCACGGTCTGCTCCACAATGCCATCCGGCATGCCGGAATGGGTGACAAACACCCGGCGTGCATCCGCATTCAGCAGCTGCTCCTGCAGGTCCTGCGCGTATTTCTGCACAATGGCTGCCGTCTTACCGCGGTATTTTTTGGATACGCCCATTTTTCCGTCCTGTACCACAATTTTGGGCTTGAGCTGCAGCGCATTTCCCACCAGTGCCGTCACTGCATTGCACCGGCCACCACGATACAGATAGGTCAGCGTATCGACCACAAACGAAGCCCGTACCTTCTGCCGCCGTTGCTCTGTCAGGCGCACAATCTCCTCCGCCGGCGTCCCCGCCTGTACCTGTTCAGCAGCATAGATCACCTGCAAGCCGATCCCCGTGGAGAGATTCTGTGAATCAATCACATAGACCCGCCGATCCGGCAAATCCTCAGCCGCCAGGCGCATGACCTGTGCCGCCGAGGACATCTGCTCCGAGATACAGAAGCAGATGATATCATCACCCGGCTCACTACAGGTACTGAGTGCTTCCTGTGCCGCCCCCAGCGTCATGGCCGAGGTCTTGGGCGTGGTCTTGTGCGCTTCCGACCAGGCATAGATTTCATCCGGTCCGATCTCCACGCCGTCCTGATAGGCCTTATCGTTTAGCACGATATTGAGTGGCACGATTTGGACTCCATACTGCTGCAGCATCTGCGGCGTAAGGTCACAGGTGCTGTCGGCTAAAATTCTTATCTTTCCCATCTCTTTACCGCTTTCTCCTTCCCTTGTTTCGTGCTCGGTCCGCAATACTTCTGCTGTGGGCATTGTTTTGCTTTGGCCCCTTGCCGGGCTGATTTTGATGCGTCCTCTGTCGTGACATATGGATCTGCTGCGCAACCCGGCGCGGTCGGACCAGACAGTGCTGGTCGAAACCGATCAGATCAGTCCGTCCTGCTTTTATCAGAGCTTCTTCCACCAGGTCGTAGTTTTTTGGATTGCGGTACTGAATCAACGCACGCTGCATGGCCTTCTCGTGGGGATTAGTCGGCACATAGACCTTTTGCATGGTACGCGGGTCTAGACCGGTATAATACATCACCGTTGAAATAGTGGATGGAGTCGGATAAAAGTCCTGCACCTGTTCCGGCATATAGCCCAGGTCCCGCAGATATTCCGCCAGCTCCACCGCTTCTTTGAGCGTCGAACCCGGATGGGAGGACATGAGATATGGCACCACATACTGTTCCTTTCCCATCTGGCAGTTGAGGGCCTTGTACTTCTCCAAAAATGCCCGGTAGACCGTCCCTGCCGGCTTGCCCATCCGGCGCAGGACCGGATCGGAGACATGCTCCGGCGCCACCTTGAGCTGACCGGAGACATGGTACTGCACCAGCTCCCGGAAAAAGGTATCGTCCTTGTCCAACATCAGGTAGTCAAATCGTACGCCGCTGCGGATAAAAACCTTTTTTACCCTTGGAAGCTGCCGCAGCTTTCGCAGCAGGCTCACATAGTCAGAGTGGTCCACCACCAGGTTGGGACATGGTTTTGGGAACAGGCATTGCCGGTCGGGACATACACCGTGTTCCAGCTGCTTCTGGCAGGAGGGCTGACGGAAATTGGCGGTGGGCCCGCCCACATCATGGATGTAGCCCTTAAAATCCGGCTCCCAGGTCATCCGCTCCGCCTCCGCCAGGATAGAAGCATGGCTGCGGGTCTGAATGGTCCGGCCCTGGTGAAAGGTCAGCGCGCAAAAATTGCAGCCGCCAAAACAGCCGCGGCAGGATGTCAGGCTGAACTTGACCTCTGAAATGGCCGGGATTCCCCCTGCCCCCTCATAGCATGGGTGGTAGGTGCGCTCATAGGGCAGACTGTAAATCCGGTCCATCTCCGGCGTGGTGAGCGGCATCTGCGGCGGATTTTGCACCACAAACTCCCGTTCACCGTACGGCTCCACCAGCCGCTTGGCGGTCCAGGCGTCGGTGTTGCGGTACTGGGTATAGAAGCTCGCCGCATAGGCTCTGGGATTTTCCCGCATCTGCCCATAGGTAGGGAGCAGTTTATAATCGTAGACATCTTCTAGACTTGTCGTCCGGTAGACGGTCCCATTGATAAAGGTAATGTCTGAGATGGAAAGGCCGCTGCTTAGCGCGTCGGCCACCTCCACCACGGCCTTCTCCCCCATTCCATAGATCAGCAGATCCGCCTGGCTGTCCAGCAGAATGGACCGTTTCAGCTTGTCCGACCAGTAATCGTAGTGGGCAAGGCGCCGCAGACTGGCCTCGATGCCGCCGATGAGGATGGGGACCTTGGGAAAGCTCCGGCGGATGAGGTTACAATAGACGATGGTTGCATAGTCCGGCCGCAGGCCCATCTGGCCGCCGGGGGAATAGGCATCGGTCTTGCGCCGCTTCTTGGAGACGGAATAGTGGTTCACCATGGAGTCCATGTTTCCGCCCATGACCAGGAAACCAAGCCGCGGCATCCCCAGCGCCCGGATCGAATCAGGGTTCTTCCAATCCGGCTGGGCAATGATCCCCACCCGATATCCGGCATTCTCCAGAACGCGGCTGATGATGGCATGGCCAAAAGAGGGGTGGTCCACATAGGCATCCCCGATCACATAGACAAAGTCGCACTGCTCCCAGCCGCGCTGCTCCATATCTGCCCGGCTGACCGGCAAAAATCCCCGCATGCCATTCCCTCCTGTCGTTTGAATCCAGTATAGCAGATACACTGCTTTTTGCAAAGAGATTCGTCCAATTTCCCCTCGGTTCTCCCATCGGGGTCGCCGCAGCTGCAGCCGGTTGCACCACAATATCTTGTGGTTTTTTTGTGTAAATCTCCCAAATCTTCCACTGCCCCTTGATTTCACCACAAGATAGTGTTACAATCGGAACCAGTTCAACCAAGATGTTGTATGACAGCAGGCGGCGGGGTTCTCCGCCGCCTCTATAGCGTTCTGTCGCATTTCAAATCATCTGGGAGGCAGAGAGAAAAGGGAATTGTTTCCGGCTTTGCAACAATAAGAGGGGTGTAAAACATGCAGGTCGTTAAAAGAGACGGGGCCATTGTGGGCTTCGACAGAAGTAAAATTGCCATCGCTATTCAGAAGGCAAACAACTCCGTGGACGAAGCGGACCGCGTGTCGGACGAACAGATTGAGCAGATTATCCAGTTCATCGAGTCCCGGCACAAAGAGCGGCTTCTGGTGGAGGATATTCAGGACATGGTCGAGCGCAAGCTCATGGAGTTGGGCAAATATCCGCTGGCCAAGAGCTATGTGATCTACCGCTATACCCGCGCGCTGGTGCGTAAACAGAACACAACGGATGAGAGCATTCTGAGCCTGCTGCACAACACCAACAAGGAGCTGGCAGAGGAGAACTCCAACAAAAACACGGTGATCGCCTCCACCCAGCGCGACTATATCGCCGGCGAAGTCTCCCGCGACCTCACCCGCCGGATCCTGCTGCCGGAGAAGATCTCCAAGGCCCATGACGAGGGTGTTCTGCACTTCCATGATGCCGACTATTTTGTCCAGCCCATTTTTAACTGCTGCCTCATCAACATCGGTGACATGCTGGACAACGGCACCATGATGAACGGCAAAATGATCGAGAGTCCCAAGTCGTTTCAGGTGGCCTGTAATGTGATGACCCAGATTATCGCCAATGTTGCCTCCAACCAGTATGGCGGCCAGTCGGTGGATGTATGCCATCTGGGCAAATATCTGCGCCGCAGCTATGAGAAGTTCAAGGCCCATATTACAGCCGAGTGCCGCGGAGAGGCCTCGGAAGAGCTCATTGAGCGTCTTGTGAATGAGCGTCTGAAAGACGAGCTCAAGGCGGGCGTGCAGACCATCCAGTACCAGATCAACACCCTCATGACCACCAACGGCCAGTCTCCATTTGTGACCATCTTCCTGTATCTGCGCGAGGATGATCCCTATATCAAGGAAAATGCCATGATCATCGAGGAGATTCTGCGCCAGCGCCTGGAGGGCATCAAGAATGAAGCCGGCGTCTATGTGACCCCCGCTTTCCCCAAGCTCGTATATGTACTCGACGAATGCAACTGCCTCAAGGGCGGCAAATACGACTACATCACTGAGCTGGCCGTCAAGTGCTCGGCCAAGCGGATGTACCCCGACTATATCTCCGCCAAAAAGATGCGGGAGAACTGCGAGGGCAATGTATTCGCCCCTATGGGCTGCCGCAGCTTTCTGTCCCCCTGGAAGGATGAAAACGGCAACTATAAATTTGAAGGCCGCTTCAACCAGGGTGTCGTTTCCATCAATCTGCCCCAGATCGGCATTCTGGCCAAAGGCGATGAGGACAAGTTCTGGAAGCTGTTTGACGAGCGGCTGCAGCTGTGCTATGAAGCTCTTATGTGCCGTCACAACGCGCTCATGGGCGTCAAGAGCGATGTCTCTCCGGTGCATTGGCAGTACGGCGCCATCGCACGGCTGGGCAAGGGCGAGACCATTGACCGCTTCCTGACCGGCGGCTACTCCACCATCTCTCTGGGCTACATTGGCCTGTACGAGCTGACCAAGCTTATGAAAGGCTGCAGCCACACTGAGCCGGAGGGCACGGAATTTGCATTGCGGGTCATGGCATACATGAAAAATAAATGTCTTGTATGGAAAGAGCAGACCGGTATTGGATTTGCCCTGTATGGCACTCCGGCAGAGTCTCTGTGCTACCGCTTCGCCCGCATCGACAAAGAGCGCTTCGGCTCCATCCCCGATATCACCGACAAGGGGTATTACACCAACTCCTACCATGTGGATGTGCGCGAGGATATCGACGCATTCTCCAAGTTCCAGTTTGAGAGTCAGTTCCAGAAGATCTCCAGCGGCGGCTGTATCTCCTATGTGGAGATTCCGAATCTGCGCAACAATCTTTCGGCGCTGAAGGAACTGGTCCGGTTTATCTACGACAATATCCAGTATGCCGAGTTCAACACCAAGAGCGAC
>ENA-UESD01003279-UESD01003279.1-human-gut-metagenome-genome-assembly--contig:-NODE-3279-length-10539-cov-2.577997_pt1 | contig 10539 bp, 8 predicted proteins | sample MGYA00242985_ERZ507986 | MGnify/ENA primary metagenome ERZ507986 (study PRJEB26167, sample SAMN06115408) | human gut metagenome | host: Homo sapiens | place: China:Guangxi | collected 2016-04-06...
CTTTTACTTAATTTCACCGATGGCGCGGATGGCGGTGGCAATGGTGCTTCCATTGTTGTTGTCATAGAAGCTGTAGAGCAGGCTTCCGTCCTCACCCACCAGAGCCACCTTGGTAGTGGTGGAACCGGCGTCGATTCCCAGGTAACAATTGCCGCTGTATGTGGATAAGTCGCCTTTTTTTACCTGATGCTGTGCATGACGGGCCTGGAATGCGTCATAATCTTCCTGAGACGCGAAAAGCGGATCCATACGCTTGACCTCAAACTCCATTTTGATGCCGGAGGTGAGGCGGTTGATCATATCGGTTAAGGATACGGTCACTTTTTCATCTGCGTTCATGGCTGCGCCAATGGCAGCAAACAGATGAGAATGATCCGGTGCGACAATGTGATCGGCATCTAGGTTTAGGGTACGAATGAAGGCATGGCGAAGCTCCGGTAAAAAGTGGAGCGGGCCGCCCAGGAAGGCCACGGTGCCGCGGATCGGCTTTCCGCAGGCCAGGCCGCTGATGGTCTGGTTGCGGACGAAGATCATGCCCGCGCCGAGAAAGCCCACGCCCGTCACGATCTGCGCGGCGATACGGGAAGGATCCAGCGCCACGCCCTTGAGGGTGGTCACGTCGGAAAAGCCGTATTTGGAAACAACCATGATGAGCGCCGCCGCCAGTGCCACGATCAGGTGCGTGCGGATTCCGGCCTCTTTCAGACGGTTGTTGCGTTCGTAACCGATGAGGCCGCCGCATATCCCGGCGATGAGGATGCGAAAAAAGAATTCCAGCTCTGTAAAGACGGTGATGTCCATGAGCCTCCCCGCTTGTTGGAAAGTACAATCATTGTCATATGCCAGTTGTGGTGTGGCAGTTCATGCTGTTCCCGTCAAGTCCCGAAAGGAGACATGGGCAGCAGAGAAAGGCGCTTTGGAAGGGGAAGCAATACGGGAAAAGCTATGGGTTCCTCCCAGATCGGCTACAACGATACAAGGCTTTGACCGCAATTCCGCGTCGGCGCTGCAACATTCCGGTGTGCATCACGGCGTCAAACGGTGTTCGTCCATGACGGAAAAAGCCGTACGGGCCATCTGCAACAAAAAAAGCTCTCCTCGGGGGAGAGCCTTGTGCGTTTCGGGTGTTGGAGCGCGGATCACGCGTAGAGGATCAAGGCGATGAATTCGAGATCTTCAGTACCGTCGTTCTCCAGCATGTGCTCCTCGCCGTCTTTGCAGATCATCACGTCACCGGCGGTTACTGGCTTCAGTTCGCCATTGTCGAAGTACAGGCCAGTGCCGCTGAGGACATGGTACACCTCGAAATCACCGACATGGCGATGCCGGCCGACGGAACAGCCGGGTTTGAGCACGCAATGGTTGAAAACGCGGCCCTTACCCGCGAAATCCTCGCCGTTGAGCAGTTCCGCGGCGAGGATATGCCCTTTGCCGCCTTTGTGCTGCATGTCCAATTTGGTCAGTTCATCATAATGCCGTATCATGAAAATGCTCCTTTCGGCCCATGATACGGTACTTCATGACCGTTGTGAATGATGGGCGCGCGGCATTACTTGATCCCCGTGAATGTATACGGATCATCTCCGATATGTTCGCCGCAGTCCAGCGCATCAATCCGATCCATATCGTCCGGTGTGAGTATGAAGGAAAACACGTCGCCGTTTTCATGTATCCTGCTTTCGTTGCTTGATTTGGGGATGGCGATGTGCCCTTTCTGGATATGCCAGCGCAGAATAATCTGGCCCGGCGTTTTCCCGTGGGCGGCGGCGATTTCTACGATGGCCGGATGCTGCATGAGTTTGCCCCGGAACAGCGGTCCCCACGCCACGAGCCGTATGCCGTTTTCCCGGCAGTATGCGCACAAATCACGCTCCTGATAAAGAGGGTGCAGCTCGATCTGGTTGAGTACGGGGAAACTGCCGAACGCGCTCCGGATTTCCTCCAGATGTTTGATCTGGAAATTGGATACGCCAACCCGGCGGACGAATCCTTCCTCACGTCGCCTCAGAAGTTTTTCGTATGCGCTGAGAAGGCAGCAGTCCAAAGCATCTATTCCCAGATCCCGCAATGATTGCGCAAGGGAAGCATCCGGATCGTCAAAACGGGTCGGCCAGATTTTCGAGGAGATGAAAAGGTCCTCACGCTGTACGCCGCATGTACGGATCGCTTCGCCAACCTCGGCTTCATTTCCATACATGGCCGCCGAATCGATGTATCGGTAGCCGTCCCGGACGGCCCAGCGGATCGCGTTGATGATTTCTTCGCCGTGCGCGGCGTAACACCCAAAGCCATATCCCGGCATGGCCGTGCCGTCATTCAGAGACACGGGCTCCGCTATGTCGCGAATGCTCATGGCTGTTCCCCCTAAGGAAATGTTTTTTCGGAACTATCGGACAGGGAATGAAAAGAAGCAAGGGAAGGGTGCCGGCATATGAAGACGTATGTGCGGAATGATTGCTTTTTGACGAGGAGTCCTTTAGGCAGGAAAGACATGTACCGGATCTCCCTTTTTTACCCACAGGAGTGAACAAGCATGATTGAGCGTACCCTTTCCCTGATCAAACCCGATGCCGTACAACGGAATCTGACCGGCGAAATCCTTGCCATGATCCAAGGGGCTGGCCTCAAGGTCGTGGCCCTCAAGATGATCCACATGACCAAGGCACAGGCGGAAGGGTTTTACGCCGTACACCGGGAACGTCCTTTTTTTGACAGCCTGACCGACTATATGAGCTCCGGCCCGGTGGTTTGCTCCATTCTGGAAGGTGAGGACGCCATCCATCGGTATCGTGAACTCATGGGTGCCACCAACCCGGAAAAGGCCGCTGAAGGGACGATCCGCAAGAAATACGCGGTCAGCCTCGAGGCGAACTCCGTGCACGGTTCCGACGCGCCGGAAACGGCGGCTTTCGAAACCTGGTATTTCTTCAGCGCGTTTGAAATAGTGTAGGGTTTACCTGTTCAAAAAGAACATGAAGGCCACGAGGACAACGAACAACAAAACCAGCGACGTGGTAATCATACGAGCCTCCCTTTGTGAAAAGCCCCGGTCATCCCGGGGCTTTTTCGTTACATGCCGAACCATGTGTAGCCGCTGTAGAACAGGGCGCGTCCGCAGACCTCACCCGCTACGATGAGCAGGAGGATGATTCCGGCCCTGATCCAGAGCGGGCAGGGGCAGGTTCGGCAAGCGCCCGGAAGCATCTCACTGACGCCATTACGGATGAGCAGCAGAGGGCCCAGCGCTGCGCCGAAGAGCAGGAGCGTCAAATGCCATGCCAGCAGATAGGTGGAGAACGGCGATTGCGCCAACAACAGCTGCAACGGGATCACCAGCATTTGGAGTATGAAGGCCAATACGATGAATACGGGATACCAGCCGAGCAGGAGCGCTGCCTTCTTTTCGGGATCCTTTCGGGCGGCAAGGGCGTCCATGAAGAGCAGCAGGCTGGAACCGAGCAGCAGGCTGGTGGCGAGAAAGAGCCAGTAGGTGAACAGCGAATTCCAAAAAGGAACGGTCGGGATGGTGTAAACCCGGCTCATGACATAGACAAAAGCAAGGCCGAGGATGGCGGCCAGACGGCGTGCCCATGCATTGAGCGTGATCAGCCAGAGGAGAAGCCCGGCTCCAAACAGCCCGACGAACAGGATTTCGCGGCTCAGCCACGATGTCCCCACGTTGGTGATCGTGTAAAAGCTTACCGTAGGATCGGAAAGATGTTCCAGTGAAGCCAGCGCGCCCACGCCGAGCAGGATGCAGGCGGCCCACGCCTTGGCCCGCGACGTGTCGGCGGTACGGCTGAAGAAGGACAGGATCAGCATACCCGCCGCGGCTTGGCCGAGCAGGGTGAAGATGACGAGACTCCAATAACCGTGCATGGCTAAACCTCCTCGGGGTTGCTGATGCGTTTCCCGCGCAGCCCTTCAGTGCTGCCTTGCGGTTTGGAATGACGGTTGGGAGCACAGATGAAGTGGGGACGGGTGAGTTCCGGCCCCGGAAGCGGCGCGATGGTGGCCTGTTCCCCATAACGCTTGAGCAGCTCGTCGTATTCGCCGTAATCCAGCGCGCGGCAAGGGCAGGCCGCGACGCAGGACGGGGGCAGGCCTTGCTCAAGATAGTCGCGGCAGAAGTCGCATTTGGTCATCTTCTTGCGCTCGGGGTCAAACTGCGGCGCGCCGTAGGGACAGTTCCATTCGCAGTAGCGGCACCCCACACAACGGTCCGGATCCACGGAGACGATGCCGTTCTCGTCCTTGTGCATGGCCTGCGTGGGGCAGGCTTCGGCACAGACGGGGTTCTCGCAATGGTTGCACGACAGCGACACGTAGTAGGCGAAGACGTTTTGTTCATAGGCGTCGCCCACGGGAAGCCATTCACCGCCGGAATATTCCAGAACCCGCCGCCACAACACGCCTTTGTTCAGGTTATGCTTGTCGATGCAGGCGATCATGCAGGCCTTGCAGCCGGTGCACAGTTCCGAATTGAAGTAGAATGCAGGATTTTTGATCATGAATCGGTCCTTTTCTTCGGCCTGAGATACGGCCGCCCGGAGAAGCGGCCGTCCCTCCGGAGCGGTTACGCTTTTTCCACCTGCACGAGATTGGTGTGGTGAGGGTTCCCCTTGGCCAGGGCTGTCGGGAGAAGCTTGGTCAGCACGTTGACGCAGCCGTTGGTGTCTTCCCCGGCGGCGTTGGGCGTATGCCATGCGCCTTCGGGAAGTGACACCACGCCCGGCATGATGCGGGGCGTGATCTTGGCTTTGACGAAGGAAACGCCGCGCCCGTTGAACACCTTCACACGATCCCCGAATTCGATGCCGCGGGCTTTCGCGTCGATGGGGTTGATCCAGAGCTCTTGCGGCGCGACTTCCTGCAGCCACCAGCAGTTCCCGTAGGTCGAGTGCGTGCGCTGCTTGTAGTGGTGCCCGATGAGCTGCAGCGGCCACTCCTTGCGTTCCGGGCTGATCGCGCCTTCGGGGTTGGGGATGTACTCGGGCAGCGCGGTGATGGCCTGACCGGGCAGCAGGGTCCATGTTTCCGCCAGCTCGGCGAGGCGCGGCGAATAGATCTCGATTTTGCCCGACGGCGAGGGCAAGGGATTGGCCTCGGGATCGTCCCGGAATGCTTTATAGGCGATATGGTTTTCGGGGAAGTACCTTTTGTACACGCCCATCGTGTAGGCTTCCTCCAGCGTGGGCGGCAGTTCGGGGATGGCCTTGCGGGACTCCGCGTACAGTTTCTCCAGCCATTGGTATTGGGTACGGCCTTCCGTGAAGGCCTCCTTCACGCCGAGCTCGTTGGCAACGCCCGCGCAGATATCATAGATGCTTTTGGCTTCGCCGAGCGGCTCAATGCACTTGTTATCGAAGATCACGTAGGCGATGTTGCTGTCGCCGTCGGAAGTCCAGTCATGCTCCTCAAGGTTCAAACAGCTTGGCAGCAGAAAGTCCGCATAACGGGCGGAAGGCGTCAGTGTCGTGTCGATGACCACGATGGTCTCGCACTTTTTGTCGTCCAGCAGGATGGGGTGCATCTGGTTGATGCCGCCGTGCTGGTTCGTTAGGCAGTTCCCCGCGTAGTTCCAGATGAATTTGATCGGCGCGATGAGCCTTTCGCGTCCCCGGATGCCTGCCGTGGTGGCGGTCATCTGCTTGTAGTCGTCGATGGCCTGATACCAGTTGAAGCAGGAGAGTTCCGTCTTCACGGGATTTTCCAGCGTGGGGAAGGTCGCCATGGGAAGCTTGTATCCCGCGTTTTCGCGCGCCCCGGTATTCCCTCCCTTGATGCCCACGTTGCCGGTGAGCACGGCGAGCATACCGATGGCGCGGGAAATGTTTTCCCCGTTGGTGGTGCGCTGCGGGCCCCAGCCCTGACAGATGAAGCACGGCCTGGCCCCGGCGATCTCGCGGGCCAGCTTCTCGATGCGGGCCGGGGGAATCCCGGTGATGCGCGAGGCCCATGCCGGAGTCTTTGGCGTCTTGTCCGGGCCTTGCCCCAGAATGTAGGACTTGTAGGACGAACCGGCTGGAGCGCCCTTGGGCAGGGATTCCTCATCATAGCCGATGGTGTATTTGGCGAGGAAGGGCTTGTCGATAAGGTCTTCAGTGATCATCACGTAGGCCAGCGCCGCGCTGAGGGCCGCGTCCGTACCCGGGCGGATGGGAATCCATTCGTCGCCCACGGACACCATGGAATCGGTATAACGCGGATCGATGATGATGACGCGGGTGTTACGGGTGAAACGGGCGTGCTGGAGCGTTTTGGCCTTGCACCCCGACATGCGCGTTTCCGAGGGGTTGTTGCCGAAGAACACGGCCAGTTCGCTGTTTTCCATGTCGGAAAGCGAGTTCCCGTCAACCCAGCTCCCGCCGTACAAATAGGGCATACCTACCGTGATCTGGCAGGTGGAGTAGTCCGAATAGTGGTTCAGGTAACCACCCACGAGATTCATGAGCCGGGCTACGGGCGTGGCGGCCGGAGGCCAGCTTTTGCCCATGGTGCTGCCGAGGGCACCCGTGCCGTAGTTGAGATAGACGGCCTCGTTGCCGTAGGTGTCTATGGTGCCGCGCAGCCTTTGTCCGATCTCCTTGAAGGCTTCCTCCCAGCTGATACGTTCGAATTTGCCTTCTCCTCTGTTGCCCACTCGGCGCAGGGGATAGGGGATGCGCTGTTCGGCATAGATGCGCTGACGCATGGAGCGCCCGCGCGGACAAGCACGGAGCTGCTGCATACCGTAGCGGTCGTCTCCGGTGTTGTCCGTCTCTACGCGGGTGATCACGCCGTCTTTGACGTGCACCCGCAGGGCGCAACGGCTGCCGCAGTTGACGTTGCAGGAGTTCCAGAGGATGCGCTCTTCCCCTGTCCCCGAGGGGGCGGGCGGTGCGGCGACGGCGCTTCCCGCATTGAGGATTTCAATGGAAAAAGGAAAGAATGCCGAAGCGAGGACGACGGCGCCGCCCTTGATCACGTCGCGCCGTTTGAGCAATGCCTGCTCGGTACAATGAGGTTTCCGCATGAGCCCTCCGCAGAAAAAGGATTCCGTTCCCGGAACGTCCCGATGGGACGGGATTCGAGGAACAGGCAGGCTTGCAGCATACCGCACAGGAAAGGCGGCTGTCAGTGATAAGTGGGGGCCGGAGGTTCACGTTATGGGATATAAAAAGGGGAAGGCCGGAGCCTTCCCCATATGGAAACGAGCGTGCTTGAAGCGCTACTTGAAGAACTTGTCGATATACCCCTGCACGAAAACGAAGAACACGATGAACGGCAGGACATATTTGACGTACAGGCGCAGCCCCTTCGGGAACATGAGGCCCTTGCCGGTGTCCGCTTCGGCGATGAAGTTGTCCCATCCCCAGCCGCGCTTGTAACAGCAGAAGAACAGGAACACCATAGAGCCGAGGGGCAGCAGGTTGTTGCTGACGATGAAGTCTTCCAGATCGAGGATCATGGAGCCGGGGCCGAAGGGCTGGATGCCGGACAGCACGTTGAAGCCGAGGGCGCAGGGCAGGGAGAGCAGGAAGACCAGAACGAAGTTGACGGTGACCGCCTTCTTGCGGGTCCATTTGAGCACGTCGATGCCGTAGGCTACGATGTTTTCCAGCACGGCGATGATCGTGGTGAGGGCCGCGAAGCTCATGAAGACGAAGAAGAGCATGCCCCACAGCTGTCCGCCGGGCATGCTGTTGAACACGTTGGGAAGGGTGACGAACACGAGGCCGGGACCGGAGCCCGCATCGACGTCGAAGGCGAAACAGGCCGGGAAGATGATGAGGCCCGCCATGAGCGCGACGAACGTATCCAGCAGCAAGATGTGGATGGACTCGCCGGTCAGGGAGCGCTGCTTGTCGATGTAGCTGCCGAAGATGGTCATGGCGCCGATGCCGAGGCTCAGGGTGAAGAACGCCTGCCCCATGGCGGCATAGATGGGCTCCCAGATGCCGTGCTGGAACATCTTGCCGAAGTCGGGCTTCAAATAGAACAGGATGCCTTTTTCGGCCCCCGGCAGGGTGACGGAGCGGATCACCAGAAAGAGCATGACGACAAGCAGGCAACCCATCATGATTTTGGTAATGCGCTCGACGCCCCTCTGCAACCCCATGGAGCAGACGAGGAATCCGGCGACGACCGTAACGGCCATCCAGCCGACCTGATCAAAAGGATCGCCGAGCGTCCCGCCGAAGAACGCGCCGATCTGCTCGGGCGTAAGGCTCGAAAGCTGACCCGAGCCCATGTACCAGCAGTAGGACAGCATCCACCCGGTGACGGTCGTATAGAACATCATCAGCACGTAACAGCCGATGATGCCCCCGTAGCCGTACAGATGCCAGAACGTCCCCTTGGGTTCCAGCTTGCGGAACGCCAGGCCGATGCCCTGCTTGGCGGCCCGGCCCACGGAGAACTCCATCACCATAATGGGAAGGCCGAGAATGACGAGAAAAACGAGATAGATGAGGACGAAAGCCGCCCCACCGTAGGCTCCGGTGATGAAGGGGAAGCGCCAGACGTTGCCGAGGCCGATGGCGCAGCCGGCCGATAACAGCAGGAAGCCGAGGCGGCTCCCCAACTTTTCGCGTTCGATACCCTGTTCCACTGTTGTTCCTCCTTAGGGTGTGGGAGGATGAATAGGTGACTTTTGCGCCTGAGGCAAGCGGAGACTGCCCGCCGGAAAACGTGCCGATTTCTCGCGCCAAAGGGAAAGGCGATACGTTGTCGGGGATTAGGCCATGTTCTTATACCGAAGAGCAGCCGGGCCCGCTGACGGCGCTGCGGCCTCCGGTTTTGGGAGTGACCTGTATCTGCGTCCCGATGCGCTCCTTCAAGGCCGCCACATGCGAAATCACGCCGATGAGCTTGCCGTCCCGGTGCAGCCCGGCCAGCGTATCCAGCGCGGTGTCCAGCGTATCCTCATCCAGCGTGCCGAACCCTTCGTCGAGGAAAAGGGAGTCCACCCGCACCGTCTTGCTGGCCACTTGCGAAAGCCCGAGGGCGAGGGCAAGGCTCACGATGAAACTTTCGCCGCCGGAAAGGTTCTTGGTGGAGCGGATTTCTCCGGCCTGATAGCCGTCGATGACGTCGAGCTCCAACGGCTGCTCCTTGTTGCGGAGAAGCAGATACCGGTCGGTCATGCGCCGTAGCTGGCGGTTGGCGTGCTCGATCATGATTTCAAACGTCAACACCTGCACGAAATTGCGGTATTTTTTCCCGTCGGCGGAGCCGATGAGATCGTGCAGATCGTTCCAGCGGCGGCACTCGCGGCGCTGCGCCTCCACCGCCGCCGTGCGCTCCTGATGCGCCAGCTTGACCATGTGGTTGTCGTGGAGCTTCTGCCTCAGGCCGCCAATGGCTTCTTGCTGGGTCTTCAGCGTGTCCCGAAGCGTTGCCAGCGTCTCGTCGAGTTCTTCCCGCGTGCGATCCGTCACCTGTTTTTCGCGCTCGGCAGCCAGTTGCGCGATACGGTCGGCCAGGCGCGCTTCCAGTTCGGCCCGTTCCGTGAGCAGCTCCTGTTCCCTTTGAGCCAGCGTGTTCCGCACCGTTTCAGTGAGGCAGGCGTCCCGGTATTCCGCTTCGTCGGCGAAGCCGGTTTGTGAGAGGCGAAGCCGGAAATCCTCTTCCAGCGGCCCAATTTGTGCCTGACGTTCCGCGATCGAGTGATCGAGCGTTTCCCGTTTGCTGGTCAGCCCAGCAAAGCGCTGTTTGGCGGCATCGACGGTTTGGCGGACGCCTTCAAGCCGCTTTTCGGCTTCTTCGACGAGCCCGTTGAGCCGTTTCTCTTCCTCATCCGGGGATTTGTCCCCGATCAGCCGCCTCCGGTCGAGCCGCAGCTTTTCCCGATCCTCCGACAGGGAGCGGGCCGCTTCCCGCTGCTTGCCCAGATCTTTCTCCATATCGAGAAGCCGGGAAGCGAGATGCCGGGACTCCAGTTCCAGCGCGCTCATTTTTTGCTGTAAGAGGTCACGCCGCTTTTCCCGGGATACCCAGCGTTCACGGCGTTCAGACAGGCTGTGGAGCAAGGTTTCCAGCCCGTCGGCGGCCAGCGCTTCGATGCCGTAGGGCCGCAGTTCCTGCAAAACGGTTTGGCGCAAGGCCGTGTATTGCTCCAGAAGCGAACTCCGCTCGCGTTCGGCGCGTACGGCTTCCTGCTCGGCGCTGCCCTTATGGTGGAGGGCGGTTTGCAGGGCCAGTTCCAGCCGGTTTGCTTCGTGCCGGGCCTTCTCCCATGCCGTCATGTCGGCTTGCAGCCCGGCGTCCTCCTGTTCAGCCTGTTGCAGGATGCGTTCAGCCAGCCGCCGCTCGGTCTCCGTCGTTTCCCGCAGATTTTGGAGCGTAAGGAGCAGGGTGGCCGGAAGCGGCTGCTTTGGCGTGGCGGGGGTGATGGAGGGATGTGCCAGCGCGGCGAGGCATTCGCGCACATGCGTTTCGTGTTCGGACAGTGTGGCGGCTTCTTTTTGCAGCTGTTCCGTCACCCAAAAATCTCAGCAGAGAGGCAAGCCCCGCAACTCCAGAAAGGAAACTGAGGCGGAGCGCCTGCGCCGGATC
>ENA-UESD01003281-UESD01003281.1-human-gut-metagenome-genome-assembly--contig:-NODE-3281-length-10536-cov-15.368486_pt1 | contig 10536 bp, 11 predicted proteins | sample MGYA00242985_ERZ507986 | MGnify/ENA primary metagenome ERZ507986 (study PRJEB26167, sample SAMN06115408) | human gut metagenome | host: Homo sapiens | place: China:Guangxi | collected 2016-04-06...
GGAATCGAGCGGGATATGCAGGCCGCTTCCTAACTGTTTGGTGTAGGCCTCCTTGATGGTCCAGAGGCGGAGGAGCGTGTCGGTTTGCTCCGGCTCGGGAAGCGCTTCCAGAAATGCAAGCTCCTGTGGATGGAAGTATCGCTTTGCAACGGCCATGGTGATGCGCGGAGCTTCCAGATCGAGCCCGACGGATGAGGTATCCAGCGCGCAGGCAGCGTAATATGCTGCGTGGGTCAGGGAAAATTCGACGGCGTGCGAAACAAGATACGGCTTTCCACAGTCGTTTTTCCGGAAAATCTGCTCGGATACGGGAATATTGAGAGACAAAAGTGCTTGCTGAAGCAAAAAGCCCGCGCCGGTGAGTCTTGCCGCATCCTCTTCCCGGCGGCAGGAAAGTGCGCGCGCTTGGCGCTCAATGGGAAGCTCGGGCAAAAACGCGCGCCACCGCTCATCCTGCATAAGCGGGCGCAGATCAAGCAGCCAGAGCTGCGGCAATTGCAGCTGCATGGGACACCTCCCGGGAAACCAGATTTGTTTTTTACAGTATAGCGCGAAAAAGAAAAGCCTGCAAGGGCAGCGTATGTTTTCAGGTGCGGGAGGCATAAGATCTTGTGAGGTGATTGTATGCAGATTCATGTGGTACGGCCGGGGCAGACGCTGTGGTCGATTGGCCGGGAATACGGCGTTTTGCCGGGGCTTCTCGCGCGGTTCAATGGGCTTACGGAGCCGTACCGGCTGGCTGTGGGGCAGGCCATTTTAATTTTAAGACCGGAATCGCTTTACACGGTGCAGCCGGGAGACACGGTGTTTTCCATTGCGCAGAAATTCTCGCTCACGCAGAACGGGCTTTACCGGCTGAACCCGGGGTTATCCTCGCAGGAGCGGCTGTATCCAGGGCAGGTGCTGGTGACGAGCATCGAAGACCGTCCAACGGAAAAAACGACGCTTCTGGGATACGCGTACCCTTGGGCGAACGAACGGACGCTGCGCGGGATTCTTCCATACGCCGATACGCTTGTTCCGTTTACGTATGGGTTTACGGAAGCAGGCGAGCTGGTGGAGCCGGACGACGAGGGGCTTCTGGCGCTGGCGAAGGAATTTGGCGCGAAAACGCTTTTGCATCTGTCGACGCTCACAGAGCAGGGAAGCTTTTCTGCCCAGCGGGCGGGCGCAGTGCTTGGCGATGACGCGGCGCGCGGGGCTCTGATTCAGAACACGGTCCGCGTAATGCGGGAAAAGGGCTTTGCGGGCGTGGATGTGGACTTTGAGTATCTGGGGCGGGCGCTGGCTGCGAGCTACGCGGCCTTTTTGCGGGAGCTGGCGGATGCTGTCCATGCGGCGGGCGGCTATCTCATGGCAGCGCTTGCGCCCAAAACGTCCGACGATCAGCCGGGCGTACTCTACGAGGGACACGACTACGCCGCCATCGGGCAGGCGGCTGACAAAATTTTACTTATGACGTACGAATGGGGCTTTACGTACGGGCCGCCGATGGCGGTGGCGCCGCTGAACGCGGTGGAGCGGGTGGTACAATACGCGGTGTCGCGCATCGAGGCTGGGAAGCTTCTTCTGGGATTTCCCAACTACGCGTACGACTGGACGCTTCCGTATGAGGCGGGGCTGACGCGAGCGGTAACGCTCGGGAACGAAGCGGCGGCGCAGCTGGCGTTTGACACGGGGAGCGAGATTTTCTTTGACGAGCCGGCACAGACGCCGTGGTTCTCGTACACGGGTATAGACGGCGCGGTACACGAGGTATGGTTTGAGGACGTGCGCTCGAGCTTTGCAAAATTTGGGCTTGTGAGACAATATGGGCTCGGGGGTCTCGGGTACTGGAACTTCATGCGGCCGTTTGCGGCAAATTTTTCGTTACTGAATGCGCAATTCCGGCTGGAAGGGCAAACGGATTGACAAATTCCAAAAAACAGGTATACTTCTGGATGATTACAAATGACAAGGGGGAACTCTCATGGAACAGGCAAAGGTATACTTTACCGATTTCCGCTGTCACCCGGGCCTGAACCAGCAGCAGAAGCTGGAGAAGCTGTTGACTGCCGCCGGAATGGGGAATATCGATTTTGAAGGGAAAATTGTCGCCATCAAGCTGCACTTCGGCGAGCTTGGAAACCTTGCGTATCTGCGCCCGAATTACGCGAAGACCGTGGCGGACTTTATCAAGGCCAGAGGCGGACGGCCGTTTCTGACCGACTGCAACACACTCTATGTCGGCAGCCGGAAAAACGCGCTCGAGCACATGGATGCGGCGTATATCAACGGCTTTTCCCCGTTCTCGACGGGCTGCCATGTGATCATCGCGGACGGCCTTCGCGGCGGTGACGATGTGGAGGTTCCGGTTGTGGGCGGCGAGTATGTGAAAAATGCGAAAATCGGCCGGGCGCTCATGGACGCGGATATCATCATTTCACTGACGCACTTCAAGGGCCACGAGCAGGCGGGCTTCGGCGGCACGCTCAAGAACCTCGGCATGGGCGGCGGCTCGCGCGCGGGTAAGATGGAAATGCACGCACAGGGGAAACCCTCCGTGGATACGGAGCTTTGCGTCGGCTGCGGCAAGTGCGCGAAGATCTGTGCCCACAGCGCGCCCATCATCACGGACAAAAAGTGCCGGATTGACCACGACAAGTGCGTCGGCTGCGGGCGGTGCATCGCCGTCTGTCCCAAGGACGCGATCACGCCGGATTACGATCAGGCTGTTGAGGTGCTCAACTACAAGATCGCGGAATATGCGAAGGCGGTTGTCGACGGAAGACCCAGCTTCCATATCTCCATCGCGCGCGATATCTCCCCGGACTGCGACTGCCATGAGGAGAATGACGTGCCGATGGTGCCGGATGTGGGCATGTTCGCCTCGTTTGACCCCGTTGCGCTCGATCTTGCGTGCATCGAGGCGGTGAATCGTCAGCCGATCCTGCCGGGGAGCGCCTTGGCTGAGCGCGGCGACCCGCACGACCACGACCATCTGCATGCTGCGCACCCGGACACCTGCTGGCAGGCGGCCATCGAGCACGGCAAGAAAATTGGGCTCGGCACGGACGAGTATACGCTCATTACCGTAAAGTAAAACAAACGCACAAATGCAGGACGGAGCGTTCATTTCTCTGGTCTGCATTTTGCGGATAAACGGATGAATTTTCCACAAAGCTGTGGATAAACGACGGGTTACGGCGCGGAAAGGTTACAGTTACATTACAGATGGGAAAGCGCCCTTGCAAAGATCGCGCGGGGCGTTTATACTGGAATCAGAATCATCAAAGGAGGCGGCGTATGAAAAGAAGAACCGCTTGCCTGGTATTGTGCGTGTGTCTGCTGCTCAGCCTGGCGCTGCCGGTTGGAGCGAGTGACGGCGCGGAGTTTTCCGACCGGGGAGAGATCCGCAACGTCGGCGCGGTGCAGATGCTGGTCGATCTGGGGCTGATTTCAGGCTATTCGGACGGGTCATTCCGCCCGGCAAGCTATATTACGCGCGAAGAGGTGGCGAAGCTGATCGCCATTTTGTGCACCGAAAATCCGCAGGCTCCGGCGGATGTGTATTTCTATGATGCGCAGAACTCATGGGCGCTGACCTACATCGGCTACTGCGCGGGTGAGGGCATTATCGGAGGAGACGGGCTCGGAAGCTTCCGGCCGAAGGATAATGTGACGGCGCAGGAGCTGGCCAAGATGCTGCTGGTCATTCTGGGGCAGGACCCGGAATCCTATTCCGGCGCGGGCTGGGCCGAACGGGTGAACGCCGACGCGCAGTCGTTTGGCATTTACTATGGGCTCACGGCGCAGGTCAGCCAACCGGTCACGCGCGATAATGCGTGTCTGCTCATCTATAACGCGATGCGCTGCCCCGCGATCGCAGACCCAGACGCGCAGGGGCTTGACCGATATGTGCTCGACGATCTGATGAACCCGCGCTCGTATCTTGAGGTGCGGTACGATCTGACGCGGTATACGGCGGTCCTGACCGGCAACGAGTATGCGGATCTGACGACAAATGACGGAAAGCTCGCAGCGGGCACGACGAAGCTCGCGGGGCACAAGGAGTTTGCCGTTTCGTCCGACCTGAGCCTTCTTGGGCGCACGGTGGATATCTATATGAAGGACGGCCGTGTGGTCGGCATTCCGTGCTATGTGACGAGCGAGGTCTACTACACGTTTGAAAACGCGCAGGCGCTCTCGAAGCTTTTGTCCGGCGGCGCGCTTACCATCGCGGACGACGCGCAGTACTATCTTAACTACAACGAGGCGGGAAGCGAAATCCTCACGCGCTCCGGCGTGCGGCTGACGGTCATCGACCACGACAACGACACGCAGCTCGATACGATTCTGGCTGTGAATTGCGAGCAGGCGGAGATTTCGAGCGTGTCTCCGCTGCGCGTGAAGGTCGGAGACGAGGAACTGGACGCAGAAAAATACTGCCTCACCGACGTATTCTCGGCAGGAGAGCGGGTCTGGTACATGGAGATTGGCGGACAGGGCTTTGTGCAGCCGAGAAGCGAAACCTGAATATCAAAAAACGAACTCCCATCTTCCATCAGAAGGTGGGAGCTTTTTTGTGCTCGTAGGGGCAGACGACTCTGTCCGCTTGCGGAAAAATCAACTTGAAACGTGTAAATTCTTGGCGAATTCAGAATTCTCATTGGGCGGAAAACGCGTCTGCCCCTACGAACAGATTAGAAATTTTTAGTAATTACAAAGAACACCCCCTGTATGGCGGTCATACAGGGGGCGTTTTGCGTTATAACGGCTCGAGCTTCGAGAGCGCTTTTTTGAAATACTCCGGCAGCTCGCACTCGACATGCACGGGCTGCCCTGTGCGCGGGTGGATAAAGTCCAAAGCGGCGGCGTGGAGGCACTGGGTGTCTAGCCCCAGCTCCGGCTTTTTGTGCCCGTACACCGTGTCGCCCACGATCGGGTGGTTGCGCCAGGCAAGGTGCACGCGGATCTGGTGCGTCCGCCCGGTCTCGAGCTTGCAGCGCACATGCGTATATCCCCGGTAGCGCGCGATGACCTCCCAGTGCGTGACGGCATTGCGGCTGTTTTTTTCCGTGACGGCCATCTTCTTGCGGTCCGTCGGATGCCGCCCGATGGGCGCGTCGATCGTTCCGGAATCCTCCTTGAGATTGCCGCAGACGATGCACTCGTAGGTCCTCGCGAGCGAGTGGTCTTTGAGCTGCGCGGAAAGATGCGCATGCGCAAAGTCGTTTTTTGCCGCGATCAGGAGCCCTGACGTGTCCTTGTCAATCCGGTGGACAATGCCGGGGCGCTTTTCTCCGCCGATGCCGGAAAGACTGTCTCCGCAGTGGTGCAGAAGTGCATTGACGACCGTTCCGTCCGGATGGCCCGGCGCGGGATGGACGACAAGACCCTTGGGCTTGTTGATGACAATCACGTCGCTGTCTTCATAGCGAATATCGAGCGGAATGTCCTGCGCCTGCAGGTCCGTCTCGGCGGCTTCCGGAAGCGTGATATCCAGAATCATATCCACACGCGACTTTTCGTTCTTTTTAAGAGGGTTCCCCTCGAAGGTAACAAGCCCCTCCTCTAAAAGCCGCTGCGCCTGGCTCCGGCTGAGCTCCGGCACGAGCCGCGCAATCGCCGCGTCCAGCCGCTCGCCGGTTTGGTCCAGTTCAAGCCTCATCGCGGGGCTCCTTGTCCTTTTTCGGCTTATCCTCCAAAAACTCCTTGTCCTTGATCAGAATATAGAGCACGAGGATGATTGCCCCGAAGGTAATGAAAATGTCCGCGACGTTGAACGTCGAGAACCACGGGATGCAGATCATGTCGATGACAAGCCCCGTCTGGACGCGGTCAATGAGGTTTCCGATTGCGCCGCCCGTGATGGCGGCAAGGCACCAAAGCTCCGGCTTTTTATAGATGTGCTTCTTGGCAATCGCCCAGACCACAACCGCGAGATACACCGCCGTCAGCGCGACAAACATCCACCGCCCGCCGCGAAAGAGCGAGAGCGCCATGCCGTCGTTCGTGATATAGTGCAGCTGGAGCCAGCCGGGAATGATCGTCACGGTCGTGCCGGTCAGGTATTGCTGCGCAAGGACCTTCGTCCATTGGTCGACGGCCGCAACTGCGGCGGCAAAAATCGTTAAAAGAGCGTAAAACAAAGGCGAGGCCTCCTTGAGAAAACTTGCAGATTGGTTCTGTTTATCGTATCATACCCCGCCCGATTTTGCAATCATCCGCGGCCAAGAAGCTTGTCGATAAGCTTCGTTTTGCGAATGAACTGATAGAGCGGAATGCCGAGGATGTATAAGACAACGGCCTCTCCCGCGCCAACCTCCGCGCCGAATACCGCAAGTCCCTTCCAGAACTCGCTCGCGGGCATGAAGACCGCCGAGAGCATCGCGCCGACCATGAGCATATTGCAGAGAATCGTCGGCAGCGGCAGCGCCCATACCTTTTTGATGTAGCGCGTAAGGAGGCAGGCGAGTAACGTCGCCGCCGTGCCGACAATGATATCGAGCGCGGAGACGGTCGAAAACAGGTTCGCGATCAGGCAGCCAAGCGTGAGGCCGATCGTGAGCGAGGGTTCCAGCGCGACGAGCGGGCAAAGGGCTTCGGCAGTGGTGCGGGTGGTGGCCGAGTCGTGCATCAGCACGATGCACTGGGTCTGCTCGCCGGTCTCCCGCACGATGTTGCGGAAGATGGTGCCTGCACTGGGCTTGCCGCCCACAGCGTCCTCGGCGCAGACGTTCCAGTCTACATAGGCGTAGCCTTTTGCAGTGACTTCTTCTTTGAGCTGCTGCATCAGCCCGCGCCCGCCGTAGCGGCGGCTCACGGTGTTGGTACTGCCGCCCGGGAAGCGCAGATACCGCAGGCCGTCGGCCCGGACGTAAGGGGAGAGGCGTTCCTTTAACAGGTCGATGTCCTTCCAGTAAGCGTCCGCGCTCTGGTAGATGTCGCTGTACTCGTGGGAGGCGGAGTGGAGCGCGATCTGATGTCCGGCGGCAGCAGCCTCAGAGATGAGGGGAAGATATTTGTCGTTGTTGCCGGTGGCGACTACAAAGAAGGTCGCCTTTACTCCGGCACTGTTCAGCGCGGACAGAACGTCCGGCGTCGTCTTGCTGGGGCCGTCGTCGAAGGTCAGACAGACCCACTTCTCGGGCATCGGCTCCGGCTCCGGGGACGTTTCTACGGAGGACGCCGAGGCAGGGGAGACGAAGCTTTCGTCCGGCACCGGGGTCAGGTCGCTCTCCCGGCAGCCTACGGGCGGCTCTGCACCGCAGAATATCCCCAGTCCGAACCCCGCCGCCGCCCCGACAGAAAGCAGCAAAAGGCTCCACAACAATCTTTGATGTTTGCTGGATTTGAAAAAAGTCATTTCCAAAAACCTCCTTCTTAAGTCATTTCTGCACGGAAACTCCATTTACAAGATATGAATGGCAAAAAAATCTATGAAAACGCTTGACATCGCCGGGGGAGTATGGTATTATACTTGAGCAGTCAGCGATACGGCTTAGACCTCAAGGCCGAGAGAAATCAAGATTGCATCAAAACTTCATATGCGAGGGTGGCGGAACTGGCAGACGCGCACGTTTGAGGTGCGTGTGGTTTATCCTTGGGGGTTCAAATCCCCTCCCTCGCACCAAATTGAAAACCCGCATGAATACTAGAAAATCCAGTATTCATGCGGGTTTTTGAATATTTTGAGATATGCGAATATCTGCAAATACTTGCTTATAAATGCTTATTTTGATGCTCCCAAAGTCGTCAAAAAGTCGTCAGCTTTTTAGTCCGCTGGTATGTGCTCCCAATACTGCACCAGCTTATCCTTTACGGCGTCCTCATCGCACAAAAATGCCGCCGCCATATCGGCGTAAAAGTTGGGATTGTCGGCGCTGTAAGCCCGGGCTACTTTGCTATAGTCGCTGTACATCATGCACAGCGCGGCCCAGAAGTCCACGGGGTTACAGGTGAGATTGCGCTGGGTCATCAGCTGGGTGGCCTGGTCATAGCTCCAGTGGGGTCCGGTGGTGCCGTCGGCATTTTTCATGCGATCGCACCACTCTTCGGCCTCGTCACGGGTCAGATGCGGATGCGGCATCATTACAGCCTTGCCAGATGCACCCCCGTGCTCATACTGCCGGGAAGTGTCGTCCCAGCCGCCCGTCTGGGAAAAGCCGATACGAGGCATCCGACGATCATACCCGTCAGAGTCGGGATAGCGCGGCATCGGATACGGGTCAATGTAGCGGTTTTCCTCGATGCGCCAGGAGCGCCGGGGTTCATCGCGCTCCTCCATACGACGCAGACGGCGTTCCAGCTCACGCTCCCTGCGATCGCGCTCTTCCTCGAGGCGGTCACGTTCCGGCTCACGGTCTTTGTCATGGTCGCGGAGTATCATCATGCGGCGAAAATTAGTCTTGCCCATAATCTATACCTCCTCAGGAAATGGACGCAGGTGCACCGGCGTGGGAACGGCAGAAGCAGCCAAGATACTTAAACATGCCGGTGCCGGTTGCAGACGTTGCAACACGGGTAGCGTAGCGGGTGCGGGTGTGGATGCTCTCGGCGGTCGCCTGAGCACAGTTGCAGTCGGTCAGAGGGTATGCGGTCGTGCCTGCTCCAATGGTAATGACCACAGGCGCGTTGATGGTGGTCGTGTCCGGCAAGCTCTGGGCGACAACGATGCAATATTTTTCGCCAGCTGCGTAAGACCCGGCAGGGATATTGATGGTCAGAGTATCGTCGGCAAACGTGACTGCCTAGCAGAACCGATGCACCGATTGTGGCGATTGCCGTCTGAGCGATCGTCTTTACTGCTCTTATTCCTGCAGCTTTCCACCATTTTTTTGTCATTTCAGTTTTCACCTCTTTTAATAGTCTGTTTAATATAATGTAGGAATTTGAAACCTTATTAAAAAAATCGACCACTTTTTTTAATAAGGTGGCCGATCTATGCCTGCTCCGCTAATTTTTCCCTTTCGTAATCGCGGAAGGCCGCGATCGCTTTGTTGTACTGCTTCAAGCCTTCGTCAATCTCTCCATTCGTTCGGCCATATTTGAGTGATACCGCTGTAGCGCAGGAGAGATCCGCGGTAGCCGCTAAAAGGTTAAGCTTTACCACTTCACTCTTTTTCCGTTCTTCTTCCCTTTTGTCTGCAGCTTTATCCCGTTTATTTTGCTGTCTGCCAAAAATCGCAAGTACAATACCGCTCAAAAGAGCAGGCAGGGCAGACCACGCAATCTGTGTAAGCATGTCCATTATTTTCCCAGTGCCTCCACAATACTTTTCAGAGTATCTTCTCTGCAACAGTTACGGAATTCCTGATACTGCTTCATGATTTCTTCTGTTTTCTGAATTCCATGATTTGAAATGTACATGTCAAGACCGACGCCAATGTCCACGTCTTCCTTTAAGCAGATATCTCTGATCTCCGCAGCGCGGGCAATAAACATGTTCTTCTTCGCAATCTCTTTGTAGTTTCTTTTCATGTTAAACCTCCATCTCTTCTGCTGTTACTTCTTCCCATGATGCCGGCAGTTCCTTTGGGTTATGTACCGTGTTTGCTGCCGTGCACCGGTATGTTTGCCCTTCAAATAAACAGCACTCGCCGGTCTGATACATACCGCGAGTGCCTTGAGGGGTTACATATTCTTTTGCTGTTTTTGGGTCTGTCGTGTGACAGATATCCCAAAGACTGACTGCCTTTTCTGGTGTCCAATCGCCCTGTTGCGTAGCGTCGTGTGCCTGCCAGAGCTTATATACCTGATCTTTGTACCGATACGGAGTGCCAATCGGTACATCCGTAAAGTCCCGCTGCCGCCACGTCGGGATCTGTCCCTCGGCCGCGATCAGAGCCGTACCATCGACATCGCCATCTACTGACTTTTTTGCCAGCTCTGCGGCATCCGCTGCGCCCTGTGCGCGCATAGCATTTAAAACGATGGATTTATTATCCAATGGATTCTACCCCCTCTCTATAGGCTTCTGTGAGTGCGTCCCACGTCACAAACTTACTGGGAGTTTCTGTAATTTTACCCGGTTTCGGAACATCCGTTTCTTCAATTCTCGAACCTTCTGCGCTTAATATTAATTTGTTTGTTTTCTCACTCATATTTTCTCTCCATATACATATGTACTTCCTTTCCCGAGCCTATCTGTGTACACCGTTATTTTCTGACCATCCCAACTATCATTTATATTTCCAATTACGATATTGGAGTATCCGGACATTACTATTCGAGATATTAAGCCGGTCGGCATTGAGGTCGGATCGCTACTACGTATAGGAATATTAATATCCATAATACGAGCTCCTGACAGGGAGGCGCTTGTCCAGTCGTCGTTACATATGGGAATATCATCGTTGTACTCGTATCTTGCCATAGTGAGGTCACTGTCTGTATCCAGTACTAAGGCGACTCCATCACTACTATTAGATATCCCTGAAAACGAAACATAAGAAGACAAACTGGAGGGTGTTGATGAAGATTCAATATGTATACTTATAGACATGTATTTGGATAAGTCTATAGAAGATAAATCTAACTCTATCCTGATAATAT
>ENA-UESD01003287-UESD01003287.1-human-gut-metagenome-genome-assembly--contig:-NODE-3287-length-10521-cov-2.563098_pt1 | contig 10521 bp, 4 predicted proteins | sample MGYA00242985_ERZ507986 | MGnify/ENA primary metagenome ERZ507986 (study PRJEB26167, sample SAMN06115408) | human gut metagenome | host: Homo sapiens | place: China:Guangxi | collected 2016-04-06...
ATTGTTGGACTCGTTTTTTTGATACCTCAAATATAGAATCATTTTAAGTATATACTTATATCGCAATAGTGTAGCGGGTTATGTGTGAATGAAAATTCTTTGGGAGGTATGAAATGATAATGAAATGTATGTTTTGCAACATGTAGATTACAAAACTATGCTTTTTTTATTACCTTTGTATTACAAAGAATAAAAAATGGAGAGTTTACGTAACACGCATAAGATCTTGATGAAAGAAAGGACGTCGGCTATCCGTCGTGGTTTATTGGATGCGATAGATTCTCGTGCCCGGTTGATTGCGATAAAGGGAAGTCGTGGTGTAGGGAAGACCAATTTCCTTCTAGATTTTTGCAAGGATCATTATAAGGACAACCCTTCTTGTCTTTACGTGAATATCAATAACTTGTTCTTTGCGATGGAAGGATTGTTTAATTTCGTGGAACGTTTCTACAAGCTGGGAGGGAAAGTGTTGTTATTGGATCAGATCCATAAGTATCCAAACTGGGACCGGGAATTGCGGGAGGCTTACGATCGTTTCCCGGATTTGCAGATCGTTTTTACCGCATCTTCTATTTTGCGGGTCAAATCCAACAAATATTTGCATGGAATCGTGGAGATGTACAACCTGAGCGGTTTGTCGTTTCGGGAGTTTTTGGAGTTAGAAACGGGATATAAGTTTCCCGTTTATTCTTTCGAGGAAATCGTGGAACACCACGAGGAGATCGTGAACGATATTCTTGAAAAGGTGCGTCCGTTAGCTTTTTTTAATAACTATTTGAAATATGGTTATTATCCTATATATTTGGAGGAGAAATCACATATTGATTATTTGCTGAAAAACATCAACTTAACATTGGAGTTTGATATTCCGTATAATAATCAAATCGAGCTGAAGTACTTGACAAAATTGAAACAATTACTTTTTATCGTGGCAAATGGTAATAGTAATATTAATATTAGTAAGTTGAGTGCCAATTCAAAGCAAGATGAAAGGGTGTTTGCTATCAGATGAAGGCAAGGTTATTAACTTTGTTGTTTGATCGGGAAAGTGATGACGAGAACGGGCTAAAACCAAATCAAGTATTTTTGCATAATCCAAATTTGCTGAATGCGGTTTGTCTGGATCAGACAGATTCATTGATGATTCGGAAAACATTTTTAATTAGTCAATTATGTGCCGTGGCAAAATTGAATTTTTCGGGAAATGAAGATTTATTCGTGAACCAGAAATACGAGATTTCTGTACGGCAACAAGGAGATAAAGGGCGAGTCCGAGATTCAGTAATTCTGATGACCGATATGATCGAACGAGGTAAAAAGAATGTTATCCCCTGGGGGCTAGCTGGTTTTGTGTATTGAGAGAAGTAAAAATCTTAAATAGAGTGATCAACTATTGTTAGTTAATGTTTAAAAAGATGGCAAAAGAAAAGAAATTTATCACATGTGATGGTAACGCTGCAGCTGCTCATGTAGCTTACATGTTCAGCGAGGTATCGTGTATCTATCCTATTACTCCGTCGTCTCCGATGGCAGAGTATGTAGACGAATGGGCTGCTAAAGGTAGAAAGAACTTGTTCGGGGAGACAGTAAGAGTGATGGAAATGCAATCAGAGGCAGGTGCTGCCGGAGCCGTTCACGGTTCTTTGCAAGCTGGTGCGTTAACCACGACCTACACGGCTTCTCAGGGATTATTATTAATGATTCCTAATATGTATAAGATTGCAGGTGAATTACTTCCTTGTGTTTTCCATGTGAGTTCTCGTGCTTTGGCTGCTCATGCACTTTCTATTTTCGGTGATCATGCAGACGTTTACGCTGCTCGCCAAACCGGTTTCGCTATGTTGGCCTCCGGTTCAGTGCAAGAAGTAATGGACCTTTCTGCCGTATCACATTTGACTGCTATTAAGTCAAGAGTTCCTTTCGTTAATTTCTTTGATGGTTTCCGTACCTCTCACGAGATTCAGAAAATCGAAGAGTTGGACATGGAGGAAATTCGCAGATTGGTTGATATGAAAGCTTTGCAGGAATTCCGTGACCGGGCTCAAACTTCAGAGAACCCTGTAACAAAGGGAACCGCACAAAATCCAGACGTGTATTTCCAGGGTAGAGAGGCTGCCAATAAGTTCTATGATGCAGTACCTGACATCGTGGCTAACTATATGGATGAAATGTCCAAGATTACAGGTCGTACTTATCGTCCGTTCGTTTATTACGGAGCTAAAGATGCCGAGAATATCATCATTGCTATGGGTTCCGTGACCGAGACTATTCGTGAGGTGATCGATTATAAACTTGCTCAGGGAGAGAAAGTGGGTATGATCGCTGTTCATTTGTATCGTCCGTTCTCTGCTAAATATTTCATGGAAGCAGTTCCCGCTACCGTAAAACGTATTGCGGTTCTTGACCGTACAAAAGAACCGGGAGCAACCGGAGATCCATTGTATCTTGACGTGAAAGACGTGTTCTACGGACAAAAGAATGCCCCGATGATCGTTGGCGGACGTTACGGGTTAGGTTCTAAGGATGTAACCCCGGGACAAATTATCGCTGTTTACAAGAATTTGGCTATGAACGAGCCGAAAAACCAATTTACTATTGGTATCGTGGATGACGTGACTTTTCGTTCTCTTCCAGTTGAACCGGAAGTGAAGGTGAATTCAGATCATATGTACGAGGCTAAGTTCTATGGTTTAGGTTCTGATGGTACAGTAGGTGCCAATAAAAACTCTATCAAGATTATCGGTGGAGCAACCAATAAATATTGCCAAGCTTATTTCGCTTATGACTCAAAGAAATCAGGTGGTTTCACGGCTTCTCACCTTCGTTTTGGTGATGATCCTATCCGTTCAACCTATTTGGTAACTACTCCTGACTTCGTGGCTTGTCATGTGCCTGCATACATTCACATGTATGATGTGTTGAAAGGTTTGAAAAAAGGCGGTTCTTTCTTGTTAAATTCTCTTTGGGATGAGAAAGAGGTAGGTGAACACCTTCCGAATGCCATGAAACGTTATTTGGCTGAAAACGAAATTAATTTCTATATTATCAACGGAACGAAGATAGGTCAACAGTTAGGTTTGGGCAACCGTACCAATACGATCATGCAGTCTGCTTTCTTTAAAATCACGAACGTGATTCCTTACGATTTGGCTGTTAGCGAAATGAAAAAAGCTATCGATAAGTCATACGGAAAGAAAGGTGAAGCCATTGTGAAAATGAACTATGCTGCTGTTGATGCAGGTGGTTTGGCTGAAAACGTGGTGAAAGTTACCGTTCCTGCTGAATGGAAAAACTTGAAAGACGAGACGTGCGCTCATGACGAAAACCGTCCGGAATTTATCCGTAACGTGGTTGACGTGATGAATGCTCAGAAAGGTGATGATCTTCCTGTTAGTGCATTTGCGGGACGTGAAGACGGAACTTTCCCTGCAGGTACTTCTAAATTTGAAAAACGCGGAATTGCTATCAGTGTTCCGGAATGGCAAGTGAATAACTGTATTCAATGTAATCAATGTGCTTACGTTTGTCCTCACGCTGCAATTCGTCCGTTCTTGATTACTGGTGAAGAATTGGCTGCTGCTCCTGCCGGAACAGAAACCAAACCGGCTATCGGTAAAGAACTTGCGGGATTGAAGTTCAAGATTCAGGTATCTCCGTTAGATTGTACGGGTTGTGGTAACTGTGCTGATGTTTGTCCGGCTAAGGAGAAGGCATTGATCATGAAACCGCTTGAATCTCAAGAGGCTGAAATCGCTCGTTTCGAATATATGGATAAGAAGGTTGGCTACAAGAAAGTAGTTGAGCCGAATAACGTGAAGAATTCTCAGTTCCAACAACCTTTGTTCGAGTTCTCCGGAGCTTGTGCCGGTTGTGGTGAGACTCCGTATATTAAGTTAATTACTCAATTGTTCGGTGAGAGAATGATGGTGGCTAATGCTACCGGATGTACCTCAATCTATGGAGGTTCAGCTCCTTCAACTCCGTATTGCAAGAATTATCAGTCAGGACGTGGTGTAGCTTGGGCTAACTCATTGTTCGAGGATAATGCCGAGTATGGTCTTGGAATGGCAGAGGGTAATAACCGTTTGCGTGATCGTGCTAAGAGATTGTTGGAAGAGAACTTGTCAAACTTCTCTGCAGAAACTCAGGCTGCTGTTAACGAATGGCTTGCTGCTTTCGAGGATGGAGAGAAGACTTTAGTTGCCAGCGATAATATGTCTGCTGCTTTGGCTAAAGAAAATTCAGCTATTGCTAAAGAGATTTTGGAATTGAAGGCTTACTTCACGAAGAAATCTCAATGGATCTTTGGTGGTGACGGATGGGCTTATGATATCGGTTATGGCGGTTTGGATCACGTGTTGGCAAGCGGTCACAACGTGAACGTGTTGGTAGTTGATACCGAGGTATATTCCAATACTGGAGGTCAATCTTCTAAATCAACACCTGTTGGTGCTGTGGCCAAATTTGCAGCTAGCGGTAAACGTGTTCGTAAGAAAGATTTGGGTGCAATGGCAATGTCTTATGGTTATGTGTACGTGGCACAAGTTGCTATGGGATCTAATCAAGCTCAATATCTGAAAGCGTTGAAAGAGGCAGAGGCTTATGACGGACCTTCATTGATCATCGCTTACGCTCCGTGTATCAACCACGGTCTGAAAGCAAGCATGGGTAAATCTCAGGCTGAGGAGAAGAAGGCTGTTGAATGTGGATACTGGCAATTGTACCGTTATAACCCAGCGTTGGAAGAAGAGGGTAAGAATCCGTTCCAATTGGATTCTAAAGAACCAGATTATAGCAAATTCCGCGATTATCTAATGGGAGAGGTTCGTTTCAACTCCTTGTTGAAAGCTGCTCCGGAAGAAGCCGAGAAATTGTTTGCTAAGACCCAGTCTGATGCTAAATGGCGTTATGAAGGTTACAAACGTCGTGCAGAAATGAAATATGGAGAGTAAGGTCTCACGTTAATAATAGAAGAAGATCGCCCGGAGTTATTTCCGGGCGATTTTTTTTGTAGATTCTACTGGCAAGCCATAAACACAACTCTTTTGTATTATCCGAGTCTTAATTTTAATATATTCTGAAAAATGAAACAAAACACACCCGTATATGATGAAATTATCTAAATACGGTTCAATTGTTAATTTTAATTACTTCATTAGAGGCACGATAGATTGTAAATACACTATAAATAGTACTAATTCTTGATTTACTGAAAGTATTTTTGTATTGTATAAAATGAGAAGGAATAATGGATAATAATTAGGTATTTTTTGGTAGATGACAATTACAGTTACTTGTTTCAAGTAGAAATGATGATTAAATGTGTTTTGATCATGCTGGGGTTGTTAGAAGTAAAATAAAACCTTTTTGTTTATCTCAATTTGATGAGTGTATATTGGACTATTTGTAGTTGGAAGGAATGATTAAGAAAATACATATATTGGGGATAATTCTGGCATCTGTTCTACTGGTGTCCTGTATCGAAGAGCGTTTAAGTGCGGATGATACAGAGAATGCATCGGCCTATTTACAGGTGCGAGGGAACAGTTTGTTGAGTTCAACAGACCCGCTTGATAATGAGATTAAGAGCCTTAGGATACTTGCGTTCAAGAAAAGCTCTGGACAATGTGTAAGCAACAAATTGTATAGTGCAGAATTAAACGATGTGATTAATCATCCTATTGATGAGGGTGTGTATGATTTCGTGTTTTTGGCGAATGAGCCGAACTTGGTGAGTGTTTTGGATGGTTTAAATGGGATTAATGATTACGCTGATCTTGGAAATATCACGTATCCCGAACAAGCTTTTAAATCTGATGTATCCATTCCGATGTTTCAAGAATTAAAGAATGTAGAAGTTCTTCCTAACCGAGGTGGTGCAAGAGTTGATGGAGGGGAAATACAAAGTCTGGTTGAGTTGCAATTAGAACGGCTTGGTACACGCGTGGATATTGTGTTGGAAGGAGAAGAGGATTTAACGAATTATTTTAAAGGAATTACTTTTTACAATCTTCCGGAAGGGATCACGTTGATGTCAGCAAGTAATGCCTCGCTTGGTAGAAGTAAAAATCGGAAATTTACATTGACAGATGATGCCAGCTATTTCACGAGTGTTTCTCCCAGCTTGGAGCAACAATCTCGTGGCATCGTTTGGGTAAAGAAAATCACTCGTTTCATCTTGCCTTTCAGTAATTTTTCACCTGAAGATGACGATAGCAAGGCTATTACATTAAAAGTTGATATGGAGAATCGGCATAGCCCTTCTTGTCACTTGAAAATACAGGCCAAGGGAGTGGCCGGAGCTTCGAAGGATAACTACACTTTACCTTATAATTCTGCACTTTTACTTACTGGCACGATTAAATCTCCTTTGAATCTTAATATTCAGGTAACACCTTGGGGTGAAGAAAATCATAATTGGCAAGTGGGGAATTTTTACTTGAATGTTTCTGATATTAACGTAAGTATTACCGATTTCAATGGTGCGAGGATAACTTTCTCGTCTAATATGCCTAAAGTTCACGTTTTGCCGGATCTGTATGTCGGGGAGGAGCAAGTTGTAAGTATGTCTACAGGAAAAGTCTTTAATGATTTGGTTTTTACTCCCGTGGTAAATAGCCCTTGGTTTGCACAATATGGCAACCCGGTGCATGATGGGAAGTTTGTGAAGTATGAGACATCCCGTTTTAGTTACATCTATGATACTGAATCTAAAACAGGTTCGGGATATATGGATATTTTACTTGATGAGTATAATGAAATACATAATAAGACCTTTCGTTTAGTTTTATCCGGAGAAGTTGATGGAGAAAAAAAATTGCAACGGGAAATTAAAGTACATACTCGTCAAGAAGGCTATCGTTTTGATGGAATTTATTGGGAAGGGCCGTATGTTGGGGCTTTTTTTAGGGACGATGAAAAAGGAGAACGTATTATCACGGGGCAGCAGCCACGACTTGAAAATATGACAGATCTTTCCGAGTGGCAAGTGTGGATAGAGAAAGGAGATGGAGATATCGTTTTGAGTACAACTCCTAGTTTTGACCCGTTTGTTGGTACGGCTACACCCGGTGACGCCGAGGATTATCCGGTACGTCCTAACGAATTTAAACAACATGAATCTGGAAGTTATGTTACGGGAAGAGGTCGAGTTTATTTTCGAGTTGCATGGAAAAGGGAAAATCCTAATCCTGTCATTGATAACGGGCTCAAACAACCGAGATATGCAGTAGTTTGTTTGTCTTATAGGCGATCAACGGGTTGGAGTCCTCTTTCACGTATTTATATACGACAAGGAGAAGCTGCTGATTATTTAATGACAAATGGGGATAATATCCAGCTTGGTCCTTTGGCCAATAAAATTCGGACAGAAGCAAGAAAAATAGCTGTTTTTAATCTGACAACTACTAAATATAAGAATGGTGGAGAAAATAATTATGAAGATTTGTCGCAGATAAAGAGTGGTGTATTCGTGAAATATCCGAGTCAAGCCGGGGTATTTTTTCAGTGGACTTCAAATGCTCATCCTCGCAGGGCATATCATCCAACAAAACCAGTGAATGGGTATTCTTCAACGGATGATTGGGATGATATTTTCGTGGGAGCTCGACCGGTGTGGGATCATGGAACCGGAACTGATTATGCATGGAATCATAAGGACATTTCTGAAGTTTGTCCTCCGGGATATCATCGTCCGAATGATGGATACACAAATCAGATAGCGTATAACGGGCCTTACCCGAATTTTGAACGTACTTTGCCGTTACCGGTAGAACGTTCCACTCATGATGGTGACCCTGCAAGTAATAGCAATGATCAAATGTATTCGGAACAAATTGAAAAATCAGAATGGAGGCAATCGTTGGCGCTTAATCCTGTTGCGGGAGAATTGGTATTGGGAAATGAAGCGATACTTGATGAGCAGTATCCCGCAGAACGTGTGGGATGGAAAATTTATCGTTACCCAACTTCTCCAAGCTTTCGTGAGGATGGTGAGGATGAGAATATAAAAGCCGTAGATGGTTTTTATGCGGATGGTTATTTCGATCGTCGTCCTATCCAGAAGCAACAAATTGCTAATGGAACTAATCGTTACGGGGTTAGTGTTAATACGTCACAGGTTGCTTACCGGGGATGTGTGTTCTATAATTCAGCGACTGGGGCTTCTGTATTTTTTCCTGCTGGAGGGCGTAAGGAATTGAAAGGTAGATTGATGTATGCGGGGGAGACTGGCTATTATTGGTCCTCTTCTGTGTCCCCGATATTTCCTAATTCGATGTATAATGCGTGGGCTCAGGAAAATCGTCGGGATTTGGTAGGAAATGTATCAACTTCAATCTCAGCGGGACATTTAATTAGATGTTTCCGGGATAATTGAATTTAATATATATTGAAATGGGGGATATTAAAATACATATAATTTATTTGTTGGTGTTACTGACTTTTTTTTCGGCTTGTTCAATAAAAGAAGAAGTGCCGGGTGAACCTGTTACGATAGGGGAAACAAAGGTTCGATTTGAACTTTTTACGAAAGCTGGGACTTATGGTCTTCCTGTTTCTCGTGCCGGAGAGAATGAAAGTGTTGTGGATCAACAACCATGGGTACTTGTTTTTCTAGGAACAGGTGGAACGGCTAGTTTTGTGGAGGCAGTTCAGGCTGAGTTATATAATGGTAAAACATATGTTTATCTGGAAGAACAAGCGGGAAATTGTCAATTATTGATATTGGCAAATTCTCCAAATCGATTTTATATGAATGGACTTGGATATGCTTATACAGCCGACAATTTGGTAAATACTTTAAGGGGACGTGATCTTGATTATGCTTGTCGGAATTTGCTTACGGAGGCATTAATAGATCCACAATATACGCTACCTTATAGCGGGCAAAAATTACCGATGAGTGATTTAGTCAATTTGTCTAAAATTGATGCTAGTGTAACAATCCCGAATATACGATTGAAACGTATAGTCGGGAAGATTGTAGTGGAGAATACGGATGCGGATTTTGTGCTGGAGGGAATTACAGTTGTGGCGAATGTGGCTAAAAATTCGAAGTTATATAACTTGACAGATGCATTGGAACAAAATATCGGAGCGGAAAATTTAGTGGAATATAGAAAAGATGATTCGTATGCGCTAAATATCGTTGATGCGGAAGAAATCGTAACGGGAGGACAGACAACAAAGAATAATCCGCTCTATGTTTATGAAACCCATAGTTTATCGAATGATACTTATCTCGTGATTCGGGGACATTATAAAGGGGAGAGTTTTTTTTATAAAATGGCTCTTGTGAATAATGATCAACACGTATTGGATATCTTGCGTAACACGGAATATATCTTTACAATAACTTCGGTTAGAGGGAGAGGATTTATTTCGATGGCAGATGCTAAAGCTTCTCTGGCTTCCAACACGAATTTGGATTATTCCATTTTAGTACAGGAGGAATCCAGTTACGAGATTGTTAGTAATAACGAATATTATTTGGGAGTAACGAATTCTCATTTTGAAATTTATGCCTCGGCAGCTTCAGGTACGGCGTACGTTGCATTTTCTTTAATAACAGATTGTAAATCAGAAAATATAGGAGAACGAACGATAACGGCAACAAGCGGTTTGAGGATTGTTTCTCCCGTGGATGGAATGATACCAGTTTCAACAACTTTACCTTCTCAGGTAAAAATAGAGATGCTGGCCGGGTTTACTTCAGGTGAAATCGAATTACGTTTGGGAAATTTGAGAAAGACTGTAACGGTAAAAAGACGGGAGCAAGTAACCAGTAGTGGTACAATAATTAGTTCATTTATAGATGATGGTTATTATATTTCTGCTTACGTGGAAGATTATGTGAACCATAGTTGGTTAAAATTGGGACCGGAAGAGGGAGAGGTGCGTAATGACCCGGATTATATATACGTGGATAACGGGAAGATTAAATTGTATGTCGAAAAGAACACGTCCGGCAATAGAGAGGGGGTCGTGTACGTTTCGGTAGGAAAGGGGATAACTCAAAGAATAAAAGTTTATATCACTCAAGGGATACCTTCCTCTTGATTGTAGGTCAACTATAAAACAAAACTATGAAGAAACTACGATTAATATTTATTTTTTTATTTGCTTGTTGTGTTATGCCGGAGGCGTATGCACAGAAAGTTGCCGTGAAAAGTAACTTGCTATATGATGCAACAGCAACATTCAATCTGGGAGTCGAATTCGGGTTAGCCCGGAAATGGACATTGGATGTACCTGTGAATCTAAACCCATGGAAATTCAATGATGGAATGCGGTTACGGCATTGGGGTGTACAGCCTGAAGTCCGTTACTGGTTTTGTGAACGATTCCGACGTACGTTTATCGGTTTACATGCTCATTACGCAGATTTTAACGTTGGTAATTTTCCTGACTGGTCTTTCATAAGTGAGAATATGAAGCAAAATCGTTATGAGGGGTATCTATACGGGGCTGGGATTTCTGTCGGTCATGCATGGATTTTGAAAAAGCGCTGGGGGATAGAGG
>ENA-UESD01003293-UESD01003293.1-human-gut-metagenome-genome-assembly--contig:-NODE-3293-length-10502-cov-8.554916_pt1 | contig 10502 bp, 6 predicted proteins | sample MGYA00242985_ERZ507986 | MGnify/ENA primary metagenome ERZ507986 (study PRJEB26167, sample SAMN06115408) | human gut metagenome | host: Homo sapiens | place: China:Guangxi | collected 2016-04-06...
GAACGCATAAATCAAAGAAATCCTCAAAATATCGCAGCTTAAAAAAATGAGTCGATTTTTATAGTCAATGAAAAAAAAGAAGGCGCATCGTGTATTACGACACACCTTCAATACTTTATTTCAACCACTTACAAAATCAGCGTAATTTTGCACCGTCAAATCTTACCCGAGGTTTGGCGGTGCCTCTTTTTTATGTGCCATCGGAAGGGAGACATCAGGGATTTCAGGTGATGGCCATAGTATCAGAATCAAAAACATTATAGTATGGCTATAAATTTACAATCCTTGGTCGAGCAGGGTGCGAATGTCAGGATAGAAATTACTGCTGCCGATCTCAAGATGTTCGGTGAGGGAATTACCGAGCGGGCTATCATGGTTTACAGAGAAGAGATAGAGAGCAAGAAACCACAGGAGGAGACCTATTATAACACACGTGAGGTGAAGGAACTCCTCAACGTATGTGATGGCACGCTCAATCTTTGGGCAAAGCGTGGCTATCTCGTACCCGTCAAGGTCGGGAACAAGAACATGTATGCCATGAGTGATGTCCGCCGCATTCAAACTGGCGGCAGGAGCGACACTGTAACCAACTACTGCAAAAGGAAGGAGGCATGAGCATGGGTATCGCACTGGAAATATGCAACAAGGTCATGTCGGAGGTACAAGGTATCAAAGACACAGGTTTTCCTTTGGACGCCTTCCCCGAGAGGGTGCAGACCATCATCCTTGATATGGTAAGGTACGAAAACTTCAAGGTGGAGTATCTCGCTCCTGCCATGCTCTCGGCAGTTTCTTCCGCTTTGGGAGGGACATACTATGTTAGGGTGAAAGGGCAATGGATAACCAATGCCGCACTCTACATAATCATGGTGGGCAGACCGGGACTGGGCAAGACACCGCCTCTTGAAGCGGCATTCTGTCCCATACGCTGGAACGACAATGCGAAGATAGAGAAGTTCAAGGCTGACATGGCCGCTTATCAGAATGCTGCGAAGGAGAGCAAGAGCGACTGCGGCATGGAGAAGCCGGTACTGTCACGCACTCTTGTATCAGACTTCACTCCAGAGGCTCTGCTCTATGCCCATCACAACTCCCCTCGCGGTGTCACAATCCTGGTGGATGAGATTATGGGCATGTTCAATTCCGCCAACCGCTACAACAACGGACAGCTGATAGAGCAGCTGCTGACGGCATGGAGCGGAGGCGCACTGGATGTGGTACGTGTGAACAATCCCATACCGCTCCATATCGAACACCCCTGCATCAATATGATAGGAACCACACAGACGAAGCGTATGGGAGAGCTGATGAAGAAGGGATATGAGGAGAACGGACTGCTTGACCGTATTCTGTTCACGCTTCCCAAGGTACAGCAGCTGACATCCTGGACGAAGGAAGAAGACAACTCTACACACCATCGTTCCGCTTCCGCTATGGAGGCATGGCAGAGTATCATCAGAAAGGTTCTTGCCCTTGACTATGAGACTGGTGAGGACGGGAAGAAACAGAATTTCCACCTTATAGACATGGAGGAAGAAGCCAGGGATGAGTTCATCGCAAGTCACAATGCCACCATACTGCGGACAAATGCCATAGAGGATGACAACATGATAGAGTCCCGCCCGATGAAAGCCCCTGTCCATGTGGCACGCATCGCACTTGTCCTGCAGGTGTTGCGCTATGCCTGTGGCGAGAGCCATCTCCAGTTCGTGACCAGACTGGCTATGCATGGAGCTATAAGGTTGATGGAATATTTCGAGGATTCCTATTGCAGGATAAGGGAGTATGTCGCCAACGATGCCTGTGACGAGCCGTCAAGGGAACTGCTCTCGATGCTGAACGATTCGTTCACTACCGCGGAGGCTCTTGCCGCAGGGAAGCAGCTAAAGGTGACCGACCGCACGGTGATGAACTACCTCAAAGAACTTCTCAAAAACCGTCTTGTCCATAAAATCTGGCAAGGGGAATACCGGAAGACGGTCTTTGATGAATTTACAAAGGGCAGTGTTGAGGGGGAATCTAAGTCCAAACTGCAATGAATAAGCCTCTGTTTCACATTTCAGTTTCTGCAGTTTTTCAGAAGAAGGATACAAAGATGTCTGTGCCATACATTCCCAGTTTCTGCAAAACTGAAAGAACTGAAAACTGAAATCGCCGTAATCTAATTTCAGAAACGAATATGGAACAATATAGATTTCATTTGGAGAAATACCATACCGGGTGTAAAAAGCTGTGTCCCCAATGTGGCTGCAAAGCCTGTTTTACACGCTATGTTGACAGTAAAAGGGAGATTAAATTTCCCGATTATGTCGGCAGGTGTGACCACGAACAAAGTTGTGGCTATCACTTTACGCCAAGAGGCTATTTTCAAGAAAATCCGGAAATTCTCAACGCCATGATGAAAGAAAAACAAGACACGATACAAATATCTCTTGCACCTCGACAAGAACCACAACCGTCATTCATAGACTATGCCATTATGGAGCAGACGTTGTCACACTATGACATTAACCCTTTGTACACATTCCTTGCCAGATGTATCGGAAAGGAAGATACGGACAGGCTGTGTCGCCTTTACCGGATAGGCACGTCAAGGAAATGGGGAGGTGCTGCCGTATTCTGGCAGGTGGATTGCAGCGGACGTGTCCATACAGGAAAGATTATGCCGTATGATGCTACGACAGGCAAAAGGGTGAAGCATCCCCAGCCGCACGTCTGCTGGGTGCATACGGAAATGAGGCAGAAAGACTACAATCTACGCCTGTGCTTCTTCGGTGAGCATCTTCTTCCCTTATATCCCGACAGGAAGGTCTTTGTGGTGGAGAGTGAGAAGACGGCTGCCATTGCCTCGCACTTCATGCCCGATGTGCTGTGGATAGCCACAGGCGGAAAGAACGGATGTTTCAACGAGCGTACAATTTCAGCCTTGACTGGCAGAGATGTGGTGCTGATACCCGACCTCGGAGCTACACAGGAGTGGCAGGCACGGCTTCCCATGCTCGGCAAGGTCTGCCGTTCCGCATCAGTCAATGACGTGTTGGAGGCAATGGCAACGGATGAGCAGCGAAGCCAAGGTCTGGACATAGCCGATTTCCTTTTGATGGAGGACACGCCGCAGATGATACTCCAGAAGATGATAGACCGCAATCCTGCTTTACAGACGCTAATCGATGAGCTTGACTTGCAAATCGTTGAAGAACCGTAATGCGAACAGCTTGCTGTCAGAGAAAAGGGATTTTATAAAATGCCGTAGCTTATTAGGGCATTTTCATCTCTTCCCCTCTGCGAGTGGCAGAGCAAAAAAGCCCCATAAGCGGACTGCATATAGCATCCGTGGATGATGGGACGGCATTTTATAAACAAGACGGTTTTCAATTTATCACAAACAAAACAATTAAGAAAGATGAAAGAACAATATGCAGTATGCCACCTACAGCGTGGCAGCGACAGCGGAATGTCGTGCCACATTGAGAGAAAGGATGCCAATGGCAAGACGTATGTGCCGGACAATGCGGACAGTAGACGCACGCATCTGAACAGGGAACAGGTATCATTCCCCGATGGAGTAAGGAACAGGACTGAAGCCATACAGTACCGCATAGACCATGCCGGACTGACACGCAAGGTCGCTGGCAACCAGTGCAAGACTATCCGAATCATCCTAACAGGGACGCATGAACAGATGATGAGGATACAGGAAGAAGGCAGACTGGACAAGTGGATAGAAGCTAACCTCAGATGGCTGTATGTGACCTTTGGCAAGGAAAATCTTGTATCATGTGTGCTGCACATGGACGAGAAGACTCCCCACCTGCATGCCACCATCGTGCCCATCGTCACTGTCGAAAGGCAACGCCGTGAACGAGAGGGAGAGAGGAAGTACAACACCAAGTCAGGCCCACGGCTGTCAGCAGATGACGTGCTCAAGCGTGCTAGACTTCGTGAATATCAGGATACGTATGCTGTTGCCATGAAACCATTCGGGTTGAAGCGTGGCATAGTCGGCTCTACCGCCAAGCATGTTGCTACATCCACCCACTACAAGCAGCAAATGCAACAGTATGAGGAAGACATCGCCAAGTTGCAGGAGGTAGTGGAGAAAACCAAGGAGGGCAAAAGCACATTGCTCGCTCTGTTTGGTAAGGGCGACCTTGCCAAGGCAAGGAAAGAACTGACATCAAAAGATGAGGAACTGGCAAGATTCCAAGCTAAGATTACGAAACTGGAGGCGGAGAAAGTCTCTCTAAAACAGAAATATGAATCTGACATCGCCAAACTGAAGAATGGCTATCAGAAGGAAATCGATACTGCCATCAGGCATGCGGAGATTGCAGAGTGGAAAGCTGCCGAGAAGGATGCTGTCATTGAGAGGCAGAAGAACAGGATTGAAGAACTTGACCGCAAGGCCAATCCTCAGCGGTACCGGCTCTCATCAGGAGCGGAACTCATCGGTTATCGCTTCCTTGGCAACAACCCTTATACTGTCACCCTGAAAATCTGGACAAAGGTTAAGAATATTGAGCATACCGCTGTCACCTACCTCAGCGACAGCGACAAGAGATTGAAAGCCTTTGGCAATGGAGAACTGACGGAACACGAGTTTGTCAACGCCTGTTTCAGTGCAGCCGAGCAAGTCAGCGAGATACAAGCCAATTTGCTAAGTGCTGCCATTGAACTGGCAACAGGCGGAACAGCTCAACCTTATGTAGGCACTGGTGGTGGAGGCTCAACATCTGAATTGCCTTGGAGGGATAAAGACAAAAATTTCAATAAACGAACAGCAATAAAACGACATTAGTTAGCAAAATAAGTCAGTTTTTGTTCCCCAATTGAGCCCAAACTCCTTTTTTACATCATCAAATTGCAGATTTTCGTCTATTTATGCGAGTGTCTGTAATTATTTTTATACCTTTGTAGCCAAAAAATGACAATTCTTTCCAAGAAAAGTCTCTTTTTACAAGAGTAATCTCTAATGATAGCAGTGGAAGAAAAGGATTTGCAGTCTGTCAAGACTGATGCTTCATTGTATAATGGTCAACCGACTGACACTGGCACACAGTGTCACAATGTAGGAGTTACATCCAGCACGCCCTCCATCCTGAAAAACAAGGATGGGGTGTCGGTAGAGAGTGTCCATACGCATAGTAAGCAGGTATGTATTGAGGGTATCATACGAAAAGCAAAGGAGATTATCGATGCCCGCAACATAGAAAGTTATGCCCCGATGCGTTATAAACAGATTACGAAGCATGGCAAAAAGCATATTATCACCGAGCCTCTTATCTCCCCATACACACTTCGCCTTTGTCAAATGGTAGTAGGCAAGGTCGTAGAACCATTGTGGAATAACGAATGGTTGAGACCAGAATTGGTAACTAATATCCCATACGTATAGTATAGTTAAAGGAGAAACGCTTAAGAAGGTAACTCCTGTAATTACGTTTAGGAAGACAAGGAAGTACGAGGAATCTAATAATTAAAACGAATCTAAAATTTAAAAGATATGGATAAGATTTTAATCAAAGAAACAAAAACTGTCCATGAACTAATAATAAAAGCCATTGCGTCATGTCGAAAAGACGATGACGGTTTCGTGGATTGCATGAATGTTGGCAAGTCGATAGCTTATGAAGGTTATTGTTTTGAACATAAGCTTAGTGATATTATTTGCAGAGAAGAATATCTCTTTGAAACAAAGGTTATACAAAAAGGTGGCGGTACTATTCGTGTCGTTCGTCTAAAAGACGCCAGAAACGACAAGAAACAGAATATACCTAAATACAATTCAAATGCACCAAGAATCCCTAACATAGAGGAGGTTAAGAATCTTATAAACGATTGGAAAATTGGTACCAATCCTATCGTTGGACAATATTATTATAATAGCGAAAAAAGCTATTATGGATTTAGATATATTGCCACACTCACATTTAACGATTTAACCTATTTGGATGAGAAAGAAGTTGAAATAGTTCTTAATGATCCTATTGAGTCCTTGACAATAAATGAATTTTATGAATTTCAATGGGTTATTGTCAAGTGTAATGATCAAAGAGGTTATCGAATGGATGTAATGCCAGGTACTACTTTTAAGTCTATTGAGCCAAAGCAATTGGTTAATAGGCTTCACAAAGTATGGGCAAATTGTGATCCAACAATCTCTAATCAGATGAAAAATACCATGAAAATGGTTAGTACACAATTAACTGCAAGTAGTGATGGTACATTTATATATGAGTTGTTGCAGAATGCGAACGACTATCCGATGGAAGACGAATCAGGTAATCCTATTCCTGTAAATGTTGAGTTCCATATCACTGGCGAATATTTAATTTATAGACATTCTGGTGATTTCTTTACCCCTCGAAACATTGCAGCAATAAGTAAGCTGGCAGCAGGTGAGAAAAAGGCGAAAAAGAATGCAATCGGTTATAAAGGTATTGGTTTTAAGACTATTTTTAATGGAAATGACTATGCTTATCTTAGGACTGGAGAATATTCTTTAAGATTTGATGAGTCTTCTCGCATTTCAAGAGATGATCCCTGGCAGATTATGCCAATATGGACTGATAATCAAAATGTCGATAGAAAGGTAAAGCAGCTATTTGACAAAGGAGAAGAACGCTTTAGAGTTCAGATGGCAATTCGACCAAAAGACCAAAATCAATTAAGAGGTGATGAAAAAAATGCCTATGAACATCTTTTCCTTGATATTTTTAAGGATGAAAAGGACATTCTATTTGTTCCAAACTTACATAGTGTACAAATATTTATTGATGGACTTCCTCGCAAAAAATGTACAAAACGAAGCAATAACTGGGTTCTTACACAAGATCCATATGTTTACTCATTCACAGAAAATGAGATAAAAGACATTAACGCTGAAGTATTGGCATCTGATGGAAAGATCCCTGACAAGTACAAGAACTTTGAAGATACACGAGTAATGTTTGCATGTAGAAGAAACGGTAAAAATCTTTCAGCCGTTGAAGGCTCTACTGTGAATTGCTATTTACCTACTCAGGCTAAATTCGGCTTCCCATTCATGTTTAATACAGACATGATTCCAACAGGTCCTCGTGATAATATAGAACCTGAGATAAAATTGAATGAACGTTTTGCAAAAATTGCTGGACGTAAATTCGTTGAATGGATTCGGGATCTTGTTCTATCTGGAGATTATAGCTATAAATCAATTTTTAATCTTATACCAGACTTTGATTATTGCAGAGAACATCATTCATCATACAAGAAATTCATTACAGCTTTTGAAAATGGTTTTAAGGAAGCTCTCGTTGAGATACCTATTGTACCAGTTATTAAAAAAGATGATGTAATTGCTGTCGAGAAAATTTGTAATGTTCTTTTTGACACAACAAAGATAACCGAAACAAATGTAATGACGGATGAGGAATTTATGAGATTCCTTAATTCTGAATGCAATTTACCTCACACAGAACTAAGAAAGGATTGTGATTCGTTTAATAAACTATTCACAACATTCCATAATCAAGAAAAGGAGTTCACGGAAAAGAATTTGATACTTTTCTGTGAAAATAATCTTTTCCTTGATTGGATGTCCATAAAGTCTAATAATATCAAGTTCATTTCTTTTATTTACAAAAAGAAGTGGCTAAAGAACTATTCAAACAAGAAGATTTTCCTAAGCGAAGACAATGGCAATCAACTGTATAATTCAGGTGATTTGTATTTTGATGATGTACAGTACATAAGAGCAAGATTTGTGGAATATACAAGTCAGTTAAATTGCCTTTCATATGATTTCATAAAAATCCTAAATTCTTCGACTGATATGTCACTAGATGAATATAGTGTTAAAAATATGTTCAAAGCATTCTCCGCTAAAACATTTATTGATAATATTTTGTTCAATGAAGAAAATTCAGATAAGGCTATAAAATATCTGTCAACCTTCGGTAAATCAATTGATTTCATACATACACTTGCTTACTATGGAATTGCAGATTCAAAATACAAATTCCTACCTTTATTCGACATCAACAAAAAGTTAGTAGATGATTATAATCGATGTGTTTATTTTGACTCCACCGAGGCAGAAGTTGCACTAAATCACAAATGGCTAGATAAAGAATGGGCTAGTATAATTTCTAATGAATATTTTGTTAAAGACGAAAGCTTTAACAATTCTATTCTCGCTGTTATATCAAAGCTTGGTGTAAAGTCATTCTCTAATAAGTCATTTATAAAAGAAATTATTCTTAATCAGAATAATCTAATTACTCTATCAGCTAATATCTCAACAGACTTAACAACAAATGTAAGCTTTGTTAAATACTTGTTTAGCAACATCGATTCAGTTGAGAATAATCAACTTATACATTTCCCTTTGTTTGTACAAGACGCAAAAGGAAATGAGACAACTCATGTCAATGACGTTGATGAGAAAATATTTATATACGCTGAGAGTTACAATGAACATGCCAAGAAACTTTGGATAGAAAAAGATTGGATGTATTCTTTGAATGAAGATTATTTTAATCTTATGGTTGATACTGGCAATGATAAGGATTTACAGGCTCAGAAAAAAGAGATTCAGTCATTTTTTCAGGATAAATTTGATGTAAAATCTTTCGGTCAGGCAAACTTCTATTACAACGTTTTAACGAAGAAGTTAGATGCAATATATAGTAAACTGACAAATGAAGAACTTCTATTAGATTTCTATAACTACTTAAATAAGAATTACGATATTCTCTTTGAAGGTAATGGCAATATTCGAGGAGAAAAGACATTTGCATCAATGCCATATATAAATGGCAATGACGAAATAATTGCAACTATAGATAGTCAAGCTGTTAAGTATTTATATAGCGAAGAAGTTATCAGCTTTAACCAAGAGTTATGGTTACCCGCAAATTTGGTAATAACCTCATCAACTAAGTATTCTACCTACGGAACAAAAGTACTAGAGAAACTTGGGTTTGGAGAATACAATATGACAGACTTTTTTAACTCTGTTATATTCGGAAAAAAGGCATTCTTACTAGAGGGATTAAAAAACTATGAAAAGAATGTTTCATTTCATAAGTTTATGATTTCCCATCGAGCCGATATTGCACTTACAGAATTGCAAAACAAATTACCAAATTATCCAGTCTTTTTAACAGGAGCCAATAACCAAAAGGTATATTCTTCGACTTCAACTGGGCATAACTTATCTTCTCCTGAAATATTGAAATTTGTAGATAACGGAATTATTTCCATAAATGACATAGATATTATCGACTCTGCTTATATGGTAAGTGGGGCTGTTGATTATTGGTGCAACATTTTAAAAAATAATACATTCGATCTATCCCGTATATCGCTTTGGCTTACAAAGACAAAATATTCATTAATTAATACTTTTGCGACAGACAATCAGAAACAAGATGGTAATAAGAACAATGTAATTCTGTGGAATACTATAAAGGATGTATATTGTAATACAGAGGATATTAAAGTATTCAACGCATTACCATTTATCGCTAAGAATCAGAATATTGAAAAGGTAAGTTGTATATTTTTGTATTTAAATAGTAATCCAAAGACTTATATATCAGATGCGTATCGAACACAAAAAGGAACTGATGCTCAATTAAAAAAGTATGATCCAAAAGATGCATATCTTGTTGATGAACGCTATCTTCAGGGAGATACCTCTGTTGAGAATATTACAAGTTGGTTCAATTTCTGGAAGAAATTAGGTGTAAAACATGAAATTACTGAGATTCTTATCTCTAGCGTTATACCTAAATTACATACATTGGATCTTTTTGATGTCGCTAGTGTGTTGCTTTCAAATAGAGACGAACTTAAGGAAAAAGGATATGATATTGATAAATTCATAAGCCTTAGAGTTCAAACTATAGATAACACTTTCCAACCTGTAAGCGAGGTAAGACTTATCAAAGGTGTAGAAAATGAACCTATCAAGTCTATACGTCTTCGAAAGCAAATAAACGATTCCTATACATCAGAAGTAAAGAATTTTATTCTGGAAATTGCTGAAAAAGCTCAAAGTAAGAACATAATAACCTCAGAAGATGAATGGGTAAATCGTAAGATTAAATTCATTAAATCTTCACTTATGGTGAATCTCAATTCTGAGCAAGACAATTTGCGTGGAATATCAAGAGGCATATATGAACCTTTACTGCATGATATTATTCTCTATTGTGCAAAATTATACCAGACCAAAGAGTTGCCATCTAAACCATATGCAGCAACATTAAAAGAACTGCTAATCAAAGGAGAGGATGGCATTTTCCACGTAGGCTCTGATTTAACCTTAGGTTCTTCGTATCTCCCAAAGACCTCTAAACATGGGGCTTGTGATTTTCAAGGTAACGGTATAAAGGCTAACAGCATCATCAAGTATCTATCTAAAGAGTATTTAGAGTATGACAATTGGGTTGTTGTAAGAGATTTTTTTACGAAATATTGGGGTGTTCACTTCAAATTTGAAGAGAAGCACATAC
>ENA-UESD01003296-UESD01003296.1-human-gut-metagenome-genome-assembly--contig:-NODE-3296-length-10496-cov-4.790287_pt1 | contig 10496 bp, 7 predicted proteins | sample MGYA00242985_ERZ507986 | MGnify/ENA primary metagenome ERZ507986 (study PRJEB26167, sample SAMN06115408) | human gut metagenome | host: Homo sapiens | place: China:Guangxi | collected 2016-04-06...
TCTTCCAGTCGGCTGTCCCGATTTGCCGTATCCGTTGCCACGGAAATCCGCATCAGTTCCGGCATCTCCGCTGCACGGTCACCCATGTAGTGATAGAATACCAGATCCCCCGTCAGATTGTCGTTCTGCACGGTGACTTCTGTCTGCCAGTTCGGCGGCAGCAAAAATGCATAGCCATCCCCCAGACTATAATAGCCCCGTTCTTCTTCCTGCAACGTGCCGTCTTTGGTCACGGTCATCCAGCGAGTCATCCGAATCAAGTCGGAATCGGTATCCTGATAGCCGGGGAATAATCCCTGCACAGGAATTTCCGGAATGTCCATCGTCAACCAGCCTGTCGGGCGAATCGTGCTCACCGCATCGCTGCCAGTTGGCACAAGATATGACAATTTTTTCCCGTCAAACTGTAAGACTTCTGTTTGCATCGTGGTTGCCCCAACAATGCCATCGAGATAAATCGCTGTCTGTTTGCCCTGTGTATTGCCACAGAGTACTTGACTGTATTCGGTTGTTTTCCCCTGTAAGGTCAGGCTGTAACGGGTATAGTGGTCTTGTTCATCTGGCACATAAACCGCTGCTTCCGCAGCGTGTTCCCCCTCTGCTGCCTTTAAAATCAGCAATTCTGACTGGTCGTCACCGTCCAAATCTGCAACATCAAAGCTCGAATACGAAACAGTGAAACTCTTCGCCAGCGTTCCGCCCTCGTAATTATAAACAACCAATGCTTTGTCAGATTGGTCAACCTGCGAATAGCCAATAATGAGCCGCTGCCGTCCGCCGATGTCGGCAGTAAAACCACGGTCAACTTCTGCTCCCTCTGCCGGCAAATCACAAACCGACATCCATGTGCCGTCTGCTTGGTCTAACAGATTCAGCCGCAAGGCGTTTTCCGTTGAGAGGGAACTTTCTTTGCGATAGAAGACTGCCGCTTCATCCTGTCCATCTCCATCTAAATCGGAAATCATTACCGCAGAAAGATGGTCGCCGCTGCGGGGATACTGGAGGGTGATACGGTTTCCAACCGCATTTTCCAATGCCTGATAAATCTGCTCCTGTTCCCCACGCAGATGGGGCGGTGTCAGCAGAGCGTCCACCGTTGCCCCGAATGTACAACCGGATAACAGGAGCAGCAAGCACCCCGTCAGCAACAGACGAATTAATCCTTTCGGTCGCATAACGGAATGTAAGGCTTTACTTTTGTAATTGGCTTATAAGCCGGACGGATAATCCGCTTTCCGGTCAGCAGTTCTTCCATACGATGTGCTGCCCAGCCAACCATTCTTGCACTGGCAAACAGCGGCGTAAAGAGTTCATCCGGAATGCCCAGCATCCGATAAACCAGACCAGAATACATATCCACATTGGCACACATTGCCTTGTCGACTCCTTTCTCCCTTCTTTTCTCATTCTCTTATTCTTGTTGTCGCACACATTTCTGCGGCATGAAATTGTGTGCGTTGACACGAAATAGTTTACAATATTTAACTCAATAAGTTTGGCATTTCTATCTTTTTTCCCTAAATTTGCACTTGTGAAATGACATAAATCACTTAATATGTAAAGGAAACATATCCTGCATATCATTTAGTATAATTGTGAAAGATGAACCAACTGAATGGTTGGTATTTGTTTTAACCAATGTCTTTGCTATCCCCCTTGCAGGGAAGCATGTGATATTCTTCATTGGTATATTAACAATTAGTAAATGATATAAATTATGAAAAAGGTTTTAATGATGGCGATAGCCACAATGATGATGGCTGTTGGAATGACAAGTTGCAGTGCATCTGGAGATGATTTTAGTGATAATTTAGCTGCTTCATCAGCTTCTTCTTCTTCTGAGTTCTCTTTGCTCAGCTACAGCAAGTTGGTTGGAACTCCTATCAGCGGAGATGATACGCAGAGCGCAGAGATGACAGAGAAGTTGGTTTGCAAGGTTCTTGCAGGTGGAGAGCTGAAGTTGACTCACAAGAATGTGATTTTCGATGAGAACACTGACATCAAGTTTTCAACAGAGTTGGTTGGCAATAAGTTGATCGTTTCTGAGACAGGCAACTATGGTAAGTCTGGCAAGTATGGTTACTATACACTTGTTGCTACAGTTGGAAAAATAAAGGATGGTGACTATGTGGTTGTAGTGAAGAGAAACAATCACGTCCGCGAAGAATTCAAAATGACATACGATTCTTCAAAGGCAAAGTAAATGATAATTGGTAATTGATGTAAATGGTAATAGTTGCGATTAATCGATAAATAGTAATAGATGGTTTACAGCATCCAACGACACAGTCTAGTTTAAATTTAAAAAATGATTTCGCCTGATTTAAAGTCAGGCTTGATGCTTGATCTAATGCTTGGAGGAAACATACGCTATCAGTTCTTGGGCAGTACAGTCCTTTAGAACCACCAGATTCCTTTTATCCAGCAGGAATATCGTAGGCATGGCCCTGAGACTATAGATGTGGCTGATAGGGTTGTCTGCGATGATTTTCAGCACCTTGATGTCGGCAGGGATGGTTTGCTGCTTGAGCCATGCAGACACCTTGTGACAGTTTTCGCAGTCGGGGTCGTAGAAGTAGAGGATTACCTTCTGGTCTCTGTAATCGCTCAACTGATGGGACATTCCGTTTTCGTCTTTGAAGTTGAAGTTGATGGCGATATCGCCAGGCAAGTTCTTGTTGGTAGTCTTGATTTTGAAGGCAAGACGTTCCTTTTCCGCCTCGTCGAAACAAGGTGAATTCTTCATTTCTTCCAGAAAGAGCAGGTAGACTCTGTCGTTGCGCAGGGGCGACTGCGGATTCTCGAAATAATGCTCTATCAGACTCTCGAATCTTTCCTTGGCGGCAGCATTTGTGAAAGCCCTTTGGGTGAAGCCAGCGATGCCCTTTTGGGCGATGGCAGGACTGAATCTGCCCAGAATGTCGATGAAGTTGACGAAGCCCTGCTCTGTCACCTCCTCGCTTTTCAGCATCAGGGTATCGGCAAAGTTATAGTTGTCCCAGTAGTGCTCGCTCAGATAGCCGGCACGCTGCTCCACGCTGCGCAGTGTATCGGGGAGGGCAGGATAGGGAAACGACTGCTGAGGCTGGCTTTGTGTCTGCGCCTGTGCCTTTGTCTGCGCCTGTGCTTGTTCCTGTGCCTGTATGAGCATACAAGCCAGCAATATGAATAGAGAGAAGAGTCTTGCTTTCATTTCTGATTATTGATTACTGATTATTGATTATTGATTACAGATTTCTGATTACTTTTTATTTTTTGATAAATTGCCAGGCTGCATCTTACGCCAGCTTACTATCGGGTGCAAAATTACAAATAATATTCGGGATGGCAAAGCGATTGGCATAAAAAAGTCGCGGAACCATAGAAGGCGAGATCACCTCGGCAACTACAGCTCCAACGACCAGTCTAGTTATAATAAGTCTCCGCATGATATTTGCAATAGTAAATGATAATAATTCTTTCTACTTCTTATTAATGATATTATACGAGAACTTTTCAATCTAATTTATTTGTATGTAAAAGTATAATTCTGTGCATTGCCTTGGTTGGCATTGTCCATCTTCACGTAATAGCTGCCGCTTGTTCCGGCATTCGCCTGACGGATATTCTTCAGCTTCACGGTGTATGTCGTTCCGGCTTTATCAGCCTTGAATACATACCAGCAGTCCCAGGTTTTGTAAATCTCACTTGTAGAACTGTACTCTATGTCACAGCCCTCTGGAACTACATCGCCCGATGCAAACTTCACGGTTACTGGAAGCAACTCCTTCGGGTAGTTGGCAGGAACGGTAAAGGTAAACTCCGCCTCAGCATTTGCATTTGTTCCGATTTGGGCAGGAGCGTTTACCCGATACTGCACCTCGTTGATGCTGTAGAGATGGATATTGATGCTCAATCCATGCTTTTTGGTATCGTAGAGGTGGATGGTTCCTTCTCGCCAGTTATCATCTATGATTCCTAGGTTGTATGTGATGGTACCAGTGCCCGTTTTTGTTGCAGAATCATACGTGTAGCTTGAAACCACCGGCTGGGCATCTGCTGCGTATGTCAGATTTTCGGTCCATATTGCCTTGAAATCAGATGCCTTGCTGGCAGCGTCATTACCTTTGTAGGTAAAGCTGATTGTCTGCTGTGTGCCTTCGCCCGAATGTACAAACTGATAGTTTCCATCTTTAATTTTCAGCTCGTCATCGCCATTAGTAACACCAGGCACGATTTGCTGTATGGTAATCCAAGGGTTGTTGACAGGAGCACTTTTCAATGCCTCTTGAAGGTTGCCATATCCCCAGTAGTCATCCAGCTTGTCTATGATGATTTTATATTCATAGTTTCGCTTGATATGGTATGGCTTGTTGCTTGCATCCTGCAAGTATATCAGATAATACTTTCCGTTGTGCAACATCAGAACTTTTGACGGTTCTGATGGCAGGTTGGTATCTTCGTATACGCCTGTAGGGTTATACATCTGGGTGGCATCACCTGCCAATCTGCTTCCGTCCAGAGGGGGAGTTACATAATCTACGTTCCATACCCATTCTGAGTTGCCTGTTGTTGGTGTAAATGCCAGATTGTTTCTGTCGAATGGTGCCAGGGTTCCGTATGCTACTCCGTTTATCACTGTCAGCTTGAAGTCATTCTCCAGCGTCCTGTCTTCCTTCTTGGCATTTTCAATGGCATCTTTGCTCCATTCGGCAGAAATCTTCGCTCTGTCTCTGATGAGGTGTATGATGTAATCATCCTTCAGATTGTCTTTTCTCAGATATTTTTTCAGTTCTTCCGGATCTTTTTTGTTGATGTATCCCCAATAGCGGGTCTGCACATGCTGTGATTCTGTATGGTGAGTCTGAAAGGTGGTCATCAGGAGGTTCTCATGCATGCCTGCCCATTTCCACTGATCTCTTTCATTGATGGTCTGGTAAACATCGTCGGTATTGGCTACCAGATGGATGTGGGAGGTGTTGTTTGGAATCATTGCAGAAAACTCTTTAGGGGTGGTACTGCCGTCGAGGTTGATGTCTCCGCCGCATATTCCTGTTCCAGGCTCGTGATCTAATTTGTTGCCTTTGTTGTTTCCATACTCGTCAACTTCGTAATAGTCTCCCTCGGCACTTCTTTTGTATCCGAGAACTGGAGTAAAATCCTGTATTTTGCCGAATCCCACAAACTGTCCCTTGTTGTCGAAGCAGAACAGCTTCATGGCTTCTTTGTTTCGGATACCTTCATTGAGGAACACGGTGCTTCGGGTAGTGTTCTCTTCGAAACTGGGAATGGTTATTCTGAAACAGGCTTTATAGTAACCTTCTTCTGTTTCACTGGTCGTAGAAGGTTCTGGGTCAACCATAGAATCGGAACAGGCTGTCAACATGGTTGTTAACAGCACTGCTATGATTCCGATATATAATTTTATTTCTTTCATGTTACTAACCTTCTTTATTGTTGATTCTCAATATCTTCAATTTCATCCAGAGTCAAATCGTGGACACAGCGCACGTAGGTGCCATCTTGCTGCTTGTAGTTATTATAATCAGACTTATTACCGTCTAACGTCCAATAGTACGCACCCTTCAGCACTTGTTGTCCCACCGCCTTGTCATCTTTAGCCAACTCGTATATTCTCTTCACTTCTTCTCTGGTAGGAAGTCGCCAACCATTAAGTTGAAGCGTCTTGTTGTTCTGGGTTGTTGCACTTTCGCTATACTTACTGCAGTAGTCTATAGCATCTTGATAACTGCCTACCTGATTGCTATTACTCTTTTGGGTTGAAGCAATGATAAACGCAGGTGAAACCGTATTGTCTGTGGATTTATGATTTTCATTAACCACCGGCTTGGCTACGACATAGTCATTTGCCTTCTTGTTGTTGGCAAATTGTACGGTATAAAGACGATTGTCATATTGCCATTCAGTATCAGTGGTTCCGCTGCTTTTTAAATTCATCGAATAGATGGCAGGATACTTTCTGAAAAAGACTTCCTGTTCCTTATCTGAATTAGGGATATAAACCTTAAACGAGCCATATACGATAGTGTTGTTTATAGGTCGTCCTGCATGAAGGTCTATCCAGCCTCTCTTGTTGTCAGTATAGCTACCGTCATATCCTACCAGGATTTGTCCGCAGTCATATCCGTTTTCTTTACCATATCTGTCGTAATAGTATGCTTTGGCATCCTTGATTTGGCAAGTCTCTGAAGCAAACCATTGGATGGTTTTATCTGCCTGGTTGTCATCCTCTACTCCCTTTATATCCAGCTTCGTAGGATATACCACCAGATAGCTTGCCTTATCAGCATCTACTTTAGTATCTTCTCCCGTAGTCCATTTGGTGATAGCCCATTTCAGGTAGCCCAATTCTTCATTGTAATCAATGTTTATACTATCCTTGAGACGCTTGATGTCTGCATTTACCGTATAGATGTAGTTGCGTTCCAGCTTCATTTCTCCCTTTGGGTCACGAACGGGGATGGTCAGCTCTTTTTCCCTTGTATCATTCTTGTTATCTTTGCTTTCGAAAACAACCTTTACGGCAATTTTCGGAGCATCCTTCTGGCTGGTCCAGGTGGTGGAATAACTGTATGTAGTTACAGAACACTTGTTGGCTTCTATCTTATCCACCGTGTTATCTGCGTTGTTGCTCACGATTTTTGGCTTAGCCGTCTGGCCTGCAAATACAGAAGTATTGGTGTTGTAGTTGAGAAACTTCCACTTTACGTTTGTGATATTGTAGCCGTTTACTGATGAAGAGAGATTCAGCTTAATCTTGGCAGCCGCTCTCACCAGTTCTACGGGAATATCCTGTATAGGGTCTTTGCTGATGATATACTGCCCCTTGGCACTCATCAGAAACTTCTTGTCTTTTGCCTGAGGATAGGGAAGCCAGATGTCGTTGTCCTGCTGGATGGCTGCCTGCAACTCTTCAAGAGTCTTCTTGCTGAGATCGGCTTGGGCATTGGCTACGGCATAGTAGTTGTAGGAATGATCTTCCTGTAGGTTGAGATCCACCTTCCAGTTGTCTTTGCCCAATACTTCTGCCTGATTTTCTGCAGGACTTGAACTCTGGTGATTGACACAGCACTCGCCGAATTCCGGCTCGAACATCTTGAAGTCAAGCTTTGACAAGGTCTTCTCATGAAGAGCGTCCTCATCATTTGCTCTTGACTTCTGCAGGTCGTTGACCATAGGAATCATGTTCAGCTGTTGTGCAGACGAGTTGTTTCCCAGCTCGTCTTCAGCCGAACATCCAGCTATGAGCAAACCTGCCGTCAGGGTCAAGATGCCTTTCGTGAATCTTATGTCTTTATATAACTTCTTCATGATGAATATTGTTTTCTTATGTCTTTATAATACTTGTTCGAAGTGAATGTCTTTGCCCGCATCCTCTCCGGTGGTACATCCCTTCAGTTTGAAATCAGGATTGAGAACAAACCTTTCGTTTGGATTCTTGGTCAGGAACACATGTGCTCTTACGTTGTGTGGCTGAGCCATATCCAGTCGGTTCTTGGGCACTACATAGAAGTAGAGGGTTTTCTTTGCTCCTTCCTTGTTGATGATGTAGCTTTCTATCTTGTAGCTGTCGGCCGACTGTCCATCTTTGTAACTTCCATCCGCATTACATTCTACGAATCCGAACAATGGGTTGTCTGTCTGGAGAATCCATGGTGCTCCTTTGGTGTCTATGTCCTTCAGTGTAATCTTCGGACCGCGTTGTGGCTGACCATAATATACCTTGTAGCCCCAATCAGTCTTGTCGGCATCAGGAAATATCACTTCTGTTGATGCATCGATGTAATCATACGTTCCACCATCTTGCCATTCTTTTATGGTTGGAGTAACGGTGAGCATGCCCATCTGTCCGTTGAGGAAGTAACCGTAAACTACCAGCTCGCGGTTGCGGATGGCTTTACCGCCTGTTGGGATACTGAAGTCAACGCTTTTTTCTTCCGTGCCTAAAGAATAATGAATCTTTCCTTTGATTGCCTTGGTGGTTTCACGGAGATAGCACAGGTTGTGGGAAGCAATTCCTGCTTTCTTAAAGGCATCCAGATAATCCTGTGCAGTTTGAGTTTCGTTCTTCTTGAACTTCTCTGGATCTTCTACTTCCTTGATGTTATCAGTCTCAACACCATTCAGTTTCAAAACAGTTGATACATAGCCGTTACTGTTTACATCGTATTTGTTGCTGGTAACAACCTGGTTGTCATCATTTTCTTTGTATTCAGTCTCATCAGGGAAGATGTAGCTGGCGGTAGGAATGGTGTTTCCTTCCACCTCGATACTGGTAACCTTTACATTTTCTATGCCCGTTTTTCGGGCAAAGTAGAAGTGGAGCTTGGAAACAGCGCGAACCAGAGGAATCTTGATGCCTTTGGTCTTTGCCTCTGCTTCGGTTGTTCCAACATGATTCTCTACAGAAATGTTGGTGATGGCACGAGAGATAGGGAGACCTGTTTCAGGAACTTCTGTGTTCTGTGGATTGCCATTTTCCTGAATGCCAAAAGTAGAGTCAAAGCAGATATTCTGCAACTCCTTGCGGGTGATGTTGCTGAAATCCTTACCGTTCAACTTGCTTTCTATATTGGTACTTTCGGAATTCGCGAGGATGTAGAGGTCGATATTTTCCACCTTTTTACCTGCTATCTTTCTTAAGAAACGTAGCTGCAGATTGTAGCTGCTATTAATATCTTTCAATGCTTCTTCCTTATATGCGATAGGATTGGCATCTTCGTTTGTGCCAGATTGAAACACCCACACCTTGATGCTGTGAATGTCGCTCTCTGAGTTGGGGTCAGCTTTGCTCTCATTATCTGCGAGCACACCTTCCGTACGGCTTTCTCCAGCTCGGGTGCTGTTAGCCGAATTGCTAGAGAAGCTGAGGCTGATATATGCGTCATGATTCTCAGCGGTCTCTATATCTTGGTTCTCTGAACAAGATGCCATGGCGCCTACCATGAGCAAGGCAGCTAGTGCCGTAAGTGCCTGGCGCATCATCTTGGTCAAAGTAGTTTTATAGCTAGTCATCTTTTTCTTTCTTTTACTTATACTTATACTTGTTGTTGCGTTGGTGGAGTAGTATGGGTAGTACTACTTCTTTTCCGAACCTCCCAGGTCGGCGTCCTGCAGGTTCATCACCCAGCCGTTCACCTTTATCTTGGCGTTGAGGCTGTAGTGGTCGCTGGTGTTGTCGCTTGGCACGTAGAAGGTGAGCACATAGTGGTCTTGGCGGTCGAGGTATTCCTGCGAATCCCAATCCTTTTCGGCACGTTCGCCGCATAGGGCGAGGAACCATGGCAGGGAGTGGTCGAAGATGACCTTGTTGTTGCGCTTGTCGGTGATGACGATGCGCTTGTCGTCATATTCGCTTCCGCTGCGGGTGGAAATCTGGTCGTCGTTGCGCTCGAACATTCGGGATGATGACAGGTCGTAAACCAGTGCCTTGTCTATCTTTTCGCCTTCCACCTCGGTTTCGCCGCTCTTGTTGGTCACCATCTTCTCGCTGAAGGGTACGTAGGTGATGGCTTTGTTCATCACCTTGTCGCCCTTATAGTCGAGCAGGGCAGCAGACCCCTTGATTCTTACGTCGAAGTTGTCGGGGGTAACCCCAGGCTGGTCGTTTTCGTATGGCAGCATCACGATGCGATAGGTTTTGGTACATTTCATCAGACTCAATTCTGATGTCACGTCCTTGCCTTCGTAGTTGAGGGATGTCTGTGCGGTATAGAGTGCAGAGAACTTTCTGTTGTTCTCGTAGTTCTCGCCCTCGTTCTTTCCCATCACCTCCTGCAGGTCGTCGATGGTTGATACGCCTGGGGTAAGCTGGGTGAAGGTGAATTCCATCTCGTCATCCTCGCCGTCAGCACGGGCAGAGATGTTCTGCTTGTCACGGGCCAGGCAGACGAAGGTGTACTTGCCTTCGTTGAGGTCGGTGATTTCCATCCTATGCCCGTTTTCAAACTTATCAGCCGACTCCACGTAGGTATCGAAATACTTTCCGTTCTTGTCGAACACATATACGTTGATGTTTTTTACCTCAGCCGAGAAAGCGTCTGCTTCCTTCACGTTGTAGGTATAGTCAAAACCGAGCGATATTTTGGGTGTAGGACAGCCCATCAGGTCGTCTTTCATGCAGGATGAAAGCGAGGTGAGTGCGATGGCTGAGATACAGACCGCTTTGCAACAGTTATGGGTGAAGAAATGTGCCATATTGTTATTGTTGTTAATATTATTCTTTTACTTATACTTATACCTTATTATATATAGAGTGCCAGACTTGTGATGTTGGGTGACATCTGATGGTCTTGGCATCATCATTTTCTGCTAGAAGTGGTGCCTGGTGAAGAATCTTTCTTCCTGTAAGCACAATATGAATCCCGTCATTTTGTTGACGGCATGGGGTGGGGTGATATCGTTTTTAGGTAATCTCTCGGAGGAACTGAGTCCTCCGAGAGATTGGAGTTATTTTATTTCAAGCGATATGATAATTCCTGATTTCAGGAATTCTG
>ENA-UESD01003303-UESD01003303.1-human-gut-metagenome-genome-assembly--contig:-NODE-3303-length-10474-cov-3.200635_pt1 | contig 10474 bp, 6 predicted proteins | sample MGYA00242985_ERZ507986 | MGnify/ENA primary metagenome ERZ507986 (study PRJEB26167, sample SAMN06115408) | human gut metagenome | host: Homo sapiens | place: China:Guangxi | collected 2016-04-06...
AGATTTGGTATCCTTTTTAGAGGTCTTTCCATCTGCAACTGTCACTTTGGCTGTCTGCTTTGCAGTAAACCCGTTCTCATCTGTTACCGTGTAAGTAATCTCGTACTCTCCTGCCAAAGACAGATCTGCTTTGCTGTCATCACATGCGATCTTATCTGTCAGATCATTCCCATTGCTGTCCGTTGCCGTTACACCCGAAAGATAGTCCACATCCTCTGCTCCAGTTGTTACGGTAAGATCCTCAATTCCCCAAAATGTTGGTTCTGTACCAACCAGTACCGGCACTTCTACCTGCTTGCTATTTCCACTCTCATCTGCGAGTGTTAAGCTTACACTGTACTCCCCCACTGTATGAAAGACTATCGCGTCATTTGTTACCGTTACATCGTCTAACACAAATGTTTCCATATCTTCTGACGCTCCGGTGGCCTCTACTTCCTCGGTGACCTCCATGTCCTCAGTGGTCTCCACATCCTTGGCAGCCTCTACACCCTCGGTAGCCTCTACACCCTCAGTGGTCTCTACTTCCTCGGTGGCATCGGTAGACTCATCTGCCAGATCGTCAAATGTTGCCATTACATTCCCGGTCAGCTCGGTTACACTCGTTAAAACATCCTCCACATACAATGGCTCGTCTACACCAACTGTAACCTGGTCCACCACCTCTGCCTCCGGCGCTGTGGTATCTACTACGTCAACTTCAAGGGACGTCGTCTGATCCTTATAGGTAACTACTGCCATATAAGATCCAAGCTTACTTACATCAACAGCCCCAAAATCAATTGCTGTTTCCGCTGCGATATCCGCATCTGAAACATAAGCTGCTACATCGGTATTAAGTTCAGATCCCAGTTCGACACTTACCTTATCTGTTGCAAGCGCAAGCTGCTTATCGCCACAACCTGTCCCTGTCATTCCGATCACCATTGTTGCTGTTAATAATGCTACTACACTCTTCTTTTTCATAATTCATTCTCCTCGTAGAAATTATTACAAATATCAATTTATGCAAAATCAAACAGCGACAGCTGATTTGACTCCGGCAGTTCGCCGAGCAGTCCAAGATCTGCCATAAGATCGATGACCGTCTTGGTCGCCTTGGTGCGCTGCCTGAAGTCGTCCTTGGACAAAAACTTGCCGTCCTTTGCCGCCTCGGCAACCGCAATCGCAGCATTGTCGCCCATACCGTCGATCGTGTTTAACGCCGGCATGAGTTTGCCGTCAATCACCTGAAAACGGTCCGGCTTTGCGCGGTACACATCAATCGGTGTAAAATCAAATCCTCTGGCATACATCTCCTGCACGATCTTCATATCGCGGTAAGTATCCTGCTCCTTTTTGGAGAGCGAATCTTTTCTCCGCGTGTAATCCTTGTAAAAATATTCAAGACGCTCCTTGCCCTGGCACATGATCTCGTAGTTAAATCCCGTCGCGCGGATCGAGAAATATGCCGCATAGTAGGCAAGAGGATAATATACCTTACAGTAGGCGATACGCCATGCCATCATAACGTATGCCGCCGCATGTGCCTTCGGGAACATGTACTTGATCTTCAGACACGAATCTATGTACCACTCCGGCACATCATGCGCGCGCATCTCCGTCTTCCACTCTTCCTTTAAGCCTTTTCCCTTACGCACCGACTCCATGATCGTGAAGGACTGCTCACTGTCAAGTCCCTTCTGGATCAGGTAGATCATGATATCGTCACGGGTACAGATCGCTGTGGAAATCGTTGCCAGTCCCTGCTCGATGAGTGTCTGCGCATTGCCGAGCCATACATCCGTACCGTGGGACAGACCGGAGATACGGATCAGATCCGAGAACTCCTGCGGCTTGGCATCGATAACCATCTGCATGGCGAAATCGGTTCCAAACTCCGGAATACCGAGACATCCGAGCGGAATTCCATGAATGTCATCCGGCGTCACACCGAGTGCCGATGTATTTTTAAATAAGGACATGACCGACTCATCGTCGAGTGGGATCGTTGTCGGGTCAATTCCCGTCAGATCCTGCAGCATACGAATCATCGTCGGATCATCGTGTCCGAGAATATCGAGTTTTAACAGGTTGTGGTCGATCGAGTGATAATCAAAATGTGTCGTTACCGTCGCTGTCGTCATATCGTTCGCCGGATGCTGTACCGGCGTAAACGTGTTGATCTCCTCTCCCACCGGAAGCACGACGATTCCGCCCGGGTGCTGTCCCGTCGTCCTGCGGACGCCGACGCATCCCTGCACAATACGGTCAATCTCACAGTTCCGCTTGTGGACACCGCGCTCCTCGTAGTAATTCTTGATGTATCCGAACGCCGTCTTGTCCGCCAGCGTACCGATCGTTCCGGCACGGAATGTCTGACCGTATCCGAAAATAACCTCACAGTAGGCATGCGCTTTACTCTGATATTCACCGGAAAAGTTCAGGTCGATATCCGGCTCCTTGTTTCCCTTGAATCCCAGGAACGTCTCAAACGGAATGTCAAACCCGTCTTTTACCAGCTTCTTGCCACAGACCGGACAGATCTTATCCGGCATATCACATCCGCTTCGCCCGGAGAACGCCTTGACCTCCGGCGAATCAAAGTCGCTGTACTTGCAGTAGGCACAGCGGTAATGTGCCTGCAGCGGATTGACCTCCGTGATACCGGACATGGTCGCCGCGAACGAAGATCCGACCGAACCTCTGGAGCCTACCAGATAACCGTCCTCGTTGGACTTCCACACCAGTTTCTGTGCAATGATATACATTACGGCATAGCCGTTGGAAATGATGGAATTCAGCTCACGGTCCAATCGCTCCTTCACGATGGACGGAAGCTCCTCGCCGTACATGCTGTGCGCCTTGGTGTAGCAGATGTCACGCAGCATCTGATCGGAATTCTCAATGACCGGCGGACACTTGTCCGGGCGCACCGGTGCGATCTTCTCACACATATCGGCAATCTTGCCGGGATTCGTGATGACAACCTCCTCCGCCTTGGTGCTTCCGAGATACTCGAACTCCTTTAACATCTCCTCCGTTGTCCGAAGGAACAGCGGTGCCTGGTCATCGGCATCCTTAAATCCCTTGCCCGCCATGATGATACGGCGGTATACCTCATCCTCCGGATCAAGGAAATGCACGTCGCAGGTGGCGACCACCAGCTTGTTGAATGTCTCGCCCAGCTTTACAATCCGCCGGTTGATATCCTGCAACTCCTCGACAGAGTTGATGGCGCTCTTCTCATCCCGCAGCATGAAACTGTTGTTGCCGATCGGCTGAATCTCCAGATAGTCGTAAAACTTCACGAGACGGATGATCTCCTCCTCCGGTCTGCCGTCTAAAATCGCACGGTAGAGTTCGCCTGCCTCACAGGCAGATCCGAGCAGCAGTCCTTCTCTGTACTTTACAAATTCGCTCTTTGGCACACGCGGTGTCTTGTGAAAATAAGTCAGGTGTGACATGGAGACCAGACGGTAGAGATTGATGCGTCCGATATCGTTTGTCGCCAGTATGATCGCGTGATGGCTCTTTAACTTTTTCACAAGTTCCGGCGATGTCGCGCCCATCTGGTTCACATCGTCTAACGTCTCCATGCCGCGTTCATGAAGCATCTCGATAAACTTGACAAAAATCTCCGCCGTACATGCCGCGTCATCGACCGCCCGGTGATGGTGATCCAGCGATACACCGACCGCCTTTGCCACGGTATCCAGCTTGAAACGGTTTAACTGCGGCAGCAGGATTCTCGCCAGCGCCACGGTATCTGCGATGGTAAAATCAAACGGCAGTCCCATGCGCTCGCAGTTCCTGCGGATGAATCCGGTATCGAACTCTGCATTGTGTGCCACCATGACGGTTCCCTCGCAGAACTTCATGAATTCGGGCAAGATCTCCTCAATCCTGGGCGCATCGAGCACCATGTCATCCTTGATGGACGTCAGCTGCTCAATATTATACGGGATCGGCACCTCCGGATTGACGAAGGTCGAAAAACGCTCCGTGATAGCTCCGTCCACCACCTTGACGGCACCGATCTCAATGATCTTATTCTTATCCGGCGAAAGTCCGGTTGTCTCCAGGTCAAATACGACATAGCTGTCATTTAAGCTCTGTCCTTTTGAGTCAACGATAATATCCTTCAGGTCATCCACCAGATACGCCTCCACGCCGTAGATGATCTTAAAATCCGAATCCGACGGAACCGCATGGTTCGCGTCAGGGAAAGCCTGTACATCGCCGTGGTCCGTGATGGCGATCGCCTTGTGTCCCCACTTCATGGCGCGTTTTACAATATCCTTGACATCCGAGACGCCATCCATATCGCTCATCTTCGTATGGCAGTGCAGCTCCACGCGCTTCTCCGGGCTGGTGTCTGCACGCGTGGACGTAAAATCCGCAATCTTTTTGATGCCGACCACAGAACCGATCGTAAGCTCACTGTCGAACTTGTCGATCGTCGTCACACCCTTGATCTTTAAAAACGCTCCCTTGGCGAGTCCCCCGTCAAGCAGTTCCTGCAGCTGATCGTTTCTGGTAAAGATTTTTAACACAATCGAATCGGTAAAATCCGTCACGGACATAATCACGATCGTCTTCTCATTCCGGATCTCCCTGGTCTCTAACGTCATGACCTGGCAGCGGATCGTCACCTCTCCCATCTCTCCCACAATCTTCTCGATCGCGATCGGTTCATCCTCAAAATCACGCCCGTAGATCACATCCGGATTGTCCGACTTTTTAAAGCCGCCGCCCTCGAATCTGCGCTTGAATTCCTTCTTCCCTTTTTCGCCATTTCCTGCAGTTTTTCCTGCATGTTCCGCAGGTTTTGCAGCATTTTTTGCAGAAGAAACGGTGTTTGTGGTGGCATTGCCGCCTGTACCACCAGATGTTGTTGTGCCATCGGAAACCGCCTCGGCACCGCCTTCTGTGACCGCCGGCACACTCTCCCCGTCGTCATTGCGGATATGCACCTTTTTCATGATGTTTTTAATCTCAAACTGAATCTGCAGATCACTGTTTTTCTTATATTTGCTCTCCTTCGGCTCCTCATAGGCAAGCTCCACCGCCAGATCGAGTCCGCAGCGCTCGCAGATCACCTTCTCTAAAAACTCCACGATCTCATGGGAACGCATCTGTGCGATAATCGTGTTCTCCAGCGTGAGCAGCATGTGGCTTTCGCTCGTAAACTCCATCTTCGCCGTCCGAAGAAGATTGTATTCCATCAGGCTGTAATCTTTCAGTTCTTCTAAAATGCTGTCGCGGTACAGATCAAGCAGCTTTTCCGGCGTATACTGTTCCGAGAGATGATACTTTTCAATGACCTTGACCTGCATCATCCTGCCCTTAAAAATCTGTTGTGCAATGGCAGATTCCAACTGGCGGATATCTTTTTTGTGAATCAGACGCGTGCTGCTTAAATAGACGCGCAGATGATCGCGCTCATGATTCATGCCCACCTTCGTTACTTCCGTCTCCGTCAGCAGATTTTTCATGTCGCCTTCTACCTGCAGTGATGGAAATACATCAAAAAACCGTTTTGCCATGCCTTTTTCTCACTTCTTCCTCAGTCTGTTCTACTTCTGCTGCTCATTCCAGTGCAGCAGCTCATAGCGCAATGCCTCAAGCAGTTCGCCCTCCGGCACCTTTTTATACACTTCCCCGTTCTTGATCAAGAGTCCCTCTCCGATTCCTCCGGCAATACCGATATCCGCTTCCTTTGCCTCACCCGGTCCGTTGACAACGCAGCCCATAACCGCCACCTTGATGTCTAACGGGATGTCTGCCACCATATTTTCCACCTGGTTGGCAAGCCCGATCAGATCGATTCTGGTTCTGCCGCAGGTCGGACAGGACACGACCTCCACACCGCCTTTGCGCAGCCCTAAGGTACGCAGAATCAGCTTCGCGGACTTGATCTCCTCCAACGGGTCTCCCGTGAGCGATACGCGGATTGTATCACCGATTCCCTGATGCAGAATGAGTCCCAGTCCGATCGAAGATTTGATATTGCCGCTGATGATGGTGCCGGACTCCGTGATACCGACATGCAGCGGATGATCCGTCTGTGTCGCAATCAGCTCGTGCGCCTTCACGCACATCATCACATCGGAGGATTTGATGCTGATGACCAGATTGTCATACCCCATATCCTCGATCAGATGTACTTTATCGAGGGCGCTCTCGACAATCCCCTCCGCCGTCACACCGTGATATTTTTCCACAAGATCTTTTCCCAGAGATCCACTGTTGACGCCGACACGGATTGGAATACCGCGCTCTTTTGCGGCATCCACCACTGCGCGCACACGCTCTGTACTTCCGATATTTCCCGGATTGATGCGGATCTTATCCGCACCGTGCTCGATCGCGGCAAGCGCCAGGCGGTAATCAAAATGAATATCTGCCACAACGGGAATGCTCACCTGCTTTTTGATCTCGGTCAATGCCTCCGCCGCCTCCATAGTCGGCACGGCGCAGCGGATAATATCACATCCGGCAGCGGTAAGCGCCTGAATCTGCGCCACAGTTGCAGCCACGTCCTCCGTCTTTGTATTTGTCATGGACTGGATCAGGATCGGATTGCCTCCGCCGATCACCCGGTCGCCAATTTTCACTACTTTTGTCATCTTTTTGCCTTTCTATCCGAACAGCTTGCGGATATCGTTAAAAAATGTAAAGAACATGAGTGCAAACAACAGCATCATGCCAATAAAATGCACCATGCCTTCCTTGTCGGGATCGACGCGCTTTCCGCGGATCACCTCGACAATCAGAAACAATAGTCTGCCTCCGTCCAGCGCCGGAAGCGGCAGCAGATTCATCACACCGAGGTTCGCCGATAAGAAGATCGTAATATAAAGCATCTGCAAAAATACCATATAATAGCCGTACGTCACGCTCTGCTCATAGCTGTCCCCGATCATATTGACGATCCCGACCGGACCGCTCATGTCATTGACGCTCACCTTTCCGCCCACCAGAGACTTCAGGCTGTCAATCGTCACCCGGATCCAGTATTCCACCTCATATACGCTGTATTTTAAATTGGAAAGCACAGAACCTTTCGTCTTTTGCGCGCTTCCCTGAAAGCCGTACATATAATAGCCGTATTCTTCGTTATATTTGGGCGTGAGCACCGTCTGATAGCGTTCTCCGTCCCGCTCATAGGTCACTGTGACCGCGTCCCCGGAATGAAACTGTGTGTAGGCGCTGATGTCCCGGAAAAAATGTATCCGGGTGTGATCAATCTTTAAGATTGTATCTCCCGCCTGCATTCCCGCCTCCTCGGCCGGATATCCCTCCGTCACTCCGGCGAGCACCGGCAGATCATAGCCGATATTGCATAACAGAATAAAAGCAAAGACAAACGCCATCAGGAAATTGAATACCGGCCCAGCAATCACCACACTGATGCGCGCCCAGACTGATTTTTTCCCGAACGCCCTGCCGTCCTCGCTCTCCGTATCCTCTCCCTCCATCATGCACGCTCCACCGATCGGGAACAGATGCAGGGAGTATGTCGTCTCTCCCTTTGTGATGCCAAACACTTTCGGTCCCAGCCCGAGACAGAATTCATTCACCCGGATTCCGTTTGCCTTCGCCAGAAGGAAATGCCCCAGTTCATGAAAAATAATAATCAGACTGAATATCAGAATTGCGATAATAATCTTCATGCAAAAACCTTTCCCCATTTGCCTGCAATGTGTTCATATGCGGCTGCCTCCGTCTCCAGGATCTCATCAACCGTCGGATTGGCAATAAAATCAGCTGCCTCCATACACGATTCAATCATCTCCGGGATCTGCTGATAGGCAATTTTTCGATCCAGGAAAAGCGCTACCGCCTTTTCATTCGCCGCATTAAATGCCGTCGGAATATTGCCGCCGCGGCGCATCGCCTGATAGGCTAACGCAAGACCGCGGAACGTCTCCGTGTCCGGTCTCTCAAACGTCAGCTGTCCCAATGCAAACAGATCCAGTCTGTCGCCCGAGAGCGGTCTGCGCTTCGGATAATAGAGCGCATACTGGATCGGCAGACGCATATCCGGTGTGCCGAGCTGCGCAATGACTGCGCCGTCCTCATACTGCACCGCGGAGTGGATCACACTCTGCGGATGGACAACCACCTCAATCTGCTCCAGCTCCACATCAAACAGCCACTTTGCCTCCATGACTTCCAGGCCTTTATTGACAAGCGTTGACGAATCGATCGTGATCTTGCGTCCCATTGTCCAGTTCGGATGACGCAGCGCATCCCCCACCTGAATGTGCGCCAGATCTTCCGGCTTTTTCCCGCGGAACGGTCCGCCGGACGCCGTGAGAAGAATCTTCGCAATGCGGTTCCCGTTTTCTCCCTGCAGCGACTGGAAAATAGCACTGTGCTCGCTGTCGACCGGCAGAATCGGCACGCCGCATTTTTTTGCCAGCGGCATAATGATATGACCTGCCGTCACAAGCGTCTCCTTGTTCGCAAGTGCAATCTTTTTCCCCGCTTCAATGGCTGCAATCGTCGGTCTTATGCCGAGCATCCCGACAATCGCCGTCACAAGGATCTCACTCTCCGGCTGTACCGCCACCTCCAGAAGTCCATCCATGCCGGACACCACGCGGATATTCAGATCCTTCGTGCGATCGCGCAGTTCTTTGGCGGCGTCCTTCTGAAAAACGCATACCAGCAGCGGATGAAACTCTCTCATCTGCTCTTCCAGCTTTTTGATGTTGCTTCCGGCCGCAATCGCCGTCACCTGTATGTCGCCCTGCTCCCGCACAATATCTAACGTCTGTGTCCCAATGGAGCCTGTCGATCCCAAAATAGCTATCTTCATCATAGGTCTCTCCCAAAATTACAATACAATCAAATTAGCGGCAAGGAAATAGATGAGCGGCGCCGTAAAAATGACGCTGTCGAAACGATCCAGGATACCGCCGTGTCCCGGAATGAGTTTTCCATAATCCTTGATGCCGTAATTACGCTTGATGGCGGAAGCTGTCAGATCTCCCACCATGGATACCAGTGCGCCCGCCGCACTGATGGCTGCCATAATCCAGACATGTGACATCTCACTTCCCATCGCCCCGCGAAATACCATGCCGTAAATCACGGTGAGAAGCGCAGCTCCGATCACACCACCCACGGCGCCCTCCACGGACTTTTTCGGACTCAGCTTCGGCGTCATCTTATGCTTCCCGATCAGCATGCCGACACAGTACGCGCAGGTGTCGCATCCCCAGGAACACAGAAAAATAAGCCACACAATGTAGGTTCCGGCGCTAAGCATTCTGGTCTGGTACACGTAGGACAACATCACTGCCACATAGAACACGCCGAAAAATGCGGCGAGCAGCTGCTCCGTCTGATACTTCGGGTAAGTGAACACATACACGAACATCAATACGATCAGAAGCCCTAAAACCAGCATCATCAGATCCGGCAGAAAGCCGAAGCGCAGATTCGCATAGTAGACCGCCGCAGCCGCATACCCGACAATGCCCGGTGCAGACTTCTCAATATGAAAAATCCGGTATAATTCAAACATCCCGATCCAGGAAATCAGCAACGTGGACACCAGCAGCACATCCCCGCCGGTAATAATCAATACCAATGCGGCAATCACAAGAACGATTCCGCTCAATAATCTCGTCTTAAACATATCTCCTCCATCCGGCAGTCCTTCCTATTTCTTGTCTGTCAAACCGCCAAATCTTCTGTCTCTTTTATTATACGCTTCAATGGCACGCTCTAATTCCTCTTTGTGAAAATCCGGCCACGGCACATCGGTAAAGTAAAATTCACTGTACGCCAGCTGCCAGAGCAGGAAATTGGACAACCTGAGTTCCCCGCTCGTGCGGATTAAAAGATCCGGATCCGGAATGCCTGCGGTATCCAGATACTCCTCAAACACACTTTCCGTGATCTCTTCCGGCTTTCTCTTCCCCGCCGCAACATCTTCGCTCATACGGCGCATTGCGCGTGTCATCTCGTCGCGGCTGCCGTAATTGATGGCAATCTGAAGATTCAAGCCGTCATTTTTTGCGGAGGCAGCCTCCAGTTCACGGATGCGCTCCTGAAAGCGCTCACTGAGTCTCGTCGTATCGCCGATCACGCGCACGCGCATATTGTTTTTGTCTGCTGTCTTAATGCAGTTCTTCAGATAGCTTTCCAAAAGCTTCATCAGCGCTTCCACTTCGCCCTCCGGGCGGTTCCAGTTTTCCGTCGAAAATGCGTACATGGTAACATACTTTACACCGAGATCATGTGCCGCCTGGCATACCGTCTCGACATTCTTGGCTCCCGCTGTGTGTCCGTAATTCCGGGGCATTCCCTTTGCCTTTGCCCATCTTCCGTTTCCATCCAGGATCAGCGCCACATGGGCGGGGATCTTTAAATTCTCTTCCATGATATTTGTTCTCCCTTTTATAACCAATGTAAAAACAAGGGACAGGAAATCTTCCCCTGTCCCTGTCTGTCATGTACCGTCATCCTGAACGAT